>JRHI01000159.1_pt2 | contig 36435 bp, 37 predicted proteins | sample 215371 | NCBI WGS metagenome assembly JRHI01 (sample SAMN02929681, study PRJNA255918) | sediment metagenome | biome: cave system; feature: Ice Cave; material: Sediment; isolation source: sediment from deep within a dark volcanic ice cave with no known source of... ...
CGRCNYCGCTCGGCTTCGTTTACCAGGCGCGCCATCGCGCGCCGCAAAGAAGGCAATTGCTTCAAGACTTCGGTGATTCCCACGACGGAAACTTCAGAGTAATCCATGATGACGTCGACCCCGGCGGCTCGCATTTGCCGTCCGCCCATTCCAAACAGCGCGACGTCGGCTCTCTCCCGCAGCGCCGTGGCCAAACGGGCGGCGTACATGTCACCGGAGGCTTCTCCGGCGGATAGCAGAATGGGTATGGAAGTCACAGAAGAACCGAGGAAATTGTTTCTGGCTGAGTGCGCACGGCTTGTAGAGGACAAGAAGATAGAACTGATGGGGGCATTTCGTCGAAGAGGGAATCACGCCTAGGCATTGTGACCCTCAGTCATTTGCCAGTGCTGAGGGCTCCGCTGATGCGCGCACATTAACGTCGTCCGCCAGATGCAATTCCTGTTCTTTGTATTGCAGTTGATAGAGCCGGTAATAGATTCCCCGCTGCACGAGCAATTCCTGATGCGCGCCTTGCTCGCGCAAACGGCCTTTGTGAAATACCAGAATGCAATCGGCGTGCTGGATGGTGCTCAGGCGATGCGCTATGACCAGCGCGGTTCGGCCGGAAAGCAAACGATCCAGCGCCTCGCGGATCAGCATTTCTGTTTTGGTATCCACGCTGGAAGTGGCTTCGTCAAGAATCAGGAATCTGGGGTTGTGCGCCAAAGCGCGAGCGAAATTGATGAGCTGTCTTTGTCCCACGGATAAAGTTGATCCACGCTCGTTGACCTCGGTATCCACGCCGCCAGGCAGTGCGCGAATAAAATCGCCGAGTCCAATCTCAACCACCGCGCGCTCGACGGTGTGGCGATCGATTCCAGGTGTGCCAAGGCGAATATTGGATTCAATTGTGCCGGAAAACAGAAATGGGTCTTGCAGCACGATGCCGAACTGGCGGCGCAAATCCTGCAATTCGATGGCCCGAATATCCACGCCATCCAGCAAAATCTGGCCGCGTTGAATATCGTAAAAACGCAACAAGAGCGAAATCAACGTGGTTTTTCCGGCGCCGGTATGGCCCACGATGGCCATGGTCTGTCCGGGCAGCACGCGGAAGGAAACATCGCGCAGGATCCAATCGTCTTCGTGCGGCTCCGCGGAATGGCGGTAGGCGAACCACACGTTGCGAAATTCAATTTCACCGCGCGGCTGATCAAGAGGGATCGCGTTGGGATCGGATGAAATGCTTACAGGTTCGTCCAGAAGTTTGAAAATACGTTCGGAAGCGGCCATCGCGGACTGCAAAATATTAAATTTTTCGCTCAAATCTTGAATGGGGCGGAAAAATCTTTGCGCGTACTGCATGAAGGCGACGAGTACGCCGAGGGTGAGGGTGTTGGAAAAAATGCTGAGGCCGCCGACCCATAAAATAAGCGCAACAGCCGCCACGCCCAGAAACTCCACGGTGGGATAGAAAAGGGCGAACGCCAGAATCGCGTCTTTGTACGCGAGCATGTGATCGCGATTGCGCTTGATGAACTCCACGCGGGCGCGGCGTTCGCGATTAAAAACCTGCACGATACTCATGCCGGAAATGTATTCCTGCAGGAACGCATTGATGCGTGCGATGGCCGTGCGAATGCGGCGATTGGCCTCGCGGACAAATTTACGAAAAATAAATGTGACCGCCAGGATCAGCGGAAGCACCGCAAGCGCCGCCAACGCCAGGCGCCAGTTCAGGTACAAAAGCACACCGACCATTACGGCGAGTAGAAAGAAATCGTTAATCATGGTGACGACGCCGGCGGCAAATAAGTCGTTGAGGGCGTCCACGTCGGTGGTTACGCGCGTAACCATGCGTCCAACGGGATTTTTGTCGTAATAACTCATGGCCAGCCGCTGCAAATGGCCGAAAATTTCCTGCCGCATGTCGTACATGGTCTGCTGTCCGACACGCTGCATAATGCGGATCTGTATGTACTGCGCCAGAAAATCAAACAGCAGCACAAGCAGATAAATCATGCTGATGATGACGAGACCGTGCCGGGCTGCCACCACGTTGATGGCCGAGTGAGAAGCAGGGACCAGGTAGCGGTCGACAGCGACTTGAAACAATTTTGGCGGGGCAAGTTCCAGCGGCGTGACCGCCAGAGTCAGCGTGAGCGCAAGGATTACGCGCCATTTATACGGGCGCATATACTCGAGCAGCCGCTTCATCAGCCGCGAGTCGTATGCTTTTCCGAGCGCTTCTTCTTCGTGGGGATTGCTCATGCGCGTTCGAGCTCTTCTTCCAGTAATTGTTTATGGTAAAGATCGGAGTAATACCCGCCGCGGGCCAGCAGCTCGTCGTGCTTCCCGCGCTCGGTGATCTGGCCGTCGCGCAGCACCACGATTTGATCAGCATCCCGCACGGTGGAAGTGCGGTGCGAAATTATGATCGTGGTCCGTCCGGCCATGATGTCGCGAAGACGGGTGAGAATGCGCTCTTCCGTCTGGGTGTCCACTGCCGACAGGGAATCATCGAGAATCAGGATTTTGGGATCGCGCACCAAAGCACGAGCAATCGCGGTGCGCTGCTTTTGTCCACCGGACAGAGTGATACCGCGTTCGCCAACCACGGTCTCGTACTTCTCGGTAAAGTCTTCGATGTCACCCTCGAGGCTGGCGATTTCCGCGGCTTCGCGTACGCGCTCGGCATCGTATTGCGGAAGTCCAAACGCAATATTCTCACCCACTGTTTCGCCAAACAGATATGTATCTTGTGGCACATAACCGATCGCTCGGCGAAGCGTCTCAAGCGGCCATTGGCGAATCGGGCGGCCGTCGATGAGCAGTTCACCGTTCGGAGCATCCCACAGCCGAGCCACCAGCGCGGCCATGGTGGTTTTGCCGCTGCCGGTCGGCCCGACAATGGCAAGCGTAGAGCCTGCCGGTATGCGCAAATTAATATGGCTCAGTATCGCGTGGCCGGGCTGGCCGTTTAAAGGCGCGCTCTGATTGCTGCCGTTTCCCGACAGCATCGTTGGGTACGTGAAAGTAAGATCGCGAAATTCGATGTCGCCCTGGAGATCTTTCTCAGGCGAAACTTTGACGTCGCGGTCGTCGATTTGAGGTTGTGCATTCAAAATATAAGTCAGCCGTCCCATGGACGCCGCGCCGCGTTGAAATATATTGGTGACCCATCCGAGGGCGATCATCGGCCAAACGAGAAGCGTCAAAAAATTTGAGAAGGAAACCAGACCACCCAGCGAAAGCTGATTGCGCAGAAAAAGGTAGCCGCCCTTCCAAAGAACGATCAAGAAAGTGGTTCCGATGAGCGCCTGCAGCGAGGGCATGAACATGCTCCAGGTGCGGATCAGCTTTACGTTCCGTGCTACATACTCACGATTGGGTTCGTCAAACGCGCGGATCTGCGCGTCTTCCTGCGCGTAGGCGCGAATCACGCGCACGCCTGAAAGATTTTCCTGAACTTTAACGGACAGGGCCGCGAGCGAAGCCTGAATTTTTTCGTACAAGTCGTGGATTACTTTTCCAAAGTGCCGCACCACGATGGCCACAACCGGCACCGGAACCAACACCCAAAGCGTCAGCGAGGGAGAGAGTTTGAACATCAACACAATGGCCATCAGCATGGTAACCAAGGTGGTCGCGCTGTACATGATTCCGGGCCCGAGAACCATGCGCACGGCGTTCAAATCATTTGTGGCGCGCGACATCAGCTCGCCGGTGCGATTGCGAACATAAAATTCCGGCTCAAGAATCAGTAAACGATCCAGAAGGTCGTTGCGAATGTCGAATTCGATGTCGCGCGAGACACCGATCAAAATCCAGCGAGTGGAAAACGACAAAATTCCTTTAAGGGCGATGCAGCCGACCAACAAGAGGCAGTAAATACCCAGCGTGTGGCGGCTATGAGGCGAATAGAAGGGAATGATCCGGCTCAACCATGTAGCCGGAAGCGCTCCCACTCCTGTCGCGCCGTTGGAAAACGGACGAGCACTGCCCGCCAGCACATCGATAATGATTCCCGTTGCCAACGGCACGATGTTGCCGACGATGCCCATGAGCGCCAGTGCAAACAGGCCGAGCGTAATTCCGCCGGTGTAATGCTTTAAGTACGGTAAAAGCCCGCGCAGATTCTTCCACGACGAAACTTTCGGCGGCTCGGCGGTGGCCCCGGTACGCAAGGCGGCGGTATTTGTTGCGGCCGCACTCATCGCAGCATGGACCTCACGTTCTCCAGCGAAGTGGATTCCTTCAAGAAGTGCTCATACGTGGAATCGAGCGATTGATAGCGGTTGGTTGCAGGATTCCAGCGCACTCCGACCGGCAACACGTGTGAATCGCCGTTGACCTTCAACGGCGTGAAATAAAGTTGCAGTCCTTTTTCCGCGTTTTGTTCGTACTGCAGGCGCCAGCCGGTGATGGAATCGAGCGGCGTCAGGCCCAGGAATCCTTTGGCATTTTTCAGGTGCTCGTCGCAGCGCAATAATTCCGTCCACTTGCCATTGTCATCCTGCGCCACGATGGCGCGCGTAATCACAGTGCCGGGGATATTGTTCTTCGGGGTTTTCGGCACTACGTTGGCAGCGAGAAACTGACGCTTGCCATTTTTGGCCAAATCTCCAACCAAGAGAACTTGCGCATCGCTGCCAAGTAGAACTTTTGCAGCCGCTTGAATTTCGTCGGGAATTGCTGGCTCCGGTGGTTTGGTTTCCGCGGCAGGGGCGGATTTTGGCTTCGGTGCATCCGAGCCGCAGCCAGACATTGCGAAACTCAGAGATAGCACGCCCAGTACCGCCAACACCCAAATTGGTGGCACCCTAGCGATGACTCCTGTTGCGCGCCGCGTCGCAACTAACGTCGCAAAAATGTTCACTTGGTTGATCCTCGAATGCCTACTCGAAATGTATTTCATTAACGTTTGGGAGGAAATATTGCCTCCGGTCTTTGCAAGGGTGCTTCGGTTATCGGTCTCGGCATGAGTAACGTTCCGGCACCATGCGGCTGGCCAGAACCTCCACCAACCACAATTCTAGCTGCTCAAATTGAAAGACTCTAGCAACCCAATTGCAAATACTTTGATTCGTATTAACGCGCCTGAATGGCATCCAGACGTGCTTCAAAATTTTCTTCGCCTTCGGACCACAACCGGCTGCGATCGACGGGCAGCGCGCTTTGCACCGCCTCCACCCAATTGAATAACTGTTGGATGTTGGCACGCGTTTTTGCGTGATATTCCTTCACGTTTCCGCCCACGCTCATCCACTGCCGGAAAGTGTGCTCCGCCGGGTGATCGGAAGAATCAAAAGGATTGCTGGCCTTCGCAGGAGCCAGCACGCCGGCGTGCCCGGTGAAGAAATGTTCAAAGCCGAGGTCCGCTACGAAATGCCCTTCGGTTTCAGCAATATTACTGTCGTGCTCCGCGCCAATGCAGGTCAACGCCAGCGGCTGCGGCGTGTGCTGCCACTTCAGCGTGTCCACGTTCAGGTCCCACAGATCCCATTTTGCGCCGACGATGTAAGCGCTATCCGCGTTCAAGTGCTGTAGAGCCAGAGCGGCAACTTCCGCAGGGCCATATTTTTGCGCCCGCAGGTCCCAGGAGGCCACCGGAGTTTCCGTGGCGTCGACAGGTTGGACGGTTAATTCCGTAAAAGTATTCAGGGACGCCGAAAGAGGCGCGGTGGTCAGGAAGCGAGCAAATTCAGCAATCATGGTTTCTTCAGAAAAATCGCGCGTCCACACGCGTAGATATGCACGGTTAGCCATAGTTGAAGGAGCACATGCATTATACCGGGCAACCCGCAGAACAGGCCAATCGCCTCTCGGCGATCGCGAGGTGCGATGCGGCTTAATCGTTCTGGTCGAAATGAATGCTTTTGCTTTGGATCAATCGCTGTCGTTAGTTGCCGGGCGTAGCCGTGCGCGAACGGGTGTTGGGGTCGTCGATCGGCGGAGTCAAGTTACGGGCGATCTGCTGCAAGCGTTCCTGCAACGTTTCCCCGATTCCCGCAAAAACCTGCGCGCACGTTTCGCGCAACTTTTCTTCGGCGGCCGCGGAAATGCTCGCCACCACTTCTCGAGACTGATGGTCCAGGGAGGTTACCGTAGCCAGCATCCATTGATTGGAAACGTTTTCAAGACGTGTGCGATGGTGTTCCGTAGCCTGTTCGCTGATTTTGGAATAAACACTGCGGAGATCGATTTGATGCCGGTCGGTCAACGTTTTCCACGAGTCGAGCAGTGGCGAGAAGCTAGCTTGCACCTTGGAGTAGGCTTCTGTAACCCCTGATTCCAGCGCCTTATTCATACTTGCCTGAAAGCGCCGCAAAAACTCTTCCTGCTCCGCGGTAACCTGCTGCGAAAGTTCTTTCTGGGCCGCAGCGAGATTCGCACGGGCTTCATCTACGGATTTCTGCAACTCTTCTCCAAAACCTTGCAACTCCTGCCGGCCGGTCCGCTGTATTTCGTCCGTGAAAGTCGCGGAGGTCGTCTCGGAAGCTTCCGCGAATAACGATCGCGCCCGGTCGAAGGCGCTGCGGACGGTGTCTTCCATTTGCGCTTGCGTGTGACCAACAAAATTACGGCTGGAGTTGTCAAGATCATTGGTGAACGCACTGGAAATGTCCGCAGCTTTTGTACGTAGATGCGAACCGGCTTCCTCTACTGCTTTCTCTGTCACTGTTTGAATGTGCGTCTGCGCTTTCTTCTCGTACCACTCCGCCGACTTGAAAACATCCTGGATGGCTTGATGTTTCACGTGGCTGAGTTTTTCTTCCAGGTCGGCAAGATTTCGCGAGGTGATGGAGCGTGCTGCTTCATCCAGCACGTTTTCCGTGCTGCCCAGATTTTCCCGGAAGCGCGAGAGAGATTCCGCAAAGGCTTCGTCCGCAGCGGCACGAATGCGATCCTGCTGCATGGAGAGCGAAGCATCCAGCAGCGCCCGTCCACCGACCATGCGCTGAACGGATTCTTCCGTGCGCGACATATGAGGCGTTACGATGGCCTCGATCCGTTGCTCGAATTCCCCAGCGGCACGTTTGCTGGTTTCATCGGATGCCGCTCTCACGCGCGAATTGATCTCTTCGAACAAAGCATCAGACCTGCGATGCAGCTCGTTTCTATGCAAGCTAAGAACGTCATCCAGTTGCGAGTGGAAATTAACCAGCGCCTGTTCCTGCAAGGTTCCCAGTCGCGCCGAAAAATGTTCCAGCTTGGATGCCGACTCGCCCGCCTGCGCGACGTTAAATTCCAGCCGCTCTGCGGTTTGCTGCAGCGATTCGCGCAGCGCCGTGAGCCGCTGCTCTAATTCGGCCGAAGCTTCCGCTGCGCGATCTTTCAATGCCGCGCTGTGGCCTGCGGCTTCCTCATGCAATCGCGAGAGAACTTCGCGTCCGCGTTCATCGATTCCGCCGATGGCTCTGTTCTGTGCTTTGGGCAGGGACGTTTCTACCGCAGCCTGCCAAAGCGTCTTAGCCATTTGAAGTTCCTTGGCCAGATGACTCTCCCATTCCTGGTAAGCCGACGAGAGGGCCGTAACCACCTGCCGTTCAACTTCTTGGGCGGCCGTTTCCAAAGCCTGACGCTGCGACGCCAGCGCTTCTTCGCGCAAGCGCGTGGTTTCCTCCACCGCGCGCGCAGCTAGTTCCGCGATGAGTGCCTCGGTCTGATCGGCCTGCGCCTTCAGGCGCACCACCGCTTCCTCTCGAATTCGCGCGGCATCGTCCATGGTGCGTGCCGCAGCGGCCGCGCGTTCCGCTATGTGCGCTTCAGTGTCTTCAGCCTGGATAGCCAGATTGGTGGAGGTCTCTTCGCGTAAGTGGGCAGCTTCGGCCTGAGCCCTGCCAATTTGCTCCGCATGGGCAAGCAGGCGCGCCTCGGATTCATCTGCCTGAGATTTCAGTCGAGCGGCGACGTCCTCGGCTTCCTTGTACAGGCCGCGAAGGTTTTCTCCGCTTACGCGCAATTGCTCCAGGTGTTCGTCGCGTTGCGCGGTGCCTTCCTGTGCCAGCTTGGAAGTCAACTCGTGAGTCAGTTGTTCCAGTTGCGGTGCGAGCGCGCGAGGCAATTCGGTGCGCATTGCTTCGGTGGCGGCGGCGCTTGCCACGCGAGCGTAATGCTCCGCCTCCTGTTGAATGCGTTCGATCAGCCGCGTTGTTTCGTTGGTAACTTCGAGACGTGCTGCTGCGAATTTCTGGTCCCAGTGTTCGACCGAAGCGGCATGCTCAGTGGAAACGGCCTGCACCGCAGCTTCTCTGGCGGCGGCCTGAATCTGTTGCTTGGCGTCCGCAACCAATCGCGCCAGTTGACGCGCGAGTTGCAGCGATGCGTCCGTTGTGCTGGTGGGAGAAGGGAACGCTCGTAAATTATCGGTCGTTCCGTGAGTGAACTCGCTTTCGTCGCTCCCGCCGAGGTGATGATCCATCTCCATCGCATGTGAGTCATGCCCGAGGCCTGACACGACGTCGGAATGCTCAGTCTCCTTGAAGGCGAACCAGTCTTCCGGTGGGAATGCGATGCCCCAAATGTTTCCGGGAGTTTCCAGTTCGAGCGCCACCTGAAAAAGTTGCCTCACGGTTCGCGGCCGCTGGATCCAGGCCACTCGTCCGCGCACCACTCGCGGCGGATGGCCGGTCTCCGGGTGGGGAACTTCCAACTTCACCCACATATTTTTTAAAACATAATACTTCGACTGGTAACGGCAACCATGGCAATTGATGATCAACGAGGAAGTGTGTTCCGTAAAAGGGCGCCCGATCGCGTCCACTCCGGTGACGGACAGCGGCACGGCTTGCACGATGCGCGTGCTACGGCGCTTCCGCAGATCGGCGCTGGTGTGCGCTGCGGACGCCGGCGGCATTTCCACCGTTTCGTCGCTGAGATTGCTGCTGGTTTCGTCCATTGCTCTTTTTAAGCTCCCAAGTGCGTTTCTGCTTACAAGTATTGCTCGTCGCCCGGCGCTAGTGCTCTCCGCTAGCGGACGATTCTTTCGGCTCGCTGCGCCGATCAACTTATGGATGCGCGGCCAATGCACAAGGCATTAAACCAATAAAATAATTCCCGCAAAAATGCGGGTTCGCTAACACGCGCTGTACTTGAGACCAATTCCTACGGCGGTTCGAACGCGAACTGTAGTGCGCCTGGGTCGGGATAGCGCACCTCCTCGCAGGGGACGAAGCAGAATTGAATTTTATACCTCTATGAAACAATTGGCTATAGAGTCCTACGGGTCCTACTAGTACCACGTCCTAGCTTAACGCGATGATTTCGACCGCGAATAACCGTTTACAACTCGCGCCGACCTTCCATGGCCTTTAGCATCGTGATCTCGTCGGCATACTCCAGATCCGCGCCGACCGGGATGCCCACGCCGATCCTGGTGACTTTTACTCCTAGAGGTTTCAGCAATTTAGACATATAGACTGCAGTGGCCTCGCCCTCCGCGGTGGGATTGGTGGCCACGATAATCTCTTCCACACCGCCGCCTTTCAGGCGTTCGATAAGCGACTTGATCTTCAGTTGCTCCGGTCCGCGGCCGGAGAGCGGCGACAGGGAACCGCCCAGCACATGGTACATCCCGGAGTACATGCGGGTTTTTTCAATGGCCATAATGTTGTGGGCTTCTTCGACCACGCAGATGGTTCTGTGGTTCCGGGTGGGGCCGACACAATACAGGCAGGGATCGGTGTCAGTAATGTTGTGGCACGTCGAGCATTCGTGGATTTTTTCTTTGGCGTCGCGAATGGCGTCAGCAAGGGCCAGCGCATTTTCCGGCGCGGCACGCAACAAATAAAAAGCCAACCGCTGGGCCGTTTTCTGTCCGATTCCGGGAAGATGTTTCAATTCGTCGATGAGGCGTTCAACAGGCGCGGCAAAATCTGGCATCTAGGATGTGTAGCACAGCGTGCGCTTCGGCGCAAACGTTCGCCGGGAAAGTGCGCCAGCAGGATCAGCGTCAGATCGAAAGTGAAATGGCTATATGGAATAAAAATGACGCATGGAACTGCGGAGCCATTCAAATAAATCGTGGAAAGTTAAAACAGGCCGGGAATTTTCAGACCGGACATCCCGGGGACGCTGCCCGCGAGATTTTTCATCTGGCTCGCCAACTCATCGTCCACGCGCCGTGAAGCTTCATTGACTGCCGCCCGCACCAGGTCTTGCAACATCTCCTGATCCTTGCCCGCAAAGACTTCCGGCTCGATGCGAATTTCGACAATCTGTTTCTGGCCGTTCATTTTTACATTGACCATGCCCCCGCCCGCGGAAGCTTCCACATTGACGGAATTCACCTGGCGTTGCAGGTCGTCTTGCAGTTGCCGAAACTTCGACAGCATCTGTTGCAGGGCGTTGACTTCCATCAGCGTCATTCGTCTTGGGGCCGTCTTACTTCGGAGATTTTGCCCCCGAAGCGCAGCAGTAACGAACGCACCATGGGATCACGTTCAAACTTGGCCCGCAATTCCTGTACATCCGCGCCCACGCGCGATGGTGTAGCAGGAGTCTTACCAGTTTCGAGTTTAGCACACACGCGTATGGCACGACCGAGCACAGTGCTTGAAGCGGCACGCAACTTCTCCAACGAATCGCGGCCTTCCAGCATTTCGGCAAAAGCTTTTCTTTCGTTGGGAAAATAAATTTTTAATTCCGCACCATCGAGTTCCCATCGTCTGGCGTGTTCCAGCAATTCGCCCAGGAATTTCTGTTGCCGCTGTATAGCGGCTTTTATTTCGGAGACTTGTTTTTCGGTAATGCCGTCGACGCGCAGATCGCTGCCATCGATTGCGGTAGTGTCACTGATTTCGCTCGCGCGATCGGTGCTAGAAGATACAGCGGAACTTCTAGTTTCACGTTTTCCATTGCTTGGAGCGTTTGGAATGCTCGCGACGTTTCTGTCGGCTGCTGGTTCGGCGACGGGGTTGGATGAGGCGATGGGCGCGGCCGATGGTGGTGCGATGTAAATACCCGCTGAGGCATTTGGGGATTCGCCGGTACTCGATAGTGAGAACTTTTCCGCAGGGAATTGCGACACTGAGGAAGATGGCGCCGAAACTGTGCGTGTAGTAGAAGCATCGGCAGTGCTCGCAAGCAACTTCGCTTGGGGCGGTGCAACCGCTGCAGTCGCGGCGCGCCGCGCGGGAACTGGAGACGACGACTCACCACCATTTCCGGTTTTCAATTCCGTGAGCAGTTCCTCTAGCGGCGCGAGCCGGGAGGCGTTGATTAATCGCAATAGTCCCATTTCCAGGTGAACGCGCGCGTCGGGTTTGCGGCGAAGATCATCATCGGTTTCAAGTAGAATCTGAAAAAAGCGCGTGAGGTCTTCCTCGCTGAACAGCGCCGCGGCCTCCGCCAGTGCCGGACGCTGGTCGGGCGTCGCCGCGATCAAATCGGAATCCGCACCGCACACTTTGGCGATCAACAGATTGCGCATGTGCCGGATCGCTTCCCGGCAAAAATGCTGCAAGTTGCGGCCCTCTTTTTGAAAAGTGTGAATTAATCCCAGCGCGCGGTCGGCAGAACCTTCCGCGATGGCCGCGACGAGTTCCGCCAGCGCGTCGTCGGTCACCACGCCGAGTAGTTCACGGACTTCCTTATTCCCGATGATTTCGCCGCAATACGCGCGCGCCTGCTCCAGAAGCGACAACGCGTCGCGCAAGCTGCCTTCCGCCATGCGCGCGATAACCGCCAAGGCCCCGGCATCAATCCGGAGATTTTCTTTTTGCGCCACTTCTTCTAGGCGCGCGGTAATTTCCGCGAAGGTCAGGGCGCGGAAATGAAAATGTTGCGAGCGGGAACGAATGGTGTCGGCGAGATCCTCGGGCTGCGTCGTGGCCATCACAAAAGTAACGCGATCCGGCGGTTCTTCCAGAGTTTTCAGCAGCGCGTTCGACGCTTCGCCGGTGAGCATGTGCGCTTCATCGAGGATGACGACTTTATTTCGCGATGCCGCCGGCGCATAACGCACCATCTCGCGCAGTTCGCGGATCTGATCGATTCCGCGGTTGGAAGCCGCGTCGATCTCGATGACATCAAGGGAAGTGCCGGCAGCAATTTCCCGGCAGGAATCGCATTCGCCGCACGGCTGTGACGTCGGTCCTTTCGCGCAATTCAAAGCCTTGGCAAGAATGCGTGCGGCGGTGGTTTTTCCCACACCTCGCGCTCCGGAAAAAATGTAGGCATGCGCGACGCGATTGTTTTTAATCGCGTTGGCCAGCGTTTCCGTGACGTGCTGCTGACCGACTAAATCGCTGAATGTTTGGGGCCGCCACTTGCGGGCAATAACCTGATAGCTCATGAATTGGGAATCACTCCGGTCGCGGGAGAAAACGTTTGCGATGAGAGGAACTCCGGGTGATCTGCGGCACCCGAGGTAATCCCGGTACCGTTGCTCCCTTCCGGGCCTGGCGGGGTTCGCGGGACCTCGTTGCACAGAGCCCGAAGTTCCACGCTCCGGCAGTCGCGAGTGTTGCAAGCGTCTGCAGAAGAAAATTCTAACACAGCGCCGGGGACGCGGCCAGAAATCGACCGCGCTGGCGAAAAGTGGTTTACGCCGCGCAAATTATTTTTTGGTTTTGGGGCCCTTGGATGGATCATCCGCGGGATTGACGTAATTTATTTTGAAAGGGCCGACACCGTGAACCTGTACCACGGTGACGCCCTTGGCCCCCGCGAAGTGATGCATCTTATGCGGCATGAACACGTAGGTGCCCGGCGGCAGGGTCATCATTTTGGATTCATCGTACGAGTCGCCCATGCCGGCCATGAAGGAACCGGAGATTACGGTGACGTTTTCATCGACGGGATGCCAGTGCGGAGGAAACTTTCCGCCGTCGAGAAATCGCAATTGAAATACGCATGGCGCGCCGGGCTTGTCGCAATCGCCGTGCAGCGGGCCCATTTCTACACCCGGTGAATATTGAATCCATTTAATTTTGTCCGGCGTGTCGATGACCGCCTCGGGACCGGCAGTTTTCGCGTCAGCAGCAGCTGCAGGTTTCTTGGCTGCGGGTTTTTTGCTTTGCGCGGCGGTACCCTGCGCCTCCGTGTCGCTTAAGCACAAACCGCCGGTAATTAATAGTGCCGCCAAGAATCCGGCTGGCATGAATTTATTCTTGAGCATGGACCCTCCGTGGGTAAAAGATTTCGCGCAACATATCACAAAGCGTATGTACGGTAAATGTTGATGTCGCGAGCCAGTAGCAACCGCTTACCGTGCGTAAGCCGGACGTACATGCTGTGGAGAGATCCGGGCACGGCAGTGGCTCAGAAAATTGTGCTCTGTTGAGCAACACCGTGGCCAGGGATTGGCGAACTGGCCCACGCAGATGCGGGGGTACACTAACCATGGATGGAATTCCTCCCCATCCGCCCACGTTTGTTGCGCAGAATTTGTTTCGCAAAATTTGCGGCGCAAACGCCGGGTCCGCGGCGCCAGCGGAACGTACCGGCAGAGCCGGCACCGTCCCACGATACGGGATCAGTCTGCGCTCATCGCGCAGGCAGGAGGAAATTCATGAAAACATTTTTGTCTCTCGTTTTGACCGGGGCACTGCTTTGCGTTACCGCTCCGGTGTCTTTCGCGGAGCCCCGCCAGGTGGTTCCCGGGACGCAAGTGCGTATACATATCATCAGCAATATCGGCACGGCCATTTCAAGAGATGGTGACCCATTTGTGGCGATAGTGTCTGAGCCCGTATTCGTGGGCAACACGTTGCTGATTCCCGCAGGTACGCGTGTGAATGGTGTTGTGGGCACCGTGGAACGAGCGCGCCGCTTCTCCATCTTTCGCGGGCAAGCGTATATGGACCTGACGTTTCGCAGCATGGAAATCGACAGCCGCCTGATCCCCGTGCAGATGAGCATCATCGCCGTGGAACAACCCAGCAGCGACCGCGACGGCCGGCGCCGCAAAGACGTGCAGATCGATGAAGGCCAGATCATCGAACAAAAGCACGACTACCGCGGCGATGTAATGGGCGGATCCATCGGTAGCGGCGGCGGGGCACTGGCAGGATTGATTTTCAGCAACGTCGCCAGGGGATTCGGATTCGGCCTGGCCGGCAGCGCTGCGTATATCGTCGCGCGTAAAGGAAAAGAAGTGGATCTGCCGTCGCAGACGGGCATGCTGGTGCGCATAGACAACAGCGTGGCCATTCCCGCAACGCTGGGAGCCGCTGCGCCGGCGCCCGAAACCCGCTAGTCCCGCGTCAGGGTTATTCGAATACAACGCTCGAAAAATGACACTGCGCCTTCCGTGCATAACACGGCAGGCGCAGTGTGTTTTTACGATGGTGATGGAGCGGAACTGACTACTCTTCCGCGTTCCGTTTTTCAACTGTCAGCGGCAGCGTTGCAATCTGTAATCCCGCAAAGTTCAGGACTTGGGAAAGTTCGCGTCCGCCTTCACTTCCTGGAGTTGTTTAAGATGCCGTTCACTATGCGCAGTCAAAAAAAGAATCCATTCGTAGGCATCCAGCTTCATCCCCAGCGGCTATCGGCAACATGCTGGCGCAAATCCGGCGTGCTGTTCAGGAATTGCTCGGTCTCCGCCCGGCTGGCGAGAAAGTGTTTTACCGAACCTTCCGGGGAACCGAAGCGGTTGGTGGGCTTCAATGGTTCCGGAGTCTGCAATTTTGTGAGAGCGATCGGGAATCATGGCTACCACCGCATCATCGGTCTTCTTCAGATCGCGGCCCGGCTCGGCAGGCCCCTTCATGGCTTTGTCCACGATAATTCCACGGATAAAGTCCTCCGCCGCAGCGATGTGCTCCATTACTTCCGCCGCAGACCAGCGATCTGGGGCCGCTTTGAAATTCCATTGTGCCGGCGAGAGACCGGTAGCGGCCTCCACAATATTTTTCTTGGTGCTCTCCAGATATTGCATGGCGCGTTCTTTGTCGGCGGATGTCAGCTCCTGCGCGCGAGCTACGGCGCCGGTCAGACCGAGCAGCGCCAGCAACATCAAACAAAATCCTGCAAACTTTTTATGCATTAAAATTTTTCCTTCTTTCGTGAGGTTTAAAAATGAGCATCGGCACATTGCTGGGTTCTGTCGATTTGCCGGCGACTTGGCTTGTTCGCGGACTACAGCTTTCGAGCGGGAGTACTGTACCAGCGATTACGTGAGGAGGTCCATCGCTTCGAATCCAAACAGGGATCGTAAGTGCCGTCGAAGATGTTGCGCGCTACATGTTCCCTTGATGGTGTTGCATGTAAAAGAGTTTCAGGGATGAATCGCGGAAGGCTGCGATAGTTCTGTTCTACGAATTTCTACTCAAACCCTGAGGGCTGAAGAAAGCTTAACGTCGCGAAGCCGGAACGGTCGTGGCGGCAAGCCAGGCTGTGCCTGCGCGCTTGCGTCCGGTTGATCGCGCTTCAAATAGCGGTACAGGCTGGTGCGGCCGATTCCGAGTATCTGCGCGGCGCGCAGGCGATTGCCCATGCACATGGCCAGCACCCGCTGGATGTGCACTTTGCGCACTTCTTCAAGCGAAAGCGGGCGCCAGTCGTTGCCGGCGGATGCGCGCGCTCCACGATGATGCAGATTTTCCGGCAAATCCGCGAGGTCGATAGAGTCTCCGGTGGCGGTGATGGCCGCGCTGGCGATTACGTTTTCAAGTTCACCCACGTTGCCCGGCCATGGGTGCTGCAATAAAACGGTTTGCGCGCGGCGCGTCAGGCCGGAAATATTCTTTCCGTAGGTCTCGTTGTATTTCTTCAGGAAAAACTGCATCAACAACGGAATATCTTCGAGGCGATCGGTCAGGGACGGGATGCGAATCTGGATGGAGCTCAAGCGATAGAACAGGTCTTCGCGGAATCGCCCGGCCAGGACTTCGGCGCGCAGATCGCGGTTGGTAGCGGCGATCAACCGAACATTCACATGGCGCACCTCCGGCGAACCGACGCGTTGAACTTCGCGATTTTGGATTACGCGCAACAATTTGGCCTGCATGGCCAGCGAAGTTTCGCCGACTTCGTCCAGGAAAACGGTTCCACCGTTGGCATACTCAAATAATCCCGGACGCATTTCCGTGGCTCCAGTGAACGCTCCGCGGACGTGACCAAACAGCTGGCTCTCCAGCAGCGTGTCCACCATTGCCGAGCAATTACAAACCGCCAGGCGCTGCTGGCTTACCGGGCTCAATTGGTGGATAGCGCGGGCCACCAGCTCTTTGCCGCTGCCAGTAGGACCTACCAGCAAGACGTTGGTGTAGTGGCGCGCTACTTTCCTGGCGAAATCGAAAACCTCCAGCATGACCGGACTTTTGCCCACTATGCCGTGAAATTCCAGGTCCCGCAGCAGCTGTTCCTCAAGCGTGCGAACCCGCCGCCGCTGATCGTGGAGAGCAGCGACATCGTCCAAAACTTTCTTGAGCCGGTTGCGGTCGACAGGCTTCGGCAAAAAATCCGTAGCCCCGCGCCGGATGGCTTCCAGCGCCGATTCCAGCGTGTATTCTGCGGTGATGACGATCACGTGCGCGTCCGGGTCGACGGCCAGCACGCGGTCGAGAAATTCGTACGCATCCGCACCCGGCAGTTCCACCTCGGCGAGCATCAGCCGGCACGTGCCTGATTGCACCAGGCGCAACGCCTCTTCAGGATCCGAAGTGGGCAGCGTTTGGTAGCCCATCCCGAAAATCATTTCCGAAAGCAGGCTCAGCTGTTCGGGATCGTCATCAAGAATGCAAGGCGTAAGCGAACTGCGGGGAGCGTTAACTTCCACGTTTTTCGTTCCGGCATGTGCCACGTGATTTTCATCGCAAGCATTCTGCCATCTTCCCCGGAAAATCCCACGCACACCCTCCACATATGCGATTCACCGCTGCATGGCAACAAACGCTGATAACTCAACAGGCTGGGGGTGGGAGGCCAATCCCAATGCGCAAGTACGCAGAGATAACGAAGGAGAGGATTGCGGAGAGTAACGTTCAGAGATTGGAAACTTGCAATGAACCACATTGGTTTGCATCCGTTTTGGCAACGCTGTGCCGAATCGGCACGCCACCGCTGCGCGCACGTTGCTTCAAACGCTGGTGATTTTCCAATTTAGAAATGACTGCGCAGCAACAGGTTGGTGGCGAAAACTTCCACATACGGATATACCTGGCTGAAGAACACCAGCGCCACCAATAATCCCAGCATCGCGTAGCTATTTCCCCGCAGCCAGTTCAGATATTTTTGCGCGCTGGATTCGCTCATGAACACGAGGATCCCGGTGCTGCCATCCAACGGCGGCACCGGCAGCAAATTGAAAGTGCCCAGCAAAAGATTCAGCGAGAAGAAAACCATCAATGTCAGTAAAGCGATCTCTGGCCGGCCCGTCGCCGGGTCGCGTTGCAGCCAGCCACCCAGCATTCCAACGCGCAAACCGATTGCCGCCAGCAGCATCAGCGAAAAATTTGCCGCTGGGCCCGCCAGGGCCATCCATCCGGCCTTGCGCGGATTCCTGCGCTCCCATTCCGGGTCGAATGGCGCGCTGGCCCAGCCAATCATGGAGTGATTGAGGAAGTAGGAGAGCAACGGCACCAGCACCATGCCGAACGGCTCGCGCCGAATATGCGGCAGGGGATTGAGCGAGACTTGCCCGCCTTGCGACGCGGTCTCGTCACCGCCGCGCTTGGCTACGAACGCGTGCGCGGCTTCGTGGCAGGTGGTGGAAAAAAGAAACGCCACGTACCAGATAAATCCGTAAAGTAAAAACTCCGGGGTCAATTCGTGCATCGCGGAAGAGTAGATGCTGCGGCGTGCGTTTGCAAGGTGGCCCGTTAATTTAAAAGAACTGACTGCTCGAGTTTGCCGCGGCAGAAAAAAACCGTGGAAGGTTACAATGCGGGCTTCACTTTTTAACTTCACTTTTTATAAGGGGATGATTTTTTTCCTGCCCTTGCTTGCGCGGACGGGTTTGATCTAACCCCAACTTTTGCGCGCGCGCCGGTGTCGGCATGAAGAAGACGTTTCGGGCCGCTCACAAAAGGATTTCCCAGTTCATAAAATCGCAAAACGTGATCGGCCGCGCGGGTAATCCCGATACGCACGGTTTCGCCGATGCCCGAATTCCTCTCGGTACGCAGTTCCGGAGCAATCGATTTCCGCTCCACGATTGCGCCGAGCCATAAGGCATTACCGCCGCAGAGATCGATTCCGTCGTGGCTCCGATCGATCCGAAACGCTGCAGCCAGGCGTCCAGGACCTCGCGTCAAATCCAGCAGTCGATCTATATGGCGGTGCTTTTGCATCAATTCGACGCCTTCCATGGGTTCGACCGCGCGAAGCAGTATGCCGCCGGCTGTTCCCGCCGGTTCGCCGCTGACATTCAGCATAAAGTGCGCGCCGTAATTGAAAAAAACATACGCGTGGCCCGGAGCAAGGTACATGGAGCGAATGCGCGGAGTGGGTCCACGAAAATGATGTCCCGCCGGATCGCCCGGCGGATAAGCTTCGGTTTCCACTATCCGGCCGCTCACGCGCCCAGCCGGGAGTTCATGCACGACCACTTTGCCGACCAGGAAGCGCGCCAGCGCAATCGTGTCGCTGGGCAATTCCGAGCGCCGTAAACGGCGAATACGATTTTGCGCGGCGAGTTTCGGCACGACTTTAGAGCTTCCCTTTATAAAAATCGGAGTCGCGTATCGGGATTAAAAGGGCCAGTTAATCGGGCTCACAGCACGCCAGCATCCGGTGGTTCGCTGTTGAAGAGCCGTGCCAGCTCCGCGTGATCGAGGACCACTGCCGGATCGCGCTGGATAGCGTCAAAGTATTGCTTCTGAAAGGCGTCGCCCGATTCCGTGGGCACAAACATCTTGCGCGCCATGCCGATAGCGCTTCGCGTATCTTCGGCGGTGATCGGCGCTTCACCGGCAACGGATTCATCGAGGCGAACCACAAACTCCGAAATATTGTGCAGCCAGGCAAATTGCTGGTGGTCGATTACCAGCCGGAATAATTCTCCCGTGGATACGTGGCCATGCTCGCGCTCGTAATCCCGGCGCTCCATGTCCAGGAGCGTTTTGTGCAGGCGCAACAGCGTCGTGCGTAATTGCGTGAGTTTCTGGCGATCCAGCGCGTCGCCGTCACCTTCAGGAATTGGGTTTCGTGTCATCGTTCCTGTTCCGATCCAGTCTTATACCGCCGCTCGCCCACCGGAAGCGCGAGCGAAAGACGATTCTCTTTCGGTGGCAGCGGGCACGTGGAGAAAGGCGTGTACGCGCACGGCGGATTTTCCAGCCGATTGAAGTCGAGCACCAGCCCACCGGGTTGTCTCAGGCCATGATCCGGCAGGCCGGTGTACAGAAAACGGCAGGCCCCGTAAGTAGTGGAGGCGCTGGTGGTATCGCGAAGAATAAAGAAAAGCCTGTCCGGGTAGGAATTTTCCACCACCGGTTCGAGGCGATACATTGTTCCGTTAATTTCAAATTCCGCGACGCCCGGCACCGGTTGCGAATAGCTGGTGCCGGCCAGGGTGAGCAGATCGATGGCCCGCGTGGGATGATAGGGCGTCCACTTCGCGCTAACCCGAAAGCCTGCGTCCGCTTCGTACCAATCCAGGCCATGAAAACCTACCAACGCCGCGGAGTTTGAATCTTTTACCCGCAGGGCAAATCGATCGGCGCGACGGATCACGTACATGTTCAGCGTTCCGGCCGTAAGATGCGGAGCGTTCTTGTCGTTGTCAAGTTCGGTTGGCAATACCTGCGCTTTTGCGGGCATTCCGGCGACACGAAAGTCCGCAGGGAAACCTCCGGGCGGTTCCGCCAGGCGAACCGTGGTGCCCTCCAGGTGCAGAATTCCTAAATGTGCTGCTGGTGCTCCAGCCAGATGGATCTTGTTCTCCTCGGCGGCGCCGAAAGAATTTTCCCCTGGTTCAAGCCATTCAAGACCCGCCAAAGACAGCCACCCGTCGGGCTTCTGCAGTTCAGCAGCATGCTTGGCACGCCAGTCGAGAAGTTCCGCAGACCAGGAGTTAGGGCTTGGTTCGGTTTGCGATTGGGCGGGAATTGTAGTCATGAGAAACAAAAAAGCGTTGGCCGACACCGCGATACTGGAGCGCATAACAAAGTATACCGTGAGACCGTTTGCGGCTAAAGTTACCATTTACATCATCATTTTTTAGTCTGATTGCCGGTACGGCCCGCGGACGAATTGTGGTTAAAAAGTTGCCGGTGGTGCAAAAAACTGGCGATATTTACTTAAAAGATGAAACCACCAGGTTATTTTTCACCGAAAAAACGTTGGGCACTCCATTGACGCGAATGTTCGCGAGGTTTTTGTCGCCTTCGTTATCTACTACGCCTTCCAAGGTAACGTGACCGTTCTTCACGATGATGTGAATGGACGGAACCGCCGCCTCGCCATACCGGGACAAGCCGGGATCGCCGAAGATGGTGCGGTAGACCGCGCGTCGAATCTGATCGTCCATCGGCGACAGCGGAAGTACTTCGATGTTGTTCACCACGCGGCCAACATCCTCGATGCCTTTGACCACGTGCTCCGCGTCAGACTTCAGCGTGGGACGAACCACTTGCCCTTCCAGTGTTATCGTGTCGCCTTCGACGCGAAAGCTGAGATTGTCGAACACCGAGTAGTACGGCAGCAGAATCAACTGGTGCCGAACTTCGCGGATCAGGTTTTGCCGCGATCGCGGTTCGTTGCGCTCTTGCTTTGCGTCCTGCGCCGTGGAGCTAAAAGTCGGGGTCGCGCTGGCAATCGCTACGCCGAGCATCAAGGTGAGGGCTACAACCGATACTCTCTTCATGTTCATTCTCCCCTCTTATGAGGTCGCTCTATTTAAGTCTATTTCAGGTATAAAACAGTTAGATTCAGGTCGCATGGCAAATGGGTGCCTAAGCCAGATTGCCGGCAAATGTTAGGATAAGTTCCAGTGCCATTTGAAAATAACGAAGGCGATACCACCACTAAACCTTCCGCAATGAATAAACTTCATATGAACCCTGTCTTGCCCTACCGGGAAGTACGGAGCCGCGTACAGTGCTGCTGATCGCTCATCGTGGAGCTTCGGGGCACGCGCCGGAAAATACCCTCGCGGCGTTCAAGAAAGCGGTAACGCTGGGCACCACGTTTATTGAAACGGATCTGCAGCTGTCCCGTGACGCGCGGCTGGTGGCCATCCACGATCAAACCGTGAATCGCACTACCAACGGAAAAGGCGCGGTGCACGATATGACCCTCGCCGAGTTGCGCCGCCTGGATGCCGGCTCCTGGTTCGGCAGCGAATTCGCCGGCGAGCGCATTCCCACCCTGGATGAAATTCTGGATTTCGCAAAAAAATACGACGTGGTATTTTACCTGGAGCTGAAGCCCGGCGGATCCTGGGGCGGCGAGCACGCGCTGATTGGGGGATTGCGGGAATCAGGCGAAATCGCGCGGACGGTGGTCATTTCCTTTGATCCCGATCTTCTGGCTACGGTGCGCAAGATTGAACCCACTCTCATGACCGGTTTGTTGTACGAAGGCCAGCTGGATAAACCGCTGGATCACGTACTGAAGGCGGGCGCTCGCCAGCTGGCCGTGCGTGGGGATCTGGTGACCCCGCAGCTTCTAACCGCGGCTCACAAGCAGGATGTGCAGGTGGTGTGCTGGACCGTAAATCATTCCGCGCATATGCGGTTGTTGATGTCGGCCGGCGTAGACGGCATGATGAGCGATTACCCGGATCGCCTGGTAGCCGCCGATAAAAAAGCGCGGAATAAAAATTAGAGTGCCAGCGACGAATTTTAAATCTAGAAATCTTCCGACTCTGCAATTTCCGCAGAAGCTATTCCACGCTTTTGTAACGCGCCGTAGAGTGCGGCCAGATTCGAAATGGATATTTGTTCGGCGCGCGCGTCGGGGCGAATTCCAAGTGGCGCCAACGCTTCGCGTGTGTGCTCCGGCTGCAATGCGGTGCGCAGATTGTTCACCAGCGTTTTGCGTTTTTTAGAGAAACAAACCTTTACAAATCCCAAAAAAGCAGCTTCGTCGCGCGCTCGGTCGCTTACAGCATCACTTCCCGTCGATAGCAACGCTTCGGGAATCTGCAAACGTCTTCGTTCTCCTGGCAAGCGCAACGTGACCAGAGCGGAACCAACCTCCGGCGGCGGATCGAAGGCGGCGCGCGGAATCTCAAAGACAAGCTCCGGTCGCGAATAAAGCTGCGTGGCGACGGACAAATAACCATAGGATTTGCTGCCGGGCTGTGCTGCCAGGCGCTCCGCTACTTCGGTCTGCACCACCACGTGAATCTCGTCGATGGAGTCCGCGAAATGGAATAGGTGATGAAGGATCGGCGAGGTGATGTAATACGGCAGGCTTCCATAAATGCGAATCCGGCGGCCGTTGGCGATGGCAGGCAAATCGCTCTCGAGAATGTCGCCTTGAAGTACATTCAGATTTGGAAACGTTTTTTTCAGCCGATTTAATGGATTAATCAAAATCGGGTCGAGCTCAATGGCGTGCACAGGCACACCGCTGCCGGCGAGATACGACGTCATCTCACCGTGGCCGGGACCAATTTCGATCCAGCAAATTTCCTGGTCCGTAGGAATTGGCGATGCAGGAACTCTTCCGCGCGGCGTAACACGTATTGCACGTGCGATCTGGTCACGCCATTCGGGGTCGGCAAGGAAGTGCTGGCCGAGATGTTGACGAGCCATGCCGGACAGTGTACCAAGGCAGCGCACGTAGGAAGGCATGTAGGAAGGCATGTGGAGTGGAGTAGGAGCGTAGAGCCGCAACGAAAGTCGAAACACGTGAGTTGCTTCTTGCTCCGCTGCCATATAGCGTAAAATGACGACGCGCCCGTAAAAGCAGGCGGAGCGTCGAGTGAGCCTAATTTGAGAATACTTTTTGCGGCGTCCGAGGGTCTCCCCTTTTCGAAAACTGGTGGCTTGGCCGACGTGGTCGAAGCGTTGCCAAAAGCCCTTGCGGCGGCCGGCCACGAAGTAGCCGTCGTGCTGCCTCGCTCTCGTGGAATAAAAACCACCGCCACCGTCATGCCCAGCCTGACGATCCCCATGGGCGGTCGTTTGCGGTTTCCTTCAATTGGCGACGGAACCATCCTGAACGGCGTGCGTTATTTTTTTGTGGACGATTCGGCGTATTTCGATCGAGACGGAATCTACGGTAACATCGCCGGGGACTTTCCCGACAACGCCGAGCGTTACAGCGAGTTTTGCCGCGCCACCATCGAAATCGCGAAACATGTGTGGCCGCCGGACATCATTCATTGCCACGACTGGCAAACAGCGCTTGTGCCGGTGCTGTTGCGTTCTGCTTACGCTACCGATCCGCTGGTGAAAGACCTTCCGGTCGTTTTCACAATTCACAACCTGGGGTATCAAGGACACTTTCCCGCAGCGGTGTTGCAGCGGGCAAGCATTCCGACGGAGGTTTATCACCCGGCGGGCCTGGAGTTTTATGGCCTGGTGAATTTGTTGAAGGGCGGGCTGGTGTACTCCGATTACCTGACCACCGTCAGCAAAAAATACGCCGAAGAAATTCATACTCCGGAATTTGGATATGGGCTGGATGGCGTGGTACGCAGCCGCGGCGACCGCGTGATGGGAATTTTGAATGGGGTGGACTACACGGTCTGGAATCCGGACAAAGACAAATTGATCGCGGCGAACTATTCGGCAAAAGATTTGTCCGGCAAGCAGGCTTGTAAAAAGGAATTGCTGGAAGTGTTCGGGCTTTCTCTCGAACATCAATCCCGTCCGGTCCTCGGAATCGTGTCCAGGTTTGCCGATCAGAAAGGTTTCGATCTGATTGCAGAAATTTCGGACGATTTGATGCAGGAAGATCTGGTGCTCACGGTATTGGGTTCTGGCGAACGCCGCTACGAAACATTGTTTGAAACGTTGGCCGATGAATTTCCCGGCCGAGTAGGTGTGCGGATTGCTTACGACAATGAACTGGCGCACAAAATTGAAGCCGGCGCGGACATGTTTCTGATGCCTTCGCGCTACGAGCCCTGCGGATTGAATCAGGTCTACAGTTTGAAATATGGTACGGTCCCCATTGTTCGCGCCACTGGAGGTCTTGACGATACCGTTGAATCGTTTGATGTGGAGCACGGAACGGGCACCGGTTTTAAGTTCACCGAATATACCGGTAAAGCGCTGTTGGCCACGGTCCGACAGGCTCTGCATCATTTCACCGACGAGCGCATCTGGAAGCGCATCCAATTAAATGGCATGGCCAAGGATTTTTCGTGGAAGCGTCCCGCCGCGGAATATGCGAAGCTTTACAAGTCTGTACGGTTGGCACGAAACCAAATCGCTGTTGCAACATCTAATTAAACGATCGAGGAGAGCGAAGCGGCGGCTTTCGGGCTAGCCCGCTGAGGATAAACGACATGGCTGATAACGTTCAGGCAGTGACCGACGGTAATTTCGAGGCGGAGGTGCTGACCGCCAGTAATTCCCAGCCGGTGATGGTCGATTTCTGGGCCGAATGGTGCCGTCCGTGCCATATGCTGGCGCCCACGGTGGCGGAAATCGCGCAGGATTATGCGGGAAAATTGAAAGTCATGAAGTTGAATGTCGATGAGGCCATCAACTCTGCGGGCCGTTACAACGTGCGCGGCATTCCCACGTTGCTGGTTTTCAAAAATGGGCAAGTGGTGGAGCAGATCGTTGGCGCAGTTCCCAAGGATCAGATCACCAAGGCGCTCGCGCGGCATTTGGCGTAACGAATCCGCAATTATTAAATAGAGGCGTGTCGCCTATTCAGCGCGACACGCCTTTTATTTTGTACGTTCATTTTGTAATGGGGCTATTTGTCTTGCCCGTTGCCGCGAGTTGTATAAATCCGCATACTCAGGCATTGGCGAGATCCGGCAACGCGATTAAATCTTGCATGGCTCCTTCCTCACGAATAACACGCCCCGATCGTGTCCGGTGTGCCTGGCCGAAGAATCCCCTCAGCATTGCGTATCACGATGAGGAATGGGGTGTGCCGGTCCATTACGATAAAAAACTTTTTGAGTTTTTAATCCTGGAGGGTGCGCAAGCGGGACTTAGTTGGGACACGGTTCTGCAAAAACGCAACCGGTATCGACAGCAATTCGCGGGGTTCGATCCTGTAAAGGTCTCGCGTTTCAACAGTGCGAAAGTGAAGGCCCTGCTTGCGGATCCGGGAATCATACGCAATCGCCTTAAAATTCAGTCCACCATCAGCAACGCCAAAGCTTTTTTGAAAGTGCAAAAGGAATTTGGCTCGTTTGACGCCTACATCTGGACCTTCGTGAATGCCCAGCCGTTGCAGCATGATCGGAGCACAGGCGCGGCAGTGCCAGCGGCAACGCGTGTATCAGACGCCATGAGCAAGGACCTGAAGAAGCGCGGCTTCAGATTTGTCGGCGCCACGATTTGCTATGCGTTCATGCAAGCCACCGGAATGGTCAACGATCACGCGGTGGATTGCTTTCGTTACCGTGAACTTAAAACATCCAAACGCTAAAGTTAGATGCGGTTCACCCCTTCAACTCTTCGAAATCCATTACATTTTCATTTCTCAATTCAAAAACCCGCTGACCTTGCTTGCACAGATGCGGAGGCGAGGGTACGATTCTGATTTGCCATTGCTTCCGATTTCCCGCAGAACCTCTTTTGCGTCGATGATGTAGTGGAAATGTCGGCTGGATTTGTTCGTGTGGCTGGCTCGGATGCAGGGCGACCGTTGAGAAAGGCCGGAATGAACTCTGTCGTTGTTGTAGGCGCCCAATGGGGCGATGAAGGCAAAGGCAAAGTCGTCGATTATCTGGCGGGCTCGTTCGATTACATTGCGCGCGTCGCTGGAGGTCACAACGCCGGCCACACCGTCATTATTGGAAAGCAGCGCTATGTCTTACAACTCATTCCCTGCGGAATTCTTCGTCCTGCGCAGCGAGCGGTAATTGGCACTGGCGTTGTCGTTGATCCCGCAGCCCTAGTGAACGAGATCGAAACTCTGGCCAAGGCCGGAATCGATGTGCAGGGGCGACTGCACGTCAGCAATCGCGCTCATCTGATTTTTCCTTATCACCGCGAGCTGGATAAAGCGGCGGAAACCGCGCGCGGCGCAAACAAGATTGGCACTACTTCACGCGGAATCGGCCCTGCTTACGAAGATAAGATGGCGCGCCGCGGATTGCGCATGTGCGATTTGCTGCAGCCGGAATTATTTCGCAAGAAAGCCGCTCACATTGTCGCCGAAAAAAATCGCCTGGCCAAAGGCGCGTATGGCGCGAACATCGACTTCTCCCATGAAGTGGAGGAAACGCTGGCGCTCGGCGAAAAAATCCGTGGCTACATCTGCGATACCGCCGAACTTGTAAATCACGCGATGGATAAAGGGAAGTCGGTCCTTTTTGAAGGCGCGCAGGGAACCATGCTGGACATCGATCACGGAACCTATCCATACGTGACTTCGTCGAGCGCGATTTCCGGCGGCGCAACCACAGGTGTCGGGGTTCCGCCCACCAAAATTAAACATGTCCTTGGTATTTCGAAAGCCTATACCACTCGGGTCGGTGCTGGCCCGTTTCCCACGGAGATGCCCGATCTGGACGCCGAGGAGGTGCGCAAGCGCGGCAAAGAATTTGGCGCGGTGACGGGACGCCCGCGGCGCTGCGGTTGGCTCGATTTGCAAGTTTTGCGCTACGCCAAAATGATCAACGGCATCGATTCGCTCGTTGTGACCAAGCTCGACGTGTTCGACACCCAGCGCGAAATTCAGGTGTGTGTCGGGTACAAATACAAAGGGACCGCTCTAAACGAAATGCCCGCGCTCGCCGAGGAGTATGAGCACGTGACGCCGGAATACAAAACCTTGCCGGGGTGGAATGAAACCACCTACGGTGTGAAAGATGCTTCAAAACTGCCTAAAGCGGCCGTGGATTACTTGAAATTTATTTCTGACTTTTTGCAGGTAGAAATCGGCATGATTTCTACTGGCCCGGAGCGGGAAGCCACGATTGTGCAGCCAGGGACGCTTCTCGCAAGCTGGCTTTGAGCCACCGCGCATTAGCCGGAAAATTTAGCACGCGAAGCAACATGCAATCAGAGAACCCCTACCTATGCTCAGTTTCGAGCAAGCACGCCAGGAAGTAATTGCGCAGGTCTCCAAGATTAAATCCCGCGTTGCAACATTCGACGTCAGCGCGTTGGATGCGCTCGGTTTCGTGCTGGCTCAGGACGTGAAGTCCGATCGCGACTACCCTCCTTTTGATCGCGCTACCCGTGATGGATATGCCGTACGCGCCGCTGAAGCGTTCGATAAATCTTCTTTGCCTTGCGTCGGCGAAATAAAAGCTGGCGACGCATCGGGCCACCCGCTCGCACCGGGAACATGCGTACAGATCATGACCGGCGCTCCCGTGCCTTCCGGAGCGGATGCGGTAGTGATGATTGAGCACACCCGGCGCGACGGAGACAGCGTTCATTTCGAGCAAGCGGTAACCCGCGGGCAAAATGTCGTGCCGCGCGGGAGTGAAGCGTCCCAAGGAAAAACATTGCTGCATATAGGCACGCGCCTTGGATACGCCGAGTTAGGTATCGCCGCACAGGTTGGGGCAATGCAGTTGCGCTGCGGAAAAAAACCGCGAGTCGCCATCCTGTCCACTGGCGACGAAATAGTCGCGGCGAACGCCACGCCTGGACCATTTCAAATTCGCAACAGCAATAGCGTGTCCCTGGCAGCGCAAGTTCGTATCGCCGGTGGCGAGCCGGTGCTGCTCGGAAACGCTGCCGACAACATAGAAACCTTACGAAAAAATATTCAACGCGGACTCGACGAAGACGTACTGGTTCTATCTGGCGGCGTTTCCATGGGGAAGTACGATCTCGTCGAAGACGTGTTGAAGGACCTAGGCATGGAATTTCATTTCGATGCTGTGGCGATCCGCCCGGGCAAACCGGCGGTTTTTGGGATTTGTCGCGACAAACCGGTATTTGGATTGCCGGGAAATCCCGTGTCGACGATGGTTACGTTCGAATTGTTTGTGGTCCCGGCCATCGATCTGTTAAGCGGTTCAACTCCGCGACCGCTGCCCCTGTTGCGAGCAACGCTGGGGGAATCGCTGAAAGAGAAGCCGGGCATGACGCATTTCCTGCCCGCAAAAGTGGAATGGTCACCCGCCATCGCGAACGTTAAGCCACTCCGTTGGCAAGGGTCTGGCGATACCGCGACGATGGCCAGGGCCAATTGTTTTTTAGTAGTGGGCGCGGAGACCGAAACTCTTACCGCCGGGGAAAGTGTTAACGTGCTGATGCGCAGGGATGTGAATTAGAATTTTATCGAAGTTCTTTTTCTGAGCGAGGGAATCGCTACAGCCTTTAATCGCCATCGAACCGTCACACCATCACACCATGAAAAAACTATCCCACTATGGCAAAAGCGGTGATGTAAACATGGTGGACGTCTCCGCGAAATCGATCACCACGCGAACCGCAGCAGCGCGTGGGTTTGTCAAGATGACGCTCGCCGTCGTGCGCGCCGTAAAGCGCCTGCAAAATCCCAAGGGCAATCCCCTCGAGGTGGCTCGCATCGCGGGCATTTCGGCCGCCAAGCGCACCGCCGAATGGATACCTCTTTGTCATCCACTGCCGCTTACGCACATTGATGTGACTGCGCGGCTGTGCCAAACTGGCGTGGAACTTCAATCCAGCGTGACTACAACCGCCCAGACAGGCGTGGAAATGGAAGCGTTGGTCGCCGTCACCGCTGCAGCCCTAACGGTTTACGATATGTGTAAAGCCCTGGATAAAAGCATGGAGATTACCGATATCGTGCTGGTAAAAAAAACAGGTGGTAAGAGCGGCAATTATCTGCGGCCAGCCAAACGTAAGGTCCAATCGCGATGATAGGTCGATTCTCTACGCGGGAAATTTCCATCCGTGCCAGTCCCGCGACAACCGCAGATCCGTGTTCCTTAGTGTTTTACACGCACTCCCATCGTCCAGGCTGCCATGAGTGAGTCTTCCGGTAAAAGCATCACCCTACTGCTGGCCGACGATAATCCGCTGATTCGCGACCTTGTGCTCAAAGCCCTTGAGCCGGTTTGTGAAGTCGTCCTGGCCGCTGACGGAGCGGATGCGCTGCTGAAAGTTATTGACGAGCCTCCCGACGTAATTCTCTGCGATTACAAAATGCCTGGCCTGGATGGGCGGCAGCTTTTCGAAAAATTGCGCGGACGCCAGTCCACTCGCCACATTCCATTTCTGTTCATGGCCAGCCGCACGGACATCGAAGAACGGCTGCGGCCGCTGGTCGACGGCGTCGAAGAATTTATTACCAAGCCATTTCTGGTTAAGGACCTCGTGCGCATCACCAAGAAAGTTGTCGACCGGCTGCACCTCGAGAAACTACAAACCAAAGCCACAAGGCCAGGCGTCATCCAGGGCCGCCTCGAGGAAATGAGTATGATCGATCTAATGCAGTCGCTGGAAATGGGTCAGAAATCCTGCCGCCTGGTGGTGCAGAAAGGCCCGGAGAAGGGCGAACTGTACTTCGCAAGCGGGCAATGCCGCGACGCCAAAAGCGGCGACGTCGAAGGCGACGATGCGGTGTACCGCGTCGTATTGTGGACCGAAGGCGCGTTTGAAATTGATTTCAACGCTGCCAACGCCTCCACACGCACGACTACCACGCGCAACACCACTGGCCTTCTGATGGAAGCGATGCGATTAATGGACGAAGCCAGTCGCGACGAAGTAGAAACTAAATAATTTCCGGGCGCTTTGCAACTTACAAACCTTCCCATGCGCGTAGCCGTTTTGACCATCAGTGACACAGTAGCCAAAGGTGAGCGCGAAGACTCGTCCGGACCAGCGGTCGTGGAGTTTTGCCGCGGGTTGGGCTGGGAGGTGACCTCCACGCTCCGCCTGCCCGACGAGTCCGCTACAATTCGCGAACATCTGCGTACCATCGCCGATTCCGGCCACGTTGACGTGCTTTTTACCACCGGTGGAACGGGAATCGGACCGCGCGATAACACTCCAGAAGCCACCGTGGCCGTGGCGGACCGTATCGTGCCGGGAATCGCGGAAGAAATGCGGCGCAAAGGAATGGAAAAAACGCCCACCGCGGTATTGTCGCGTGCCGTTGCTGCGGTGCGCAGCCATACGATCATCGTGAATTTACCGGGCAGCCCAAAAGGTGCCGTGGAATCGTTGGAAGTCATTGCCCATCTGCTGCCCCATGCCGTGCACGTGCTGCATGGCGCCCGCCACGACTGAACGCCAGCGAAGCACTCCGTTTTGACATGGCTCCGACCCATAACTGCAAACGGTGGTTGACGCGCGTGGACGTGTCGTCAACAATGCTTCCACCATGACAGAAAATCTAACGGACAAAAAACTGGCGGTTTTAGGCACCGGCAAGCTTGGCGGAATCCTACTTCGCGCTTATTTGCAGCAAGGCTTGTTCAAGCCGCAGAATGTTTCCGCAACTGTAAAACACGCGGAGAAAGCATCAAAGCTGGCGAAAGAATTGGGCATCACCGTTACCACGGAGAATCGCGCCGCGGTGCGCAACGCCGATATTGTTCTCCTGGGTGTGAAACCGCAGGTGATCGGCGAAGTCTTGCAGGAAATAGCTTCGGAATTGCGCCCAGACACGCTGGTGATTTCGGTTGCGGCGTCGGTGCCGACTTCCTACATTGAACAGCGCCTGGGCGGAAAAGTTCCTGTACTCCGCGTTATGCCCAACACCTGTTCGACGGTAAATTGCGGGATGGCTGGAATCTGCCGAGGCGCGAGTGCTACAGCGGAACACGTCGAAATGGCGCGTGCCATGTTCGACGCCGTTGGCCGCACCGTGGTGGTGGACGAAAAAAACATGGACGCCGTCACGGGGCTTTCCGCAAGCGGCCCAGCATTCGCATACATAATTTTAGAATCGCTGGCGGAGGCGGGCGTCAAGGTTGGCCTCGCTCGCGATGTCGCCACGCTGTTGGCCGCACAAACAATGAAAGGTGCGGCGAGTGTGGTGCTAGAGACCGGCGACCATCCGGCGCTCCTCAAAGATGCGGTTACGACTCCCGCGGGCTGCACCATCGACGGAATTCTCGAGCTGGAAGAAGGGAAGTTGCGCGTAACCCTGATCAAAGCGGTGGTGAAAGCGACGCAACGTGCCGGAGAACTACTCTTTGAGAAGTGAAGCGCGTCACAGCGACTTTGTTTCCTTCACCGGTGTTTCACCCTCGACCGAGCTAGCAGGAATAACCACGTGACCTTTTATATCCTTGCAGGTTTCGCGGTCGTCAGCGCCATGCTGATGGTTTCACACCGGAAAGCGTTGCACAGTTTTATCTTCTTTGCGCTGACGATCTTGGCCACTTCAGGAATTTTTCTCCAGCTTCACGCGGGCCTTTTGTTTGCCGCGCAGCTTRTAGCGGTAGCTTGCGCGGCTGTCGGATTAGTTTTATTCGCCGTGGAAGCCACAGAGCTCGACGTGACTGCTGCGTCGGCCGAAGAATACCCTTGGGCGCACAAAGCGGCAGCAGCCATCGCCGGACTGTGCCTGGCTGCGCAAATTGCCTTAACCATTTTGCAGCGACGATTACTGCCTGGCGAGAGTCTGACGGTTTTGCTGCCGACCGCGCCTGAAAAACCTCCGTTGCCTGCAAGCGAATTGCTAAAATTCCTCCTCAATTATAATTTGCTGTCGCTGGTATTGGTTGTGTTTGTTTTACTGATCTCTATGGTCGGGACCGGCATGTTATCCAGAAAGAAGGCCTGACAGCATGCCTCCCATTGGCCACTACCTGTTCTTAAGCTTCGCACTCATGATGATCGGTGTGATCGGGGCAGTCACTCGCCGCAATTCGATCATCAGACTGTTTTCGTTGGAGCTGATCCTCACCGCCGCCAGTATTAATTTCGCGGCATTTGCTCGATTGTTCGGCGATGCGGTTGGGCACGTGTTCGCAATACTCCTCACGATCATCGTTTGTATCGAAATGCTTGTGGCGCTGGCGATTTTCGCCGCGGTTTTTCGTCGTCTGCCGGGACCTGCGAGTGCGGAATAAAATCTCGAAACGCAAGATGTTCAACCGTCGTGAACGCCCTTTGTAAGCATTGGCGTAGTTCGAGCCGCTAACGCAACCATCCTTATGCCGACGCAGATTCTGAATACTATCCGCGCTTACATGCACCGTGACGGCGCCGTCCTGCTTCCGGAAATGGAATTGCTCCTATTCGTGATTGGAATACTGGTCATCGATCTCTGGTTCGCGGGGAAAGATAAATATTGGAATCCCGCGCTGGCTTTGGCGGGAACCATGTTCAGCGGGCTCACACTCTGGCTGCTACGCTCACAGATTATCCTGACCGGCTTTCACGAAACCGTCATCGCGGATTCGTTCTCCCTTTTCTTCGCCGCGCTTTTGCTCGCTGCCACCGCCATGTTGATTTTGCTTTCGATGAAATATCCCCAAATCGCTGGCGAGCATCAAGGTCGATACTACGCTCTTCTTCTTTGCGCCTGCATTGGCATGATGCTGATGGTGTCGGGAATCGATTTGCTTGTGATATTTCTAGCCCTGGAAGTTGTGGCGCTAAGTTGTTATTTCCTTAGCACGCTTTCCGTCGCGGACGAACGGCATCCGCAACCGAACCCCGCTTCGGTCAACTACGTGTTGGGCACCGCACTAGGCTCCGCGATTTTGGCTTATGGCTTTTCATTGCTCTATGGCGTCACTGGAACAACGAACCTGAGCCAGATTGGTTCGATGCTTGGCAACCGCGCCAACTTAGTAAAAGTGATCGCACTCAGTCGCCAGTCCGGTGAGCGGGGAGCGCAGATGCATCAGCTTTTGCAGGCTCGCCTGCCGGAAGCCGTTCATTGGCATCCCTTCATACTTCAGGCGCTCCCAGTGACTGCTTTCGCGTTAATTTGCGTGGCGCTGATTTTTAAATTGGGCACGCTGTCATCCTCTCATCGCCGGTCTGACGCGATCAGCGGTGACCCTGCGATCGCGTTGCGCCTCTATCTCGGCAGTGCGTTTTTGACCGCGACAATTGCTCTGCTGTTGCGCTTGTCGCTCACAAGTTTTGCCGATTCTCAGGATGGGTGGGGGTACGTCGGGGCCGCTGTGTCTTGTGGCGCGCTCGTTTGGGGAAACGTTGCCGCGTTTCGCGCGAAGAATATAGAACAAACGCTCGCGTACGCTTCCATCGCGCAGGCCGGCTACTTGTCGTTGGGTCTCGTCGCCGCGAATGAACACGCACTAACCGGCATCGCCTACTACCTGCTCACCTATTTATTCGCGATTACCGGCGCGTTTGCGGTTGTGATTGTTCTTCGGTGCCAGGCCGATTCCGGTGAACAGATGAGTGATCTCAAGAACTTGTTTAAACGCAGCCCTACTGCCGCTATTTTACTGACTATCTTTATGCTGTCGCTGGCAGGAGTTCCGCCCACCGCGGGATTTTTGGGCAAGTATTACATCGTCCGTGCACTAGTGGAGACCGGACATCCCGCCCTGGCCTGGTTTGCCGCACTCGCAGCGTTGCCGCTGGCCTATTGCTATTTGCGGGTGATCGCGCCCGCCTGGCGCGGAGCGGGAAGCCAATCGCAGCCGCTGACCCTCGACAGCGCATTGGCCGCAATGTTGGGAGCCTGTTTATTTGTATCCCTCGCGGCGGGATTGTATTCTGAGCCGTTCACACGATTGGCACGCTATGCCTTTGGACAATAAACCTACGAACGATCAACCGGCCTCGCCGGCCCCGCGGAAAGCCAACGCTTTCTCCAACCAATTCGCCACCGCCATGGAATTGCCGTTCGTGCTCGTCGGAGCCGTGCTTCTCGGGGGCGTGCTCGGATACTTCCTGGATCGCTGGTTGCACACCAAACCATTCCTGATGCTGGTATTCGGCGCGTTGGGATTTTTCGGAGGCGTCCGCGATATTCTCCGGCGCCTGCCGGCAAACGGCGATGGCAACTCCGGCAGCTAGCCTCGCTCTTGGAGCTCGAACCGAGCAGCGTATCGCGTGGTTAACGCTGCTGGTTGGCGCCTTGGCTGGTGCTGCCGCCGCGCTCCTGCACAATCTGATGTGGGCCAGCGGGCTTATGATTGGCGCGATTCTAGCCTGGCTGAATCTGCGCTGGCTACGACAGGGCCTTGATGCTTTAGTGCTCGCTGCGGAAGCCCAGGCGGGCGCCCCCAAACCGCGTGTGCCGGTGGGAACCTACTTCCGCGCGATGTTTCGCTACGCCTTGATAGCCTTTACCGTGTATGTTATTTTTAAAGTTCTGAAGGTTCCCCTGGCGAGCATGGTGGTGGGTTTGTGCGCTCTTGGAGCAGCGACCTTAGCCGCGAGTGTGTACGAGATAGCGCATCCTGAGAAAGCGGAATGACGATCATGTCTCTATCAAACTGATATGGAACACGTAAGTGCGCTAACGCATTTGGTAAATCAAATTTTTGGCCGGCCGGTCCTGGCTTTGCTTTCCGCATTGCACATGCGGCCCGCCGACCCGCAGAATCCGATTCCTGAGCACGTGGTTATGGCCCTCGCGGTCCTGGTCGTTGCCACGCTGTTGGCCTTGTGGGTCAAGTCGCGCCTCTCGGTAGAGCGCCCCGGCGCATCGCAGCAAATCGCGGAACTGTTGATCACCAATCCCATGGGCTTCGGCCTGCGCGATATTCTCAGCGAAAATGCCGGGCATCACTGGGAACGGTATATGCCTATGGTGGGCTCCATTGCTCTTTTTGTGTTGCTGGGGAATTTGTTTGGGGCCTTTCCATTTTTGACCGCGCCGACCGGCGCCTACACTGTGCCGCTCGCGTGCGCCATCGTCACGTTTCTTTATTTCAACTGGCAGGGAATCCGCCATCACGGCCCTCTTGGCTACATGAAACATTTCACCGGACCGGTCTTGTGGTTATCTCCGCTGATGTTTCCGGTGGAAATTCTTAGCACCACTGCGCGTCTGCTATCGCTTTCTGTGCGCTTGTGGGCCAACATTTTTGCCAGCGATATTATTTACGGTTTATTTCTGGGATTGTTTGCCGGCGCGTTCACTTCGGGCTGGACCAAGTCTCCGATACTCGGCGTAGTAGTTGGCGTGCTCCCGGCGCTGGTCCCGATCCTATTTGTCTTGCTGCACGTTTTCGTTTCGGTGGTGCAGGCCTACGTATTCACCATTTTGCCCGCCGTTTATATCGGTCTGGCCACGGCCGACGAGCACTAACACTTTTGTTACGGCCGCTTCAGTGTGAGCCCGGCTGCACGGTGTCCGGGAACCACCTCCTGAACGGTAAATTATAAGGAGGAAGTACATGAAGAAAGCAGCATTTGTTCTGATCGCACTGGTCATAGTGATGATGGTGGTTCCTGCGGCTTTTGCGCAGGGAACCGCTCCCGCGGAAAAAGCGCCGTTAAGCTCCACGGCACTGGCGTTGGCCGCAGGATTCGGCGTGGCGATTGCCGCGTTCGGAGGCGGTTTGGGACAGGGACGCATCGCGGCAGCGGCTTGCGAAGGCATTGCTCGCAATCCGGGCGCGGCTGGCGGCGTTCGCGCAGCCATGATCCTTGGCCTGGTATTCGTCGAAACGCTCACCCTGTTTACATTCGCACTAGGCTTCTTGCTTTACCGCCTGCTGTAAACTTCAACGCGATCATTCGCGTCCAATCATAAATAGTTTCCAATACTTGAGTACGGCCCCGAGCGAAAACTCCGGGCCGTTTTTACTCTGCGACCGAAATGACAGAGCGAATTTGTCAACAACGGGGAAGCCGGGAAACCCGTTGACAATCCCTGCTTGGCGTATACACTCGCGCTTAAGATTCGCAGGCCCCTCATGCATTACGCAAATTCCAATAGGAGGCTGAACAATGAGGAAACTTTTAGGGGCAATATTGTTGGTTTCTGCATGCGTCGGTCTGGCAGTTGCGCAAACAGAAAAACCGGCAGCCAAGGGTCCGAGTACGGCGGAGGCTATCAAGCAACTGGAGCACGAGTGGACAGACGCAGTTAAAGGCGGAGATGCTGACAAACTAAGTCAGATCCTCGCGGACGATTGGACAGAACTTAGTTTCGACGGCAAGAAGGTGACAAAAAAGGATTACATCGCCGACTACAAGTCCGGGAAGTCGAAGCTCGAGTCTTTCGAGTTTGGACCCATGGACGTGAAAGTACTTGGTAACGTCGCGGTGGTGCAAGGTAGCGATACGGAAAAGAGCACTACCGATGGAAAAGACTCCAGCGGGAAGTTTGCTTGGATGGACGTGTTCGTGAAGCGCGATGGTAAGTGGGTAGCGGTTCGCTCACAACTTGCCAAGGTAAAGTGAATCCCAGTTGCTGCCTCTGCGGAAGCCAGTTCGCTGTTTGGGGCCGGGCGTGCTCATCGCGCCCGGCTTCTCATTTTGCAAAGCCATAAAAACTCAAGCTTGGTTTCGTACCGGAACTATTTGGTTCTGTCCCGATTCCTGTAGAAAAGTAGAAGGCGTATTCTCCTGA
>JRHI01000629.1_pt1 | contig 36405 bp, 32 predicted proteins | sample 215371 | NCBI WGS metagenome assembly JRHI01 (sample SAMN02929681, study PRJNA255918) | sediment metagenome | biome: cave system; feature: Ice Cave; material: Sediment; isolation source: sediment from deep within a dark volcanic ice cave with no known source of... ...
CTAAGACGCCGTTGGTGATCCGGGTCTGGAACCTGCGGAGGACGTCGTCCCAGTGAGCGTCGATGGTGTCGACGAAGTCCTTGAGGGGGTCCAGGCCGGCCTGGTTGCCGGCCTCGAACTCGCCCGCCGCTACCGCGCCGACCCGAACCCCGGCAGGAGGCGGGCTCAGCAGTCGAGCCCGATTCCGGCCAAGCCCTGGTCTATGATCACCACTGTTCTCGCGCCCTCACCGCGGTTCATACGCTCGAAAGCCTCCTCGATCCCGCTCAGGTCGCACCGGTGCGAAACCACGTCGGCCAGCGGCAGCCGGCCGGTCTCCGCCAGCCGGGCCAGCACCGGGATGTCGTTGACTGGATTGCCGGCGCCGTAGAAGCAGCCGCGGATGCTCTTCTCAGAGAGGAAGTCGAGCGCGGGCAGGGAGACCTCGGCGCCCCTCGGCGCCAGCCCCACCACCACCGCGGTACCGCCCGCGCGCAGCACGTCCCAGGCCTGACGGATGGTGGCCGGGATCCCGACCACCTCGAGCGCATGGTCAACCCCGCCGGCACTCAGCTCGAGCACTCTGGCCACCGCGTCCTCCCGGCTGGCATCTACCACTTCGGTGGCGCCTCGGGCTCGGGCCAGTTCGAGCTTGGCCGGGTCGCGGTCGACCGCGATGATCCGGCCCGCCCCGGCCAGAGCCGCTCCCGCCACCACCTGCAGCCCGACCCCGCCGCAGCCGATCACGCAGACGCTGTCGCCGATCCGCACTCGAGCCACGTTGCGAATCGCGCCGACCCCGGTCATCACCCCGCAGCCGACCAGGGCCGCCTGCCAGAGCGGCAGGCCGATCGGGATCGGCACCGCGCAGATCGCCGGCACTACGGCCATCTCGGCGAAGCAGGAGACGAAGTTGAAGTGCTTGATCGGCGTGCCATCGAGCAGGTGGAGGCGGCTGCGCCCGTCGAGCAGGGTGCCGCGATAGGAGTGGTCGCCCGAAACCTCGCAGAGCACCGGCCGGCCCCTTCGACAGGCCGCGCATTCACCGCAGGGGGCTACGAAGCTGAAGGCGACGTGGTCACCCGGCCCCAGCCCGGTGACTTTCTCGCCCACCCGCTCGACAACACCGGCGCCTTCGTGACCGAGCACGATCGGTTGACGTTCGCGGCCCAGGCTGCCCTCGGCCAGGCGGAGATCGGAATGACAGACCCCCGCCGCCGCCACCCTGACCAGCACCTCATCCGGCCCCGGCGGATCGAGCAACACGTCCTCGACCGACTGGCGGCCGCCGATCTCCCGGAGCACCGAGGCCCGGATCCGCGATCGCTCAGGCATGGATTCGATATCTCTCCAGCGCTTCCAGGTTTGGGGTCACGCCCAAACCAGGGCCATCAGGAGGATGGATGGTGCCGTCGGGCGCGATCTCGACCGGGGCCGGCATCAGCCAGTCGCGACGCTCGGTCGACCAGTTGGGCGGGTCGTAAGGGACCTCGATGAATGGGCAACTCGAGGTGGCCATGGCGACGTGGAGGTTGGCCACCATGCCGAAGCCGTTGCTCCAGGTATGCGGCGAGAACATCCGCCCGCACAGCTCGGCCAGGGCCGCGATCCGCCAGCCACCGCCGATCCCGCCCGCCAGCACCACGTCGGTCTGGACCACGTCGACCGCGCCCCGGAGGACCAGATCGCGTGCCTCGTGGAGGCCGCGCACCATCTCGCCGGCCGCGATCCGGATTCCGGTCCGGCGCCGGAGCAGAGTGTAGCCGTCGACATCGTCGGTCCGCAGCGGCTCCTCCAACCAGTAGCAGCCCAGATTCTCCAGCTCCCGGGCGCAGGCGGTGGCGGTGGCCACGTCCCACCTCACCCTGGTGTCGCCGGCCATCCGCCAGGCCTGGTTGGCGTCCACCATGATCTCCAGGTCGGGGCCGACCGCCTGCCTCACCCGAGCTACCACCTCGACATCCTGGCGCCAATCGGGCCGGTTGAAGCGGATCTTGAGGGCGCGCACCCCGGCATCGCGGAGGGCGACCGCTCGCCGCACCCGCTCCTCAGGAGGCACCCGTTCCCCGCTCGAGGCGTAAGCGTACAGCCGCTGGTTGCGGCCGCCGAGCAGTTTCCAGATCGGCTGGCCGAGAGCGCGACCGACCAGGTCCCAGACCGCCACCTCTACCGGCCACGGCCGGCTGTGGTGGAAGTCCACGGTCTCACAGATCTCCCGGACCAGGTCGGTGCGCATCGGGTCGACCCCGGCCAGGTGACGCTCGAGAACGGCCCGGTCGGGGAGGCTGGAGCCGCTCCCGTAGCCGGTCAGCCCCTCGTCGGTGTGGACCATGACCAGGGTCTCGTCGAGTCGGGTCCGCGGCACCGGGTCCCAGGCCGCCTGGAAAGGTGGATCCAGCGGATAGCGATAGTCGCGAACCTCGATCGAGGTGATCCGCACCGCTCAGGCGCCCCGGTAGTAGGCGTTCATCGCCTGCTCTCGGCGGGCGGCGAGGGCCAGGATCTCAGCCGCGCCGCGATCCGTGAACGCGTCCCGGATAGCGGCTGCCACCGCCACCCGGTTGGCCGCCTTGACCGCGGTGTGGTCGTGAGCGGCGGGATCGACCCAGAGCGCGACCAGGAACTGGAGGTCACCGGCCAGCCCGGCCGGCACCACCTCGGCCGCCACCGCATCCAGCACGCCCTGAGCGATGCCGAGTTGAGCCGCCCCCCAAGTGATGGTGTCGATCCGCTCGCCGCCCAGCGGCGACTTGTTGATCACCACCGTGACCGGCCGCACCGCCACCCCGCTGGTCAGGCAGGCCAGAAAAGGCACATACCCGGGCCGGGGCGAGGCCAGGGCGCCAGCGATCGCGGCCGCGGTCGGGCTCCCCCGGCGGGCGACCACCAGGTTGATGTGGCTGCCGTTGGGGGCCTCGCCCGACCAGGCCTCTCCGATCCGGCCGTCCAGCCCTTCCAGCATCTCGATCGATTCGCTCATCGGTTGCCCACCTCCAGAACCGCCCTCATGGCTCAAACCGTCTCCAAAATCGTCCGCACCGCCGCCCCACTGCCGGCCACCTCGATCGCCCGCGCCGCTTCCGCCAGCGGGAAGCGGTGCGTGATCAGCTTGTCGAGGGGCAGCCGGCCCTCGAGATGGAGCCGGAGCAGGACCGGGAAGTCGAGCTCTGGCCGCACCGATCCATACGCGCTGCCCAGCAGCCGGCGCTCGGCCCGGGCGATCTCGATCGCGGGCAGCGGCAGTACGGCGTCCGAACGGGTAATGCCGATACACACCGCCGCGCCCCGCCGGCGGGTCGACAGGAAGGCGGCCAGCATCGCCTCCGGCCGCCCGGTCGCCTCGATCGCGTAGTCAACCCCACCTCCGGTCAGGTCGCGCACCGCCTCGGCGGTGGCTTCGGCGGTCCCCGCCCATTCCACCGTGTGGGTGGCGCCCAACCAGGCGGCCGCCGCCAGCTTGCCCGCCGAGAGATCAACGGCAATCACCGGCGACGCCCCCACCGCCAGCGCCCCCAACACCGCGCTCAGTCCGACTCCGCCGCAGCCGATCACGGCCACCCGGTCGCCCGGCCGGACCTGGGCCGTCCGCCAGACCGAGCCCACTCCGGTCGACACCGCGCAGCCGACCAGGGCGGCGACGTCGAATCGGACTTCGGGGGGGATCGGCACACAGCAGCGCTCGGGCACCACCGCCCACTCCGACCAGGTGGAGAGCAGCGAGTAGTGATGGACCGGCCGACCCTGGCGGGATAGCCGGGGAGTGCCGTCGAAGAGGCCGCCATGGCTCATCGCCTCCCAGACCGTGCGGCACAGATGGGATAGCCCCCGGAGGCACTCCTCGCACCGCCCGCAGGCAGGCGCCCAGGAGAGCGCCACCGAAGTGCCAGGAGCCAGGCTCACGCCGGGGCCGGTCTCGGCCACCAGACCCGCCCCTTCGTGCCCCAAGACCGCCGGGCAGCGGGTCTCGGCGGTACCGTCGATGGCGTTGAGGTCGCTGTGGCAAACCCCGGCGGCGTGGATCCGCACCAACACCTCGCCCGGGCCGGGAGGCGCCAACTCGAGCTCCATGACCTCGATCGCGGTTCCGGTGGCGGGGAGGACGGCGGCGCGTGTCTTCATCTCGGCTCCCGGCCGCTCGGATCGGGCCCGACCGGGGTGGCGGCGGGGTTGATCCCGGGCTCCGGGGTCAACCCGGGAAACTCGCGGATTCGAGCTGGAGCCGCCGCAGTTCCTCGATCGGGATGTGGCAGCGGATGCGGTGGCCGGGCCCGACCTCGGCCAGCGGCGGCTCCAGCTCCTCGCAGATCGCGCCCAGCCGGCGCGGGCAACGGGTGTGGAAGACGCAGCCGGTGGGTGGGTAGGCGGCGCTCGGGATCTCACCCTGGAGCCGGATCCGGGGGCGGCGCCCATGCAGGATCGGGGCCGCCGAGAGCAGCGCTTCGGTGTACGGGTGATGGGGTCCTTCGAACACCGTCTGGGCATCACCGACCTCGAGCAGGCGCCCCAGGTAGAGCACGGCGATCCGGTCCGACAGGTAGCGGACCACGCCCAGGTCGTGCGAGATGAAGATGTAGCCCACCCCGGCCCGCCGCTGCAGGTCCACCAGTAGATTCAGGATCGCGGCCTGAACCGAGACGTCGAGGGCGGAGGTCGGCTCGTCCAGAACCACCAGGCGCGGCTCGCCAGCAAAGGCGCGGGCGATCGCCACCCGCTGCTTGAGCCCACCCGAGAGCTGCCCGGGGCTGGCGTCCAGGATCTGCGGCCCGATCTGGACCGCCGCCGTGAGCTCCTCGACCCGCTGTTCGCGTCGGCGTCCACGCAGGCCCCGCAGCTTGGTCAGCGCGCGCCCGATGATCCGGCGCACCGAATGGCGGCGGTTGAGGGAAGCCCCCGGGTTCTGGAAGACGATCTGGATGGCCCGAACGTGCTGATCGGCCCGGCGCATCACGCTCGCCTCCAGCACCGAGCCGTCGAAGCGGATCCGGGAGCCGGGATCGGGCGGGATCAGCCCGAGCAGCACCCGGGCCAGGGTGGTCTTGCCGCTCCCCGACTCGCCGACCAGACCGAGCACCTCGCCGGCCCGGACCTCCAGCGAGACATCGACCAGCCCGCGCACCGCGTGGCCGTCCTGCTGGAAGGTCTTGCCAACCGCCTCCATCTCCAGCATCGAGCCGCCCACGACCGAAGGGCGGGCGTCGGGGTTGGGAGCCGGCACCGGCGGCATCGAATCCACCTCGGCATGCTTGAAGCAGCGGCTCAGACGGCCTTTGCCGATCTCGAAGAGCGGCGGAGGCTCGGCCCGGCAGCGCTGGTCGGCGAGCGGGCAGCGGCCGGCGTAGATGCAGCCCCGGGGCCCGTCGCCCACCGCGGGCGGCAGCCCCGGGATGGTGTCGAGGATGACCTCATCCTTGCTCAGCCCCCAGCGGGGAACGCAGCGGAGCAGGGCGGCGGTGTACGGATGCCGGGGGCTGGAGAAGATCTCTTGGGTGCTGCCCTGCTCGACCAACCGGCCCCCGTACAGCACCCCCACTCGCTCGCACATCCTGGCGATCACCCCCAGGTTGTGGCTGATGAACAGGACGCTGGATCCGAACTCCGAACGGAGCGCGGCAACCAGATCCAGCACCTCGGCTTCGACGGTGGCGTCCAGGCCGGTGGTGGGTTCGTCGAGGATCAACAGCGAGGGGTTGATGGCCAGCGCCATCGCGATCACCACCCGCTGCTGCATACCGCCGGAGAGCTGGTGCGGATACCGCCGCATCACCCGGCCGGGATCGGAGATCTGCACCCTCCGCAGCATCTGGTGGGCCCGAGCCTCGGACTCGGCGGCGTCGCAGCCCTGGAGCCGGAAAACCTCGGCCACCTGCGCTCCGGCCCGGATCGAGGGGTTGAGGGCGGTGGCCGGGTTCTGATAGACCATCGAGACCACGGTCGAGCGCAACCGGCGGAGTTCGGCCTGGCCGAGCGAAAAGAGGTCCTGACCGTTGAGGCGAATCGTCCCCGCCTTGACCACGGCGTTGCCGGCCAGGTAGCGAACCGCGGCCATGGCGATGGTCGTCTTACCGCAACCCGACTCACCGACCAGTCCGAAAGACTGGTTGCGGCCGATCTCGAAGCTGACGCCGCGGATCGCCTCGCGATCGACGCCGCGCACCCGGAAGGCCACCTCCAGGTTGTCAACCTCGAGTACCGGCGGGGGGGCCGGCTCGAAGCCGGTGGGCGGCGTCGATACCAGCTGGTCGATCACTCGGAGAGCACCTGGGTGAGGCCGTCCGCGGCGAGATTGACCCCCACCACCAGGCTGGCGATGGCCAGGGCCGGGAAGAGTATCGGCCACCAGGCTCCGATCACCAGGTTGCCGTACTGCTCGGAGATGGCGAGCCCCCAATCGGGCGCCGGCGGCTGGATGCCGAAGCCCAGGAAGGAAAGCGTGGCGGTGGCGAAGATGGCATAACCCAGCCGCACGGTGAACTCGACCAGCACCGGTCCGAGGACATTAGGCAGGATCTCGACGAACATCACGTAGAGCCCGTTCTCCTTGCGCAGCCGGGCCGCCAGCACGTAGTCCATGTCTCGCTCACCGAGCACCGCGGCCCGGACCGTGCGGGCGATGATCGGCGTGAAGACCAGCCCGATGACCAAGATCACGGTGATCGTGCTGGGGCCGAGGGCGACCAGGGCCAGCAGGCTGGTGATGATGACCGGCACCGCCAGGAAGGCGTCTGTGAAGCGCATCAACACCTCGTCGACCAGGCCCCGGAAATAGCCCGCGACCAATCCCAGCGCGGTCCCGGCGGCAGTGCCGAGCAGGGTCGCCGCCGGCGCCACCAGGAGGATGCCCCGGGCGCCGTAGACGAGCCGCGAATACACGTCACGGCCCAGAGAGTCGGTGCCCAGCCGGTGCAGCGAAGAGGGCGGCCTGAGCTTGTCCAGGATTTCCGGCCGGATCGGGTCGGTGGTGGCGAACCAGGGAGCAAAGACCGCGCAAAGCACCCAGAAAACGAGGATCAGCAGGCCGGCCAGGAAGGTGGGGGTGCGGGCCAGGAGCAGGATCCGCTCCCGTAGCACCGCCCGCCGCCGGGCGCGGCCGGCATCCGGCTCGAGTTCGCTGACGGTGATCAAGCTGATTCGGCCTTCCCGTGGCGGATGCGCGGGTTGAGCACCGAGTAGCCGAGGTCGGCCAGCAAAGTGGCCAGCAGGTACACAGTACCCACGGCCATGGTCGCCGCCTGGAGCAGTGGGAAGTCACGCTGAAGGGCGGCGTTGTAGAGCAGCTGGCCGAGTCCCTGGTAGTTGAACAGCACCTCGACCACGACCAGGCCGCTGATCAGGTAACCGAGCTGGGTGGCCACCACCGCGATCGTCGGCAGCAGGGCGTTGCGAAGCACATGGCGCCAGATCACGGTGCTCCAGCGATAGCCCTTGAGAACGGCGGTGCGGGTGTAGTCGGCCTCCAGCGCCTCGATCATGCCCGAACGGGTGATCCGGGCGATGTATCCGAACAGGACCAGCACCAGGGGAATCGAGGGCAGGACCAGGTGGTACAGCACCTCGACCAAGCCCGCCCCCGGAGGTGACTGAGCCGAGATCGGAAACAGCTTCCAGGTCACCGCGAAGAGCAGGATCAACACGATGCTGGACACGAACTCGGGCACCACCGTGGCCGAGATCCCGGTCACCGAGATCACCCGGTCCAGGAGCCGGCCGCGGTTGAGCGCGGCCACCACCCCGCCCAGGATGCCCAGCGGCACCACCAGCACGAAAGCCAGCAGGGCCAGCTTCAGCGAGTTGCCCAGCGCCCGGCCCAGCAGATCGGCGATCGGGGCCCGGTAGAAGAGCGAGGTGCCGAGATCGCCATGGGCCAGGCGATCGACCCAGTCGGCATACTGAACCAGCAGCGGCCGATCCACCCCGAGCGCGTGATTGAGGCTTGCCACCGCCCGTTCATCGGCGAAAGGGCCCAGGATCCGGCGGCCCACGTTGCCGGGGAGCGTGTGGACGGCCAGGAACACGATTACCGAAAGCAGCCAGAGGGTGACCAGCGCCAGCGCCATCCGCCGGAGGAGGAATCTCACCATGGCGGCAGCCGCCGGTCGGCGGCCTCAGCCAAGCGCAGTCCTGCGCAAGTTGAGCTGGCCCATCCCGGTGGTCTCGATGCTGGTGATTCCCTTTTTGGTCGCGGTCAGCGCCGAGTAGGTGTAGGGAATCACCAGCGGAGTCTGGTCGAGCAGGAGCCGCTCGATCTGGCCGGCGGCCTTCTGCTGGCTGGCAAGGTCGATCGACTGCTCATACTGCCTGACCAGAGCGTCGTAATCGGGATTCTTGAAATGGGCCGCGTTCCAGGTGCCGGCGGACAGCAGCGGCGCCTTGAGATAGGTGTTGGGCACGCCTCGGTGGCCGTAGTCGGTGATACCGAGCGGCGAGTTGAGCCAGGCCTTGTCGTAATAGGTGCCGGCGTCGGTGATGTTGAGGTTGACGCTGATGTTGAGTTCTTTGAGCGCGGCCTGGACCAGGGCGGCCAGATCCGGAATCTCGGCCAGTTTCTCGGTGTACAGGGTGACCGCGAAGCCGCCCGCCTTGCCGGCCTGGCTCATCAGGTCCCTGGCCTTCGTGATGTCGCGTACCCGCTGGCCGACGCTGTTGTCGGCGGAGGGATAGAACTTGAAGAAGGGATGGTCGTCGGCGACCAGCGCCTTTCCGTTCCAGAGGCCCTTCACCAGCGCTTCCCGGTCGATCGCGAAAGCCACCGCCTGGCGCACCAGCTTGTTGTCGAACGGCGCCTGGTCGGTGCGCAGGTGGATCTGCCGGTGAGAGGCGGTGGCGATCTCGGTGACCGTGGTGTTGGGGTCGTTGAGCAGCGCGGCGCCATTGGCTACGTCGAAGAAGCTGAGCATGTTGAGGCTGCCTGACTGGTAGGCGAGAATGGCGGCCTTGGGGTCGGCGAAGAAGGTGATGTCGATGCCGTCCAGCCGCGGAGTATTGTCCTTGTCCCAGTAGTTGGGATTGCGATCGAGGGTCAGGCTCTGGTTGGTCACGTAGTTGCTGCCCTTCCAGGGTCCGGTGCCGATGAAGGTACGGTCCCAATTCCCGTCATAGGTGGCGGGCAGGATGATCGAGTTGTAGTTGTCCGAGCTGACCAGGTAGGGGAAGTTGCCGTTGGGCGAGTCGAGCTTGAAGACGGCGGTGGTGTCGTCGGGGGCGGTGACGTTGCCCTTGGAGAGCACGCCCTTCAGGTTGGAGAGCGCGTTGTTCCCCTTGATCCCCGGGTCGGCCAGCCGGTTGAAGGTGGCGGCGACGTCCCGGGCGGTCATCGGAGTGCCGTCGTTGAACTTGACCCCCTGCCGGATCTTGAAGGTCCACTGGCTCCCGTCCGCGTTCGGGGTCCAGCTCTCGGCCAGCACCGGGCGCAGCTTGAAGTCTTTGTCGGAGAAGGCGAGATACTCGCCGATCATGCCGACGATGGTCAGCCGGCCCAGGTCGGCGGTCAGAATCGGGTCGAGCGGGCCGGCCGGCGCCTGGTGGCCGAGCTTGAGCCGGCCTCCCTTCCTGCCTCCCGAGCCGCCGCTCGGCGCCGGGCTGGCGCCTCCGGTCGCAGTGCTGCCGCCGCAGGCTTCGGCGATGAAGGCGAGCAGCGGCAGGCTCATGCCGATCACCGAGCCGGCCCGCACGAACTCGCGGCGCGACACCCGCCCGGCCACGAACATGTCGATGACGTGGTTCTCGACCTCAGAGCGCCGCCGCCGAACCGCGTCGACTCGCGACTGAATTTCCTTGTCCATCTGGCCCTCCTCGGTCCAAGCCGGCGACCGGAGCCATTGCCGGTTCCTCAGGAAGACCTCGGTTCCATTTACGGTTCGCCGGGAAAGTACGGACAATCTTGCGTCCGCAGGCCCGGCGATGTCAAGAAGTAATCGAGATCCAGGTTTGACTCGAGCCGGAGGCTCATGCAACAATGCGGGCTGAATGAACTTTGTTCCATATACGGAACACGAACTCCATCATGGAGGCTTGCGCTCGCCCGGCATCCATGCCGCCCTCTCCGTGCTCGAGGCGCTGGTGGCCAGGGCCCCGCTGGGCCTTACCGACCTCTCGACCCAGCTGGCGATACCCAAGAGCTCGCTTTCCCGGGTGTGCGCGGTGATGCAGGAGCGAGGCTGGATCATCCGTAACCCGGATGGCCGCTTCGACCTCGGCATCCGGGCCTTCGGACTCAGCGCCCGCTCATCCGAGTACCCGCTGGTGCGCGCCTTCCGCAGCATCTCGGCCGAGTTGCTCACGCTTCACAACGAGACCGTCTGTCTGGCGGTTCTGGACGGCGACGAGACGGTCTACATCGCCATCGAGGAAACTTCCCACCCGGTCCGACTGGTGACCCACGTCGGCAGCCGCACGCCTGCCTTCGCCTCCGCCAGCGGCCGGGTCATTCTCGCCGAACGCGCTCAACACGTGGTCGCCGCGGAGTATGCCGGCCGGGCCCTGATCACCCCCACCGGCCGGCGCCTGCGTGGGGTGGAAGAGCTCCTCGACTACCTGAACGACGTCCGGACCAGAGGCTACGCCGAGAACTACGAGGAGACGGCGATCGGCCTTTACACGGTATCGGTACCGCTGCGCAACGCGGCCGGCTCGGTGCTGGCCGCGCTCACCGTGTGCGTACCCACCTCACGAATGGACGATGAGCGCCGCGCCCGGCTGATCCGCGATCTGCTCGCCGCCGGCCGCAAGCTCTCGAATGGGGTGGCCTGGCTGGTCGCCTGGAACTCCACCCGGGCCGACGCCGGCCCGCTGCGGGCGCCCTGATCCGCGGCCGGCGGCGGGCGGAGTGGCCGGCGCCCGCGGCTCCGGCTACGATTCGGCCATGGCCAGAGTTCCCTATGCCGAGCCGGCCGCCGGCATCCTCGACCTCAACTTGTTCCGGGCGCTGTCGAATCAACCGCAGGTCGCTCGCGGGGTGAGCGAATTGGGCGGCAGGCTGCTGTTCCGCGGCACCCTCCCGGCGGGGCTGCGTGAGCTGGTGATCCTGCGGGTGGCCGGGTCCCGGGGCTGCGCCTACGAGCTGCTCCACCACCGCCGGATCGGCGCCCAATGCGGCCTCACTCCGGCTCGGATCGAGGCCGCCGTGGGCGGAGGCGAAGGTCTGACCGAAGCCGAACTGGCGGCCCTGGACCTCGCCACCGCGGTCGACGCGGGCGGCGCCAGCGATGCCGAGTGGAACCGGGCGGCGGCCCATTTCGGCCCCGATCAGCTGGTCGAGCTGACCGTGCTGGGAGCCTTCTACGGGATGCTGGCCCGGGTCATCACCACCTTCGAACTGGAACCCGACGGCGAGGCCCGGGCTCCCGCCGCCCGGGGCTGAGCCCCGATTCTCGACGGGGCGGCGCGGTTGACGCCCGCTCCGCTTCGATCCCGGTCGACTACTCTCAACATGGCCCGAGCTGGCGGCCGCCTGGCCGCCCGTGACCTGGTGTCGGGCGAGAAGCCAAGCTGGAGATCTGGACATGCTCACTCGAGGCGACCTCATCCGCGACCTGGGCGTGCCGGCCCCTGACCGTGGCTGGCCCCGGGCGTTCGACTACGACGACATCTCACTGGTGCCGCGGCTGGCCTCAACCCTCGCTCACCGGGCCGAGGCCGACCCCTCCACCAGCATCGGCCGGCTCAGGCTGCGGCTGCCGCTGGCGGCTTCGCCGATGCCCGACGTTTGCGGGGGAGCGATGGCGGCGGCCATGGCCGCCAGCGGTTGCCTCGGAATCCTCCACCGCTTTCTCCCGATCGAAGATCAGGTCGCCGAGTTCAGCCGGGTGGTGGCGGGAACCGGCTGGCCCGGGCCGGATGGCCAGGTGGCGCCGGTCGGGGCCGCGGTCGGCGTCAACGGTGAGTACCTCGAACGCTTCCAGCAACTGTACCGGGCAGGCTGCCGGCTGATCTGCCTGGACACCGCCAACGGGGCCCATGACCAGGTCGGCCACGCCCTGGAGCGGATCAAGTCGGCCCACCCCGATGTCTTCGTGATCGCTGGCAACGTCGCCTCCGCCCACGCGTTCCGCTGGTTGGAAGACGCTGGCGCCGACGCCATCCGGGTGGGAATCGCGGGTGGATCGGTCTGCGAAACCCGGACGGAGACAGGTGTCTTCGTGCCCACCCCATATGCGGTCGCGGAGTCGGCGGCGGTGCGCCGCCGGGCGCTGATCATCGGCGATGGTGGCGTTCGCCGGCCCGCCGACATGTGCAAGTTGCTGGCCCTGGGCGCCGACCTGGTGATGGTGGGCTCGGCCCTGGCCGGCACCGACGAGGCCCCCGGCCAGACCCTGGTGGTCGACGGCAAGCAGTTCAAGCTGATGCGAGGGGCGGCTTCTTTCTCGGTCCAGCAGGAGGCGGGCCGCCAAGACCCCGAGTACGTGGAGGGGGCGGAGACCATGGTCATGCGCAAGGGGCCAGCCTCGATGGTGGTGCAGCGCTACCTGGCCGGCCTGCGCAGCAGCATGTCCTACATGGACGCGCGCACGCTCGACGAATACCGCCAGCGGGTGAGGTTCGTGCGGCTGAGCTGAACTCGCCGGCATTCTTCGCCCGCTGACCGGAGGCCGGCCCCGGGCCACCGACCGGAGCCGCCCCGCCGATCGCGGCCCCGGGCCGCCGACCGACGCCGACTACGATGAAGCTGGTGGCGGGCTCGGACCGTCCATCCATCCACCCATCCCGAACCGCCTGGCCCGCACCCGGCCACGGAGACATGAACCGGACCGACATCGTCATATTCGGCGCGTCGGGCGACCTCGCCCGCCGCAAGGTGATCCCGGCTTTGCGCAATCTCGCCCGCAAAGGCGAGCTGCGCGTGGTCGGAGCCGGCCGCTCCGAGATCAGCACCGAGGGTTTCCGCGAGCTGGTGGCCTCGGCCAGCCAGAGCCCGGAGCTGGCCGCCACCGCCGAGTGGGTGCGGATCGACTACGACACGCCCGAGAGTTACACCGATCTCCGCCGCCTGATCGGAGACGGCGGCCGGCCGGCGGTCTTCTACCTGGCCACTCCACCCACCACCTTCGGCTCGATCTTCGACGGCCTGACCAAGGCTGGCATCATCCACCGCGGCGAAAACCACCGGATCGTGGTCGAGAAGCCACTTGGTCACGACACCGTCAGCGCCCGGCTGCTCAACGCCAAGCTCGCCCAGCTCTTCGACGAATCCCAGATCTTCCGGATCGACCACTACCTGGCCAAGGACACGGTTCAGAACCTGCTCGCCTTCCGCTTCAGCAATGCGCTCTTCGAGCCGGTCTGGAACCGGACCATGGTCGAGTCGATCCAGATCACGGTGGCCGAGGCGATCGGGATCGAGCAGCGCGCCGGCTATTACGACCGCATCGGCGCGGTCCGCGACATGATCCAGAACCACGTGCTCCAGCTGCTGGCCCTGACCGCGATGGAACCGCCCAACTCCTTCGATCCAGACGACATCCGGGTGGCCAAGGCCAACCTCCTGCGGGCGGTCGAACCGCTGGATCCGGCCCGTGCGGTACGAGGCCAGTACGACGGCTACCTGGACGAACCCGGGGTACCCCCGGATTCACGGCGCGAGACCTTCGCCGCCGCCCGGGTGGTGATCGACAACTGGCGCTGGAGTTCGGTGCCGATCTTCATCCGAACCGGCAAGGCGATGCGGCGGCGACTGAGCGAGGTGGTGATCCGCTTCAAAGACGCCCCCCATCTGCGGGTCGGCGGCCGCACCCGCCGGGGCATCCCCACCCTGCTGGTGATCCGGTTCCAGCCCGACGAGAGCATCACTCTCCGGATCGGGGCCAAGCGGCCCGGCGCCCCTTTCGAGATGGTGCCGGCGGGGATGAAGCTGGAATACGCCCGTCTCAGCCGGCGTCAGCTACCCGACGCCTACGAGAACGTGCTCAGCGAGATCCTGACCGGCGGCCAGACCGTGTTCCCGAGCGCCGAGGAGATCGAGCGTTCCTGGCAGATCGTCGATCCCCTCCTCCACGCCTGGGAGAGCGCGGGACACCCGGAGCTCTATGCCCGGGGCTCATGGGGGCCGGGCGCCGCCGACGACCTGATGGCCGACCACGGCGGCCGCTGGATCGTCTCGGGAGACGAACCGGGCACCCTGTGAACCGATCGGACCGGGGCCGGCTCAGGCCTCCCGGTTGCCGCCGCCCGCCACCGGCGGCAGCGTCGACCACGGGAAGTTGATCCAGCGGTCGACCCGCCTCCAGACGTATTCACACTTGACCAGCGAGCGCGGCTTTTCGTAGATCACGGCGCAACGCACCTCGGCCACGTGCTGGGCGCAGAAGTCGTTGACCAGCTTCAAGGTGGCGCCGGTGTCGGCCACATCGTCGGCGACCAGAACCCGGGCTCCGGCGATGTCGACCGCGTTCAGGAGCGGCGGCAGCATAACCGGAAAGTCGAGCCGCCGGTCGATCCCGGTGTAGTACTCGACGTTCATCGTGAAAACGTTCTTGACATCCAGCGCATAGGCGATGGCGCCGGCCGGAAGCAGCCCGCCCCGGGCGACGGCGAGCACGATGTCGGGCCGGTAGCCGCTGGCGGCGACCTGGGTGGCCAGCTCCCGGCAGGCCTCTCCGAAGTGCGGCCAGTGAAGGATCTCGCGCTCGGAGGCGGCCTGGGGGGCAGGCTCCATGGACTCGACCGGCTCGATCACCTCTACAGCCTAAAGCGTCCTCGGAGCACCCGGCCGGGAACCCGGGGCGGGCGGGCGGCGAAAGGTGGCGCTGAGAGCGACCAGCAGGATGCCGACCGTGGTCAGGGTGAGGGCGGTGGCGTGCAGCGCGGCGGTGCTGGCATGCGCCCCCACCGTGATGCCCAACAAGCTGGTGCTGAGGATGGCGCCCACGTACCGAAAGGTCTGGAACTGGCCGCCCAGGGTGCCGATCCGATCGGCCGGGGCGACCTCGTAGAGAGCCGCGGATAGGGCCAGCGTGTTGAAAGCGTTGGGCACCCCCAGGACCACGCCCACGACCAGGATCTGAGCCGGCGAGGTGGTGCCGCCAAAGCTCAGCAGGAGGGCGGCGCCGCCGGTCAGCACCACCGATCCGAAGAGCAGCGCCGGGCGCGCCCCGGCCCGGCTGATGACCCGGGCGGCGACCGGGCTGGTCAGCACCCCCAGACCCGACACCGGAAGCAAGAGCAGGCCGGCGGTGCGGGCGTCGAATCCGCGCACCTGCTCGAACCAGATCGGCAGCAGGAAGAAGATCGAGTAGAAGGCAAAGGTGACCATGGCGAACTGCAGGAACAGGGCCGGGATCCGTGGGCTGGCGGCCAGCGCCCGCAGGTCGAAGAAGGGCTCGCCAACCCGCAGCTCTCGCCATACCAGGCCGGCCGCGGCCGCCGGTGACACCGCCAGCAGCCACCAGTCCGGCCCCGAACGAAGCGAGAGCAAAAAGGCCAGGAAGCCGGCCAGGGTCAGCCCGAAAAGCAACGCCCCCGGCAGGTCGGCGGCGGCCAGCGCGTCCAGGCTGGGCCGGGTTCCGGGAGGGTCGGTGGGCAGCCACCTGGCCGCCAGGCCAATACCCACCAGGGTGACCGGCACGTTGACCAGGAAGATCGCCGGCCACCCGAAGGCGCCCAGCAGCACGCCGCCCAGGGTGGGCCCGAAGGCGGCGCTCACCGAGGCCGCCACCGCCACCCCGGCCAGGATGCCGGCCGGAGGCCGGCCGCCAGGCATCCCCACCGCTCGGCGGATCATCGCCAGGCCGGCGGGGTAGGCGGCGGCGGTGCCCAGGCTCAGCACCACTCGCACCGCGATCAGCCAGCCCACGGTTGGAGCCAGCGGCGCGAACAGCGAGGTGACGCCGACCACGCCGAGTCCGGTCATGAAGACCCGCTTCGCCCCCACCCGGTCGGCGAGCCTACCCATCAGCGGCTGGCCGATCGCCGAGGCCAGGTAGAAGGCCGACACCAGCCAGGTCACCTGGGTGAGCCCGGCATGGAAGTCGCGGGCCAGCGGGACCAGGGCCACCGCAATCATCGAGGAGTTGAGCGGGTTGAGGGGGGTGCCGAAGAGCACGGCGGCCACCACCCGCCGGGCACCGGCCCGGCCCCCTGCCACGCTGGCGGTCACCCGAAAAGTGACCGGCGGGCCGCGCTAAGTCTCCTGCCGGCCGGTGAGGCGGGCCTGGAAGCGACGCATGCCGCGCAGCCAGCGGTCGTAGTCGCCGGCCTTGCGCTGGAAGTATTCGAGCACCTCGGGATGGGGCAGCACCAGGAAGGTCTCAGCCGCCAGCGCTCGGACCACCGCCTCCGCCACCGCCTCCGGCTCGATCAGGCCCAGGTGCTTGACCTGCTCGCTGCTGACGTGGCCCTCGGCCTCCGGCCGCGTCACCATGTTGGTGCGCACGCCCATCGGGCAGAGGCAGGACACCCGGATCCCCCGGTCGCGATAGGTGATGTCGAGCCACTCAGCCAATCCCACCGCAGCGTGCTTGGAGGCGCTGTAGGCGGCATCGCCCAGGGTAGTGAGCAGGCCGGCGGCCGAAGCGGTGACCAGCAGATAGCCCTCGCCCCTTGCCAGCCAGCCCGGGAGCAGGGCCTGGGCCGCATGCACGGTGGCCATCACGTTGACGGCGAAGACACGCTCCCACTCGGCCGGAGTGGCGTCGATGCCCCGGGGGGCGCCGATCCCGGCGTTCGCACAGAACAGGTCGATCCCCCCCTCCCGGCGCTCGACCTCACTCACGAGGGCGCGGACCGCGCCTGGATCAGCGGCGTCGCAGGCCAACCCCCACGCCCTGGACCCGATTTCGGCGGCGGCGCTGGCGGCGCCAGCCCCGTCGAGATCGGCCAGGACCACCGCCCGGGCACCTTCGGCCACGAACCGCCGGCCCATCGCCGATCCGATGCCGCCGGCCCCGCCGGTGATCACCACCACCTTGTCCGTCAGCTCCATCAGAGTCCTCCTTGCCGGCGCTGGATCGCTTCCAGCGCCCGGACCGCGTAGGCTTCGGCGCCCTCCGCCAGGGATCGAGTGAGGGCGGGGTCGTCCTCCGCCATCACCCCGGCGGCGTACCGCGTGTACACGCCCTCCAGGATCGCCGCCAGCTTCCAGTATCCGAAAGCGATGTAGTAGTCGATCCGGCTGAGGTCGCGGCCGGTTGCCCGGGCGTAGCGGTCGAGCAATTCGGCACGCCCTGGGAAGCCGCCGGCGGCGGCCGCCGCGGTCCGGCTGCGCTCGTCGATCGCCTCCCCGGGCTGGGACCAGTACACCATCAGCAGGCCGAGGTCGGCGAGCGGGTCGCCAAGAGTGCACAACTCCCAGTCCAGTACCGCGATCACACGACCGGCAGGATCGACGATGCAGTTCTCCAGCTTGTAGTCGCCGTGGACCAAGGTGGCCACCGGCTGCTCGGGGATCTGGGCGCTGAGCAGGGCGTGGACCCGGTCGATCAGCGGCGTGGGCCGGGTCCGACCGGTGACCACCTGGCGGTGCCAGCGGGCGAGCTGGCGGCCGATGTAACCCTCCCGCCGACCGAGGTCGCCCAATCCCACCTCGTCCACGTCGACCCGGTGGATGGCGGCGAGCACGTCGACCAGACTCTCGGCGGCCGTACGCTTCTGGGCCGGCCCCAGCCTGGCCGCCACCCCGGCATCGCGGACGACCAGCCCGTCAACGTGTTCCATCACGTAGAACGGGGCCCCGGTCACCGACTCGTCGGTGCATAGCCCGACCACGGCCGGCACCGGCACCGAGGTGGAGGCGAGGGCGGTCAGGACCCGGTGCTCCCGGGCCACGTCGTGGGCGGTGGCCAGGACATGGCCCAACGGCGGTCGCCGCAAAACCCAACGGCGCCCAGCGCGGTCGATAACGGTAAAGGTGAGATTGCTGCGCCCTCCGCTGATCAAGGTGAACTCCAGAGGAGGGCGCAGCGATTGAACCCGCTCCAGCATCCAGGCCGTGACCCGACCGGGATCGATTCCAGTCTCCGATGCCTCGCCCACTTCCGGAAGGCTACCAATCCGGCGTACGGCTCATACCCCGCCCGGGACTAAACCGAGTTCGGACCGGGTTTCCCAGACATGGCCAGTTCAACCACCAAACCCAACCGGAACGAATTCAACCAGCAGCTGATCGAGCACTTCCGGGCCAATCGCGGCGAGGTTCGAGAAGGACCTTTCGCCGGACGGCCGGTGCTGCTCCTGACCACCACCGGGGCGCGCACCGGGGTGCGCCGGACGACCCCTCTGGTCTACACCACCGATGGGGATCGGCTGGTGGTGATCGCCTCCAAGGGGGGCGCGCCCACCCACCCGGCGTGGTACCACAACCTCCGCGCCAACGGTCAGGCGACGGTCGAGGTCGGCGACCAGACCTTCCAGGCCGAGCCCGGCTTCCCGGAAGGCGAGGAGTACGAGCGACTGTACGCCGCCCAGGCGGCGCTAATGCCGGCTTTCAACGAGTATCGAAGGCGGACCTCGCGCCGGATCCCGGTGGTCACCCTCCGCCCAATCTGAAGCCGGCAACCGGCAGCGCAACAGAGCTGGCGGGGCCCCGAATCCGCGAGGAAAACTGCGCAGAATTATCAGCATGCAAACCCAGGTCGGGATCATCGGGGCGGGCCCGGCCGGCCTGCTGCTGGCCCATCTCCTGCATCTGCGGGGAATCGCCTCGACGGTGCTCGAGCGCCGGAGCCGGGATTACGTCGAGCGCAGAGTCCGGGCCGGGGTGCTCGAGCACCGCACCGTGGAGGTGCTGCGGGCGACTGGGGTCGGGGATCGGATGGAACGTGAGGGTCTGGTTCACCACGGCCTCAATATCGCGTTCGACGGCGAACTCCACCGTATCCACCTGAGCGAGCTCACCGGCGGCCGGCCGATCACCGTATACGGCCAGCAGGAGGTGGTCAAGGATTTGATCCGGGCGCTGCTGGCGGCTGGCGTCGAGATCCACTTCGAAGCCGAGGCGACCGGGGTCGACGGCATCGAAAGCGAACGGCCCACCATCCGCTTCAGGTCGACCGAGGGTGAGGAGCGGAACCTGGAATGCCAGTTCGCGATCGCCTGCGACGGGTCCCACGGCATCGGCCGGAGCTGCTTGCCCCAGGAACGGCTCAGGATCTACGAGAAGGCCTATCCATATGCCTGGCTGGGCATCCTGGCCAGCGCCCCGCCCTCCCACCACGAGCTGATCTACGCCCACCACCCGCGTGGATTCGCGCTCCAGAGCATGCGCACCCCCAGCATCAGCCGGCTCTATCTGCAGGTAGCGCCCGACGAGAACCTCGATCACTGGCCCGATCAGCGGATCTGGGCTGAACTCCGGCTCCGGCTCGGCAACCCTGGCCAGAAGAGCGGTCCCATCCTGGAGCGGGGAATCACCCCGATGCGCAGTTTCGTGGCCGAGCCGATGCAGCACGGGCGGCTGTTCCTGGCTGGCGACGCCGCCCACATCGTGCCGCCCACCGGGGCCAAGGGGATGAACCTCGCCGTGCGCGACGTGCTGATCCTGAGCGAGGCATTGGCCGCCTTCTACGGATCGGGCGATGAGCGGCCGCTGGCCCAGTACACCGAGCGCTGCCTTCGCCATGTGTGGCGGGCCGAGCACTTCTCGTACTGGATGACCACCCTCCTCCACACCGATCCGGCCGAGGATGCCTTCAGCCGGCGCCTGCGGCTCTCCCACCTGCGTTACCTGGTCAGTTCGAAGGCGGCCCAGACCAGCCTGGCCGAGAACTACACCGGCTGGGAGGGATAGCYCAGGGCCSGGCGCCGGCYCCGGCCGCCGACCCGGGCACAGCCGCCTCCTCGCCGCCCAGCACCCCGGAGACCACCTTCTGCCTCAGCTTTTCACGAAGAGCTGGCGGGGAAACCTGGTGAGCACCTCGACGCCATCATCGGTAACCCGGAAGGTGTCGCTCAACTCGTAGCCCCAGCCATCCATCCACATGCCGAGCATGAGGTGAAAGGTCATGTTGGGCTCCAGCACGGTCAGGTCGCCGGGCCGCAGGCTGGCGGTGTGATCCGCCCAGTTGGGCGGGTAACCGATCCCGATCGAGTAGCCGATCCGGGAGGGCTTGTGGAAGCCGTGCCGGGTGATCGCCGTCCGCCATCCGGCTTCGACATCCTGACAGATCGCTCCCGGCCTCACCTCCGCCAGCGCCGCCTCCATGCCCTCCGCCACCGCGTCCGCCAGGCTTTGAAGTCGAGGCGGGGGAGTGCCCAGGTAAACCGTGCGCGACATGGCCGCGTGATAGCGGAAGCGGCAGCCGCTCAGCTCGAGGCAGGTGGTGGAGCCCGCCTCGAAAGGGGAGTCCGACCACGATGCGTGCGGGGTGCCGGAGTTCGGACCGCTCAAGATGGTGGGCGGGTTGGCCGGGCAGTCCCCCCCAAAGGCGTCGGTGCCCGCCGCCTGAGCGAATGAGATCCGGGCGGCGGCGTCACATTCCCGCACTCCCACCGCCACCGCGTCGACGCCCACCTCGATCGCCCGCTCGACGATTCGGGCCGCCTGGCGCATGACCTCGATCTCGGCCGGCGACTTGACCGTGCGAAGCCAGTTGACCAGGAGGTACGCGTCGCCGAAGCCGGCCTCGGGCAGACCCGAGCGCAGCGCCTCCAGGCTTCTGGCGGTGAAGTAGTGGGCGTCCATCTCCACCCCGATCCGAGCCCGCCCCCAGCCCCGGTCGCGGATCACCCGCGCCACCTCTTGCATCGGATGCGCCACCGGCGACTCGACGTAGTGATCGGCATAGCCAACGATGTCCGGATCGGGCAGACTTGTGGTCAGCCGGGCACTGGCGGCGTCCATCTCCCTACCTACCCAGACCGGACCGGCTCCCGAGATCGGAAGCAGCACCGCCTGAGGCACGTAGAACGACCAAGCATCGTAGCCGGTGAGGTAGTTCATGCTGGCCGGATCGGTGATCACCAGCAAATCCAGGCCGGCCGCTTCCATACGCCTCCGGATCCGGGCCAGGCGCGCCTCGTACTCAGGTGCCGGGAAAACTCTGGCCATCACCGCCTCCTCGACTGGATCAATCGACTGGATCAATCGTTTGCGTTAATCTACGCGAACTCTTGTGACCGGGTGCAAGCCGGGCGCCGGCAGGGAGCCGAAGGAGGCCCGGGTCGGCCTGCGCGGAGAGATCAGATCCGGGCAGAACTCATAGGATCGAACGATGGCGATCCCGAAGCCGGCTGGTGAGACCCTGACTCCAGGTGACCTGGCCGGACTTTGCAGCACGTTGATCGGGTTCGATACCAGCAACCCCGGCGGGCGGGAGCGGCCGGCGGCGGACTACATCGCCAGCCGGCTCGCCGCCGCCGGACTGCCCGCGCGGGTGGTGGAGCCGGAGCCCGGCCGCAGCTCGGTGGTGTCGTGGATGCCAGGCGCCGAATCCGGCGCACCGCCGCTGCTGGTTCACGGCCACCTGGACGTGGTGCCCGCCACCGGGGCCGGCTGGACACATCCGCCTTTTTCGGGCCGGATAGCGGATGGCTGCGTGTGGGGTCGGGGCGCCGCCGACATGAAGGGGTTCGTGGCGATGATGCTGGGGGTCCAACTGGCGCTGGCGGCTTCCCGCCGGCGCCCGCGCCGGCCGTTGGTCTTCGCCTACTTCGCGGATGAGGAAGCGGGGGGACGGCTGGGTGCCGGCTGGATCGCCGAGCGCCGTCCCGAGCTGCTGCGGGGCGCCACCGAAGCGCTCGGCGAGGTCGGCGGCTTCAGCGTCGAGTTGCCGGACGGGCGCCGGGTCTATCCCCTCCAGGTCGCCGAGCGGGGCAGCCACTGGATACGGATCCGGGTGCCAGGAGCGGCTGGCCACGCCGCCCTCTCCGCCGCCCAAAACGCCGTGGTGAGGGCCGCCCGGCTGGTGACCAGGATCGCCGCCCAAAAGGTCCGCGAGCCGGTGCCGGCGGCCCTGATCCAGATGGAGAGCGCCCTCACCGAGATGCTGGGCGGGCAGCCGACCGGGATCACCGACCCGCTGGCCGCACTCGGCAGCTTCGGGCAGGTGGCGGCTCGGGCCCGGTCGACCATGTTCGTTCCCACCCGGATCCATGCCGACGGCGGATCCACCAACGTGGTGCCGGGGGAGGCCGAGATCTCGGTCGATTGCCGCTATCTGCCGGGCGGCGGCGAACGCGCTTTGGCCGCCATCCGGTCTCTGCTGGATCCCGACCTGGAACTCGAACTCATCGCCAGCACGCCCGACTCCGAGGCGCCTCCGGAGGGTCCGCTTCCGGCCGCCATAGCGCGCGCGGTCCGCCGACACGACCCCGATACCGCTGGCGTCATCCCCTATGTGATGCCGGCCGGTACCGATGCCAGCGCGCTCTATAACCGGCTCGGCATCCGCTGCTACGGCTTCACGCCGCTGGTGCTGCCGCCCGGCTACGACTACCTCAGCCAGTTCCACGCGGTCGACGAGCGGATCCCGGTAACCGCCCTCGAACGCGGCGCCGAGATCCTGAACACCCTCCTACTCGATGCCTGATCCGGGCCGGCCAGGGTCGGACGCCGTCAGTAAGCTCCGCTTACCGGCGGCCGCCGGCCGGGCAGCCGCTTCTGGGTGACGTACCGGCCGGTGGCGGCGGGCTCGATCCGCCAGGCGATCATGCAGCTGCGGCAGTCAGCATATCCCGCCGGGCTCAGCTTGGGATCGGTGAGCTCGCCCGAACAGTTCGGGCAGATGCCTCGCGATACCCGGTCCACCCTGGTGTCCTGGAGACTCGACATCGTTCCATCATGACCACCACCCGGCCTGCGCCGCAAGACCTCATGCTGTTCGATCTTCGCCCATCGCTATGCCCCCATCCATGGATAGCGATAGTTACGGGGCGGAGCCAGGTTCTCCTTGATCGACCGGGGGCTGACCCAGCGGATGAGGTTCCACATCGAGCCGGCCTTGTCGTTGGTGCCCGAGAGCCGCCCGCCTCCGAATGGCTGCTGGCCCACCACCGCCCCGGTCGGCTTGTCGTTGATGTAGAAATTGCCGGCGGCCTCGATCAGGGCGGTCTCGGCCGCCTCGATCGCCCGCCGGTCGCGGGCGAAGACGGAACCGGTCAGCGCGTAGGGCGTCTGGCGGTCGATCACCCGCGGCATGTCGGCCCAGCGCGGCTCGTCGTACACGTAGACGGTGAGGATCGGCCCGAACAGTTCCTCTTTCAAGAGCGGGCACTCGAGATCGCCGGTCACCACTACCGTGGGCGACACGAACCAGCCGGTGGAGTCATCGACCTCGCCCCCGACCAGGATCGAGGTGTCGGGGTGGCGGCGGGCCAGCTCGATCGCCGCGCGAAGCCGCGACCACGCCTCGCCATCGATGACCGCGCCCATGAAGGTGCGCGGATCGGTGGGGTCGCCGGTTACGATGCTCGCCACTTCGGCCGCCAGGCGCTCGCGAATCCGCGACCAGAAGCCGCGCGGCACGAACAGGCGCGACAGCGCCGAGCACTTTTGGCCCTGGTACTCGAAAGCACCTCGCACCACCGCGGCCACCACCTCATCCGGATCGGCGCTGCTGTGGACCAGCCCGAAGTCCTTGCCTCCGGTCTCTCCCACCAGGCGGGGATACGCCTGGTAGCGGTCGATGTTGAGCCCGACCTGCCGATACATCCAGCGGAAGACCTGGGTCGAGCCGGTGAAATGGACCCCGGCCAGGCGGGGATCAGCCAGCACCGCCGGACCGATTTCGGGACCTTCTCCGTGGACCAGGTTGATGACTCCCGGCGGTAGCCCTGCCGCTTCCAGCAACCGCATCAGGTAGTGGGCCGAGAAGGCCGCCGTCTCCGCCGGCTTCCACACCACCACGTTGCCCATCAGGGCCGGGCTGGTGGGCAGGTTACCGGCGATCGAGGTGAAGTTGAAGGGAGTGACCGCGAATACGAAACCCTCCAGCGGCCGGTAGTCCATGCGGTTCCAGGTGCCGGCAGGCGACTCCGGTTGCTCGGAGTAGATCCGGGCCATGTACTGGACGTTGAAGCGGAAGAAGTCGCATAGTTCGCAGACGGCGTCGATCTCGGCCTGGTGACTGGTCTTCGACTGGCCGAGCATGGTGGCGGCGTTGAGCACCGGGCGCCAATCGCCAGCGAGCAGGGCGGCGGCGCGCAGGAACACCGCCGCGCGCTGCTGCCAGGGGGTGCGAGCCCAGCCGGCCCGGGCCGCCATCGCCGCCTCGATCGCCCGGCCGGCCTCCTCCGCCCCGCACTGGTGAACGTCGCCGAGGACATGCCGGTGGCGGTGAGGGATCACCGACCTGGCCAGGCGGCCGGTGGTCACCTCGCAGCCTCCGATCACACTCGGCATCTCGATTCGTTCCGCCTGCATGGCCGCCAGCCGCTGATCGAGCGCCGCCCGCTCGGGGCTGCCCGGCATGTAGGTCAAAACCGGCTCGTTGTACGCCGGCGGCGGCAACTGGCCGCCACTCAACTCGATCGATCGCACCGGGGTCATCAACACCTCCCGACCGCTCCACACCTCCGGCCGCCCTGGGCCTGTCGCCGGCCGTCCGGCTCGGGGTGGAGCGAGCCTATGCTAGTTGACCACGACCCCTGATCCGGATCCGGGCCCGAGATGGGARTTCGGATGAGGGGGYTCGGCTTGGAAGTTCGTCAAGGGGGCCGGCCCGGCCGGCGCCCTCCGGGTTCCCCGCCAGCGGTCAATCATGGCCCCGGCCACCCGGGTGCCCGTGACCAAGCGGATGCACCCGCCGGCGGAGGGCCTGGCGCCGCCGGATGGTCCGACCCGGTCCGAAGCGGCTCTGTTCGTGCAGCAGCCAGCTGAACATTCCACCGGCATCCCTCAAGGTGGTGAAGTCGCCCCGCTCGACCAGGACGCCGCCGCTGAGCACCGCGATCTCATCCGCGTGTCCGAGCGTACTCAGCCGGTGCGAGATCATGATCACGGTCCGGCCGTCGACCAGCTGGTCGAGTGCCCGCATCACCTCGCCTTCGGCCTCCACGTCGAGGCTGGCGGTGGGCTCATCGAGGATCAGGATCGGAGTGTCCCTGAGGATCGCCCGGGCGATCGCCAGCCGCTGCCGCTGGCCGGTGGAGAGGTTCTTGCCCTGCTCGCGCACATAGGCCGAATACCCGCCGGGGAGGCTGAGGATGGTGTCGTGGAGATAGGCCCGGCGAGCGGCGTCGGCGACCTGGCGGTCGGTGGCATCGGGCCGGCCCAGCGCGATGTTATCGCGGATCGTGCCCTCGAACAGCACCGAGTCCTGGAGCACGAAGCTGACGTTCTGGCGCAACGTGTGCAGCGGGTAGTCCCGGTTGTCGATGCCGTCGATCAGAATCCGGCCCTGGACCGGCTCGAAGAAGCGGGGGATCAGCTTGACCATGGTCGTCTTGCCGCTGCCGGAAAGGCCGACCAGGGCCAGGCGATGCCCGGACGGGATCTCGAGTTCGATGCCCTTCAGCACGGTGACCTCGGGCACGTAGCCAAACACCACCCCCTCGAAGGTGATCGCRCCGGCCAGGCGCGAGGGCGAGGGCACGACCGTGGGCACCTGGATCTCCTCGGGCCGCTGATCGAGCAGCTCCTGGATCCGCTCGGCCCCGGAGGCGGCGTTGGTGGCCAGGTACATCAGCTTGGACAGGTCGCGCATCGGCTGGTACAGCTGCTTGATGTAAGCGAGGAAGACGGTCAGCGTGCCGAGGGTGAGCGAGCCGGCCGAGATCTCGAACAGGCCGGCCCGGAAGGTGTGTCCGGTCGCCACGTACGCGCCCACCCCGACCACCGTGAAGGTGCTCAGGGCCAGCACGAAGGCGACCAGCGGCCGGAACTCGGCCTGCATCCGGCCCGCCTTGAGCGCTCCCGCCCGGTAGCGCGCGACGTAGTTGGCGAAATGACCGGCCTCCCGCCGCTCGAGGGTGAAGGCCTTGACCTCGCTGATCGCCCGAATGTCTTCGGTGGCGATGTCGGCGACCTGGCCGGCCGCGCGAGCCGCCTGGCGGGTGGCGGTCTTGATCCGCCTGGTATAGCTCCAGACAACCAGGAAGAGGGCCGGCACCACCGCCACCGAGAGCAGGGTGAAGCGCCAGTTGAGCGCGAGCAGCACCGCCACCATGCCGGCCAGGGTGAGGAATCCCACCAGCAGGTCGACCAGTCCGTCGATGATCAGCTTCTCGATGTCCGCCACGTTGCCGGTGATGCGCTGGACCAGGTCGCCGCTCTTCCGCTGACCGTGCCAGGCGAGCGGAAGCTGGAGCACGTGCTCGAAGGTGACCCGCCTGAGCCGGGCACTCACATCCTGCCCGACCCGGGCGGCGGCGTACAGCTGCACGTAGGAAGCGACCGCGGTCAGGCCGCCCAGCACGACGATCAACAGCGCCGAGAACGCGATCACCGCCACCTGCGAAGGAGGCGTGCCGGGGGRGCGGGGGCCGGGGTAGAGCACACGGTCGAACCAGCCGGCGCCCACGCTGAAAGGCCAGGCCGGGCTGCGGTGATCGACCACGCTATCGACGATGAACTTGAGCGGAAAGGCGGCCAGGATCTCGGAGCCGACCAGCACCAGCGCCATCCCGACCGAGAGCAGCAGGAGCAGCCGGTAACCCGCCAGTTGCCGGTGGAGGAAGCGGACCGTGCTCACGCGAAGACCGCCCCGCCCAACCCGAAGGCACCCGACCGTTCGACCAGGTCGACGATCGCCCCCCGCGCCCCCGGGACTCCCCGGAACCCTGGAAACGGATTTACATCGACGATCGCCGGACCGCCGGCTCCAACCATGAGATCGACACCATACACCTGGAGGTCGAAGATCTCACCCACCTCGAGCGCGAGCTCCCGCCATTCCGGGCGGACCGGCACCGGCTGGCGGCGGTCGTCGGCGCCTGGCATGAGCGGCGACGGCCGGAGCAGACATTCGACCTTGCCGTCCACCACGTAGAGTTTGCGATCGACGCCGTCGCTTTCGACCTGCTCCTGGAGTATCACCTCCTCCCCCGGCCAGGCCCTGGCCAGTTCCGCCAGCTGCCCGGCCGACTCGACCGCGGCGACCAGATCGCTGCGCCGGCTCCAGCGGCTCTTCACCACCAGCGGGCGGGTGACCTCGAGCGGGCAGGTGACCTCCCGCGGGTCGCCATCCTCCGCCCCAGCCGACCCCAGCCACCCGTGGCCGTGGCCGCGGGGCCAGGGCAGGCCTGCCGCGGAGCAGCGGGTGGCCAGGTTCAGGCGGTCGGCACAGGCGGCGGTGGCGGCCGAGCCGTTGACCATGACCGCCCCGGCCGCCTCCAGCGGCCGAACCAGCGAGATGGCGGCCGGGATGTGGGTGCGGAGCAGATAAACGTGGGCCGGCCGCCGCAGTTCCACCGCCACCCGGGCCGCCATCCGCTCGAGGCAGGTGGGGTCGATCACATCCACCTGGTGGCGGGTGCCCAGCTCGGCCATCACCGTCGAGAGCACCGGGTGTCGGGGCCGGTCAGTGATCAGGCAGACTCTCAAGCCCAGCCTCCCCGGCCCCCTCGCCGGCGAACCGCGGCCGGCCCGGGCCCGTCGAGCGGCGCCGGGATCGGGCCGCGATCAGCCGCATCGCCCGCCGCAAATCGACTCCTCGGCCGCCACGCCGCATCCCTGCCCGCATTTCGGCAACCAGATCGACGACGCTGGCGGCCAGCCGGGCCGAGGCCTCCGGGACCTCCCGAAAGCTCGGGAAATCGTTGATGTCGACCGGCACCAGGCCCCCGTGAGTGGGCAACAGATCGATGCCATAGATACGCAGCCCGAACACCCGGCCGAAGCGCAAAGCAAGATCCTTCAGCTCCCGGGACACCGGAAGCAGCCGGGGACGGCATTCCCGATCTGGATGCAACGGCGACGGCCAGCGTACCGCGAATATCTCCTGACCGGTGTTGTAGAGCTTCACGTCATACCCGGCATTCTCGATATATGGCTGGGCCAGATAATGCTGATCCCGCTCGAGCTCCAGCAGGCGCAACTGGTCGGGATGGTCGACCCGATAAACGGGCCGGTTACCTCCTCCATGCTTGGGTTTGACGACCAGCGGATAGTGCCTTCTGTGAATCAGCTCGAGCACACAGGGCGAACTGGCAAAAAAAGTTGGCGGCATCGGAATTCCGTTGGCCCGGGCCAGTGGCACCGCCACCGCCTTGTCGCGGGCGAGGCGGATCGAACGCCAGGGATTGAGGGTCGGGATTCCGGCGGCGCCGGCCGCCTCGAGTATGCTCAGGCCGGGTCCGTCGGGGGCGGTCTTCAGGACGAAGGCGTCGTAGTCGAGGGCCCCACCAGCCACCAGTTCCGACAGCGAGGTGACACCGGCGCTGGGATCGAGCAATTCCACCTCGTGGCCGAGCCGGCGAACACCTTCGGCCACGCTGCGAGGCATCTCGTCGTCCTGATACGCCGCTTCCAGGATGAAGCACAGTCGCACCTGAAGCCTTCCTCCCCAAAGACACAGGTAGCGCGGCCGCTCTCCATTCCAAACCGCATTCCCGGTCAATGCCAAGGTTAAGCGCCGGAGATGCCCAAGTAAACAGCATATGTGGGCGGCTCCGGTAAACATATATTAAAATTTAGAATTGATACAGGTTCGGCCGGGCAAATCCGGGCCCGGCCGCCGAAAATCCGGCTCAGGGGCGGGTGGGCATCAGCAGGCAAGCGGCAACCCCGTGGGCGGGCAGCCTGCCTTCCCGCTTTCCCTCTTTGCGAGCAACCCGCTTTCGCCCGGGCCATTGTGTCACCAGGCGAAGCGCCAGGCCGGCGCTGGCGCCCCCGGTCCGGCGGGCGAGTCGAGTCGGCGGTGATCCCCCGCCCGAAGTCGACCTTCCGGGCAAGGGTTGTGTACCGCTCTTGGCTGCCCGGATGACGGGGCCCAACCCTCGCCGACCCGGAGCCGAGCAGGCTGGCGGCGAGGCGGCCGTGGACGGCGCCAGGCCGGCGCCGGCAGTGAATACCGCCACCCCTGGCTCGTTCATGCCCAGCACCACCCCGCTCGTCGAGCTCCAGCTCGGTGATCAGGCGGAGTCGATGGCATCGATGATCGCCATCTCCGCCGCCTCCCCCTGAGTGGGCTCGCCGGAGCGCTGGACGAGCATCGATTCAGGCGGGCCGCCCACCCCCGGAGTGCCGCTGCAGCTGCAGGCGGTAGACGTACCGGGCCGGGTTGAAGTAGTTGACGCAGCGTTCCACCGGCCGTTCTTCGGCATCGAAGTGTACGCGCTCGATCCGCAGCACCGGCTCTTCCGGGGCGCAATCGATGCAGTCGGCCACCTCCACGGGCACCGCCACCGCGGTGATCGTCTGCCGGGCACCGGCGATCGGCTGGGGTAGCGAACGATCGAGAATGCCGAGAATGGTGGCCCGGCTCCGGGCCAGCCGCTCGCGCAGGAATCCGGCCGCTTCCAGCAGAGGGGCCACCCGAGGCGGCAACTGGACCTGTGTGTAGCAGAATGGGGCGTCTTCATGGAGTCGGCGGTAACCGACCTGCAGGACCTCGTCGAACTGGAGACCCAGAGCCAGAGCGGCATCCGGATCGGAGACCCGCTGGAGCGGGCTGATCACCTCCATCACGGTGTCGATCGACAGCGAGAGCAGTTCATCGACCGACTCGAACGAGCGCCGATACGCGGCTCGCCTGACCGGGAAGCTGCCGCGCCCCGGCACCCTCTGGACCAGGCCCTCGGCGACCAGATCGAGATAGGCGCGCCGGACCGTCTGCCGGCTCACCTTGAAGGTCTCGACCAGCTCCGCCTCGGTCGGCAACCGGGCACCCTCCGGCAACTGACCGGCCCGGATCCGATCGCGCAGGTCGTCGGCCACCCGCCGGTAGCCGGCAGTGTGGGCGATCCGGTTAGTCGCGCGGGGAGAGTTCTCACGAGCTCGTGGCACGCCCTGAAGGCTACAGCACTGGCGGTGCGGGTGCGATATTGGCCGTACATTATTCAGTTTTTTGTGCTCCGATTGGCCGGCGGATACCGGCGACCTCCCGGACCCGGCCGACCACCTGACTCGGAGGACGGAAAAGTGAGCATCACAATGGCCCGGTTCCTGGACGTTACTGGCCACGACGGACGGGGCTACCTGACCCCGATGTGGTTCGACTATGAGGGTGACACGGCGCCGATCCACGCGCGGAGCACCGCAAAACGACGCGGTAAATCCGGGAGAACCCAAGCCTCATGCGTATGCTGATGAATTCGGAGAATCCCTGCTACCTGAGGGTCACCGGCGACCCGGCCGGCACCAGATTCTGATCGGGGCGGTTGGGGCCACCACGTGTCGATCCGGCACCTCATGGTGGTGGGCGGGGTAAGGTCGAGCACACCGCTTTGCCTGGGCGTCGACCCGGCCTCTGCCCTCCTTGCCTTTGCCTTGCCTTTGCCCCTCTGGAAACCATCGAGGATCTCGCCCGCGAACTCGTCCACGCGCTCGAACCCAAGGCCCGCGACGCCAACCACGTGCACACAGGCTGGCGGGATCCCGAGGCCGACTTCGGGGATGATGTTCTCCGCGAGCACTACGCTCGCAGCCACTGACCACCCCCAGGTCGGGGGCACCAGCGGCACCCGGGCCCGCGGATCCGGCCAGTTTCAGAGCCCCGCGCCGGCCATGTTTAAACGGTCGCGCCGCTTGGTACCAGTCAATCAGAGCCCAAGGTGGGCAGGCAGACTGACAGAAAAGGAGGTGAAGTGACATGCTGATGACCCGCTGGAATCCCTTTGCGGAACTGGCCGCGATGGAGCGGACCGTCGATCGGATCTTCGCCGACATGTTCGGGGCGCCGGCCGCTACCCAGACGGTCGACGAGCCTGCCTTCTTCCGGCTTCCGGTCAACATCGAGCAGGTGGAGGGCAAGTACCTGGTCACCGCTCCGCTGCCCGGGTTCAAGCCGGAGGAGGTGGAGGTCACCTACGCTGATGGCTTGCTGACGATCAGCGCCAAGCACAGCGAGGAGAAGTCGACGGAGGGTAACGGCTACGTCTGCCGCGAGATCGTGGCGGGCAACTTCTACCGCCAGATCCCGGTCGGCGAGATCGACCCGGACTCCATCACCGCCCAGTTCGAAGATGGCTTGCTTAAGGTCAGCCTGCCGGCGCCAGCTCAGCCGGCGCCGGTGAAGATCGCGATCAGTTCTGGGACCGGCAGTCAAGACCCCGAGTCGGGCAGCCGGAAGCAGCTGGCCGCTGAGTCGGCCTGATCGTCGATCACCAGGACGGGGCCGCGATCGCGGCCCCGTCTTCCATCATCCGCTCCGGCTGAGACCGGCCGGCGCAACCTGAGCGGCCGGCGCCTGCCGCGCGTGCTGATTCCCGACCTCTGAGGTGGCACCGGTGCCTGGCCGATGTTCGACAGAGGAGGTGCTGCACTCATGCGGATCGCGGAAGTGGCGCCGCTTTTCGTGAGGATCCCACCTGAGAACTACGGCGGAACCGAGCGGATCGTCCACGCGCTGACCGAAGAACTGGTCCGGCGCGGCCACCAGGTAACGCTCTTCGGTCCGAACGGCTCGGTGACCTCGGCGGAACTGCACGCCAGCAGTCCGGCGCCGCTGTGGGAGATGGACGTAGCCGATCCCCTCGCCTACCGTGTCCTCCAGATCGAGGAGGTGGTCCGGCGCTCGCCCGAGTTCGACATCATCCACTCCCACGTGGACTACCTGCCCTGGCTGGCCGGCGAGCGCCTCCAGGCTCCAGTGGTGACCACGTTGCACGGTCGGCTCGACCTGCCCGAGTGGCGCCCGCTCTTCAGCCACTTCGCGGATCGGCCACTGGTTTCGATCAGCGATGCCCAGCGGCGGCCGCTGGCCGACCTGCCGCTCAACTGGCTGGCCACGGTTCACCACGGCCTGAACCTCGCMGAGACCTACCGGTGCGGGCCGGGCACCGGCGGCTACCTGGTCTTCCTCGGCCGCATCTGTCCGGAGAAGGACCCGGTGACCGCGATCCGGGTGGCGATCCGGGCCGGCCTCCCGCTGAAGATCGCCGCCCGGGTGGATCCCGCCGACCAGGACTACTTCGATCACCACGTGCGGCCTCTGCTCGACCATCCGCTGGTCGAGTGGGTGGGCCTGCAGGACGACGCCGGCAAGAACCATCTCCTGGGGGGGGCCAGGGCCCTGCTCCTCCCGATCAGCTGGGACGAGCCGTTCGGGCTGACCTTCATCGAGGCGCTCGCCTGCGGCACCCCGGTGATCTCCCGGCCGCGAGGCTCGCTGCCGGAGCTGGTGCGGCATGGGGAACACGGATTCTTGTTCGATGACGAAGAAGACCTCGTGCTCGCCTGCCACCGGGTGCCGGAACTCAACCGGGAGGCCTGCCGGCGGTGGGCGATCGAACGCTTCTCCACCGGCCGGATGGTGGATCAATACGAGCAGGTGTTCGAGCGGATCGCCGGTCCGCAGTCGGTAGCCGCCTGACGACCKGGCSGASYTCGAGTTCGACCTGCCTCAGGCCGGAGGCTCGGCGCTGGTGGCGGCCGGCCGCCGCCTACTCGTCGCCCGAGCTCTGGCGGTCGGGGGCCTGGCGATCCAGCACGTGCATGCCGGGGCCACCGGGCACCGGGAACTCGGCAGGTGAGTCCAGCACCTCCACCGCCAGCCCGGAGGTGGCGGAGAGCACCCGGACCGCGGCCCGCTGTCCCACGCGCTTGAATTCCAGGTCGACGGTCGCCTCTCCGACCCGGAGACCGTGCAGGGAGACGTCGTCCAGCCAGTCCGGCAGCACCGGCCGGCAGATCGCCAGACGGTGCCGGGTGGCGTCGCCTTCGAGGCCGAGAGCGGTCGAGATCATGTAAGGGATGGTGCCCGCGGACCACGCCTGCGGGTAACAGGCGACCGGGTAGTTGAGCGGGTGGGCATGCCGCCCCCGGGCGTGACCGGTCAGAACCTCGGGGAGCCGATGCCCGGGGGAGCCGGCGGCGGCCTCGAAGATGCCCGTGAAAACCCGGATCGCCGCTTCGTCGAAGCCGTAGCGCCGGAGACCGGCCATGATCAGCGAGTTGTCGTGAGGCCAGACCGATCCCACCTGGTAGTCGTTGGGGTCGTAGCCGGGCTCGCCCCTGGCCAGGGTCCGGATCCCCCACCCGTTGAAGAAACCGGGGCTGAGCAGCCGGCGGGCGACCTCGCGGGCGTGCTCGGGCAAGGCGATTCCGGCCCAGAGCGCGTGGCCGGCGTTGGAGGTCAGCGATTCCACCCGCCGGCCGCCCTGCTGGATCGCGACCGCCAAAAATCTCCGCCTCGGCATCCAGAAGCGCTCGGCCACCAGTTGCCGCAGCCGGAGCGCCTCCTGCTCGAGCCGGCCGGCCCGGGCCACATCACCCTCCAGCCGGTAGAGCCAGGCCGCCGCCAGCTTCGCCCGATAGACGTAGCCCTGCACTTCGATGAGCGCGATCGGCGGCTTGGCGAGCGAACCGTCGCGATTCACGATCGCGTTCGCCGAGTCCTTCCAACCCTGGTTGGCGAGACCGCCCGGGGATCGGGATTGGTAATCGACCAGCCCGTCGCCGTCGCTGTCGCCATAGAGGTCGATCCACTCCAGGGCACGTTCCACATTCGGGCGCAGCGAGTGCCACAGGCTCCGATCGCCGGTCCAGTGCACGTACTCACCGAGCAGCGCGACGAAGAGCGGGGTGGCGTCGACACTGCCGTAGTAGGGCCCGTGCGGAACCTCGTGGAGATTGGTGTCCTCACCCACCCGCAACTCGTGCAGGATCTTGCCCGGCTGCTCCTCGCGCCAGGGATCGGTGTGGCTCCCCTGATAGCTGGCGAGCAGCCGCAGCGTGTTGGCGACCACCGACTGGTCGTAGGCCAGAACCTGGAGAGCGGTGATCAGGCTATCCCGGCCGAAGAGGGCCACGAACCAGGGCACGCCAGCCGCGAAGAAGGTCCTGCCCTGTTCGCGGGTGACCAGCAGTTCCAGGTCGTCGAAGGAACGTTTCAGAACCCTGACGAAGAGATCGTTCGAACTCCTCACCTCGAGCTGACCGAAGTGCCGGGTATGGGTGAGTATGGGATGGACCTCGAGCTTCCCCGAGCCCGCGTCGCCGACCGTGGCCGTGACCCGGATGGTGGCCTCCCTGCCCGGCGCCAGGGTCAGCCGGTATCGAACCGTGGCGTTGTCACGGACTTCGGGCACGGGATCGAAGCTCAGGCGGGTGGTGCGCAGCCGCCCGTCCGCGCCGGAGTAGCTGAACACCAGCTCGCCATCCTCCCACCGGGGGCGGTGGAGGACGCCGCGCCGGCCCTGGGCGGCGCCGCGGATCTTGAACATGGTCTCGAAGCGGGCCGCGAAGGTGAGTTCGAGCGGAAACTGCACCTCCTCGTTGGCGAAGTTCTGAACCGAGATCGACTCCTCCATCCGGTTCGAGAGCGTCCGCTCCCGCCGGATCACGAGGGCGCCCTTCTCGATCACCGTGTCTCGCACTCGCAGCCGCGGGTTGGCGAGCAGCGAGACGGCGCGGTCGGCCGCGCCCGCGGTGGCCTTGAGCGTAACCGGCCGGCGCCCGTTCAGACGGAGCACGGCTCGGTCCAGATAGCGGGTGTCGTGGAAGTAGAGACCGTGCTCACGGTTGCGTTGAGCGTCGATGTCGCCGTCGCGGCCGGCGACCAGGAAGAGCGCGCCGCCCTTGAGCAGCAGAGTATGACTCAGATCGGGGACGGCGACGTTGACCGGTTTGGCCGGCACCGTCGGGCGCGCCGGCCGGAGGGCTTGCACACTGGCCACGGAGAACCAGCTCCCGTCAGTTCCCCTCGATGGCATCCGCGATCTCGGGGTCGCGTCGGCCGGCCCGCTCGCCTGCCGACGCCCCCCCCACCGAGCCTGGCCACGGGGGCGGATCGCTGGCCGGGAAGGTTTGCATCAGGATCTCGTCCCAGCGGTCGGCATCGGATGCCAGCCCCGGCCCGGGCACCGCGCCGGAGCGCTTTCCGATCACGTCAACCGGGTGCTGCATCTGCATCATCAAATTCATCCCGAACCGGCCGGGTGGCGGGAGCCTGCCACCCGACCCTCTGTTTTCAGCTGAGCTTCGGCCGGGCCTGCGAGGCCGGCATCAGCTTCGGGCCGATCAGGGCCACGACGGTGCCGGCCAGCACCACCACGGCGGCGATCAGCCAGGTCGCCGGCTCCGGCAGGGCCACCGCCAGCAGCCGGTCGAGCGAGTACACACCCGCCCCCGTCAGCGAAAGCGCCAGCATCGCCGCCAGAATGGTCAGCGGAAACTCGATCCCGCCATTCTGGTTCCAGAAGCCCTTGCCGACATGCACCGTGAGGATGGCGACCAGCATGCCGCCGCAGACCGCCAGCGCCGCCACCGGGGTCAGAAGCCCGAGCGCCACCATGAGGCCTCCGACGAACTCGACCAGGCCGGCGACCACCGCCCAGGGCCGCTCAGGCCTGATCCCCAACTGGCCGAGCCAGGACGCAAAGCCCGAGATCCCGGGACCACCGAACCAGCCGAATAGCTTCTGGGCGCCGTGGGCGGCAACGGTCACGCCGACCACGATGCGAAGGATGAGAAGCCCGATACCCAACATGCACCATCACCTCCTTTCTAGCCTCGATGGATTCGGGTCTCCTGATAGCCAGATACCCCGGTTGGAGTTCGTCCAAACCGGCGGAGCCGGGCGCCGGCCGAGCAGGCCCGGTAAAGCTGACGGGCGGCTCGCCGAGTTTTGCCAGCAGCCTGCCTGAAGGGCGGCCGGCCGGCCCGGGCCCGGAACCGGGAGCCCGGGTCTGGCGTTAGCGGCCTGCGAAGAAGATCGCCCTGGCGGCCGCCCTCAGGATCCGGCCGCGGGGGGCGGAGTGAGCTCACTCGCCTTCCGGTAGAGGTTACCGTACCGTTCCGCCGAAGCCACCTCGGCGAGCGGCTTCCGCTTCTTCTTACCCTTGCCGAGCGCGCGCTTCGGGTAGCCGAAGGGGATCACGGCCAGGACCTCGTAGCTGGCGGGCAGACCGGTATGATCGCGCACGTCATCGAGATCGCCAAAGCCGGTCCAGTTCGAGCCCACGCCTTCGGCCCACGCGGTCAGGATCATCGACTGGATAGCGCGGCTGGAGTCGGAGACGCCGAACCGGCTCTCCCGCTCATAGGCCACCACGATCGCGGCCGCCGCCCCGGCGATGTGAGAGCCTGTCTTCACCAGTTCGCCGAGCCTGCGCAGCCCCTGGCGATCGCGCACCACCACGAAATGCCAGGGCTGCAGGTTCATGGAACTGGCGCTCAAGCGGCCAGCCTCCACAATCCGGTCGAGGACATCGTCAGGGATCGGCCTGTCCTGGTACTCGCGCACGGCCAGAACGGTTCGAACCACCTCGAAGACCTGGTTTTCCATCAGCGGGTTCCTCAGCTCAGGTAATCAGACACCGGAGATCGGCTCGGGCCTCAGGTGCCCACCCCCACAGCGTAGCCGGTCGATCCGGACGGAGACCGGCGACAGCCGCCTCCTCCCGTGCCGGCCGGCGGCAGTCGAATTTGCGCTTCAGAACGCGCGCGAGCTCCAGGGCGAC
>JRHI01000630.1_pt1 | contig 36366 bp, 31 predicted proteins | sample 215371 | NCBI WGS metagenome assembly JRHI01 (sample SAMN02929681, study PRJNA255918) | sediment metagenome | biome: cave system; feature: Ice Cave; material: Sediment; isolation source: sediment from deep within a dark volcanic ice cave with no known source of... ...
AGCTCCAAGCCGATCCGAGCTTGCCGTTTGCGTTGCACCCTGCGACGTTCATCCACGGCGCCAATTGATGGCTCCGTCTTCGTCGCTGGATATCGCAAAGCTCATTTATCGGCATGAGCAACCCGCGAGGATCTCCCATTCTGGACAAATTCCAAGACGATGAGCCTGCCGAGTTGCGTTTTGGATCATGCCGTACTCGATGTCCGAGACATCATTGATAATGCGGCGAGCATGTACGCGCGGCTTGGATTTGCGTTGACGAAACGCGGTCACCACACGCTCGGTTCGTCGAACCACCTCGCGATACTGGGCACAAATTACCTCGAACTCGTGGGCTGGGAACCAGGAACCACGAATCAGCGGCCGCTACTCACGCGCTTCCCTATCGGCTTAAATGGCCTCGTTTTCCAAACCAGCGATGCTCGCGGCACCTTCCAAGCACTAGACAAAACAAGCCTGCACCCAGAAGAGCCGGTCGAATTTTCGCGCTCGGTCGAGTTAGCCGACGGGTTGCATGACGCGCGCTTCCAAACGGTGCAAATGCCGGTGGAAACGCTTTCCGGCACACGAACCTACTTCTGCCAACATTTCACGCCGGAACTCGTTTGGCGCGACGAATGGCGCGGGCACCCGAACTCGGCSTTGGACATTGTTCGCATTGCSATGATCGCCGATGATCCACACCAGGTTGGATCCGTCTTTTCCACGATGTTCGGCACGGCAGCTGTCCGGCAATCCCGTAATGCGTGCAGACTGCAGGCGTCGAACGCCCGGCTCGACGTGCTAACGAAAAGCGCGCTGGAAGTCGATTTCAGCGGCGTTCTGCCCGAATCGAGCAACCGCGATGAAATGTTGGCCGTTCTCACCATCGCCGTCCAAAGTCTTCGAACGGCAGCCGAGGCGCTCAAATCGGGACACATCAGCACGGTGATCGCGCCTGCCACCGAGCGAATCGTCGTCCCGGCGACAGAGGGCTTGAACGTCACCCTCGAGTTCGTCGAATCGAAACCTTGAAGCGCCCTTGCTCGATTTCAGATCGCCCACCTCCTGCGTCGATCGGCTGATTCACGCCTCGAGCTGCTCGAAGCTCCACCGTTTGAGTGCGGCACGAAGGACGCGGTGTTCCACGGCATGCAAGCGAGCGTCGAGTTGCGCACGCGATTCACCAGTTTGAACGCGCAGCGGTGCGCGCGCCAACACGTCGCCGCGATCGATCTCGCGACCGACGCGGTGGACCGATGCTCCGATCCAGCCCGATCCGGCGGCCAGCGCATCATCGACCGCACGAGCGCCGCGGAATGCCGGCAGGATTGTGCCATCCGGCATGGTGACCGAGTCGCAGGCCGGATCGAGCGGCAAGAACGCGGGGTGAACGTTGAGCAGTTGGGGAAAGCGTTCGAGAAATTCATCGGCCAGGACGTGCATCCAACCGAGTAATAACACTAGATCCGGATCCATCTCGGCGACCGTTCGCAGCAGCACGTTATCATACGCGGCCCGCGAAACGCATGTTCGATCCCAGACTTGATAAGATACAGGAATGCCGGCGGCGTGCGCACGGCGGATCGCATACGCGTTGGAACGGTTGACGATCAGCCCACGAGGTTCGAGCGGCAATTGCGCATCCCGGGCACTGTCGATCACGGCCTGGAAGTTGCTGCCATTACCCGACGCTAAGATCGCCGTKCGAAAATACCGCTGCGGCCGGTCGATGTCGAGCGTCTCGRYGACGTGGGCATTCGCGTGGCGCTCGTAAAAGCCGATGAGCGGTTCTCCCCGCACGACTGGGATCAGCGCATAACGATAGCCCCGTTCGCGCAGCGAGAAGAGCGCGGCCGCCAAAAGCCTGCGACCAATGCCGCTACCACGAGCTCGCTCGATGACCCCGAAAGGCCCGAAGATGCCGACATCCGCTCGTTGCTGCCACGGCCTCAGCCAGGAAAAACGCAGTCCGCGGGCGTCAAAGGCGGCGAAAGCTACGCGGCCGAGCGCGTCGTCCGCCAGCCAGGCGCCACCGGCGTGCACTTCGGAGGACCACCAGCCGCCGAATTCCGCGTCGATCCAGCCGAGAATGTTTTCCGGGGTCCGATGATGGCACAACGGCACGACACCGCGCGCAGCCAGCGCTTCGAGTTCACGATGGAGCGATTTTTGGGTGAATCGATCGTCGTGCAAATCCGAAAGCAAATTGACACACCGCACGGCTCAGTGCCCCGAACGAGAAGCTCGTCGCATAAGTCGGCAGTCAGTTTTTGTTCGCATCGAGGCCGCGCCGGCGCACATCCAACGATGAACGACGCCGAGGCCGGCGAAAAGCCGCGCCGAATTATGTGAATTTCTGATTCGGGACACTGGTTGCCCTCAAGCGGAACGTGCCGCGTGGACGACCACCTGCGGTTCATCACCGGCGCGGTGCTCGATCGATCCGACGACCTTCGCTCCCGGCGCCGCGGCAAGCGCTTTCGGGACATCCATGAACGGCACGACCAGCGTGTAGCCGATCCCCATGTTCAAGATGCGGTAGCGCTCATCGTGTGCAACGTTCCCGCGACGCACGAGTTCATCGATGATCGGCGGCACGGTCCAGCGTTGCTGTTCGAAGACGGCCTTGCAGTTGGACGGCAACGTTCGCGGCACATTCTCGACCAGGCCGCCACCGGTGATGTGGGCCATCGCTCGCACATCGCACTGCCCTTGAATGGCTCGCACCGCCGCATAGTACGATGGATGTTCGCGCAGCAGTGCGTCGGCATAGGTGCCGTGGCTACCGGCAGCGTCGAACGGCCGGAGCCACTCAGTTGGTGGAATCAGCGCACGCGCTAAACTGTAGCCGTTGGTGTGCAGCCCGACGGACGGCAAACCGATGATTGCGTCGGTCGCTCGCACGCGAGCAGGTTGCGGCACGGCGCTCGTCTTGACAATGCCGACGATCGTGCCCGCCAAATCGAAATGCCGCCCTTGGTACATTCCCGGCATTTCGGCAGTTTCGCCGCCGAGCAATGCCATGCTGTGCGCACGACACGCGCGGCCGACGCCGGCGACGATCGTGCCGGCAATCTCCGCATCGAGCGTCCCGGCCGCGAGATAATCCAAAAAAAACAGCGGCGTAGCACCGACGACGAGGATGTCGTTGACGCAGTGGTTGACGAGATCGCCGCCGACGCCGTCGTAGATGGCGAGCTCCGCGGCGATTAAAATCTTCGTACCGACACCATCGGTCGACGCGACGAGCGCCTGGCTGGCATCGCCCGGCAGCGAAAAAAGCCCGCTGAACCCGCCCAGCGTCCCGAGCTGGCTTGGATGACGCCACCCATCGGCGAGGCCGCGATATCGCTCGACCGCCGCATTGCCGGCAGCGATGTTGACACCGGCGCGCGCATATGGATCGACTCGCAGGGGCGCTTCGTCATCCTGCAAAACCTCGCCCTGTTTGTCCATCGTAAATTGCCGTTCGCGTTCTTGAAAGGTTGGTCATGCAATTTCGTGTCTACTCAGGCGCGCTTGATTCCGTCAACGCTGGTGCGCTGGTCGTTCCGGTCTTCGCCGACGGGACCTTGGACGGAACGGCCGCCGCGATCGATCTCCAGCTCGGCGGCGCCGCTGCCGAGATCCTGAGTTCGCACGAGATCGCGGGAAAGACTGACGAAACCGCGCTGATCCACGCGAAGGACCGGGCGACGAAGCGCGTGCTCATCGTCGGGCTGGGCCAACGTAAGACGTTCGCACCGGCGCTGTTGGCGAGATATGCCGGCACCGCCGTGCGATTTCTGGGCAAGCGCGGTGTCACGTCAATCGCGTTCGGTCTGCCGCTCGAAGCGCAGCCCAACGTGCATGCGGCGGCGGGCTTCATCGCCGAGGGCGTCGTCGCAGCGATCCCCGATACCACGGCCTACCGAACCGATGCTGACACCAAACGCATCGTCATCGACGACGTCCAGATCGTCGCATCCGCCGGCTCGCACACCTTTGACAGCGCAGCGCTTGAAGCCGGACTTCGACGCGGCCAAATCGTCGGAGAAGCAGTGAACTTAGCACGGTCGCTGGCACTGACGCCCGCCAATGACATGACCCCCAGTCATCTGGCGAAACGGGCGGAAGCGGTCGCCACCGAACACGGTCTCGAATTCCACGCCCTCGATGAGGCGCAGATGGAAGCCAAAGCGATGGGCGCGATCTTGGGCGTCTCGCGCGGGAGCGCTGAGCCGGCGAAAATGATCGTACTCGAATACCGCGGCGATCCGAACAGCACCCAGAAGCTGGCATTCGTCGGCAAAGGGTTGACGTTCGACTCCGGCGGTATCTCGCTCAAGCCCGCGGAACGGATGCACGAGATGAAATACGATATGAGCGGCGGCGCCGGGGTGATCGCGGCGATGTCGGCCATCGCGCAACTTCGACCAAAACTCAACGTGATCGGGGTCGTTCCCGCCAGTGAAAACCTTCCCGGATCGCGCGCGATGAAACCCGGTGACATTCTGCGCGCGATGAACGGCAAGACGATCGAGGTGATCAACACCGACGCCGAGGGCCGCCTCATCCTGGCCGACGGCCTGTGTTACGCGCGCGAGCTGGGAGCGACCAAGATCGTCGACGCAGCGACCCTCACTGGCTCCATGGTCGTCTCGCTAGGCCACGCAGCGACCGGCGTGATGTCCAACGACGACGCGTTCGCGGCAGAATTCTTGGCCGTCGCCAACCAAACCGGCGAGCGCTACTGGCGGTTGCCGATTTTCGACGATTATCACACCGCCGTCAAGAGCGACATCGCCGATCTCGTCAACTCCACCGGCCGCCCGGCCGGTTCGCTGACCGCGGCAGCGTTTCTGAGCGCATTCGTCGCCGACACGCCGTGGATTCACTTGGATATTGCCGGCACAGCGTAYCTCGACAAGGAGTCAGCATTCATGGCGAAGGGCCCGACCGGCGTCCCGGTRCGCGSCTTCGTCGCACTAGCCGAAGAGCTTGCCAAGGCACCGGCCTCTGCCAACAATGCTTCGGCGGTAGGGGCTGGACGCTAACCCGCGGTCGCCAACCGCGTCGCCGAAAGCGGTTTCGGCTTGCCCGGTCGCACGCCGAACTTTATGTCGCTACTGGGACCCGCGCGGCGTTATACGTTTCGGGATACTCGCCGGTAAAACAGCCCAGACACATCTCGCTGCGCTTGCGGCCGGTGGCCGCGATCAAGCCTTCTTTACTCAAGAAGCCCAGCGAATCGGCACCGATGCGCGAACAAATCTCGGGGATGCTGAGGTTTGCGGCGATCAGTTCGTCGTAGGTCGCCATGTCAACGCCCAAATAACATGGATGCTTGATCGGCGGTGAAGTGATTCGCACGTGGACCTCGCGCGCGCCGGCGGCACGCAGTAAGCTCACGATCCGGGGCGTGGTCGTACCGCGTACGATCGAGTCGTCAACGACGACGACCCGCTGGTCGCGCAAGTTCTCGATGATCGGATTGAACTTGAGTTGCACGCCCTGGTTACGCATTTTTTGATCCGGAGTGATGAAGGTACGGCCGATGTAGCGGTTCTTGATCAACCCCTCCACGTACGGCAGCCCGGCCGCTTCGGCAAAACCAATTCCGCCGGGTATTGCGGAATCGGGCACCGCCATGACGACGTCGGCGTCGGCCGGATGTTCGCGGGCGAGCTGACGCCCCATTTCGAGCCGCGCGACGTAGATCGAACGGTCACTCAAGATCGAGTCGGGCCGCGCGAAATAGATATACTCAAACGAACAAAACGCCCGCGGCCGCGGTTGGGCGGCCGTCTGGGTATGCAGCCCTTGCGCGTCGACCCACACGATCTCGCCCGGTTCGAGTTCGCGCTGATAGGTCGCGCCGACCGTCGCCAGCGCACACGATTCGGAGGCAAACATATATCCACCGGCCTCAAAGCGTCCATAGCACAGCGGCCGAACACCCCACGGGTCGCGAAATGCGTACAGCGTCGTTTCGGTCGCCATCACGACCGAATAGGCCCCTTCGGCTTGGTTCATCACGCCGCGAATCCGCTCGATCATATCGTCGTGCGGCGACTCGACGATCAGCTTCGCCAGCACCTCTGAGTCAGAGCTGGCCTGGAGCACGGTTGTCGCCGACAGTTCGGCCCGTAGCGCCTCGGTATTGGTGAGATTGCCATTATGGGCCAGCGCGATCTCGCCCAGCGTCGTGTGGTCGAGCAGCGGTTGGGCGTTCACGACCACCGACGAACCCGTCGTCGAGTACCGAGTGTGTCCGATGGCGATGTGACCGGACAACCGGCGAAGAATCTCCTCGTCGAAGATGCTCGATAAGAGTCCCATTTGCCGGTGGCAAACGATCGAGCCGCCATCGGAGACGGCGATGCCGGCGGACTCTTGGCCTCGGTGTTGGAGGGAATACAAGGCGAAATAGACGAGCCGCGCGACATCGTGGCCAGGGGCGTACGCGCCCGCTACTCCGCAGGCCTCATGGAGTGAATCGCCTGCCGGCGCCGGCGCTCGAGCATCATACGAGCGCGCCATCGCTTAGCGGACCGCGCCGTCGGGGCGCTTAATCGTCGCGGCTCCGCAGCCCGAAAAGTTGCAAGACTGCTAAGAAAATGTTGATGGCATCGAGGTAGATCGACGTTGCCAATTCGATCGCGGTTGCACCGCCGCCGCCGCCTTTGATTCGCGCAAAATCGACCAGGACGAGCAACGTGAAAACGACCAGCGTCGCCCACGCGTAGAGACTAGGGTGCAGAAAATGGGTAAAGGCGCCGATCAGGCCGACGATGACCAGCCCGATCAAAGCGCCGAATGCGATACCGGACAGCCGTCGGTAATCGAAGCTGGTCGCGAAGACAATTGCGGCAAGCACCAGCATGCCCAACCCAGTTGTCGAAGCGGCATCGACGACGATACCTGGACCGAAACCGCGAACGTAGGTGCCGATGACGGGCCCGATGCCAATGCCCTGACAGAGCGTAAAGAGGTAAAACATCGTCAGCGAAAGGCCGGGATTCTGGCGCGTCCACGAGATGCCGAGCAAGAAACCGAAGCCGACGATCATCGCGCCGAGTGAAAATCCCCACGGCAGATTCTGAAAAAAGTACGCAGCGGTCGCCGTGATCAGAAATCCAACGCCGGTTATGCCGAGAACCTGCCCAAGGAGGGCCGGCGTCGAAACAACGGTTGGGGTGTACCGCGATTGCGCCTGATACATGTCGCTGCTCACGACCTCAGTAGCGCGGGCCGCAGTTGCATGGGCCGCTCACGTGGGCGCTCGGACGGTGACGGTGGCGCAGGCCACCACCGCAGTCCGAGCGCAGAGCCGATAGGCGCCCGCCGCCGTGAAGACGTGAGAGCCCGTCCAGCGCCCGGAGCTGGCCAGTTGCAAGCTGCCGAGTTTCGTGCCGTCGCCGAAATCGATCGCGACCGGATCGCGGCTGGCCGAATCATCGACCGTCAATTCAACAGTTGCCGACTGGCCGCCACCTACGACATTGGGCGTCACGGTCAGCACGGGCCGAGCGGTGATTGTAACCGTCGTCTCGGCCCGAAATCCAAACAGTGCGACAACGGGATGATACACGCCGCGCGCTGCGTAGGTGTGAGCCGCAAAACCAACCCGCTCGTTGCCCGAAATCGGAGCCAGGAACGAGCCACCGGAACCATCCCCGAAGTCGATCGAACCCAGTGGCGGATCGTCGTCAAACCGCGCGCTTCGCGACTGATCGACGACCTGCGGAATCACCAGCGTGAACGACGTCGTGCTGCCAACCGGCAAAACCTCCGGCGACGCCCGAAAAGACACCGTGAACAATTGCTGTCCGTGCAGCCCGCTCGGCATCAGCGCCGCCATTACCAGCGTTAGGGCGGCGATTCCGGCGAATCTGCGCGAGCACGCGATTATTGCCCGGGCACGCTGCTTGGACGTGCCGTTGTCCTTTAAATTCAAAGCGTCGATGGTCACTGTACGCTGCACGGAGACCTCCGCTTCGAGCCGCATTGCTTGAGATTCCGACTGGGCCGCGATCGACCTGTCTACAACGATGACAAGCAAGGCAGTCCTGCATCTGGCATTCGCTCGCTGGCGTCTTAAATGCATCCCGTTTCAGAAAGGCATCTTCGTGTTGATCAAGCGCGCCTATAACACCGAAGCAGCCGCCGGCCAAATCGCTCGTGCGTTCGCGCTAGCGACCGCTATCGGCGCTGCCTTCGCGGCACCGGCCTATGGCGCACCGGCGCCGGCACTTGATGCGCCGGTAGCGGCCCCGCCCAGCGCGACGGTTGCCGCATCCCCGACGCCGTGCGCCAAGAGCACGCCGACCCCAAAGGGCGGCTCCGCTGAACTCTCACCTGCGCCGTGCCCCTCGCCTGGGCTGAGGACGATCGGCACCGTGAAGTCGCGCGGCCGAATCGACAACCTCATCGGGACGGCGTCGTCGGCAGCCGATGGGTTCGTCGGGCATTCCGAGCTGGAAAGCCGGCCTATTTTGCGTCCCGGTGAGGTGCTCGAGACGATTCCGGGCGTCGTCATATCGCAGCACTCCGGAGAAGGAAAGGCCAATCAGTACTACCTACGAGGATTTAATCTCGACCATGGCACCGACATCGCCATCACGATCGGCGGCGTCCCGGCCAACATGCGCACGCACGCGCACGGTCAAGGCTACTCCGACATCAACTGGCTGATCCCAGAAGTCGTCAACTTCGTGAACTATCGCAAGGGCACGTATAACTCCGATCAGGGCGACTTCTCGACGGCGGGCGCCGCAAACATGACGTACTTCAACGTCCTGCCGCGAAACATCACGAGTGTGAGCGGCGGGCCGTACGGACAAGCACGCGTCCTCATCGCCAACTCGCCCAGCGTCGGGCGCGACGGTCACCTCCTCTATGCACTGGAATACGCACACCAGGATAACACGGCGCTGGCTCCGGACAACTATCGCAAGTACAACGCCCTAGTTCGATACAGCCATCAGACGGGGGACGTGCTGTGGGGCGTTACCGCGCAGGGATACCAGGCGAAGTGGATGTCGTCGGACCAGATTCCGCTCCGGGCGGTACAGCGCGGTGAGATCGATCGCTTCGGGCAGTTGGACCCAACCGATGCCGGCCGGACGCACCGTTATGTGCTTTCGACCGACTACGTGCGCGACGACGCTAAGACGACGACCCAGATCAACGCGTACGCGCTGGACTACAGCCTGAACCTGTTCTCGGACTTCACATATTTCCTCAATGACCCGGCGAACATGGATCAATTCGAACAGACCGACCAGCGCCTGGTTCTCGGGCTGAACGCCAGCCGGACCTGGAAGACGCCGGTCGCCGAGAACACCATCGGGTATCAGATGCGCAATGACAACATCACGCCGGTCGCGCTCTACCAGACGCGCGCGCAGAACATCCTCAGCACGACGCGCATCGACCGCGTGCTCGAGACGAGCAACGCCTTGTATCTGCAGACCAGTCAACACCTAACCAAACAACTGCGCCTGATGGCCGGCGTGCGGGCCGATACGTTCCGGTTTAAAGTCATGGATCTGCGCCCGGCAAATTCCGGCGACGTGGCCGCATCAATCGTGAGCCCGAAAATCGCGCTGGCGTACGCTGCCGGCCGAACGACCGAGCTCTACGCCGATTTTGGGACAGGATTTCACAGCAACGACGCGCGCGGTATTACCGAGAAGGTGGACCCGGGAACCGGCATGGTGACCGACCCCGGCACCGGCCAGGTCGTCCAAGGGGCCACCCCCCTCGTCCGGGCGCAAGGCGCGGAAGTAGGCGCTCGCTTTGCCTTCAATCAAAAACTGAGGACGACTGTATCCTTGTGGAATTTGAACCTGGCATCTGAACTGATCTTCCAGGGCGACGCGGGGACAACGACGCCTGGACGTCCGAGTCACCGCACGGGTGTGGAGTTCGCCAACTTCTGGGCTTCCGCGCCAGGTTGGACCTACGATTTCGACTTCGCTACGTCGGCTGCAAAGTTCACGGACTTCGACCTGGCGGGCGAGCTGATCCCGGGTTCCATCAAAAACGTGCTGACCTTCGGCGCCACGCGCGACGCAGCCAAGTCGTTCGGCAGCGTGCGGTTGCGCTACTTCGGACCGCGACCGCTCATCGAAGACGGCAGCGCCTACTCGCACCCAACCACGACGGTGAGCCTGCAGGCCGGTGTGAAGCCGACGAAAGATACGCGCTTCGGTATCGACGTCTTCAATGTGCTCAACGCCAAGGCGAGTGACATCGATTACTACTACAACTCTTCGATTCCGAGCGATCCATTATACACCAAGCCCGGATTCACCGGTTCCTGTCCGATCGACCACTGCGGCGCCGGCGTCGCCGACGTCCACTTTCATCCGATCGAGCGGCCCTTGCTGCGCTTGACCTTTACGAAACAGTTCTGACGGTACCGGGTAGCGTGTGCGATAAGAGCGGCCTCCTCAATCGGCTGAAAAGCGACGCACAATCCGACGGCTATGACGCCGTCAAGCCTAAGCGCTCTGCGATCAGGCGTCAACGATATCGATTTTCATCGAGCCGAAAAAACAACCGTCCGAATKACTCTCAGCCGCAACCCTATCCCTYGAATAACCCGGGATTTCGGGTCTTAAGCTTAGCGAACACCTGCTAAGCGGGCCGCTCGCGATCGCGAAGCTCGGGGCGTGCTTCTCCAAGAAAATTGGGGATTACAACCGAGCCGTTGGCAATCGGCAGCGCGCTTGGTTGCCGCGCCGGCGTCGCGTTCGATGGGGGTGATGTTGCCTGCGCGGCCGTCGTCGCTGCAGCAGAAACTCGGTCCGCTTCCAGCCAGCGCTCGAGATGTTCCACGTAGGCCGGTCCGAACGTATCGAGCAGGCAGCGGTTGTAGAGGCGATAATAATCGATTTGATCGGTCGCTAGATAATGTTCCAGCACGCGCCGGTGGATCGACATGTATCCCTCGCGCAGGCGAAGGCCGCCGTGCAGCAGTGCGACAAGCAACTCGCTGGGCGATGTTTCCGGCCGGAGGGCTAAGCGTTGGCGGAACCATTCATCAAGCGCTCGAGGGAGCCGCGTGGAACGGGTGGGGCCCATCGACCCCGTGCCGCGTTTGCGCGCCACGTCGCTAACCCGCTGCCCAGGACAGCGGCGGCGGGGCCAGGCGACGACTAGCGGACGTCATTGGTAATCGGCGGCTCGTCGTCATCATGGTGGTCGTGGTCATGGTCCGCGTGCCCGTGCGGATGGCGATGCTTGATGCCGTCAGCGTGCGTGTGCTCGTGGGAGTGTTCCTCGTGTTTGTAGGCGTCGTCATGCTCGGCACCTCCGAGATGACTCTGCTCATTGGTTGCTTTGCTGGGCGTACGAGAAGCTGACACCTGCAGCCTTTCTGGGACCGGAAGCGCGCTGGACCAATCTGGGGGTTAGTCTCGTCCGTTCCGGGTAGTAGTTCCTGTAGACATTGATGTCGGACCGCGAAAGGAGCCGAGTGCCTATCCGTATGCTTCGGGCTTTCCCGGTACTTTTGCTACTGATCATCTTTGCCGTCGCTCCCGCGGCGGCCCATCCGCTTGGCAATTTTACGATCAACCATCTTACCAAATTGTCGGTGGCCAAAACCTCCGCCGGTGGAGAGGAACTCCGTCTTCGATACATAGTGGACTTCGCGGAAATTCCAGCCTTCGCCGCAATGCGCGAGCTGAATGTCAGCGGCCGGTTGGCGCCCGCCGAGATGGCGGCGTGGGGACGCGGCGAGATCGCCAAGGATGCCGGAGGCCTGGAGACGCGGATCAACGATGCGCCAGCCGCGGTTGTATTCGACCGAATCCACGCCGCAACGCGGCCGGGAGCCGGGGGACTTTCCACCCTGTATCTAGTGGCTGACGGGCACGCGGCGCCCGCACCCGGCTCGACCGTTCGCAGCGTTAGGTTCGCCGATCGTACCTACGTCGGCCGGCTCGGCTGGCGGGACATCGTGATGAAGCCGGCGACTGAACCCACCCGTGAATTGACCGCCTATCCCGACGCGCTGTTGGCGTCGCCGCGAAATATAAGCGCCATCGAAGCCACGATTCCAGCCGCCGGCGCGCCGGCGATTCGCATCGTTTCGGCCGATGCAGCCCCAACCCCAAGCGTGTCGTCGGCCCGCTCCAACCAGCTTTCGGAACTGCTGGCGCGGGGCACCGGAAGTCCCGCGCTCATCCTGTTGACGCTCATGGCTGCCATCGGCCTGGGCGCACTGCACGCCCTCGAGCCGGGCCACGGAAAGACGCTGCTGGCGGTATCGCTTGTCGGCGCGCGGGCAACCGTGAAGCAAGCGGCGATTTTGGCGGTCGCGCTAACGCTCGCGCATACGATCGGCGTCATTGCACTCGGAATCGCGATCAATTTATTCAAGGGATACTTCGTCCCCGAGACGATCTACCCGTGGATCACGCTGCTCTCGGGGCTAGTGATCGCGGTTATTGGGGCGCGGGTCTTGGCTCGCCAGGTCACCGTCTGGCAACCCTTCCGGCATGCGCACGGGCACGCTCATGCAGGCGCGCACCAGCATGCCCATCCGCACGAACATCATCATGCGCATCAAGCCAGCGAGCACGGCCATGGCGATGAACACGCGCACGCGCGTGGCGCCGGGCACCATCATCACGACCAGGCGCTCGACCACAATCACTCTCACGATGACGAAGCGCATGCGCGACAGCATGCGATTCCCGGAACCGCACCGCTGCGCTTCGGAGCCACCGTTTGGGCTGCGATGAGCGGTGGTGTGGCCCCCTGTCCGGCGGCCCTGGTCGTTTTGCTAGCCGCGATCGCACTCAACACGGTCGCTTATGGAATCGTCGTGATCGTCGCGTTCAGCTTCGGGTTAGCGATTACGCTGACCGGCCTTGGAATTGCCGTCGTCCGTGGCGCCAGCTGGCTACAACGCCGACCGGCGCTGGACAGATTCGTCCGCTTCGGGCCGATCGTTTCCGCGACGGTCATCGCGGTGATCGGGGCCGTTATGGTCGGCCAGGGTCTGGTCGCGCAGGGCGTCAACGTCTCGCCGCTGCTGCTGAGCTTCATCGCATTGCTGGCGATCGCCGGCTATGCGTTTTCGCACTCACTCGCGCGCGCCCAAGCGTGGCAACGCGCATGATCGGTGCGGAAGCATTTGCCGTCTTCGCCCTGGGGCTGCGCCACGGCGCCGACCCCGACCATCTCGCCGCAATCGACAACATGACACGCAACTCGATCGAACGTCAGCCGTTGCTGAGCCGTTTCGTCGGGACGCTGTTCGCGAGCGGCCACGCGGTCATGGTTCTATCGATTGCCGCACTCGTCGGCATCCTCGGCGCCCGGCTTTCGGCCCAGCGCGATTTCATCGAACTGCTCGGCACATGGATCAGCATCATCGTGCTGCTGGTGATCGCCGGACTGAACCTTCGCTCGCTAACCGACGGATCGGCCACCCGAATCGCCGGCGCGAAGACCCGCTTGTTGCCGGCGGTCTTACGCAACGCGACGAGCCCGCTGGTCGCCATCCCGGTCGGCTTGCTGTTCGGTTTCGGTTTCGAGACGTCGAGCCAGGTCGCGACCTACGCCATCGCTTTCGGCGCAAATTCCGGCGTCCTCGGCGCGGTGTCGATGGGTGGGCTGTTTTGTCTGGGCATGATGCTGACCGATACGCTCGACAGCGTGCTCGTCCACCGGCTCGTCAGCGACCGCACCAGCGCCCGTCTGCCGACGACCCGCGTCTGGATTTGGTCGGTCACGCTCATCGCACTGGCCGTCGCCGGGTACGAACTCGCGCAAGTTCTCGGCTGGCATCCACCGTTTCCCGATCTCGCTGCCAGCGCGGCAATCGTGCTCGCGCTGTTCCTCGTGTTCGCCTACGTGTTCATCGAGGGCGAGCGTCAACGGCGCAGCGCCGTTTTTCCCCAACTCCACTCACGTGAGGAGACAACGACCCCATGAAACGCAAATCCATCCTCGCCTCGGTGACGGCGGTCGTCGCCCTCACCGCGGCTATATTCCTGTACAGCGCACATTCGGTGCGCGGTTCTGACCATCAGCAGACACCGGCGACGGTGGCCCGTCCGGCGGCCGATATTACCGACGTCTACGTCTTCCCGTCGCCGACGAATCCGGCGAACGTCGTGTTCGTCATGGACGTGTTCCCGCTGATTCCTGCCGGAATGGGCCCGACCAAGTTCTTCGATCCCTCGGTCATGTACCAATTCAAGATCCTGCACGCCGGTAATGGCAGCCTGGCAAACGAAGACATGGTGATTCAAGTCGGTGCCACTGGCACCGACCAAAACCAGACCCTCACCGTCTACGGCCCCGGGGCTCCGGCAACAACCGGAACCATCAACAGCTTCATCACCGCCAGCGGCAGCTTCAAGTATAACGCTCCACAAGGAAGTCAACTTCCAAATGGCATCCTGGCGTTTGCCGGACCGCGGTCCGACCCGTTCTTCTTCGACCTGTTCCAGTTCTTTAAGATCCTGCCGGATCGCAATTATCAAAACCCGCGGACCGACAATACCCTTGGGTCACCAACACCGACGTTCAATGGCTTCCCAGCCGGAACGACCTCCGGCGCGGCTTCAGGCAACTATGCGTGCAGCAACACAGCGGCCGTAAATGCGCTGACCGATATCGGCGGCGGATTCAACCTCCTTGCAATCGTGCTCGAGGTTCCAAAATCCTTAATCGCGCCAAACCCAGCTTCGCAACTGATCCACGTATGGGCCACAACTAATACGGTTTCGGGGAGCTAGGAGAACGTCATGAAGAAATCATTCATTAGTCTTGCCGCCATCGCGACCTTCGCAGTAGGCTTAGCCGGCTGCAGCGGCTTCGATGTCCCCGGCGGCCCTCCCGGGCCGACGCCGAATCCGACCGTCACCAACCCACCCAAGCCTCAAGGAAATTTCATTCAGATGGAACGCCTTGCTCGCCCAGCCGTAAAGGAAGCGTTCGAGACGTTCTCAATGCACGACACCTCGGTTCGCGTATCGCCGAACAACGATCCAACCCTCACGGCTGCAATCGGCACGTTCGTAACAACCGTCGCCGGGCGGGCGCCCGCCTACGCGACGACGTTGCAAGCGGTCTTGGTCCCCGATGAATTGGCCGTCGATCTCTCGCGCAGCGATGCCGGGGGCTATCTAGGCGTCGAGACGGCGGGAGCCGCCGCCGGTGGCAATAAATTCGGCGGGCGCAGGCTCACCGACGATGTCATCAGTGCCGACCTTGGCGTCATCTTCGGCACCACGCTGAGCGCGCTCGGCCTGGTTCCTGACGACGGAAAGGCAAATACCTGCCTGTCGAAGCAGAACCTCGCAATCAACCCAACCCAAACGCAGGGGACGTTCCCCTATTTGTCAACCCCGCACTGACCACCACGTCTGCCGAGGCTCCGGTAACACCGCGTTCCGGGGTCCCGGCAGACACTATTCAATCAGCATGAAGAAACCACTAACGCTCTGGCTTATCGCAGCGGCCGCCTTGGGGGCGATCGCCGCCTGGCCACTTTTCATCGCCGAACGGAGCACAAGCGTCCGAGCGGCCGCGATGCGGACCCCGGCACCGGTCACGGCCGACTATCGCGACCGCGATAAACTCGTAGCGTTCTGGGAGCGTGCGACCCGACAACACGCGGAGGACCAGCTCAGCCCGCGGATGCTGGCCGAACAATATCTGCAGCGATTCCGCGAACGTGGCGACCTCGACGACGTGCTGCGCGCACAGCGTGCGGCGCAGCGTTCGCTGCGCGCCCAGCCGCGCGGCAACATCGTTGCCAAGACGGAGTTAGCTTCAGCGCTGACCGCGTTGCATCGCTTCGACCAAGCTCGCGAAGTGATCCGCTCCGCCGAAGGCTATGCGAACTGGCAACCGGCGCTGGCAGCGCGCGAGGCGGCGCTCGACCTCGAACTGGGTCAGTATGAACGCGCCCGGGTTGATCTCGATCGCGCGAAATCGCCGAATGGGACCGATGCCTTCGTCGATACGACCCGAGCCCGTTATTTGGAATTGACCGGCCACCTAGCCGAAGCACGCAGGTTGCTCGAACGGCCGATCGCCGACATCGACGACCACTTCGACGCGCCGGCACAAGCGCGAAGTTGGTATCACTTCCGGGCGGGCGAACTCGCCTTTGAAGCCGGCGATGTCGATGGGGCCCTGGCTCAGGAAACGACGGCGCTAACACTGTTCCCGGACAATGCCCAGGCGCTAAGCGCGCGCGCACGATTCGAGAGCGCCATCCACCGGTGGCCTGACGCGCTACGCGATGCGACTCGCGCGGCCGACCTCATCCCCCTGCCGGAAACACTCGGGTACAAGGCCGATGCGCAGCGCGCGCTGGGCGACGCGGCCGGCGCAGCCCGCACCGACGATCTCATCGCGACCATCGAACGGATCGGCGACACGCAGCACGTCTCGGACCGTTTGATCGCGGTCTACTACAGCGAGCACCACTTGCATCCGGCCGATGCGGTCCGGATCGCAAAGCGCGACCTCGCTGCACGCCACGACGTCTTCTCGTACGACACGCTGGCGTGGGCCCAAGCGATGGCCGGGCACTGGACCGAAGCGCGGGCCGCCATCGGGCGCGCGCTGCGCTACGATACTGAAGATGCGCGGTTGCAATATCATGCCGGCATGATCGCGCTGCATTTCGGCGATTCCACCGAGGCGAAGCGCCGCCTAAGCCGTGCACTCGCGCTCAACCCCCACTTCCATCCTACGTACGCGGACGATGCGCGCCGGGAACTAGCGCGGCTTTAAGACATCAACGCGCCTAGCGAGCGAAGCGCGTGCAGTCCGCGAAATGCGCCGGGAATTGGTCAAGGAGCTGCGCCGATATCACTCCGATACGATAGGCGAAAGCTGCCGCCGAACCGGTCCGCGAGTTCGTGGACGGCGGCATAGGCGTTCGTTCGCGCGAGGTCGAGGGTCGGACCGAGGGCGGTAACCGTGAGGACCCGCCCGCCGCCGGCATCGACCGTACCGTCGCGCAGCTTCGAGGTACCCCAAAACACGCGTTTCCCCGCCGACAGCTCCACGTTCTTGGGCAGACCGGTCAGCGGCGTATTGGCCCGCGGATAATCGTGGGTTGCCAGGACGATTCCAACGCACGCATCAGTGGCGAGCGACGCCAGTGACTTATTGACGGCGCCGTCGGCGGCACTTTTGAGCAACTGCGCGAAGTCGCCGCACACGCGAGGCATCAGCACTTGGGCTTCGGGATCGCCGAACCGCACGTTAAACTCGATCACCTGCGGTCCGCTTGCGGTCCACATCAGACCGCAGTACAGGACGCCGACATAGCGCTCGCGGTCAGCAGCGAGCCCGCGCAAAACCGGTTCGAGGATGCGAGCTTGGACGATGGCATCAAGGTCGTCCGGGAAACCGAGCGGTGGTGAGTACGCACCCATGCCGCCGGTGTTGGGGCCCGTATCACCGTCGCCGGCCCGCTTGTAGTCACAGGCCCCCGCCAGCGGAACGAATCGGTGTCCGTCGCCAACCGCGAAGACACTGACTTCGCGGCCTTCGAGCCGTTCCTCGAGCAAAACGTCCGCGCCGCCGCCCGGAACACCGCCGACGCCGTACCAATCCTCCAGGACGGCGAGCGCGCTCGTCGCGTCGGGACAAACGACCACACCTTTGCCGGCCGCCAGGCCGTCGGCTTTGACGACGCATGCGCCCTGCCACTCGGAGAGGATGCCGCGCGCAGCCTCCGGCGAATGCACGACGCGCGCCCGAGCCGTCGGAATTCCGTGTCGCTCCATGAAACGTTTGGAATAGACTTTGCTGGATTCCAGCCGCCCCACGGCGCGCGACGGCCCGAACACGGCGACGCCGTGCTCGCGCAACCGATCGCCCACACCGGCGGCAATCGCGGTTTCAGGGCCGAGGACGACCAGATCGATTTTGGCATCGCGCACGCGCGCCAGCAACGCCTTTCCATCAGTCGCCGTGACCGGCCAATTCTCACCGCGTGTTGCCGTGCCGGCGTTACCCGGTGCGGCAAAGATCGCGCTACACGCCGGCGACTCCGCCAACCGCCAGGAAAGCGCATCCTCTCGCCCGCCGCTGCCCACCACTAAAACACGCAGCGGCGCAAATCCCTTTTAAAGTCACTGCATCCTGCGCCGTGTCCGGCGGCTGTCGCTATTCCCATTCGACGGTAGCCGGCGGCTTGGATGTGACGTCGTAGGCGACCCGATTCACACCGGGGACTTCGTTGACGATGCGCGTGCTGATGCGCTCGAGCAACTCGTGCGGTAAGCGAGCCCAGTCGGCGGTCATACCGTCTTCGCTGGTGATGGCGCGCACGGCGACCAAATTGGCATACGTTCGCCCGTCCCCCATCACGCCGACGCTGCGCAGCGGGGTGAGAACGGCAAAATATTGCCACGGCTTGGGATGCAGTTCCGCCGCTTCGATTTCGCTGGTCGCAATGAAGTCGGCCGCGCGCACGGCGGCGAGTCGCTCGCGATCGACGGCGCCGAGCACCCGCACTGCCAGCCCCGGCCCGGGAAATGGCTGCCGGTCGACGACACCCGGCGGCAGTCCGAGAACACGGCCGGCGGCGCGTACTTCGTCTTTAAAGAGCAGGCGCAATGGTTCAATCAATTCCAGCTTCATCGTCGCGGGAAGGCCGCCGACGTTATGATGCGACTTGATCTTGTGACCGGCTTTCGAATCCGCGGTCTTCGATTCGATCACGTCAGGATACAGCGTGCCCTGAACCAGAAAGCGGACGTTCGAGAGTCTTTTCGCTTCCTCTTCGAAGACCGCAATGAACTCGTGCCCGATGCGGATGCGCTTTTCTTCGGGGTCCTCGATGCCAGCCAATTGGGCGAGGAATCGCTCCTGGGCATCAACTGCCACGACGTTCAGGTGCAAAACATCGCGAAATGCCGCCAGCACACCGTCGGCTTCGTTCTTTCGCATCAGCCCGGTGTCGACGAAGATACAGGTGAGCTGTTTGCCGACCGCGCGCGAAACCAGCGTCGCGGCCACCGCCGAGTCGACGCCGCCGGATAAGGCACAGATGACGTCGGCGTCCCCGACTTGAGCTCGGACATCCGCAATCGATCGATCGACAAACGAACCCATCTCCCAGTCGGCTGGCAGGCCGGCAATCCGGTGGAGAAAATTGTCGATGACGGCCGCACCGATTTCGGTGTGGACGACCTCGGGGTGAAACTGGACGCCGTACATCTTCCGTTGCGAATCTCCGATCGCGGCGATCGCGCAGCGGGCGGTGTGCGCCAGCGCCGAGAAGCCAGCCGGCGGCTCCGTGACGCTATCCCCGTGTGACATCCAGACGCGGCTGTGCGCCGGCACGCCGCGGAACAGTTCGCTCGCCTGGCGGTCGATTTCCAGAATGGCCGGTCCAAATTCGCCGTGCGCGAGCGGGACGAGTTTTCCACCGAGGTCGCGTGCCAGAAGTTGCATTCCGTAACAGATGGCCAGCACCGGAATGCCGGCGGCAAGAATCGCGGCATCGAGCCCCGGCGAATCCGGCTGCAGCGTGCTTTCGGGGCCCCCGGAGAGGATGATCGCGCCCGGCGCACGTTTCGCGATCTCGCTCCACGGCGTATCGTAAGGAAGCAGTTCGCTATACACTCCGGCCTCGCGCGTCCGGCGGGCGATGAGCTGGCTGTATTGCGCTCCAAAATCGAGAATCACGACCCCGGCGAGCGGGGCGCTGCGCATCGTCGTCATCGCACTCAGCTTAGCTGCGCGGCACCACTCGCCCCCCGTCCAGCTATCCGGGGCGATTCGATCGGGCGGACGCCCCTACGTGACGATATCTTGGAGCCGCTGGGCGTCGCGCGCCATCACGACCTCCATCGCGATCCGTTCCCCGACCGAGACATCGCGTCCCCAGCGATAGGCGCTGTATGGTGTGAAGCGCGTCCCCGGCGATCCCGGAATTCGCAGCGAGGCATCGTAGACGACGAAGTCCTTCGGCGGTCCCGCGACGATGACGCATTGCAGTGCGAACGGTCCGATGATCCCCGGCGGCCTGGCGGCGCGCGCGACGGCGACGAACCGCTCTCCCAAGTCGAACGCTTTCTCCAACATCGATTCGGTGAGCGTCGCGGCGACGTGGCCCGCTTCTTCCATGCGTACAGGAATGCCGGCCGCCACGTGCAGCTGGCCGGGTGGCAGGGCGCGCAAACCATCGAGGTTGGTTTGGCGGCGGGTGTCGGTCCCCAGCAATTCCAATTCGGCCAACAGCGGTGAAAAGAAAAAGTTAAGGTTGACGCTCGGGCCGAGCGCGTACTCCTCGATCCGCGCCTGCGCCAAACCCGCTTCAGTCACCATGCGTGCGGAGAGCAGACGTTCCGCCTGCTCGGCATACGTCGCCGGCGAATCGCACAAGAAAAATGCTCGTTCGAAACTGACCACCGCGTGCGGCGCCTTCACCATTACCAGCCGGTCGATTTCTGCCGGCGTCTCGTAGGCGCGCGGATGGCGAATGCCGGCGTCGGCGAGCAAGCGGTATTGATTTTCTGGCTCAGTGCGCTCTTCAACGCGTAACAGCCGCCGGTTTCCAAGCATGGGAACGCGCATGCCAGTCTCGATGCGCTCGTAACTGAAACGCTCGTGCAAGTACACTTCGAACGACCGATTTGGTACGAAGAGCACGTTGGCCGCCAGCAGCCGCTCTTGAACATCGCTGTTCAAGAGGTCGGAAAACGCTGCAAGCTCTAAGGTCGCATCGACGCAGCCGCGGGCCGGCGCAGCTTGCGATCTGAAATGCCGCGTATAGGTCTGCTCGCGACCCTGGGCAGTAACGATAAGATTACGCAGCCCTTGACGGCGCGCGCCGAATGCGACGTCGAGCGCAGAATGCGAGCCGACCGAACACACGGTAAGTTTCGAGCGATCGTAGCGCGCCAACGCCACGATCGGACCTTCGCGCATTGAGGCGCTTACGACCCGCCGAGCGAACGTGCTTGGGTTGTTCCAGCGTATTCGACGAGCAGCAGCGAGCGCAGGCCTCGCGCAGCGCCGGCGGCCGGCGGCGATTCGATCCGTTCGAGGAGCCGCTCCACATCCAGTAAGTACTGCGGCAGCGTAAGATCGTGCGGATACTGGTGCTGCCAATCGCGGACGGCGGTTTCCAGCGTGATCGCCGCCGCGGTCATGCGCGTGCCCCAACCCGCGTCGAGATGCTGTCCGATCCGCCTGATCTCGTTCCGGATGCCGATCGGCGAGAGTTTGCTCTGACCAAAATACTCGTCGGCCGGCGCCATCGCAGTCAGACGCTCGTCGTGCGGGATCGCCCGCACCCGAGCGATCACTTGGAGCTGCGGCGTATGATCGCGGCGTTCGAGCAGTCGGCGAGCATCGTCGCGAATCGTCGCATCGACGTGCGGATCGGCCACGACCGATTGGGCGAGCGCGAACAACTCCGGGGCCTCGGGATCGGGAACCCGCACCAGCGGAACGCGGGGATCGTTGGCTTGATGCAAGACGGTGGCCCGAATCGCGGGATCATGGCTGAGTTGATACGCCCGAACCTCGGCTACGATCAACCGCGCGAGCGCATCGGAATCGCCTTTGAAGGTTTCGGTGACCGCCAGCGCATCCGTTAGCGCGAACCGCGCCGCCGCCTGCGAGTTGGTCTCGGCCGTATCTACCCGTTGCAAGAGGGCCCGTGATTGCAGCCGTTGCACGTCATCGCCGTTGGCCGCAACATAGGTCGCCGCCTCGCGCACGTACCATAGGGCGGCATCGTCGCTGGTCAACGGGTTGTAGTGCAGTTGCGCGGCCACCGTGATTGCCAGCTTCGCGATCTCGCCGTACTGCGGATCGTCACGGCGGAACAGAGCATATGCGCGGCCGGCATCGAAGATCGTCGAAAGGTAATACACGTGGTCGACGTAGTGCCAGCCACGCTCGGCAGCTTGGGCGTTGGCTCGTTGCATCGTTGCGTAGAGCGCTTGCGGATCGACCTCGATTGCCGCGCGTACGGGCTCCGGTATCGCCGCCCACAACACGATAGCGACGACCGCCGGCGCAAGCTTACAGAGGCGTCGCATCATCGAGCACCCGGTCGATTGAGTCGGTCAGCAGCGCGTGCTTGATCTCACGGGCTATCCGCCGGCCGGTCGACATCGGTTCACTGTAATTGAGGTACGAATACGGTGATCCATCGATGAACAAATTCGTGCCGGCGACAATTCGAGCCGAAATTTCCATGATGTAGAACTGCGTGTCGGGCGTGATAATCGTCTCGATGCAGAACGCGCCGAAAAGACCTTTAGGCGGACAGATCTCCTGCGAGACACGGACGACTTCTTCGCCCATGTGATAGGCCTCCGCCAGCATCGATTCGCGCAAGCTCAGGGGCGAATTGCCGACCACAACGTAGCTTGGGTCAACGTTCATCCTGCCTTGCGCGGCCGCCGGAATCCGGCCCAGCGAATCGACGTTGGTTTCGTAGCGCCGGTCCATGCTCATGATCTCGAGTTTGCCGGTGAGCGGCGAGTAGAAGTAGTGGATGTAGAGCGGAACACCGATGATGTACTCCTGAAGGATGTAGTGCTCGCGCGCCAGCAATCCGGCGCGCTCCTCGAAATCGGCAGCATCCCGCAAGAACATGTAGCCCTTGCCGCCCTGCGCACCGTACAGCTTGACGATGACCGGCCGGTCGATCTCGCTGCCAGTCTTGAACTGGCGCGGCAACCGCAAGCCCGCCCGCGAAAGCCACTGCCGCTGGAGTTCGCGACTCGCTTCCCACGCCAAAATTGCCTTGTTTCCGAAATAGGGAACCTTCATTTTCTGGTGTTCTTCAAGCGACAAGTAGGCCACGAACGAACCGTGCGGAACGATGATGCTCTTTCGCTGCTCGAGCTGTGGAACAGTCGCCATGAAATCTTCGTAGCGCCGAATCGCGATGACCTCGTCGACGAACGCAAACGAACGGTACAGCCGCTCGGTCTCGCGGCTCGCGATTGCGAGCGTGCGAAACCCTTCATCGTGCGCGCCTTTGAGGATTTGAAGCGCGGAATGAGAACCCAGGGTCGCGATCGTGTAGAACTCCGCCGCTCCGCGGTCGCCGATCCCCGGGACAAACTCCGGGGCGAGCATCAGGTCTCGAACTCCACGACTTCTTGGAAGGCCGGATTGCACAGCAGCATCGCAGTAGCTTTCGCGAGCACCTCAGGTGCGACATCCTGCCCGCCGCGTCGCAGTCGCCAAGCCGTCGCGCGGCTGACCGATCGAACCCCAGCCAAGCGGCGGCCCGCGATCACAATATCCGTTTCACCGCTCATCGTTGGCTGCGTCTTAGCTGCCCGGCGCGCATCATCCGCCCGGTCGCCGATCCAGACCTCGCCCGCCGGCCGCTGGGTCACGATCGCAAGCCGGTGCTTGTTGGGGTTATAGATCGTCTCGATCGAGCGGACCGATGCATCCAAAGCACCGACCTGCGCCGCGTCGACGTCAAAGCGGTAAATGTCCGTTCGGCGGATCTCATCGCTCGAAATACCCAGGCGTTGCAACGCTCCGAGGGCCGTAAAGGCGGTATTGTCGGGGATCGTGAGTTCGACCTCGTACGTACGCATCACCGAACACCGCCCGTACATTGAGGCTGCGCGCGCGGCGACCGTTCCGCGAGCGCGTCAGCCAGCGCGCGGAAAAAGACGATGCCGCCGGCCGGCGTCAGCGCTCGCATCGCGGCGCTGTGCGCCGCCGCAATGATTGCCGGATCGCGTTGCTGAAACGTCCATGCAATCCTTTCGGGATGGGGCATGAGCGCCAACACATTGCCTGCCCGATTCATGAGGCCGGCGCAGGCTAGCGCGGACCCATTGGGGACGGCAGCGGCACTGACACGCCCATTTCGGTCGCAATATTTAAAGGCAACGTGGGCATCCCGGCGGATGCGATCCAATTCCTGGGCGGGCGCGGCCAGCCGACCTTCACCGTGCGAAGCCCACGCCGGGAAAACCGCATCCGGTTCGAACCCGGCGGTCAGCGGCGAACGCGCGGGATCGCCAGCGAGCTTCACATGCACGAGGACGTTGCGAAAACGGCCGCTGCTGTTGGGCGCGAACGCCGCCGTCGGGCGTCGCAACGCGCCGGTACCGGGGACCAATCCCGTTTCAAGCAACATCTGGGCCCCATTGCACAAACCGATCACGAACTTACCCGTTTGGGCCGCCTCGATGATGGCGTCCATCATAGGATCGTGCGCCGCAACAGCGCCAGCTCGAATCCGATCTTCGTGAGCGAATCCGCCGGGCAAAACATACGCATCAAAACCGGCGAGCGCGGACCGCCCGGTTCTGGGGTACACCAGGACCGGCTCGAGTCCGACCGCCGACAGCGCCCGAGCGGTTTCCTCTTCGCTATTGGTTCCAGGAAACACGATCACCGCGACCCGCCGGCTCATGATGCGACGCCGTCATAAAAACGTTGCAGTGGTGCGCACCAGGCAGCGTGCAGTTCAGCCAGCGTGAGTTGCGCGCGGAGTTCGTTGCCGCAGCATATCTCCAGCACCGGCTGAGGGAGGGTCCATCCCAGTGCCGTCGACATCGCCCCGCGTGGCGCTTCGCCGCCGTCGTCTCGAATGTCATCGGCGAGCGCCGCCAGCGAGACATCCGGCGCGACCTCGACAACGAACCCCGGATATTCCGCGAACAGCAATGCATTGGAATCTATCGAGCCTTGCGCGCACTGCAGTTCGCTGAGATCGATCCGTGCCCCGATCGGTTCGCTGCCGATGGTGTCGAGTGCCATCTTGGTCAGGGCGGTGAGCAGGCCGCCGCTGGAAACATCGTGGACACTCAGGATGACGCCATCGCGCAGCCCGCGGGTCACGACCTCAATTGCTGCACGCAGCTTGCCGTAATCGATGCTGGGTAACTCGCGCTCGTCGGCTCCGTAACACTCCGCCAGCACCGATCCTCCCAGCGCGGCCTGCGGCCGACCCAGCAGCACGAGCCGCGATCCGACGCGCCGCAAGCCGCGCGAACCGACCAGCGAGATGTCGTCGATAACGCCGATGCACGCGACGATCGGCGACGCCGGAATCGCTCGGCCGCTCGTCGACTGGTTGTACAAGCTCACGTTCCCCGATACGAACGGAACGCCGATTTCGGTCGCCGCGTGCGCCAATCCGTCGACCGCCGCCACGAATTGACCCATGACCCGCGGGTCTTGGGGATTGCCGAAGTTCAGACAATCGGTGAGCCCGATTGGGCGCGCGCCAACGGCGACGACGTTGCAGACGGCTTCGGCAACCGCCAGTTCGGCCGTCCGGTGCGAACCGCAAACGGCGTAGCGCGGGTTTCCACCGACGCCAAGCGCGACGCCGAACGGCGCTTGCGGAATCGGTACGATCACGCCGGCGTCGGCGAAACCAGCGGGAATGGCGGTCGTTCCACGCACGACCGAATCGTAGCGTTCAAAAATCGCAGCCCGCGAACACACGTCGTGATGCGCGAGCACGCGCGGCAACGCGGTGGTCACATCCACCGGCGGCATCAACTTTTCGCGCATCGGCGGCACGAGGGCCGCCGGCGCTTCGGTTGGTTCTGGTTCGTACGGCCGCTCGTAACTGATGCCGGCAGTCAGAAAGTCCACCGGCAATCGCAGCACTTCTTCGCCCCGCCACCGCATCACATAGGCATTGCCGGGCGCAACGCGGCCGACGACCGCGGCGCACGCGCCCTGTGCGATCTGCGGCAGCGCGAACTCATCGTTGTAGATCGCCAACAGCACCGGCGTGAACGTCGGTGGGACGATCCAGGCGAGCCGCTCCTGCGTCTCGCCGATGGCAATGACTGCCGGCGGCAACCGTTGCGCCGTTGGGCAACGATCGAGATCGATCGTCGCACCAAAACCGCCGCTGGCAACCAGTTCCGCCGTGCAGCCCATGATGCCGCCGGCTCCGAGATCTTTGAAACCGACGGTGAGCCGGCGCTCGCGAATCGCCGCGAACGCTCGATACGAAGCTCGCATGAGGACACTCTTGAGAAACGGGTCAGGAACCTGAACCGCACCCTTGTTAGCGTCGGCACCGGCGCCGTCGAGCACGAGTGATGAAAACGCCGCGCCGCCAAATCCGCTGCGATCGGTGGCCTTGCCGACAAGCACGATGTCCCAACCAGCGGAGTCCGGCGGCGCCGCCGAGTGAATGACCTCATCCTCTTTCACCAGGCCGAGCGCAACGACGTTGACCAGGACGTTCTCGCGGAAGCCAGGGTGAAAGAACACATCGCCGGCGATGTTTGGGACGCCGATCGCGTTTCCGTACGCCGCGATTCCATCGACGACGCTTTGCGCCACATAGCGGCAGTGTGGGTCGTCGAGCGGACCGAACCGGAGCGGATCGGCGACCGCGATCACCTGCGCCCCCATGCAGAGCACGTCGCGCACGATTCCGCCGATGCCGGTCGCGGCGCCCTCGAACGGCACGACTTGCGAAGGATGGTTATGCGACTCGTGCGCGATGACGATACCGTAGCTCTCGCCCTGCCACTCGCCGAGCCGCACGATCCCGGCATCTTCTTTCGGTCCAAGGATGACCGCCGGCCCGTCGATGGGCAGACGTCGGAGAAATCCGCGCGAACTCTTATACGAACAGTGCTCGCTCCACTGCGCGTCGAACGCGTGAGCTTCCACCAGCGTTGGATCGCGACCCAATCGATCGGCGATGCGCCGCAACTCCCCGGTGGTCAGCGCAAGACCGTAGTCGCGCGCCGTCGCTTCGAGTTCGCCGTCTTCGGCGCCGCGCACGCGCACGCGCCCACCGGCCAGCGTTCGCTCCGCGGCTTCAGGCAATCGTTGCCCCCGGCGGCGGAGGAGGCGGAGGCGCGCTGACCTGTGCGTCGATGGCAATAATCGCCGAACGCGCGTTGGCCTGCACGAGCAAAACGCGACCGAAGAGGACCGTATCGTCGATGCCCAGCGTTTTCGCACATTGCATGGCGACCGCCGCCGCGTCGCCGGCCGATGCGTCGATGACGGGCGTGCTCGTGGCATGCTCCAGCAGCGCCGCCAAGCTCGAACCGGCCGCCCCGACGGTGACGTAGACTAGTCGCGCAACGGTCGCGTCGAGTTGCTGGACCAGCTGCAGCGCATATCCCGGCAACAGCGTCGCCGACACGACGCGCCGTGCGATCGGAATGCCGTACTGACCCAGCGCCCGCGCCAGCTCGTCGAGTTGCGGAACCCACGATTGACCGTCGGCGATCAGCGCCACCATTCCAGGTCGCATCTGCGGGAAATTGCCGACGAGCTCGGCGACCGCCTCATAGTTTGTGCGCACGCGATCCAGCTCAGCCGGCGTCACTTCGGCGAGGTTGCGATAGACTTGTTTATCGAGCATTAACTCTTCGCGACCTTGCGGCCAGATGCGCCACGAGTCGTTGTCGATGACATCGGCGATGACCAGATTTCCGCGGGCTTCGCCGGAAGCCAGCCGCCCGAACTCGATCTTTAAATCGACCAGCAGCGTCTCGCGCCGCCGCCAGGCGTGCGCTAAGACTTCGAAAGTGATGCGCGCGATCTCGCTCATCGTTGCGACCTCCGGCGGGCTGGCAAGCCCACGCCGGACAATCTCATCCACCTCGATCAGCGGATCGTGATTGGCGTCGTCCTTCACGAAGAATTCGATCATCCGCGGCACGATGATCGAGCCGCTTGCGATGCCCGGCTTGCGTCGGACCAGCGAGCCGGCGGCGACGCCACGCACGACGACCTCGAGCGGAATCATCGTGCACCGGCGCACGAGCATCTCGTTGTCGTCGTCGTCCTCGCCACCGCTGAGGTAGTGCGTCGGCAAGCCGCATAAATTGAGCAGCCGAAAGACGCGGGCTGTCGTCTTGGCGGCGATCCGACCTTTTCCGGCGATCTCGTTGCGACGCGCGCCGTCGCCGGCGGAGATTGCGTCCATCTGTGAGACGACCAGCACATCGGGTTGTCCGGCATGTTCGTACAGCATCTTGGTCTTGCCGCGCGCGACCTCGCGGCCTTTATTCACGGTGTGCTCCCAGCCGGCGTCCGCGCGGGACACGGAGCCAGGGCTTTGATCTCGAGCGCTAGGGCGCGCGCGCGACTCGGCGCATCACCGATGTGATGCATCGGCTCGAGCAGCGCCGGGATTTGCGCGGGCGACACGTACTTGGTGATGCGCGCTTCGGCGGCCAGCAACTTTGCCAACGGATTCGGCGCGCCGTGCGCGAGCGCTCCGTACGCGGCCAGCGCACACACGCGAATTGCTTCGTGCAGCTCCTGACGATCGCCGCCGGCTTTCACGGCCTCCATGAGGATGGCCTCGGTGCCGGCGAACGGTCCGTAAGCGGCCAGATTGCCGGCGATTCGCCGCTGGTCGACCCGCAATCCCACGGCGACCTTACGCGCGAGCGAGACGATCTCGTCGGCGCACATGAGGGCCTCGGGGAGAATCGTTCGTCGGTTCGCGCTGTCGTCGAGCGTGCGCTCGAGGTAATTCGTGGCGGCATTTTGCCAGGCGACGCCGGCAAACGCCGGCAGCAGCCGGGCCAACGAATCGATGCGTTCGCAGATGACGGGGTTGCGTTTGAATGGCATCGCCGAACTGCCCACTTGCTTGGAACCAAACGGCTCGAAGACTTCACCGAAGCCGGGCGACGCGAGCATGCGCACATCGGCGGCGAATTTCGAGAGCGAGGCGCCAAGCCCCGCAAGCGCCGCAAGCAGCAGGTAATCGAGTTTTCGCGGATAGGTCTGCGTACTAACCTCACGGCTCTGGAGGTCGAAGGTCGCCAGCACTTCAGCTTCCTGCTCGCGCGGCGTCCGGCCGGTACCGTCCAATAACCTCGCGTACGATGCCGACGTGCCGACCGCACCGCGGATTCCCTTCGCCGTCAGTTGATCGAACGCGAGCCGAAGCTCGCGATCGTCGATCAGTACATCCTGCGCGTATACCGCGAGCCGGTATCCGAGCGTCGTCGGCTCGGCCGGTTGCAAATGCGTATACGCCATACAAACGAGGTCGGCGTGGCGCTCGATTTGAATCGCGAACGCCTGCAGCAATTCTCGGACGTTTTCAATGATCAGGGTGAGCCCGCGCCTCAGGCGGAACGTTTCAACGGTATCTTCGATGTCCATCGAGGTCGCGCCCAAGTGGAGTTTACCGCCGCCCACCGCCGCCTGCGAGGCAAACAGGCGGATCTCGGCCATCAGATCGTGCCCGATTTCCTGCTCGATCGCGAGAGCCGCTTCGATATCGATGGCATCAGCATGCGACTCGAGGTCGCCGAGTTCAGCCGGCGAGACCAACCCGCTGCGCGCTTGCGAGCGGGCCAACGCCACCCACACCGCCCGCCATAACCGGCGTCGCTGGCGTTCCGAAAACAGCGCACGCAACTCCGGGCGTCCATACCGCCACCCGAACGGCGATGTGTAGGATCGATGGTCCATCGGTTGCTCTTGGGCTTCTCGGGCTTGCCGGCCTGCGCACGATCAAGAAAAAGGGTGAGGCGTTGCCGCGCCACCCTCAGTTGGTTCGGATCGATTGGTTAGAACGAGTTGTCGTCGAAAACCCCGACCAGCGCAACGTTACCGACGCCGGCGGCGTCGATTGCATACACGGCAAGGTTCGGTTGATTCGGCGCGTTGGAGTACGGGAACGTGTTGGTCGTGTCGGCCGTACCGCCAACAGCCGCGCTCGGCAACAGGGTCGCGAGCGGCACCGTCGGCGTAGCGGTGCGCGCCACGTAGAATGCGATGCCAACGCCGGGATTGGAGGCGTTTGCGGGCAGCGGCGACACACGGTTCAGCGCCTTATACGCCGTCGTCGGAATTAAGACCGTCGGCGTCGTTAGCGCAGCGGTCTCCGACCCGAAGGCAAGCGGCACGGAAGCCGGCAGCACCACGCTCGGTGCCGCATGATGGAAGATCACCGCACCCTGACCGGCGGCCGGAACGGCGGTCGATTCACCAAAGGTGACTACGCCCTTGTTGCCGTTTCCGGTCTGGCCGACAAGCACGACCGTCGTGCGCGGGCCGGCCGGCGCGATCGTCGTCTTCGGGAGGACGACCGTTGTCGTGCCGCCGGTGGCAAACGCGGCCACGGTGTGAGCGGCGCTGCTCACCGTAAGGTATGCCGTGATCGACTTATAAGCCACGTTCGTCGCCACCTTGGCGCCGTCGAAGTAGATGTCGATATTTCCCGCGTCGGGCGAGCCGTCGATGAAGCGAAACTGTGAAGCGGTTGCGTTGATTGCACCGCCGCCCACGCCGTTGGGAGCCGCACCGTTCGGAAGTGGTGTCCCGCTAGACCCACCACATCCGGAAAGGGCGATCCCTAGCGCGCCGACGATGGCCAATCGAGCGAAGAGACTGCGCATCAAAAAGAACTCCTCAGAAAGTTCTGTGTATCAGACAAATGCGACCGGCACAGAGGGTGCGCCGCGACTCGTGGCCCTTGTCCCAAGACGACCCGACCTCCTTCCCAAGCGGCCCGTCAGTGCCGCAGACGCACTTACCGCTCATGGGCTATGGCGGCCAGCATCTCGACGATCGCGCGCGGATCGTCGGCGCGGCCGGTAACGATCGCTTCGAACCCGCGGACCGCCCGCTCGTAGCCCAGCCGGGCGCGCCGTTCGCCGAGCTTCGTCGCGATCGGCCGCAATCTGCTTTCTCGCCAGCGCCAGCGCGCCGGCAGTTCTCCCCCGCGGCGCGCCAACTCCCACACCGCCAGGTATTCGCCGGCGAGCGCGGCGACGAGCGGAATTGCCGCCCCGCGCGGATCGCCGGCGAACAATTCGGCAGCAATTGAGAGCGCTTCGCTTGTTCGCCCGGCAACCAGCGCGCCCGCATATTCGTACGCCCGAGCATCGGTGGTGATCAGGCACTCGCGCATGAGATCGGCGAGTTTGATCGTGCCCCCCGCCAGTGCCAACTTTTCGAGGTCGGTGCGGACGGCAACCAAGTCGGCGTCGTTATCGGCGAGTGTCGCGACGACGGCGCGTTCCGCTTTGGCTCCGAGGGCTGCAAGCGTTTCCATCACGAAGCGTTCGCGCTCTTCGGCGCTGGCTGTCGTGTCGATACGTAGCGCCGTTCGACCGGCGAGCTGGCCGAAGGTTTCGGGTTTAGCTCTTTTTCCAGGCGATTGGAGATCTTCGAGCACGAGGCTGTTTCCCTCGGGGCTACCTTGTGCGATCGCCCACAGTTCGCGGCGCGGTTCCGCGCGCAACAGATGCGTTCCCCGCACGACCACAACGCGCGTCGCACCCAGGAATGGCAGCGCAGCGATTGACGCTTCGATCGCCGCGAACGACTCGACGGCGCTTGCATCAATGCGCTCGAGGTTGAGGTCGCGCTCGCTCGGGGCGAGCAGCCGCTGCTCGATCGTCGCGATCGCGCGATCGCTGAAGAACGACTCGGTGCCTTCGACGATCACCAGCCGGCCAATGGGCGGCGCGCGATCGATGAAATCGTAAAACTTCATCGGCCGACGGCCGCGCCGAGCACCGAAAAGCTAGGCCGCGAAGAAAGGTCCGGCAGCGATTCGGCATAGGGCGTTCGCGCAATGCCATACTCCGTGACGATCGCGCCGATCAGATGACCCGGGGTCACATCGAAGGCAGGATTGAAGACGTCGCAGTCAGGCGGAGCCGTTGGCACGTCGCCGACGGCGCGCACTTCACTGGGGTCGCGCTCTTCGATGATGATCCCATCGCCTCGCTCGAGCGCAAAGTCGATCGTCGAGCGCGGTGCGGCGACATAGAATGGGATACCGTGGTGCGCCGCCGCAATCGCCAGGCCGTACGTGCCGATCTTGTTCGCGGTATCGCCGTTACACGCGATTCGATCGGCGCCGACCAGAACACAGTCGATCCGCTTTTGCTGGAGCACCATCGCCGCCGCGCTGTCGACGAGCAACGTCGCCGAGACGCCGGCCGCGCGTAGCTCGGTCATTGTCAATCGAGCGCCTTGCAAAAGCGGCCGGGTTTCGCCGACGAAGACTCGGACGTTTTTGCCTAAACGCTGGGCCTCAATGATCGCGCCAAGCGCCGTCCCAGTGGCGCCGGTGGCTAAGGGTCCCGTGTTGCAATGGGTCAAGATCGCCGCGCCGTGGGGGATGAGTGTGGCACCGTGCAGCGCAATGGCCCGATCGACCGCGCGTTGTTCCCGCTCGATCGCGTGAGCCGTCGCCAGATGGTTGCCGTCGCCGGCCGCCAGCACACGATCGACTGCCCAGCCGAGATTGACCGCAGTCGGGCGCGCACCGCGAATCTTCGCCGCCGCCGACCGAAAGGATGCATCGTCCGTGTAGCACTGGCGGGCCAGTGCAACGCCGTAACCGCCGAAGATGCCGATGGACGGCGCTCCTCGCACCGCCAAGGCCGTAATTGCGGCAACGACCTCATCAATGTTCTCGGCGTGCCGTCGAACGACATCACTCGGCAACCGGCGCTGATCGATGAACCCAATCCGGCCGTCGTCCCACCAGACTGGTACGAAATCGGTCAACGAATGTCGGCCGCGGTGAGCGCCGCGATCGCCGCTTCGTACCCTTTGTTTCCAAGCGCCGGATCGGCCCGCTGTTGAGCTTGTTCCATCGTATTGGTCGTCAGCACCCCGAAGCCAACAGGAATCGAGGTGTCGACCGACACCGTCATCAAGCCGCGGGCGCACTCGCCGGCGACATACTCAAAGTGCGGGGTCTCGCCGCGAACCACGACGCCGAGCGCAACGACGGCATCCGAGAGCGAGAATTTGATCGCCCGCGCCGCGGCAACCGGCAATTCGAAGCAGCCTGGAACGCGAAACAGAAAGATGTGAGTTGGTTGGACGCCGCAGTCGCCCAGCGCCGCGCGGGCACTCGCTTCGAGTTGATCGGCCAGCTCGGGATAAAAGCGCGAGGAAACGATGGCGACGCGCCGGCCGGCACCTTCCGGCAGATTTCCGTACGAACGATAGTTTTTGACGTTCACTTGGCGCTCTGCTCGATTTCACCGCCAAAGAGATGGCCCATCTTTTTTCGTTTGGTCTCCATATAGCGCTCGTTGAACGGCGTCGGGTCGCTGGCCAGTGCGACGCGCTCGACGATCCGGAGGCCGTACCCTTCCAGGCCGACGATCTTCTTAGGATTGTTAGTCATCAGCCGCATCTCGCGGACGCCAAGATCGACCAGCATCTGTGAGCCCAGACCGTAGTCGCGCTTGTCGGCCGGCAGCCCCAGTGCCAAGTTCGCCTCGACGGTGTCGGCGCCGTTATCTTGAAGCTGGTAGGCGCGCAGTTTATTGGCTAGCCCGATACCGCGCCCTTCTTGATGCAAATAGAGAAAAACACCGCGGCCGGCGTGTGCGATTCGCGCCAATGCCGCGTCCCGTTGGGCGCCACAATCGCACCGGATCGAGTGCAGTGCATCGCCGGTAAGACATTCGGAGTGGACGCGCACTAAAATGTTCTTGCCGTCGCCGACGTCTCCCATCACCATAGCGAGGTGCGTGATGCGGTCGACCGACGTCTCGTAGGCGATGCCGCGAAAGGTGCCGTACGCCGTCGGCAGCATAAATTCGGCGATTCGCTCGACCAGCTTCTCGGTGCGCATCCGGTACGCGATCAGATCCTTAACCGTGATGAGCCGCAGACCGTGCTTTTTCGCAAACACTTGCAGCTTGGGCAGACGCATCATCGTGCCATCATCGTCCATGATCTCGACGATGACGCCGGCTGGATAGAATCCGGCCAGCCGCGCTAGATCGACGGCGGCTTCGGTTTGACCGGCCCGCACGAGCACACCGCCATCGCGCGCGCGCAGTGGAAACGTATGGCCGGGTCGCAAGAAATCTGTCGGCGAGGCGTGCGGATCGAGCAGCGTTTCGATCGTCGCCGCCCGGTCGTGCGCCGAGATGCCGGTAGTCGTGCGCCCGCGCGCCTCGACCGAGACCGTGAACGCCGTCTCGTGCATCGCGGTGTTTTCGGAGACCATAGCCGGGATGTGCAGTTCGTCGAGCCGGCTGCCAAGCATCGGCACGCAGATCAGGCCGCCGGCCTCCTTACGCATGAAGTTGATCGCCGCGGGAGTGACCATCTGGGCCGCCATGACAAGATCGCCTTCGTTCTCGCGATCCTCGTCGTCGAGAACGATCACCATCTTTCCCGCCCGAATATCGGCGACCGCATCGTCGATGTCATCGAAGATCTCGTCCTCGACGGGCCCATCGCCGAGTGCTCCCGCTAGTTCCGGGAGAACCTTGGCCAGCGCCCGCACCGACTTGAAACTCGGCGACCGCCGGCCGGCACGCAGGTAGGAAATCGCGCCCTCGGTGAGCCCGGAGCGCTGCGCCAACTCAGCCGCAGTGACGCCCGCCCGATCCATTGCCGTTTGGAGCACCTGAGCGAAGGCTTGCATGCTTCCAGTGAACGGCGTTTCTTGACAGTTGTCAACTTCTGATCCGGCAGCTTGACTACCGGGAACCGCGATAAGCACCCCTAAACTGGGCGGCAAACGTCTTCAGCGCCCGATGGCCCCTAGAACGCCACCAACCTCGGCCGGCTGGTGAGGGAATTCACGGGTTGCTAGCTCCAATAAACAAGGATTGCCGGCGGTGCAGATGATCCGGAACGCGATACCTCGACCCTAAAACTCATGCAAAGGTCACGATCGCCTTGACGATCGCGTTCGTTCGCATCGCTTCGTACGCTGCGGGGAGCGATTCGAGCCCAACCGATACGGCTGCCAGCTTGTCGGCCGTAACGACGCCGCGTGTCATGAGATCGCAAGCCATTCTTGTGTCGGTCGGGCCGCACGAGTAGGACGCGATCAGGCGTAAGTCACGGAAATAAGCTGCGCTTTGGTCAAACATGAAGCGCTCGGTCGTTTCGAGCGGCGTAAACATCACCACGCTGCCGTCGGGAACGGTGGCATCGATGGCATGTTGCAACGCTTCTCCCGAACCGGGTCCACAAATGACGGCGTCCGCACCCTCGGCGCCCGTCGCACTGCGCAGAGCCGCCAGCGCGTCAGCGGGTAAAAAGATAGCCTCCGCGCCCAGGCTTCGTGCCAGCTCGCGTCGCGCGTCGATGAAGTCCGAGCCGAAAACGCGACCGCCGGCATGCGTCGCAACGGCCACGTGCATCAAACCCATCACGCCCAGTCCAATAACGTAAACCGTACGTCCGTCCAATGCCGTCAGGTCGTGGTTGTCGCCGAACAACCCGAACGCGCGTCGCAGCGACTTGACCACGCAGCCTAACGGCTCGATCAACGATCCATCGGCGAACGAAACCCCGTCCGGCAAGACGAAAGCGTCGGCGAGATTCGCCCGCGGAACGCGAAAGTACTCAGCCATGCCGCCCGGATCGATGGCCGTCGCGCGCCAGCTCGCGCAGTGCACGAACGCTCCGCGGGCGCACCGGGCGCAGCGCAAACAGGGCGCGTGGTGATGAGCGAAAATGCGGTCGCCGATCGCAAATGAGCGACCGTTTCGATCGAGTGAAGCGGCACGAGCGCCGGTCGCGACGACGGTTCCTGCGACCTCATGCCCGAACACGAACGGGACCTTGCGCCGGACGTACCATGGCATCAGATCGCCCGAACAAACGCCACTGGCAGCGGCCTTCACGAGGACATCGCCGGGTTGCAGGCGCGGCACGGCGTGATGCTCCAGGCGGATGTCGTCGACGTCATACATGACGGCCACGCGCATCGTATCGGAACCGGCCACGCTGGTGTCGGTTAGCATCGAATCATTTCGTCATGAACTGCGCGATCAACGCGCTGCCGTAAAAACGGCGACGCGGCTAGCCGACCAAAAGCTCGTCGGCGACGGAAGCTCGGCGCGAGACGCCGGTGACGCGAGGCCGCCGGACGCGCCGATAATGCCATCTTCACGGCACGATCGCATATTTGATACCGTTGCCCGCGTCGAGCGTCGAGAACGCGTCGCTGAGGCGGTCGAGCGGAAATGTGCCTGAGATCAGCGGTCGGGGGTCGATGGCGCCGCCGGACAGCAGCTCGTATGCCCGGCGGACGGCGCGGGGCGTAAAATGGAACGGGCTCACGATGCGCACTTCGTCGTAATGCAGGCGCGCTGCGTCAAAGGTGACGTCCGTACCCGAGGGCAGGCCGCCGAACAGCGAGACGGTCCCGCCGCGACGTACGAGTGCGGGTGCGGTTTGCCAGACGGCCGCGACGCCGGTGCACTCAACCACGGCGTCGGCCCCTCGGTTCTCGGTACGGGCGGCGATTTGGGACGGTACGCCGTCGCCCGCTTCGATGACGTCGGCGATACCAAGCGTGCTGGCAAGGGCGATGCGTTCGGGCCGCTTGCCAATCAAGATCGGCCTCGCGATTCCCAGCGCTCGCGCGACGAGCGCGTGCAAGATCCCAAACCCACCGTCGCCGACAATCGCCAAGCGGTCCGCCGGACGCAGTGCGAG
>JRHI01000631.1_pt1 | contig 36338 bp, 30 predicted proteins | sample 215371 | NCBI WGS metagenome assembly JRHI01 (sample SAMN02929681, study PRJNA255918) | sediment metagenome | biome: cave system; feature: Ice Cave; material: Sediment; isolation source: sediment from deep within a dark volcanic ice cave with no known source of... ...
CGAAAAGTCCGCACGCACGGGGGGACACGCTTGTTTTGGGTCTAGGACGTTGGCGAGTTGCTGCTGGTGGTCGGCGACGGTGAGCGATTTGCTCAAGGCGACCTCGACCTCGGTGCGCAGAACCGTTAGCGGTGTCCTTAATTCGTGCGAGGCGTCTGCCGTGAACCGGCGTATCTCAGCGAAGGAGCGTTCCAGGCGGCCGATCATGGCGTTGATAGTCTGCGTCAGTAACCCCAGTTCATCATGCGGATTGAGGACCGTCAACCGCTGATCCAGGCGGTCGGCGGTAATGGCGTCGGTTGATCGGCGGATCTTGTCCACCGGTGCCAGAGCCTTGCGGGCTAGCCAGTACGCGAGTCCGGCGGACAGCAACAAGGCTGCCAGCCCCGCAGTGAGGAGGATACTGCGAACCTGGTCCAGCTCATGATCCACCGTTTCCAGCGGTGCAAGGAGCATCACCACGAACTCCTGCCCGCCGAACCGGATCCGTTCGGCCATGATCCGCTGCCGCCCAATGGTCGGGCGTTGTTGGTCGTACACCCAGCGATCTTCCGTGCCTGCGGGCGGAGGCGGCAAGCTGTCCTCCGCCAAGCCCGACGTCCGCGCTTGAAGCGTACCGTCAGATCGGTAGACCACGCACAGGAGGTTCTGGTGTTCCTTGTATTCCTCGATCCAGTAGCGGAGACGTTTATCGGTGGCCGTCTCGACGCGGGTGTCTCCCTGGAGTAGTGAGAACCCGGACTGAAGCAGGCGGTCGGTTTGCTCGTAAAGGGCGTGGCGGAGCATGCCGTAGACCAACACAGCGAAGCATGTCAGCACTACCGCCAGCGCGAGGGTGATCCAGAGCGTCAGTCGCCAGCGAATGCTCAGTCGCACGATTCACTCCTGAAGGCTATAGCCCACCCCCCGCAAGGTGACGATCCGCGGCGACCGCCCGGCAATTTCGACCTTTTTCCGTAGCAAGTTGATGTAGACCTCAATGACGTTGGTGTAGGCGTAGCCCGGCTCCTTCCACACATCCAGGCCGAGCATGTCGCGGGTAACCGGCTCGTTCTTGTGGCGCACCAGGTACTCCAAAACCTCGAATTCGCGATGGGCTAGGCTGATCTCGACGCCGTCTCGTGTCGTCCGACGACGCAACAGGTCGAGTTCCAGATTGTCCCCGGCCCGCAAAACTGTCTCCCGGTCGGCCTGGCCGCGGCGGAGCATAACCCGGATGCGAGCCAGGAGTTCGGCAAATGCGAAGGGCTTGACGAGATAGTCTTCGGCTCCGCTTTCCAGACCAAGAACCCGATCTTCGATGGCGTCCCTGGCCGTCAGCAGCAGGACCGGCGTGGCCCGCCCTGACCGGCGGAGGTCGGAAAGAATCTGGAGGCCATTGCGACCGGGGAGCATCCAGTCGAGGACGATGCAGTCGAACGACTGCGAGGTGGCCAATCGTGTCCCCTTGTCGCCCGTGGCTGCGGTTTCGACCTCGAAACCCGCCGTGCGCAAGCCTTCCTCCAGGCTGCAACGCACTCTGGCCTCGTCCTCGACAACAAGCACCCGCGGCATACCTCACCTCCACGGTTTATCGTACCTGCAACCGCGAGGGCAGGAACAGGCAAGCAGGTTAAATCCAGTTTAGGTTGCAGCCTCGCGGTTGTACCGGGCGCTCCATTTGCTACGGTGAATTGCCGAAAGGCGAGATTCCGCGTCAAACCGAAAGGGTGACTTTCATGAACGATCGAAGGCTGTTTCTACAGACTGCCGCGACGCTGGGGCTGGCAACGTCCATTCCCGCAATCACGCTGGCCCGCGCCGACGAAAAAAAGGCGCAGGCCGAGGAAGACGTGGGGGCAGCTGAGGATCTGATGCGCGAGCATGGCGTGCTGAACCGCGTGCTGCTGGTCTATGAGGAAGGGCTCCGCCGATTACGGGCGAAGGAAGAGGTCGCGCCCGACGTGTTCCACAAGACCGCGACACTTGTGCGGAAGTTTGTGGAGGATTACCACGAAAAGCTGGAGGAGAAGTTTATCTTCCCCGAGTTCGAGAAGCAGAAGAAACTAGTGGACCTGGTCAAAATCCTCCGCAAGCAGCACGAAGCGGGACGGGTCGTCACGGATGTGATTTTGCGGGAGGCAGCAGCCGACCGCTTCGGCAAGGAGGAGAACCGGAGGGCACTGGTTATCTCGACCGAGGCGTTCATCCGCATGTATCGGCCCCACGAGGCCCGCGAGGACACTGTACTGTTCCCCGCCCTGCACAAGATCGTGTCGGCCAAGCAGCTCAAGGAACTCGGGGAGCAGTTCGAGAAGGAGGAAGACCGCCTCTTCGGCGATGAGGGCTTTGAGAAGACCGTGGACCAGGTTGCCGCGATCGAGAAGCAGCTGGGCGTCTACGACCTGGACCAGTTCACACCGAAACCGCGCGGGACGTAGCGGCGAAGCATTGCGAAGCGCGGCGTTCGCGCTCCGCTGCGCGGCGCCGCAAAACAAAGCGGTTCGGCGACGCAGCGCACGAAAAAAGCCCCACTCCCGCTGGGGGAGTGGGGCTCGCGGAAGACCAGGCGTCGCCTTTACGGCATGTCGAGATGATGTTCGTGGGCGATCTCGCGCAACTTCTTCATGATGCGGACATTGAGTTGCCGCACGCGCTCCTTGGTGATGCCCATTTCCTGGCCGATCTCCTCCAGCGTCATGCCTTTGCCGTTTTCGCCGAGACCGGCCCGCATGCGAATGATCTGCCGTTCGCGCGGGTCGAGGTACTCCAGCAGCCGATTGACTCGGTTGGCCGCCTGTTCGGCCGACGCCAGGCACTCCTGCTCGTCCGTGCGCATATCAGGCGCCGCCTCGAACAGCTCCTCGTGGCCGGTCACGTAGCGCTCGCGACGGTGGATCTCTTCCGGAATGCTTCGCGCGAAGTTCTTCATGATCGCCCAGCTGGCGTAGGTGCTGAACTTGTTGCCACGGCTATAGTCGAACTTCTCGACCGCCCGGATCAGCGACATGTTGCCGTCCGAGAGCAACTCGAAGAAGTTGTCAGTCTGACCCGAGTGCCGCTTGGCGATCGACACCACCAGGCGCATATTGCAGCTGATGAGATGGTCCTTGATGTCGGTCGCCTGTTCCTGCAATTCCTCGATGTGCTTCAGGTCCTGGATGCGCGCCCGCGTCGGGTCGAGGCGCCGGCGCAACTGGTCTGCCTGGTGCTTGAGGAAGTTCATCTTGCGGAACAGGTGCTGTTCCTGGTCCTTGTTCAGCAGCGGCAGCTCGTACAGCGAGGCCAGTTCCGCCGGCACGTCCTTGGGGATGCGCAGCTCGCGCTTCTTGGCCTCGTAGGCCTCGGCACCCGGCATGGGCGCGAGGATGTCCACTTCCTGGGACGACTCGTCGAAGGACGGATGATAGATGTAGTCGAGCGGCTGCTCCAGCAAACGCTGGGCGCGCACTTCATTGATGACACGGTACATGGAAGTTCGGGTACGCTGAAAACGCTTTGCCAGGGTGTCCACGGGAATCCCCCGCCGGTATGAGCTATAGATTAGCTGCTTGGTATCGTTGCCCAGGGGCCCCGTCACCGAGGGGAACAGGGCCTGATCGGGATGTTCCCGATCGAAGTTCTTGATAGTGTAGCGGATGGTCTCCGGCGACCGTCCGAGGCGGCGGGCGATCCGCCGGCTCACCTCCGTAAGCGTGCCGCCGCTGACACGCGACAGCCGTTTGGCCCGCCGCAGGATTCCTTCCTTCTCCTCCTCGCTCAGCTGCGAGAACCGGCTGCTCCTGGCCACGTGCTCCTGGTTGGCTGCCAGAAAGCGATCGACGACCGACTTGACGAAGCCGAGTTGCTGCCGGCCATTGCAGAGCACGCGCCGGCTGACAAGGCCGCGGTTCCGCCAGCGGCTGATCGTCTTCGTCGAGACGTTCAGGCGCTCGCTGATCTGCTCCAGCGTCAGCACCGGCTCGGGCACCGACTCGACCGGCACCGCCGGCGCGGTGCGGGCGAAGGAGGCGATCATCTGACAGAGATCGTGCTCCAGGTCCGTGCCCTCGACGACGAGGTCGGGATAGGAATCGGGACGGAAATCGGTTATACGGAAGCAGACGTACTGGTACGGGTACTGCTTGGTCGGGTCGATTTCGGAAAGCAACTTTTCGGCCCGGGCCAGCTGCTCCAGCCGGCGCGCGGGAGGAGCGAACCGGACCTGTTGATCCGCTAATTGCTTCAGTGCTGGGTGTTTGTAACTGGACACGACGATCCCTCCTTTTAGCCACAAGCTGAAGCTCATCTTCCGTTTGTGACCGCTGCGGCACCCCGGGCGACCTGCGGGGAGGTTCCAGGGTCGCCAGTGTGCCAAATCCTTGCCTGCTTCTCGTTCGCGGTGCCGCCCGCATCCACGTTGCTGAGCGGTTTCCTCTCTGTTCGGACGGGGCTTCCTCCTTCGATTGCGCTGCGGACTCAAGTTTTTTGCTCGTGTTGTCGAAGCTTACCAGTATTAGAGACGATCCAACCCCTATCAGGTTCGGAGAATTCGGCGACCGGCTAAGAATTCCGGTCGGATTTCCTCTTCTGCAATTGGACCTCCTCCCTCTCGTTCTTCGCTGGCGCCCCTTCAAGCATTTCGGCTTTGCTGAGTTTTTTCCAGCCCCCGCACGGAGCTATTCATGCTTAGTCCTGCAAATCATGGACCATTCCTCACCGGTATGGACGAATTCGAGCCGCTTTCTATTCGTTTCAGCCTGACATAAGTAAGCGACAAGAGAAGACTTAGAGAATTCAGCCCGACAAGCCAAGAAATGGCCGGCGCTGCTGGGGATCCTGTGATCGTTCCTGTCAATATGACCAAATTTACACTGTCACTGTTCCAAATTGCAAGCCAGGTTGGCCGGATTTTGGACACTCGGCAAAGACCGCGCAGCCCCGCCGTTTCGCCCATGCCGCATTTCTTCCCTTCAGCTGCCCGAAAAGTCGGCAGTGGGGTGCGCCTTCCGCCATCTCTGGCTCCCTTTGAGCGGGTAGAATCGAACGGTTTCCTTTCTGGAGCGCCCAGCGGAGAGAAGAGACATGAACGCTTACCGCCCGATAACCTGCGTGTTGACCTTGCTGGCGGCACTGCCCGTGCTACGGGCCGACGAACCGCTGACGCTACGGGAACAGTTCCCCGCCGGCTACCAGTACCACGTCAGTACGCGCTTCGAGGGGTCAGGTACCTTGACCCTGCCGCCGGAGAAGGATAGGCCGGCGCCGAAGCCGCTGGCCGTGAGCGGCGACAGTGCCAGCGACTACGACGAAAGCATCCTCACGGCGGGCGATGGCGGCGTGCAGAAGACGGTCCGGATCTATCGCCGCTACCAGATGCACCGCAAGATCGGCGATCGGCCACAACAGAGTACACTGCGGCCGGAGGTGTACCGCCTGGTTCTGCTCCGCCGCGACAACGTCGAGGTGCCGTTCTCGCCGGACGGTTCGCTCACCTGGGGCGAGATCGACCTGGTCCGCACCGACGTCTTCACGCCGGCGCTGACAGGTTTGCTGCCGGAGCAGCCGGTGCGTCCGGGCGACCGCTGGGCTGCCCAACGTGCCGCGCTCCAGAAACTGACCGGCATGGACCACATCGACGAGGGGAGCGTCGAGTGCCGGTTGGAGCAGGTCACGATACTGGAGAAACGACGCCATGCCCGCGTGGTCTTTTCCGGGACCGTGCGTGGCACGAACGAGGACGGTCCCAATCGCCAGCAGCTCGATGGCTACTTCTTCTTCGATCTGGACTCACAACACCTGAGCTATCTCTATCTAAATGGCATCACCGCCATGCTCGACAAGGACGGCCAGGAGATGGGCCGGATCGAGGGGCGGTTCGTGTTGACACGGCAGGCCCACACCAGCGCCCGCGAGTTAACGGCCGAGGCGCTGCGCGGCGTGGCCGTGGAGCCCAACGCGGACAATTCCCGCTTGCTGTACGACAACCCGGTCCTTGGAGTGCGTTTCCTTTATCCGCGGCGCTGGCGAGTGGCTGGGGTACACGGCCGGCAGATCGGTATCGACGCGGCCGGCGGGAGCGGCCTGATGCTGACGGTGGAGACGCTGGCGCGGGTGCCGAGTGGGGAGCAGTATCTGGCCGAGTCGCGTAACTACCTGCACGAGCAGAAGGCACGCGTGCAACGCATCGAGGGGCCGCGGCGGCTGTTGGCGGCGCCGCGGGAATTGGAGCAATTCGGTCTGGAGGCGGTTGAGATGACAGGGCAGCGCGTGCAGCTGGATTATTACGTGATTCGGCAACCGCGCGGTGGCGTCACCGTGGCGGCGCGGCTGCTGCCCAACGACCTGGCCGCGGTGCGCAAGGAGGTCGAGGAGATTGCCCGAAGTTTGGTCATCACGCGGACCCTGGAAGGGAAGTAAAGGCCGTGTGGTCGCACGGCCGGAGGGGCCGCGACTGCATCCCTTACCGAGGTCCTGGTGGTCTCTGGCGTCCACTCGGACTATCATAAGGGCGCTGCGGAGCCATGCGCCGTGAATAAGCGGCAGGCCCACAGCGTCGAGCAGGACGAGGAATCCGGGTCGATCGGCGCCTGGTTTTTTCGCTTGCACGCTCGGCGCGATGTGCGACACTGGTTCGCGTGGCCCACCTGTGCCGCGCGGATTTGCCCGCCGAACCGCCTACCTGCCGCGCTCTGGTTTGCAACGAAGGCTCTCTCCCGAGGAAATCGACCGTGTCGATCGCTGCTGAGCCCCAGGCCGACAAGAAGGACAAGCGTCCCAACACCGCGCACCTCAAGGTCGTTCCCGAGACGCGCGACCTGCGCGATCGCGTTCGCGCCGAGGCCGCCCGCTTCGGCCAGACGCTCGACCGCTCCCGGCCGCTGACCAAGGACAACCTGCGGCAGATGGCCCAGGACTTGCTGCGCCAGATGGACCTGGACGAGCAGTATCTCGGTTTCGCCATGGTCGCCATCAGCAACGAGTTCTGGCGCGAGCAGGTGTCGGCCACCCCATTCAAGCGCCGCCTCCTTCTGTTGCCGCACTGTCTCAAGAATGCCGAGGGCTGCCCCGCCGACTACGACGAGTTCGGTCTCGATTGCAAGAAGTGCGGCGCCTGCTCCGTCGCCGACTTCAAGGTGAAGGCGGAGGAACTCGGCTACAAGGTGCTCGTCTCCGAGGGGACGCCCATCGTCCTCAAAATCATCGTCAGCGGCCACGTCGATGCGATCGTCGGCGTCGCCTGCCTGAACGTGCTGGAAAAGGCGATCGATAAGATCCTGCTGGCCGGCGTGCCGTGCGTTGCGGCGCCGCTGCTGTCGAGCAACTGCAAGAGCACGTCGGTCGATGACGACTGGGTCGCCCAGCTGATCGACCTGCACACGCCACCGCCGCAAGCGCAGACGCGCAGTTACGTCCACCTGATGCGGGCCGCCCACCAGATTTGCGAGGAGCCGGAACTGAGCCGGCTGGCGCCGCGATTGCGGACGCAGCCGAAGACGAACGGCAATGGCACCGGCGGGCTAACGCCAACCGCTCGGCAGGACCCGCTGGTGGCGCAGGAGAACATCGCTTACGACTGGCTGGCTCAGGGCGGCAAGCGGTCGCGGCCGTTCATCACCCTCGCGGCCTACGACGCTCTCAAGGGCGCGCCGGCCACGCGCTCGGCCGACGATTTGCAACTGCCCGACAGCGTCCGCCGCACGGCCCTCTCCATCGAGACCTTCCACAAGGCCTCGCTGGTCCACGACGACATCGAGGACGACGATACCTTTCGCTACGGCCGCGAGACGCTGCATCGGCAGTACGGCGTCGGCACAGCAATCAACGTCGGCGATTACCTCATCGGCCTCGGTTATCGTCTCGTCGGCCGCGAGCGCAAGGAACTTGGCGGCGACTGTGCGGCCGACATCCTCCATCGGCTGTCCGAGGCCCATCTGAAACTGTCCGAGGGCCAGGGCGCGGAACTGCTCTGGCGCGACGCGCCGGACAAGACGCTCACGGCCCTGGACGCGCTGAAGATCTACGCGCTCAAGACGGCCCCAGCATTCGAGGCGGCGCTGTACGCCGGTCTGCGCCTCGCCGGACCGGCCGACGCCTACGAGAAAGCCGTCGCCGATTTCAGCAAGCATCTGGGCATCGCCTTCCAGGTCCTCAACGACCTGAAGGACTGGGAGGGCGATAGCGACAACAAGCTCGTGGCCGGCCAGGACGTTCTGGCGGCCCGGCCGACGCTCCTGCTCGCCCTCGCCCTGGAAGCCTCCGGTGCCGCGGAGCGTGCCGAGTTGCTCGGCCTGCTGAACCGCAACCGGGAAGCCGCGACGAACCAGCAGCAGCACACCCTCGCACGGGTACGACAAATCTTCACCCGGTCCCAGGTCTTCGAGAAGGCCGAGAAGCTGGTGGAGAAGTACCGCGCCCGCGCCGAGGCGGTGGCCGATGAGGTCACGCCCGCCGAGCTGCGCGAGCTGCTGTATTTCCTGGTCGATACGGTACTCGACCGCCAACCAGCAGCGCCGCCGTCGTTGGAGCCGGGGGCCCTACCCTTGTTGCAGCTGTCCACATGAATGTTCCCGCCAGACTGCCCCACCCGGACCTGCCCACCCTATTCGCCCTGTTCCCGCCGGCCGACGATGTGCCGGACTATGAGGTGATCGCACCGGACGAGATGCCGCAGCCCTACCACGGCCTCCTCGTCCACGAGCACCACATGACCGTCACGCTCGAGGCGCACCACGGCCGACTCGTGGACGTCCATTTGCTGGCCTGCCGCCACCACGGCGACAGCTATGCCCGCAAGATCGTGCTGACGCCGCAGGGGAGCAAGCGCGTAGTGCTGTTCGGCATCGTCCGCATCCACCTGAACTACTGCACGCCGGCGGTGCGCGCGGCCATCGTCGCCGGCCGGACGCCGCTGGGGCGCGTGCTCATCCAGCACAACGTCCTGCGCCGAATCGAGCTGACGAGCTACTTGCGGGTCACGCCGTCGCCTGCCATGATGGGATGGTTTCACCTGGACCAGCCAACGCCGCTGTACGGCCGGCTCGGTTACATCCACTGCGACCGCAAGCCCGCCGTGGAGCTGCTCGAAATCGTGGCGCCGGAGTAAGCCGCTTACGGCGTGGGAGGGAGAAGTTTGCGCGTTCGCACCCTGCCCGTACTCTTCCTGTTCTTCCTGCTCGGCTGCATGGAAGGCGACAAGCCGCTCGCGCAGCGGCGCACCGCCGATGGTACGCCAGCGAAGGCATCGCTGTACGACCGCCTCGGCGGCGAGAAGGCCATCGCCAAGGTGGTCGATGACTTGGTCGCCAACGTCGTCGCCGACGAGCGCCTCCGCGATCAGCACAAAAAGCACTTCATGGAAGGAGACGTGGCCGGTCTGAAGAGAAAACTGATCGACCAGGTCGGTGAGGCGACCGGCGGTCCCCAGAAATACACGGGCAAGAACATGAAGGAGGCCCATCGGGGCCTCGGCATCGGCAACGCCGACTTCGACGCCCTGATCGATGACCTGGCCCGCGCCCTCGACAAGAACGGCGCCGGCCAGACGGAGAAGGACGAACTGTTCGCGCTGCTGGAGAAGATGCGCCGCGACGTGGTTGAGAAGCGGAAATAAGAGAGAATCGGCCCGCGCCGCGAGAGTTGGCACCCCACCCGACTTTGCATAAAGTTACACCAATCGGTCCCTCCTGGACGCCCCATTTGTGGAGCCCGCCGTGTCCCTCCCTTCTCCTGCAGACGCACCCCGCCGTCTGAGCGTGACCACCTGGCTCGTCGTCTCCATGGCGGCGATTGGCTTTGCCTTCGACATCTACGAACTCCTGATGTTGCCGTTGATCCTGCGGCCGGCCCTGCTGGAGTTCGGCGTCAAGACCGACAGTCAAGAGTTCGCCAACTGGCGCAGCCTGATGTTCTTCGTACCCGCCTTTGCCGGCGGAATCTTCGGCCTGCTGGGCGGCTACCTGACCGACCTGCTCGGTCGGCGGCGCGTCCTCACCTGGAGCATCTTGCTGTATGCCCTGTCGGCCTTCATGTGCGGATTGTCCACGTCGTTGCCGATGCTGCTGGTCTTCCGTAGCACCAAGTTTGTCGGTATCTGCGTCGAGTTCGTGGCCGCCGTCGCCTGGCTGGCGGAACTCTTTCCCAATCCACAGCAGCGCGAAAAGGTGCTGGGCTATACGCAGGCGTTCTCGTCGTTCGGCGGCCTGCTGGTGGCCATCGCTTTCGAGCTGTGCAGCCGGTATTCCGCCAGTCTCCCGGCCGTGTTCGTCCCCACTGCCCTCGCGGGTTGGTTCGGGAGCATTGATGCCCTCCACCAGCATGAAGCCTGGCGTTACCTGCTCATGTCCGGCTTGATCCCGGCCATTCCGCTCATCATCATTCGGCCGTTCCTGCCGGAAAGCCCAGCGTGGGCCGAGAAGAAAGCCGCCGGCAGACTGAAACGGCCGAGCATCCTGGAACTGTTCCGGCCGGCCCTGCTCCGCACAACGGTCGTGACGACGCTCATGTTCTCTTGCAGTTTTGGGGCCGCCTTCGGGGCGATCCAGATGATCCCGCAAATCGTCCCCGGTCTGAAGGACGTGCAGGCGGAAGGCGCCCACAAGGCCGAGGTGGTCCGGCAAACCATCGAGGAGAAGCAGGGAACTTCCGCGGAAGTGAAGAAGGAGGCGGGCATCAAGGGCGAGTTGGCGAAGAAGCAGTACGAGGCAAAGGTCGGTGCCCAGTACACGAAGATGCAGGAACTGGGTGGCCTGCTGGGCCGGTTCGTTCTCGCGGCCCTGGCCGTCTGGTTCGTCAGCCGGCGCAACCTCCTCCGCGTTTTCCTCGTGCCTGGCCTCATCATCATGCCTCTGGTATTCGCCTACTTCCTCAAGGTAGAAAACCAGACGTTTTTCAACATCGACCTGACCTGGCTGCTGCTGGGAGAGGTGCCGGTGACGACAGTCTCGCTGGGCGTCTTCCTGTGCGGTTTCTTCACGGTGGCCCAGTTCAGCTTCTGGGGCAACTACCTGCCGCTGGTCTACCCGATGCACCTGCGCGGCACGGGCGAGAGTTTCGCGGCCAACATCGGCGGCCGCATGATCGGCACGTCGTTCGCGGCCCTGACCAGCACTCTCGCGGTGCAGCCGTTCATCCCCGGCGAGACGCCGCCTTCCAAGCTGACCCTGACGGCCGCCGGCGTTGCCTTCGCGGTTTATCTGATTGGGCTGATCGCTTGTTTCTTCCTGCCGGAACCCAAGGCGGAGCATCTGGCGGACTGACCGGCGGAGCGTGCGGACGGGGACAGCCGTGAAGATCACCTACATCACCGCCGGCGCCGCTGGCATGTTCTGCGGCAGCTGCCTGCACGACAACACGCTGGTGACCGCGCTCCTCGCCCAGGGGCACGACGCTCTTCTCGTGCCGACGTACACGCCGATCCGCACCGACGAGAAGGACGTGAGCCTGCCGCGCGTCTTCTTCGGCGGCATCAACGTCTATTTGCAGCAACGGTTTTCGCTGTTTCGCCACACCCCCTGGCTACTCGACCGCTTGCTCGACGCTCCGGGACTGCTGCGCTGGGTGTCGCGCTTTGCCGTGCAGATCGAGGCCCGGAAGCTGGGTGCGTTGACCATCTCCATGCTCGAGGGCGAACACGGCAACCAGCGCAAGGAGGTCGAGAAACTGGCTCACTGGCTGGCTACGGAAGTCCGGCCCGAGGTCGTCAACCTGACGAACGTGATACTGTCGGGCATGGTCCATGAGATCAAGCAGCGGGTCGGCGTGCCGGTGCTCGGGACCTTGCAAGGCGACGACGTCTTCCTCGACAGCTTGCCCGAGCCGTACCGCCGAAAGGCCATCGACCTGATTCGCGAACACTGCCGCGAGATGGACGGCTTCGTCGCCACCAGTACCTATTACGCCGACTTCATGGCGGAGTACCTGGCCATCCCGCGCGAGCGCATCCACGTCGTCTATCCGGGGCTGAACCTGGCGGGTCACGGCGGCCCACGATCGGAGCGTACGGCGCCGCCTTACACGATCGGTTACTTCGCGCGGATCTGTCCGGAGAAGGGCCTGCACCTCCTCGCCCAGGCGTTTCGCATCCTGCGGCAGACGCCGGGAGCGCCGGCGTGCCGGCTGCGCGTCGCCGGCTGGCTCGGCGACAGCAACAAGGCGTATTTCCTCGACATTCGCAACAAGGTTGAGCAGTGGGGACTGACGGCGGATTTCGAGCACGTCGAGGCGCCCGACCACGCCAGCAAGGTGCGTTTCCTGCAAGGGTTGGACGTGCTATCCGTGCCAACGACGTACCGGGAGCCGAAGGGGCTGTACGTGCTGGAGGCGCTGGCCAACGGGGTGCCGGTCGTGCAGCCGCGCCACGGCTCGTTTCCGGAATTGATCGAGGCGACGAGCGGCGGACTGCTCGTGCAACCGGCCGATCCGGCCGACCTGGCGCGCGGGCTGCGGCAGGCGTTGGAGAACACGGCGCAGCGTGTGGAGATGGGGCGTAAGGGGCAAGAGATGGTGCGGCAGCGCTTCCACGCGGAGCGGATGGCCCGCGAAACTGTCGCGGTATACCAGCAGTACGTTCGTGTGCCGGCGACTGTGTAGCCGGGATGCGCAGCGGCGCGCGGCCTGTGCGTCCCAGCTACACGATTCCCAAGGGTTGCAAAAGGATCCTGATGACCACTTCCTTCCGCACCAGCCGCCGCATCGAGTTCGTCGATACCGACATGGCTGGCATCGTCCATTTCTCCAACTTTTTCCGCTTCATGGAGGCGGCCGAGGTGGACTTCCTCCAGGCCCGCGGCCTCTCGGTGCAGATGCCGTACGAGGGACTCATGCTCGGTTTCCCCCGTGTCTCGGCCTCTTGCGATTACCTCCGACCCGCGCGCTTCCAGGACATGCTCAGCATCGTCGTCCGTGTCCACACCGTCGGCCGCAAGTCGGTGACCTACGCCTTCGAGTTCTTGCGCGGCGAGGACCTGCTGGCCCGTGGCCAGGTCACGTCGGTCTGCTGCCGCGTGAATCCGGATCATTCCTTCGAGTCGATGGAGATCCCGGCAAGTCTGCGCGAGCTGCTGGAGCGGAGCAAGTAGGTGCTTGCTTCCGATGACGCAAGCGGCGAGAATCTGGCAATGCTCAGGAAACCGACGATGAAGCAAATTCCTCTGTCCCTGGCGCCGCTTGCCGTGCTGTTGCTGACGTCAGGCACTCCTGCCGCGGAGCCGAAGCCGGCCAACCTGCCGCCCGCGAAGACCTTCGAGGTCGAGGTGGTCAAGGACCTGGCCTATTACGACGGGACGGACGCGGACCCGGTCAAGCACAAACTCGATCTCTATCTGCCGAAGGGGCAGAAGGACTTCTCCGTCCTCTTCTTTGTTCATGGCGGCGCCTGGACGATTGGCGACAGGACGTGGTACGTTTCCTTCGGACGCTACTTCGCGAGCCGCGGCCTCGGCATGGTCTTACCGAGCTACCGTCTCTCGCCCAAGGTGAAGCACCCGGCCCATATCGAGGACGTAGCCAGGGCCTTTGCCTGGACGCAGCGGCATATCGGCAAGTATGGCGGCGACCCCAAGCGTCTCTCCATCTGCGGCCACTCCGCCGGCGCTCACCTGGTCGCCCTGCTGGCGACGGACGAGTGTTACCTCCGGGCCGAAAAGCTCTCCTTCGCCGACATTCGGTGCGTTGTCCCGCTCAGCGGGGTCTACCGGATCGTGCCGCCGTTCTTCAATTCGACCTTTGGCCAGGACAAGGACGTCTGCAAGGATGCCTCGCCGGTGGAGCACGTTGGCGACAAGCATCCGCCCTTCTTGATCGTGTACGCCGACAAGGATTTGCCCTTCTGCGACAAGATGTCGGAGGAGCTGTACCAGGCGTTGCAGAAGCACAAGTGCGAAGCGAGCCTCCTGAAGATCAAGGACCGCGATCACCTCAGCATCCTCATGCGCATGTCCAACGACGGCGATCCGGCGACGCAGGCCCTCCTCGATTTCCTGGCCAAGCACGCCGACCTGAAGCTGCCTCCGCGCGAGGCGAAGAAAGAAGACAAACCGTGAGCGCTGGGCCGCTACCTCCTCCCCTGGCCAACGCCTCGTACTTGCAGCGTCTGACCGCGCAACTGGCCGATGGGCTGTCCCGGCTGCCCGCTGAGGTCCGTACACGCCACATCGCCTATCTGCGGGGCGGCCAGAACGCCGACGGCGGCTTCTCCGGTCGCGAGGGCGGCTCCGATCTCTATTACACGGCTTTCGCGCTGCGTTCGTTGGCGGTGCTCGACGCCCTGACACCAGAACTGTGCGCGGGCGTCGCCTGCTTCCTGCGGCAAAGCCTGGCACGGCAGGCGAGCGTCGTCGATTTCTTCTCGCTGCTCTATGCGTGCGCCTTGCTGCAGGCGTGGAGCGGCATCGACGTACTGGCCGACAGTCCACCGGATTGGCCGGAGCGTGTGGCGCGCACCATGGAGACATTCCACACCTCCGATGGCGGTTATGCCAAGGCCCCCGGCGCGACTTCCGGCAGCACCTATCACACGTTCCTGGTCGGGCTCTGCTACCAGTTGCTGGGCCGAGGCCTTCCGCATCCTGTCGAGGTTGCCCGGTTCCTTCACGGCCGGCGACGCGAAGATGGCGGTTACGTGGAGATTGCCCCGATGCGCCGCAGCGGCACCAATCCCACGGCCGCGGCGGTAGGTGTGCTGCAGATGCTCGCCGAGGAAACGCCAGACCTGTGGCCGGCGGAGGCACGTCAGGGCGTCGTCACGTTCCTGACCGAGATGCCCTCGCAGGAAGGCGGACTGCGGGCCAACGGTCGTGCGCCATTGGCGGATCTGCTATCCACTTTCACGGGCGCCTGGACGCTGCACCAGCTAGGGAGCCTGGACCGCATCGACGCGGCCGCCGCCCTGCGCTACGCTCAGGAGTTGGAGCAGCCGGCCGGCGGCTTCCGTGGCGGCCTCTGGGATGATCGCTGCGACGTCGAATACACCTTCTATGGCCTGAGTGCCCTGGCCATATTGTCCTAGCCCGGATTATGCATACCTGCGACCAGCAACGGCTCGTTAACGAACATAAGACGCGTGATCATCATGCTTTGTGTCGATCCGTCACGACCGAGCAACAGAAGCAGACTGTTCTGGACGGGACAGCCATCCGCAGACGGAATGGCATGGTCTGCTTACAGCCGCTCGGACAGCGCTCGGCGGGCGAGCCTCGACCACCTCGTCGGCCAGATAGCGCTGGATGTCGCGGGCCAGGCCGTTGGCGGTGTCGTAACGCCGCTCGCGCTGCTTCTCCTGACACTTCAGCACCACGCAGTCCAGCTCGCCACGCAACAGCGCCATCAGCTTCTTCGGCTCGGTCTGCCGCAGTGCCGCCAGCGACGGTAACGCTTCCTCCGTGGACAGCCGCGTGCTCGGCTTCGACGGCTCCTCCTCTGGATGATGCGGATCATCTCCGTGAGCGCCGCCTTCTTGATGCGCAGTGCCCGCGTCGAGCACGCGGGCGATGTTGGGGTGGTCCATCATCCCCAGGGCTTGCCGCTCCTGCTCGAACCGATGGAGCACGGCCCTGGAGTCCATGCTGGTTTTGATGAGCTTGAGCGCGACTTTGCGTTTGACCGGCTCGGTCTGCTTGGCGACCCAGACCTCGCCCATGCCGCCTTCGCCGATGCTCCAGGAACGCGGCACGCTCGGCGGGTGATCGGGATAACGCTTCCTGGAACAGGGTTTCTTCGGTCATGGGTGTTTCTCCAACTTCTTGTGAGCCGCCTGGATCGCTTCCTGTTCCGAGTGCCACTTGGTCGCTTCGTCCTTCTTGCCCGTCGCCTCATACAGTTGCACGAGCCGCTTGATGGCCTCGAGCAGGCGGATCTTTGGGTTTGGGGATTGTTCGGGCTCATGGCAACTCCCAATCTTCGAGGAGCAAGCCCGGCACGCGACTGAATTCCGCTGTATTGTGCGTCACCAAGGTGCAGCCGTTGGCAAGGGCGATCGCAGCGATTTGCACGTCATACGGCCCAATCGGAAGGCCTTGGCTTTCCAGATGATGACGGACGCGGGCACAGATTTCGGCCGCGGCATCGTCGAAGGGCAGCCTGGTGAAGGGCGCGGCGAACTGATCGAGGTCAGCTCGGTTCTTGGCGGGCCGCGCACTCCGCAACACACCGAGGTGCAACTCCAACAGGACCACCGAGCAAAGGCGAACCTCGTGGGTCGGGCAAGCGGCGAGGCGCTGCCGGACCATTACGTTCTTACCGCGCAGATACTGCACGCAGACGTTGGTATCGAGCAGAAACATCAATCCAATTCCACGGGCCTGGGCAAGTCGCCCTGCGGCGGGCGCACGAAGGTGTCGTCGGTGATGGAGCCAAAGGTTTTCTCGAAATACCCTGGCGGCCAGCCGCGCTCTTCCGGCGTGGTCGCCGCAGTCCTGGGTTGTACGACGACCAGCACCTCGTACTCCGCCTCCGGCTGACCCAGCGGGATGCGCAGGGACAGCATCCCGTCCTTCCCGGTCTTCTCCAGCACACGAATCGTTTGCATGGCATGGCCTCCTTTTTCGGCTTCATTCTACCCGGCCACCCCCCGATTCTACGCGAGTCGTCTTGGTTTGCGAAGCACAAAGGCAGGCACGTTGGAAACGTGTCCCACATTCAGGCAGAGTCACCGCTCTTGTTTCTCCGGTTGGGGCTGCCTGATAACGCTTCCTGGAACAGGATTGCTTCCGTCATGGCTGTTTCTCCAACTTCTTCGGAGGCGTCTTGATCGCTTCCAATTCCTTCTGCCACTTGGCAGCTTCGTCCTTCTTGCCCGTCGCCTCATACAGTTGCACGAGCCGTAGGGCGGCGTCGAGGGCGAGCAAATCGTCGTCAGGCGCGGGCGCGGCGACGAGGTCGGGATGGAGTTCCTGCCGCTTTCGACCGCCGCCATGGATGATCCGTTGCTTCTGGCGGGCTCGTTCGATCAGGATCCGCCTCATGGCGGTAGCGGCGGCCGCGAAGAAATGGCCGCGATTCTCCCAGCGCTCGGCGTCCGCTGGACCGACGAGCCGCAGATACGCCTCGTGGACGAGAGCAGTGGCGTCCAGCGTGTTACCGGGGGCCTCCCTCGCCAGCCTGGCGGCGGCCAGCTTGCGGAGTTCTTCGTAGACCAGCGGCAACAACTGGCCAGCCGCGTGGGCGTCGCCGTGTGCGATGTCAGACAGGATGCGCGTCACTTCGTTCATCGACATCTTCCCGAAGGTCCCAGCCCGGCGCCTAGAGCCGCGACCGACATCCACGGGCCGGTTTGGGGATCATAGCGCTCTCTTGCGCGTCGAATCTGTTGAGCGCCCAGGCCGATTCCCTCCCCACGGACGCTGCCGATGAGTTTACCATCCGCCGCCTTGTTCGAGTTCGACTTTTTCGAGCACATCAGTCAGCACGTCTCAAAACGTCCGGCGGTGGCTCACTTCTGGACCGGATGAAGTTATCGACAACTCGTCAAGCCGCATAGGGGTAAGGGGGCGGTGCGCCTTCGCCGGCTGCCGACCACCGTTCGAGGTGCAGATTGGCCAGGCACTGCAATTGGATGAGCGCAACGGGGCCGCTGGTGAATAATCCCCGCTAGCGTGCATTGTTTTGCATGCGGGAACTGCCCTTGCCGAACTCGTCCACGGCCAATACTTTGTCCTGGCTCTCCCAACCCCTTGACCCGCCGCCGGCAATGTCCCTGGAAACCTGTCATCTTTGCAAGAACTATCCGACCCGCGGCGGTCCGCTCGATGTGCTGCGCGATCTCGACCTGACGCTGCAAACTGGCGAAGCGCTGGCCGTCACGGGACCTTCCGGTTCCGGCAAGAGCACCCTGCTCTACATCCTCGGGACCCTGGAACGACCCAGTTCGGGCAGCGTGCGCCTGGACGGCCGCGATCCTTTCACCCTGGGCGAGCGCGCTCTGGCCGACTTCCGTAACCAGCACATTGGCTTTGTCTTTCAGGATCACCATCTGCTGCCGCAATGCTCCGTCCTGGAAAACGTCCTGATTCCCACGCTGGTCGCCCATGCGGACCGGCGCAAGGCCGAGTCGTGGGCGCGCGAACTGCTCGAGCGCGTCGGCCTCTCCGATCGACTCGACCATCGACCCGCCGAGTTATCCGGCGGCGAACGACAGCGCGTGGCCGTCGCCCGGGCGCTGATTCATCGCCCGGAACTACTGCTCGCCGATGAACCGACCGGCAACCTCGACCGCCGCAGCGCCCACGCCGTCGGCCAACTCCTCCTCGAACTGCACCGGCAAGAGCAAAACGTTCTCGTCGTCGTGACGCACAGCGCCGAGCTAGCGGGTTTGTTCCCACGTCGCCTGGAAATGCTCGACGGCACGTTGCAACCGGCGGGAGGGACGCAATGACGTTCGGCCGGCTGCTGCTGCGCAACCTTTTCTACCACTGGCGCGGCAACCTGGCCGTTTTACTCGGTGTGGCGGTCGGGACGGCGGTGCTGACCGGGGCGCTGCTCGTCGGCGATTCGTTGCGCGGCAGTCTGCGCGATCTGACGTTGCAGCAACTCGGCTGGGTGGAACACGCCCTCGTCGCCGGCCGTTTCTTCCGCGAAGAGCTGGCCGCGTCGCCGGAAGCGCTCGGCGTTGACCGCGTCAGTCCCGTCCTGCTGCTGCAAGGCGCAGTGACCACCGGGACCGTGCCACGCCGGATTCCACGTATCACGATCCTCGGCGTGACCGAGACTTTCTGGCCTGAAGGACAGGTGCCGGAGAAACCGGAGTTCTGGCAGTCCAGCCAGGCGGAGGTCGTGCTGAACGAAGCGCTGGCCCGGGAGCTGGGCGTTGCCGCGGGCGATAGCGTGGTTTTGCAACTGCAAAAGGCGAGTGCCGTGCCGCGCGAGACGCTGCTGGGACGGCGCGGCGCAAGCGAGGTCGTGGACAGCTGGAGTGTGCTGGTGCGCGCGGTGTTGCCCGCGGCTGGCCCCGGCCGCTTCAGCCTCAACCCGACCCCGGCCGTGCCGCGCAACGTCTTCGTCCCATTGCACGCTCTGCAAAGTCGTTTGGAGCAGAAGGGCCGCGTCAACGCCCTGCTGACGGCCGGCGCAACGGTCCGCCTGCAGCAAGAACGGGGCCGGCCGCTCAGCGACAAGGACCTGCAATACCACGATGTCGAAGTCGGACTGCAAGAGCACCTGCACCGGTTGCTCACCCTCGATGACTGGGGTCTTGTCCTGCACGACCCCGAGAGCCGGACGCGCGACCTCTTCGCTCAACTCGACCGCACTCACGACAATCGACTGTCGCCCGCCGAGTGGCGGCGCCACGTATCCGGCTACCTGGCGAAGCAAGCGGATACAGACCACGACAACGTCCTGACGCGCGCTGAAGTGGCTGGCTTCTATCGCCAGCAGCGCGGCTACCTGAACCTGGAGAGCCGGCAAATGCTCCTGGAGCCGGCGATTATCGAGGCCGCGACAACCGCGGCGAGCGATGCCGATCTGCGAACCGCCCCCACGCTCGTCTATCTCGCCAACACCATTGCCGGCGGCAAGGAGAGCATCCCCTATTCCGTCGTGGCCGCGCTCGATCCCAACTTGCCGCCGCCGCTGGGGTCATTCCTGCCAGAAGGCGTGAAGCAACTGAAGGATGATGAGATCGTCCTGGCCGACTGGCGCGACTCGCCGCTACGCGCGAAACCAGGCGATCCCATCGCGCTGACTTATTTCGAGCCGGAGGAGCAAGGTCGGTTAAGCCAACAGACCGCGACCTTCAAACTGGCCGGTGTCGTGCCCCTGGCCGGACTCACCGCGGACGCCGACCTGTCTCCCGGGTTTCCCGGCATCACCGACAAGCTCGACCTCCGCGACTGGGACCCGCCGTTCCCTTACGACAACAAGCGCGTGCAGCCGCGGGACGAGCGTTACTGGGAAGAGTACCGCACCGCGCCGAAAGCCCATGTCACGCTGGCCGCCGGTCGCCGGCTGTGGCATAGCCGCTTTGGCGATCTCACTTCGCTGCGACTGGCACCTGCGCGGGCGAGCGAAGAGCGCCAGCTCCCCGATCTTGCGGCCTTCGCCGACAGGTTCCGGCAGAGGCTCCTGCATCACCTGCGCCCCGAGCAGGGCGGTCTCGTCTTCGATCCGGTCCGGCGCCGCGGTCTCGAGGCCAGTACCGGATTCACGGATTTCGGCGCTCTTTTTCTGTCGTTCAGCATTTTCCTCATCATTGCGGCGCTGCTGCTCGTCGGTCTGCTGTTCCGGCTGAATCTCGATCGCCGCGCCGCCGAGGTCGGCGTGCTGCTGGCGACCGGCTACCGGCATGGCACGGTGCGTTGGCTGTTGCTCGGCGAAGGCGGCCTGCTCGCCGTGGTCGGGGCATTGGCGGGGTTGGCCGGCGCTGTTCTCTACGCCTGGCTCATGCTCGGCTTCCTCCGTTCGCGCTGGCTGGGATCGCTCGATCAATCGTTCCTGCAGCTGCACCTGTTCGAGAACGGCGGACAGAGTTTCGTCATTGGTTATGCTGCCGCGCTGCTGGTGAGTGTGCTGACGATCGTCTGGGCTGTCTTCGGCCTGGGACGGGCGGCGCCGCGTGCCCTGCTTTCCGGCGAAACCGTGAGCGCTGCCAGCGCCTCTGTCAAGGAGGGTCGTCCGAAATGGAGCCTTTGGATAGCTGGTGTGTCGGCTATTGGAGCACTGGGGTGTGCCGTGGCCGGCAACTGGATCGGCGATCCGGAAGGGAAGGCGATGACTTTCTTCAGCAGCGGCGCCCTGCTGCTGACCGCGGGCCTTGCCGCCGTGTGGGCGTGGCTGTGCCGCGGCCGGCACGGCATGGCCACCGGCGTCGGCCGCCTGGGCGTGCGCAACGCCGCCCGGCATCCGATACGCAGCCTGTTGACGGCGGGCCTGCTTGCCTCATCGGCCTTCCTCATCGTCGCCGTCGAATCGTTCCACCGCGATCCGGGTCAGGATTTCCTCAGCCCTACCGGCGGCAGCGGCGGCTTCGCGCTCCTCGCCGAAACCGACGTGCCGCTTTACCAGGACCTGGCCAGCGACAAGGGCCGCGACGCTCTTCAGTTCGCCGATGCCGACTCGACCGCCCTGCGGGGCGTGCCGATTTACCCTTTCCGACTGCGCGCTGGCGAGGACGCGAGTTGCCTGAACCTGTACCAGCCGCGCCGGCCGCGCCTCCTCGGCGTGCCGCATGCTCTCGTGGAGCGCGGCGGCTTCCACTTCCAGGCGACGGCCGCCGACCTGCTGCCGGAGACGGGCAATTCCTGGCGTCTCCTGGAGCAGCAGCTGCCCGACAATGTGATTCCGGTCTTTGGCGAGGCCAATACGGTGGAATGGATGCTGAAGAGCGGTCTGAAGAAGGACCTGCAGGTGCCCGACGCCAACGGCAAGCCGGTGACGCTGCGTTTTGTCGGCCTGCTGCAGGACAGCGTTTTCCAGAGCGAATTGCTGATGTCCGAGGCGAATTTCCTGCGGCTGTATCCGCGTCAGGAGGGCTACTCGTTCTTCCTGATCGAGGCGCCGCCGGATCGCCTCGACCGGGTGCGTTCGGCGCTGGAGGCGGGCCTGGCCGACGAGGGCGTGGCCGTGACGCCGACACCGCAGCGGCTGGAGGCATACCTGGCGGTTGAAAACACCTACCTGGCCACCTTCCAGGCGCTCGGCGGCCTCGGCTTGCTGCTCGGCGCCCTGGGGCTGGCGGTGGTCCTGCTGCGCGGCGTGTGGGAGCGGCGCGGCGAGCTGGCGCTGCTGCGGGCGCTCGGCTATCGGCAGCGGGCGCTGGGTTGGCTCGTGCTGGCGGAGAACGGCTTCTTGCTGGCACTGGGCCTGGGCGTGGGTGCCGTGGCGGCGCTGCTGGCGGTGGCGCCGCATCTGCTCGGCGGCGCCGGCAAAGTGCCGTGGCTGCGCATCTTCGGCCTGCTCGGCCTGGTCCTGATCGTGGGGCTGACGGCGGCGGCGCTGGCGGTGCGGGCGGCACTGCGCGCCCCGCTGCTGATGGCGCTACGGCGGGAATAACATCGTTTGAAACTATAACAAGGAGATTATTGCCATGTCCGATAAGTACCTGTGGCTGCTGTACGTGGCATTGGCCGGCCTGGCGTGGGGCACGTACGTCCCCATCATCTTCTACGGCGGCAGCGAACTGGGCGGCAAGGCGAACGCGCGCCTCATGGCGATTCTGTGTGTCGGCGTCGCCTACTTCGTCATCGGCGTGCTGTTCCCGCTGGTGCTGTTCATGACGGGGCAATTCGAGTGGCCGGCCATGAAAACGACGGGGCTGGTCTTCTCCGGCCTGGCCGGTGTGGCCGGCGCGGTCGGCGCCATCTGCGTCATCTTCGCCAGCCAGGCGGCCGTCACCGCGGCTCAGACCACCGAGGAATTCAAGCAGAAGGACGCCGAGGTTCGATCTCTGAGCGCGGAACTGAAGGACCATCCCGAGCGCGCCGCGGAGCTGAGGGTGCAGCTGGAACAGGCAACGGCGGAGAAAACCCGCACGATGGCCCGCTACCGCCTCTTTATTGCCCCGCTCATCTTCGGCCTGGCCCCCGTGATCAACACGCTCATCAGCCTGATGTGGCATCCCAGCGCAGGCAACCCGTTCCACTTCGGTTTCAGGTCGCCCAATCTCATGCTGTGGATTGGCATCGTGCTGGTCGGGCTGGGTGCCGCCCTGGTCCTGTACTCCAAGGAAGCGAGCGAAACGGCGCCGAAGAAGGCAAGCCCGACTCCGACCAACCACTTGGAGCCGACCCCGGAGGCGAAACCGTGAGTCCCGAGGAAGCGGTCGAGCGCATCAACGACGTCCTGGCCCATGCCTGGATGGTGCGGACGTTCCTCAAGCACGCCGACGAGATCCAGGAAGACGAGGAACTGCTCGAGGTCCATCGCACGATCTTCGATTGCGTCCGCGCGGTGGAGCCGAGTTATCAGCGCAAGGAGTTCAAGGAATTCCTGCGGCGAATCAAGGGCAAGTTGCCGAAGTTGCGGCGCGTGGCGGAACTCTTCGCCCGAGAGTTCCGCCGCGTCACCGATCATACGAACTTCGAGATGGCGGCGCGGTCGCTGACCGGCTGCGTGCGCGAAATCGAGGAGGTTCTGACACGGGTGAACGACGCTGGGCAGGAGCATGGCACGGTGTAGCCGCGACGCGCAGCGGAGCGCGGCCATCAATCCCGAGGCTGCCCGCTAGCGCCGCCGGAGCCACTCTGGCCGGGAATACTTGTCGGCGGTTAGCCGACTCACGCGCTCGCGCGGCCAGGCGCTGGTCTCCTCCTCGGCCGACCAGGCGCGGCGCAGGCGGCGGGCCAGCTGCGCAGCCGTCAGCGGCAGATTCGTCAGGAACGCGGCATGATCGCGCTGCCGGCGGTAGTCCGGTTGCCGCGCCGGCACGTGGAGGTAACGACCGGCGCGCTCCAGGTCGAAGCCGTAGAGCAGCGTGCCATGGTGCAGCAGGTAATCTCGCTTGCGTTGCTGCGCATTGCCCGAGAATTTGCGGTCCGCTAGCGCAAGGTCGCTCGTTCCCGCCAACTCGATAATGGGCAGCCCGCCTTCGAGTGCTCCGCGCACGCGGTCGAGAATGTAGCCATAAGAAGCGGTAATGTCGCGCAATTCGGGAGTACGTTGGTAGCTTAGGACGAGACTGTAGAGCAGGCAGCCCGCCCCGAGCAGCACGGTGCCTCCGCCGCTGGCACGGCGCACGATCGGCACGCCGTCGGCAGCGCAGGCTGCCTCGTCCACGTCGGCCCCGAGCCAGCAACCCGCCCCCAGTACCACCGCCGTCGTGGGCCATTCCCACAGGCGCAGCACGTCGCCGCCGCGGCCGTCTTCCGCTTCCAGCAGCAGCGCTTCGTCGAGGGCCAGGTTTGCCGCCAGGGTCGGCAACGTCAGGTCGAGGAACTGCATCTTTGCCAGTGGGTCGTTGACGGCGGGCGGCGCATGCGGTACGACACTCATGGTTGTTGCATTATACCGCCACGCACCCGGACGAGATCATGACCACCCCCGCAACCTTCGCTTCTCTCGTGGACGCCGATCCTGCCCTTTTCGATGTGCAGACGAACGCCGCCGGTCCGGCCGGCAGCCTGCCCCTCACCGAGGACCTGTTGCGGCACGCGCCCAGCGGCGACGTCTTCGGCCTGACGCAGGACGCCGGCATGGGCTGGAACCCGGCGGAACTCGGCCGCAAGGAGTTCCTCATCCTCAGCACGCAGGGCGGCATCCGCGCCCCCGACGGCCGGCCGATTGCGCTCGGCTACCACACCGGTCACTGGGAGGTCGGTCTGCTCATGCAGGCGGCCGCGGAGGAACTGCGGGCGCTGAGTTACGTCCCCTTTGCCGGCTTCTGCACCGATCCCTGCGACGGCCGGACGCAGGGCACCACCGGCATGATGGACAGTCTGCCGTACCGCAACGATGCCGCCCAGGTCTTTCGCCGGCTCATTCGCTCGTTGCCGACGCGCTCCGGCGTTCTCGGCGTTGCCACCTGCGACAAGGGATTGCCCGCGATGATGATGGCCCTGGCCGGCACGCCCGATCTGCCATGCGTGCTGGTGCCCGGCGGCGTGACGCTGCCGCCGAGCGCGGGCGAGGACGCCGGCAAGGTGCAGACCATTGGCGCTCGTTTCGCGCATGGACAACTCACCCTGCAGGAAGCCGCGGAACTGGGCTGCCGCGCGTGTGCCAGCCCCGGCGGCGGCTGCCAGTTCCTCGGCACCGCAGCGACCGCCCAGGTGGTCGGCGAGGCGCTCGGCCTGACGCTGCCGCACGCGGCCCTCGCTCCGTCGGGTCAACCGATCTGGCTCGACATGGCTCGCCGCTCGGCCCGCGCCCTCGCTCACCTGTCGGCGCGCGGCCTCACCACGCGGCACCTGCTCACCGCTGCCGCGGTGCGGAACGCCATGACGGTGCATGCGGCCTTCGGCGGCTCGACGAACCTGCTGTTGCATCTGCCGGCCATCGCCTATTCCGCGGGGCTGCGCCGGCCAACTATCGAGGAATGGCACGCCATCAACTGTCGAGTGCCGCGTCTCGTCGATGCACTGCCGAACGGTCCCGCCGGCCATCCCACGATCCGCGTCTTCCTCGCCGGCGGCGTGCCGGAAGTGATGCTGCATCTGCGCCGGCTCGGTCTGCTCGACGAGACGGCGCTGACCGCGACCGGCGAGGCGCTCGGCAAGGTACTCGACTGGTGGGAGCGCTCGGAGCGACGGCAGCGGCTGCGCGACGTGCTGCGGCGGAAGGACGGTATCGAGCCGGACGACGTCATCATGGCCCCGGAGCAGGCCCGGCAGCGCGGCTTGACCTCGACGGTAACGTTTCCGCGCGGCAACCTGGCGCCCGAGGGCTCGGTCATCAAGAGCACTGCAATCGACCCGAGCGTCGTCGGCGCGGATGGCGTCTATCGCAAGTTGGGACCGGCGCGCGTCTTCACCAGCGAGCGGGCAGCCATCGCGGCGATCAAGAGCCACGACGCCGACAGCATCAAGGTAGGCGACGTCCTCGTGCTGATCTGCCGCGGGCCGCTGGGGGCCGGCATGGAAGAGATCTACCAGATCACCTCGGCGCTGAAGCATCTGAGTTTCGGCAAGCACGTGGCCGTCTTGACCGATGCCCGCTTCTCCGGCGTTTCGACGGGCGCGTGCGTCGGCCACATCGGACCGGAAGCGCTGGCCGGCGGACCGATCGGCAAGGTGCGCGACGGCGACCAGATTCAGATCGTCATTGACCGCAATTGCCTGGAGGGGACCATCGACCTCGTGGGCGAAAGCGCGACCACCTTTGGATCGGAGGAAGGGGCGCGCGTGCTGGCGCGACGGCCGCCGCGACCGGACCTGGCGCCGGACCCGAACTTGCCGGCCGATACGCGCCTGTGGGCCGCGCTGCAAGCGGTCAGCGGCGGCACCTGGGGCGGCTGCGTCTTCGACGTCGAGGCGATTACGGACCGACTGGCCCGCAGCGCCGGCAAGAGCTGAGAGGACTCCTCGCTGGCGCCGCGGGCGGTTCACGTTTTTGAGGATCGTTTTTATGCTAGCCGGTTACGTCAGCGATGAATACTACGCCGCCCTGCCCGATGTGCTGCTCGAATTCCGCCTCCCAGGCGGTGCGCGCACGGTCGTCCGCTCCACTCCCTCCGGCGCGGTGGACGTGGACTTACCGCCCGGCACTTACGAGGTTTGCCTGGGCAAGGCGGGCTTCGGCTCCAAGCGCGTCCAGGCGGCCCTTCACCCCGCCAGGCCGATCCACTTCCGCCTGCTCTCCGACCGCCTCCTCGGCTACGCCTGGCCGAAGTGGTGCCGCGGCGGCGAACCCGTGGAGTTTCGCGTCCACACCGTCGAACCGTACAAACTCGGCCTGTGGCGCTACGGTCTGCGCAAGGAATTCGTCCGCAATGTCGGCTGGTACGACAACCATGGTCCCCGCGCCTGCATGCAGACGCTGCCCGACGACCACTTCGCCGAAACCGGCGTCCAGTGGGATAACGGCTTCGGCATTCATCGTCAGGTCCTCATCGCTCCCGAGCGCACCGGCCTCTACTACTTCCATGCCCGCGGTGAGTCCGGCGCCTTTTACTCGTTCCCGCTCGTGGTCGCCCCCGTCAAGCCGCAAGCGGCTGTGGCGGTCCTTGCTTCCACGAACACCTGGAATGCCTACAACCCCTTCGGCGGGCGCAGCAACTACATCATGGCCGGCCGCATGATCGACGAGCCGATCGTCAATTCCAAGACCGACCTGCCGCGCTACAAGCTCAGCGACTACGGCGAATGGAAGAGCGCTCCCGACTTCGCACCCCTCTCGTTCGATCGACCCGAGCCGGGGAACTTCGTTCCTGCCGACGTGGAATGCACCGACCCGATCGAAGGCCGGCAAGCGTGCCACCTGGCCCCGGCGGAGTGGCGGCTGCTCGGCTGGCTCGAACGGCAGGGCCGCGAATACGACCTCTACGCCGAGCACCAGCTGCACGCCGGCCTGCTCGATCTCGACGCTTACCGCGTCCTCATCCTCAATACGCATCCAGAATACTGGTCCGCGGAGATGTACCGCGCCGTCAAGCGCTGGGTCTTCGAGCGCGGCGGCCGGTTGATGTATCTCGGCGGCAACGGCCTCAATTGTGCGATCGAATTCCTGGACGGCGGCAGCCGGATGCGCTGCCTCAATAACTGGCCCGCCGGTTACGAGAGTCGCTTCCATCACCGGGTGGAGTCGGAGGCGCACCTGCTCGGCGTCGTCTACAGCGATCCCGGCGCCATGACTTCGGCGCCCTATGAAGTGCTGCTGCCGGAGCACTGGATCTTCGCCGGCACCGGCCTGCGTCGCGGCGACCTGTTCGGGACGCGGACCCTGCACGAGCGCTACGGCAACGGCGGCTCCGGTCACGAAACAGATAAGATCACTCCGAGTTCTCCGACAAACGTCGTGGTGCTGGCGAAGGGCCGCAATCCCGACGACGGCGGTGCCCACCTCGTCTACTTCGAGACGGCCAACCGGGGCGCCGTCTTCTCCGCGGGGTCGATCACTTATCCCGCCGCGTTACTCTGCGATGCCCCAACCGCGACGATCACCGCCAACGTGCTGAACCGCTTCCTCGAGGAGGGCCCGTCATGACGAAAACCTTGCCCTGGCTGCTGCTGGCCGTCTTGCTGCTCCCGGTCACCCATGCGGCGGAGCCGAAGATCTCCGAAGGCGTCTTCGCCCATTTCCGCATGGAAGAGCTCGAAACGAGCCTCGGCGTCGGCTACGCGGTGCAGCTCGTGGACGTCAACGGCGATGGCAAACTCGACATCGTCGTCGTCGATCAGACGCGCCTGGTCTGGTACGAGAACCCGACCTGGAAACGGCACACGATCCTCGAGGGGCAGACGAAGCCGGACAACGTCTCCATCGCCGCTTACGACATCGACGGCGACGGCAAACTCGACTTCGCCGTTGCCGCCGACTGGAAGCCGTTCAACACGCGCGAAGGCGGCACGCTGCAATGGGTCAAGCAGGGCAAGACGCCGGACGACTGGACGCTCTACCCGATCGACACGGAGCCAACGGTTCACCGCATTCGCTTCGCCGACGTAAACGGCGACGGCAAGCCGGCACTGATCGTCGTACCGCTCATGGGCCGGAACAGCACGCAGAAGAGCAACTGGAGCGACGGCTCGCCCGTACGCATCCTGGCGTACAGGATTCCGAAGGACCCGACAAGGGATCGCTGGGTGCCGGAGGTGCTCGACGAGAGCGAGCACGTCGTCCACAACTTCTGGCCGATCGCGCCGCGGAACGGCAAGGGGCTCGACGTACTGACGGCCAGTTACGAGGGCGTGAGCCTGCTCCAGCAGAGCGGCGGCAAGTGGCAACGGCAGCGCCTCGGCGAGGGGAACCAGGCGAATCCGCGGAGCAATCGCGGGGCCAGCGAGATCAAGCAGGGCCGGCTGAGGAATTACCGGACGTTCATCGCCACGGTGGAACCGTGGCACGGCAACCAGGTGGTCGTTTACACGCCGCCGGCAGATCCCGCGAAACTGTGGGACCGCCACCTCCTCGACGATCGGCTCAAGTGGGGACACGCCGTCTGGTGCGCCGATCTCGACGGCGACGGCATCGACGAGCTCATCATCGGCGTGCGCGACGATCTCAGCATGAATCCCCACGAGCGGCGTGGGGTGCGCATCTACAAGGCGCTCGACGGTCGCGGAGCGGTTTGGGGACGGCAGGTTGTCGAGGACGGCGGCGTGGCGGTCGAGGACCTCGCGGCGGCGGATTTGAATGGCGACGGCCGGATCGACCTCGTCGCCGTGGGGCGGCAGACGCACAACTTGCGCATTTACTGGAACGAGGGGAAGAAGTAGGGCCGGTGCAACCGCGTTCCGCTGCGCGTTGCGACTACACGGGATACGACCGCACCAGCGCTTTTAGCTGCCGATTCTCGGCGATACGCTGCGTGAAGTAGTCGTTGCCGTTGCGCGCGTTGAACCGTGCGGCCAACTCCCGCACCGCGCCATCGAACCAGCCCGCCAGGGTTGCCACCTGGTAGCTGCCACTCTCCTCGTAATGAGGAAACGCCCTGGGCAGTTGCAGGGTCACGATGGGATCGCCCACTTCGCGCAAGCGCTCCAGCAGCAGCTGGGCGGCGAGGTAGAACTGGAAGCGCCGCGCCAGGTCCGCCGTCTCCAGCGCCCAGAGCAGGTGCTTTTCGAGCAGGTGCATGGCCCGCGCGAGGTTGTTGGTCAGCACCAGGAAGGTCAGGTGCCGGGCCACCTCCAGAATGAAATCGCGGTTGCGCGCGATCAGCGCATAGCCGCGCCGATGCTGCTGGGCAGCCTCCTCGACGCGGCCGAGGCGCAGCAGCGGCAGCAGGATGCGCGCCAGTGTCAGGTGCGGGATCTCGGCGCAGTGGAGCAGGCCGCGCAGGATCGGCTCCGCCAGTTCCAGCGCCCGCTCGTCCTTGCCGGCGTGAATCATGTAATCGACCTGGTCGTCGCGCTCGCAGGCGGGGCAGTCGGACAGCCAGCCCTGCGCCGCCGACCGCCACTCCTTCTGCAAGACGCGGGCCTCCTCGCGCTCGCCCAGCGCCAGCGCCACCTTGCAGCGCAGTTTGCAGACCGGCCGCGGGCTGGCATCGACCCGCCGGAAGCGCCGCGCCATATCGGCGAACATTTCGTTGATCTGCTGCCGCGAAACCTGGGGAAAGCCGGCGACCGAGTTCATGATCCACTTGTACTTCCAGAGCAGCTCTTCCTCGTAGAACTCCTCCGGCTGGCGGTCGCACTGGGCCAGGCACCACGAAAAGGCCACCAGCGCCTTCTCGGGATAGCCGGCAAAGGTGCCCGCCTCGATCAGCTCGAGACGGACCTGGTATCCTAGCTCGTCGTCGTTGTGACTGTCCGCCAGCCGGGCCGCCTCCTCCAGCAGCGCCAGCTTCGACGGTCCGGCCTCCAGGGCCTCCGCCTGGTCCAGCAACTGCTGTACCCGTCGCTCGAATTCCGCGCTCATGGCTGATGGCTCCCGGGAGTCTCCCGCGGCTTCTATGTGTCGATGCCCGACTCGATCAGCCCGATTAACCCCTCGTTGAGCAGGTTCATCTCGCGGGCATTCAGCGGATGATGGCCCAGCAGCAGGGCCTGCACGTACAGCATTTGAATCGCTCGTTGCAACAGCGCCCGTTCCTGGACCCGGACGATCTTGCGGACGAGTGGGTTGTGATAGTTGAAGCAGAGCTGCGCGTACAGTCCCGAGCCGGGATTCTGCGCGAGGTTGCCCAGCACCGCCGACCACAGCGAATCGGCGATCTCGCGCGATTGCTCCACCGAGCGCAGGAACTCGGCGTCGCGGCTCGTGCTATAGAGGGTCGGCAGCTCGCGCGGCTGAAACTTCTTGATCTCTGCCGAGCACTGGAACGGCTGCAGTACGCGGTCGGCCGTCTGGAGGAAATGCAAGACCTCGTCGCGTTCCTTGAGGTCCAGTTCCTCGAAGGCCTGCGTCAGCGTCGCCGGATCGACGACCTCGACCGGCGCGTCGGGAAAGATTTGGGAGAATTTCTCCAGCAGCTCCGCGTTGTAGGTATAAGCGCCATTGAGGATGCACAGTCCCTGTGCCGACGCCACGCGCGCAATCTGGCGGAACTGGTCGAGGTTCGGGACGTAGCGGAGCACCGGGTTCTGCTTGCGATACTCGCCCAGTGTCATGTCGCCCAGCGAGGTCTCGAACGGCAGATAGTCGATAAAGAGACGATAGAACTCGTCGTCCTGCACGGCCAGGGCCTTGATGGACAGGTAGTGCAGGGCGACGAGCCGCTGAAGTCGCTGCGGCTCGCGCTGGGCCAGGCCGACGAGGTAGTCGCGCAGACAGGCGCCGAGGGCCACGCGGGTGGCGGCCAGTGCGTCGTCCTCGTAGAACGCCTCGCGCGACGCCATCGGCCGCAAATCGTTGGCGTTGACGACGCATTTGACGAAGAAGGCCCACTCCGGCAGCAGGTTCTCGGCGTTCTCCGACAGCAGCATGTTCTTCAGGTAGACGCGATGCGTCCGCCGTGTTGCCAGACTCGGCGAGAACGGCAGCACGTAGGCGACGCCGTCCACGTCGCCGACCGCCGAGCGCAGTGGAATCCAGTCGAAGAAATCGCCGCCGAACGTCCGCCGGCCGTACTCCAGCAGGGCTGTGCTCTGCTCTTCGCGGGAGCCGAGGAGCTGACGCCACGGCGCCCCCTCGTCGTTGAGGACGCGGGTGTCCCGGCCGGTGCTGAGGCGAATGGGATACGGCAGCAGACCGCCGAAGTGTCGGGCCCGTTCGCCGACGCGATCCGGCTCGAAGTATTCCTCGCAGCCTTTCTTGCAGGTCAGGCAGACCTGGGTACCCGGCGCAATTTGCCGCTCGAGCGACCGCAGCGCGTAGGTGCCATCGGCCCGGCCGCGCCATTCCATGGTCGGGCTATCGCCCTTGCTGGAGCGGGTCAGCACGACGATCTCGTCGGAGACGACGAAGCAGGAGAGCAAGCCGATGCCGAACTGGCCGATGAAGTCTTGCGGTCGTTCCCACTGGTCGCCTCGTTTCGACGTCTGGCCGATGGTGGCAAGGAAGGTGTGGACCTCGTCCTCGGTCAGGCCGATGCCATTGTCCAGGAAGACCAGGGTGGGTTGCCAGCCTTCGCGCGGGGCGACGATCTCGAGGGCGATCTCGCCCTGGTGGTCCGGCTCGAAGCAGCGGCGGGCGCGGATGGCATCGACGCCGTTTTGCAGCAGTTCGCGCAGATAAACCTGGGGCCCGCTGTAGAGATGATGCGACAGGAGATCGATGATGCCACGCAGGTTGATCTGGAACTTGTAGTCCACGGCACGTTCCTCGAGACGACGGCGGCCCCGGTCAGGCGGTATTATGGTCGAGACCATGGACCATGTCCAGCAGGGCAGACGGGAGCTCACGGAACAGACTCCACGTGCTTTACAGCCCTGTGCTTTTGGATTAGCATCAGCCACATTCCGGTGACGTAACGTGTTGCAGGCGCGGCGGGTCAGTTTCGGGTGCCGCGGCGCGCTCATTTCCGGACGATTTGACATCTTGATTCTTAGGAGACGCCGATGCCTCCCACCGGCGAGGACTCGGGGCGGCCGCTGGAGAGCTATCGGGAGTACCTGCACCTGCTTGCCCGGTTGCAGCTCAGTTCCCGGCTCCAGGGCAAGCTCGATGCCTCGGACGTGGTCCAGCAGGTCTTGCTGCAGGCCTACCGGAACCTGGAGCAATTCCGCGGCCACACCGAGGCGGAAAAAACCCGGTGGTTGCGGGCGATCCTGGCCAATGTCCTGGCGGAAGCCGTACGCCGCTATGGCCGCCAGCGCCGCAATGCCGCACTGGAACGCTCTCTGGAGGCGGAGCTGGCCGAATCGTCGGCGCGGCTGGAGGTCTGCCTGGGCAGCAACCGGGCTGATCCCCAGGACCAGGCTATCCGCAACGAGGAGCTGTTGGGTCTGGCCGACGCACTGGCCGAATTGCCGGAGGATCAGCGCACGGCGATCGAGCTGCACCATCTGCAAGGATTGTCGCTGGCCGACGTCGGCGTCCAGATGGCGCGAAGCAAGGAAGCCGTGGCGGGACTGCTGTTCCGCGGCCTCAAGAAGTTACGCCAGCGGCTCGCCGGCAACGAACGGGAGTGAACCATGGCCACCATCCCCGACGAGACCACCGAGCGCGACGCCCGCCTCAATGTCGCACTGGCCGCCTGTCTGCAAGTCCTGGAAAGCGGCGGCTCGCTGGCGGCACGGCAGCGCGCGGCCCGCTATCCGGAATTCACGGACGAGCTGACGGAGTTCTTCGCCGGGCGCGAGCAGTTCGAGCGCCTGGCGGGACCGCTGCGGGCCGTGGCGCGGGGCGGCGGGACCAGCCTGGACACCCTGGCGGCAGCCGAAACCCCAGCGGCGCTGACCGGCCAGTGCTTCGGCGATTACGACGTTCTGGAGCTGCTGGGCGAAGGCGGCATGGCCGTCGTCTGGAAGGCCCGGCACAGGAAGCTCGATCGCCTGGTGGCGTTGAAGATGCTGCGCGCCGACCAGCGCGAGACCGAGTCGGAGCTGCAGCGCCTGCGCAACGAGGCGGAGATGGTCGCCCACCTCGATCACCCCGCTATCGTGCCGGTGTATGAGGTCGGCGACGCGGCGGGCCAGTTCTATTTCAGCATGAAGCTCCTCGACGGCGGCAGTTTGGCCGGGCAGCTGGAGCGTTTCCGGGATGACCCGCGGGCCGCCGCGCAACTGGTGGCCGTCGTCGCTCGGGCGATCCACCACGCGCACCAACGCGGCATCCTGCACCGCGACCTCAAGCCGTCGAACGTCCTGCTCGACGCGGCCGGCGCGCCGCACGTCACCGACTTCGGCCTGGCGCGGCGTGTGGAGGTGGATAGCGGCCTGACGCGCTCCGGGACGATCGTCGGCACACCCAGTTACATGGCTCCGGAACAGGCGTCCGGCCAGCGTGCGGGGCTCACCACGGCGACGGACGTGCATGGCCTGGGTGCCGTCCTGTATGCGCTGCTGGCGGGACAGCCGCCCTTCCAGGGGGAGACGGTGCTGGACACGTTGGTGCAGGTGCTGGAGCGGGACCCGGAGCCGCCAGGCCGGCGCAATCCGCATCTGGACCGAGACCTGGAGACAATCTGCCTTAAATGTCTCCAAAAGGAACCGCAGCGCCGCTACGGCTCGGCCGAAGCCGTGGCAGACGACCTGGAGCGCTGGCTGGCTGGTCTGCCGATCCAGGCCCGGCCGATCGGCCGCGCGGAGCGCCTGTGGCGCTGGTGCCGGCGCAACCCGGTGGTGGCCGGCCTGAGTGCCGCGGTGCTGGTGCTCTTGCTCGTCGCGGCGGGAGTGCTGGTGGTCAGCCGGGTGAAGATCGGGATGGCCCTCGAACGCGAAGCCGAGCAACGGCGGCGGGCCGAAGCCAGTTACCACCTGGCGCGCGAAGGACTCGAGCAGTGCGTGCAGAAGGTGGCCGAGGATCCGCGGCTGCAGAGCGGGCCGCTCGAGGACCTGCGACGGTCGATCCGCGCAGCCGAGAAAGCGTTCTACGAGAAATTCGTCGACCTGCGGGGCGCGGACCCCGGTTTTCAGCAGGAGCGGGCACGGGCCTACCGGCGGCTGGCCTTCGTAACCCAGGAGCTGGGTTCCAAGGAGGAGGCGCTCGAGCATTACCGCCGGGCCGTGGCCATTTCGAGCAAGCTGGCCGCGGACCACCCGGGCGTGGCCGAGTATCAAGCGGACCTCTGGACGAGTTACAACAACCTGGGTGAGATGTGCCGGCAAGCGGCGCGCATGCAAGACGCGGAACAGCCTCTGCAGGACGCCCTCGGCGTCGCCAAGGGGCTGGTGCGCGACCACCCCGAGGAGATCGAGTATCAATTCGACCTGGCCCGAAACCAGATCAACCTGGGCTTGCTGTTCCGCGAAACGCACCGCCCCAGGGAAGCCGAGCAAGCCTACGGCGAAGCCCGGGCTGTTCTCCAGGCGACGCTCGGCCGTCATCCGGAGCATGCGGACTGTCAAGCCGAGCTGGCCCGGACCTGGACGGAGTTGGGCCTGCTCTACAAGGACACGGCCCGCCCGAAGGAAGCTGAGCGCGCCTTTGAGGACAGCCTGACCCTTCACCGGGCCCTGGTCCACGAGCATCCTCAGGAGGCCGAGTATCGACTCGAGTTGGCCCGGAACCTCAGTAACCTGGGCACGTGGTATGGCGAAACCAAACAGTTGCCCAGGGCAGAGCAGGCCCTGAACGATGCGGTCGCTCTCCTGACGGTGTTGGTGCAGGAGCACCCCGCGGTAGCCGAATACCAGCTGGTCCTTGCCATGGCTCGGGGCAACCTGGGGAACTTTTACCAGGACGCCGGGCGCTTCCGGGAGGCGGAGGACGTCCAGCGTCAGGCGGTAGGGCAACTGAAGCAATTGACGGACGCCGCCCCGACGTTTCCGGAGTACCAGCATCGTCTCGGCGCCGCGCTGCACAACCTGGCGACGCTGCTGCTCCGGAGTGATGCGGGCGAGGCGCGCCGACTGCTGGAACAAGCGATCGGTTGCCAGCGGGCGGCGTTGCAGGCCAACCCCAGGAACCCGGTCTATCGCTTCCATCTTCGCGCTCACCACGGGCTGTTGGCCGAGGCGCTGCTACGCCTGGAAGAGCACGGGGGGGCCAGTAAAGCCGCATTGGAAGTACCCACTCTCTTTCCCGACGACTGGCAGGCACACCTCACAGCCGCCCTCCTCCTCGCCCGTTGCGTGCCGTTGGCGGAGAAGGACAGCAAACTGGCCGAGGCCAAACGGCGGGAACTGGTCCAGGGCTACGGAGATCAGGCGATGAAGTTGTTACAGCAGGCCGTGCGGAAGGGGTTTCGTGATGGCCAGGCCCTGGAGAAGGAGGCGGCCTTGGCCCCGTTGCGGTCGCGCGCGGAGTTCGCCCAGATCATGACCGAGTTGGAGCGGAAGGAGCAGCAGTAGGGTTGCTCGTTCCGCGACCGGACGAAGCGATCGGGTACAGAGAGGAAGGCGCTTGACAGGTGCGATTGTGGTCCTTACACTGCCGTCTATCCCGGGAGTGTGTTCGCGGTCCGCTTTGTAGGAGATAACTCCGATGCGCTGGTCAGGGGTTGCAGGGGAGGTCGATCTCCTCATGGTCGCCAAGCGCCGCGTGATCCGCGAACAGAACGATGAACTCGCCTTCTTTGAAGCCGCGGCGGAAGCACCTTTGGAAGAGTTCAGTCTGGGTGGGGGCGAACCCCAGGAGTTCGTCGCCACGATAAGCAGCCCATTGCCGGCAGTGGGCTTTCAATGGCCCCGGCAGGTCGCGATAGAAAGCTGCCTGGGATTTGGCGTAGAGCGGGGAGCCTTGGAGGATGCCCTGTTTTTCTTGCTAAAGCGGCTGCATGGTTTCGCTTCCGTGGGTGCCGGAACTTGCCCCATTCTGGCATGCCAGGCTGTGAAATTCAAGCCCACCCGGAGCGAACAACGGAGTTGCCGAGGAGCACTTTTGGAGGAAGCGCCATGACATGGAATATTGTTCACATTTACCGTTCGATTCGGTCTCGCCTTTTCAGGCAGTGCAGGGATCACCGCAAGGCCCGCCGGCTTGTGCTCGAACATCTGGAGGATCGCCTCGCGCCTGCCACCGTATCTTGGGCGGTCGATGCCAACGGCAATTGGAACGATGCCAGCAAGTGGTTGGACGATCAAGGCGTGCATCGGCTGCCAGCCCCGAACGATATGGCGGTCATCAACCGGGCCGTGCCCGTCACCGTCACGATCGACTCGGCTCAGTCGGTGGGCAGCCTCCAAGTGGGGGCGCAAGAAACGCTTGCTCTGGTCCCTGTTGGCGCAAGGTGTCTTGACCCTGCCCCCGCACACTGTTAGGGCAGGGTCTCCTGACCACTGCTGTCAACATGTTTGAGGCTCACCGCT
>JRHI01000632.1_pt1 | contig 36315 bp, 36 predicted proteins | sample 215371 | NCBI WGS metagenome assembly JRHI01 (sample SAMN02929681, study PRJNA255918) | sediment metagenome | biome: cave system; feature: Ice Cave; material: Sediment; isolation source: sediment from deep within a dark volcanic ice cave with no known source of... ...
TCCACTGGCGCTCGCCGGCGAGCGCCAGTGGATGGGACCGTTCGCCGCGGCGCGACCGGCGCGCGCGGAGGCAGCGTTGCTCGCCGGCAACCGCGAAGCGGCGGCCGCCGAAGCAGAGGCAGGAGTTGAGGACGCCACCCGCACAGGCGATCCGTGGCAGCTCGGCGAACTCGCGTTCGGGGCTCTGCGGGCTGGGCGACCTCCAAAGCTGAGCGCAACGCCCGCCGAACCGTACGCTCTCTCGCTGGCGGGCAACTGGGCGGCAGCCGCGAGGGAATGGAAGAGGCTCGGATGTCCGTATGAGATGGCTCAGTCGCTCGTGCTCGCGGACGACGAGGCGGCGTTGCGGAGGCCTTGCAAGTCTTCGACGGGCTCGGCGCGGCACCGGATGCCTCGGCTGCGAGGCAGCGCCTGCGTGAACTCGGCACGGCCCGGATCCCGCGAGGTCCACGGGCTGCCACGAGAGACAACCCCGCCGGGCTGACCGCGCGCGAGAGCGAGGTGCTCGCCCTGCTGGCGTCGGGCCTGACCAACACGGACATAGCGGCCCGCCTGTTCCTCTCGAATAAGACCGTCGAGCACCACGTCTCCGCGGTGCTGCGCAAGCTCTCGGTCGGTTGCCGCTCCGATGCAGTCCACGAAGCACGACGACTCGACCTGGTGCCAAAGATAGGGGCTGCGTGATCCCAAATTCAGGGTCGTTCCCCCATGCGCTAGTCGCCGCGATCCCCTAGCCTCGCCACGACGTGAACGAGGAGCGATCAGTGATCCCGTCAGCGAAAACCCAATCCGGCGACCAGATCCTCGAGCTGAGCGATGGAGGCTCACTCCGATACACCGAGCAGGGCGAAGGCAGTCCGATTCTCCTCATCCACGGGACCGGGGGCAATGCTTGGTTTGACAGCCCCCAGAGGCTCTCACGCAGCCACTGTGTGATCACATACGACCGCCGGGGATTCGGCGGCTCGAGCAGCGATCAACCGGCGAAGTATCTGGCCCGGCAGATCGACGACGCCGCCGAGCTACTGCGCCACCTGGCGGCCGAGCGAGCCACTGTCGTGGGTGCCAGCTGGGGTGGAATCGTCGCCCTCGGGCTGGCCGCCAATCACCCTGACCTAGTGGGAAGGCTCGTCCTGATGGAGCCGCCGTATCACGCAAAGAAGCACCCGACTCCGGGATTCGTGTTGGCCTTCATTCGGATTGCCCTCCTGCGCAAGCTCAAAGGCGAGGCGGTGGCCAGCGAGGCGTTCATGCGGTTCGCGACCCATCGCACGGATGGGGTCACAACCTACGACCGCCTCTCGAGCGATGTCCGTACGGCGCTTGCCCGTAATGCAGCCGGGACGATGGCGGAGCTCGACGCCGGCACCGGCGAGGAACTGGCCGAAGAGCAGGTGGCGGGCATCGAGGTGCCTGTTCTGCTGCTCGAGGGTGCTCTCAGCCAGGCCGTTTTCCGCAACAGCTCGACGAGGCTGGCGAGGAGGCTGCCGCACGCCCACGTGCAAGTCCTCCCGGGGGCGAGCCACATGATGCAGTTCGACGCGCCGATCGACTTCGAGCGCGCGGTCCTCAGCGTCGCCGGCTGAGGCATCGTTGACTATGCACTCGGTGGAAGCTCCCCGAGGCCCGGGGAGCGGATCAGCCATCCCAGTTCAGCCGTGCGCGTCGTTCGTAACGAGCAGTCCTGTTCATCTGTTCATCGACAGCGTCTGCGATCAGACGTATCAGACGTTCGGACTAAGGGCAACCCGGCCACCGACTCGCTCCAGTGGCGAGATCACGCGTGCTGCGCGACGCCACACCCGGGCCGCGGACCCATCCGCGCCGCGTTCGACCTCGACTCGCCTCGCTGATCCGTGACGCGAGCCATGTGCCGGAACTGGGCCGACGGCCACCGCGAAGCGCGAGAACCGGGTAGGTGTTCATCCTCGGCCGCGGCGGCCGCTTGATCCCAACGCAGGATCCGTCAGTTTGGGCCGTCGGTCGAACTTGCAGCGACTTGCCTGATTGGCTCGGCGAGCGCGAGTTCGGCAAGCCGTCGGATGGCCGCGTGGGATCGGGCGACCACGAGGAACCGCTTGGCGTGGCAGAAGAGCACATCCTCGACACCCGTGGCCGCGACAAGGTCGGCGCCTTCGAGCCCGCCCCACAGGGCCGGAAGGTTGCGACGGTTCACGAACGAGCCGAGTTCACGCGGCACCGCTTCAAGGCCGAAGCCCTGGCGCTTGGGGTAGATCACGAATAGCGCGTCGAGTGCCTCGGGCACGAGCACTTGCTTCCACGGAGCGTTGATCGGCAACTCGACAACGCGCGGATCCGTCGCACCGGCAATCGCCTCGCGCACAATGCGCTGAGAGCGGCGGCCTGAGGCGGCGGAAGCGACCTCGCGCGCGATGATGCCCTGCGCTAGGGCGACGGCCGCATCAAAGCGCTCGCGCTCCTGTTCGGGGGTGAGTGTTTCGTCCCAGCGTGCGTTGAAGCCACCGACAATTGCGTGGACGGTCATCGGACGCACGCCGTCGATCAGCGATTGCGTCAGCTGCTGGCCTGTGTCGTTGGCGTCCACGGCCTGCACGAGCGTCTCATCGATCGCGTCGGCAACCTCTTGATCGCCGGCGCACGCCTGGGCGCCGAACTCCCGCCACACGAGTCCGAAGGATGCATAGCGCACGCCGTTCGCCCGCGCGGCGTCAAAGTCCCGCTGATGATGGTCGTAGTCTCCCATAGAGGCGTCGTCGCGGAAGCCGACATCGACGCGTAGGTCAGCTCGGGCGAGGACGTCGCGGTCGCGGGTGCGCACCACCTCGACCGGGTCGCCCAGCAAGCCGAGCGCAGCGATCGCGAACACCTCGTCCGCGTGAAAGGAACCGTCGTGGGTCGCGATCAGCATCAGCGAAACTCTAGAAGGACCAGCACCGGCGCGATGATTGACTTCCCGCGCGGGCGGCCGTAGGTTCCCGCCGAGGTCGGGCGTTCGAGGCTGGGAGCGTCGCTATGTCAGGCCGTTGAGTTGCGCCCGTGTCAGCGAGAGCTCTGCTTCGAACTGAACAACAGGGCGCCCAGCACCTGATCATGAGCTACCACCAGGTGAAAACGCGCCGACGGTGCCGACGACCAGCCCCACCTGCTGGCCGCTTCGCCGTTCTAGGTCACGATGAGTTCGGTCCGGTACTCCGGTCTCGAAGGTGCAACCTGCACGCAGCACGAGGAGGAATCCATCGGACTCGAAAGCGGACCAGACTACGACAGGGCGTTCGTCCCCGACCCGCGCGTCGAACAGTACATCGACTCTCTGCCGACCTGGCAGCAGGCAATCTGCCGCGAGGTCCGAGCTCTCGTGCACGCCGCCGACCCGGAGGTCACAGAGACAATCAAACGAACCAAGCTCCCCTACTTCGTGCTGCAGGGCAACATCTGCGCTCTGCTGGCGGCCAAGGACCACGTCAACGTGTTTCTCTACGACGGCGCGATCGTCCCTGATCCCGAGGGAATCATCACCGCTGGCCACGAGAACAAGACGGCGCGGACGATGGCCGTACGTCAACACGAACGAATCAACACGTCTGCACTCACCTCCATGTTCAAGGCCATCATCGCCAACAACCGGGCCGGCGGCTGGCGCAAGCTCAAATGAGCACCCGACGGCAGCTGGTCCTGTCCGCTGCTTGGCTGCACGGCGACCGACGCCCCGTACGGAACGAGCCGCTAGGGGAGCATCTGGACGTGGAATCCGGGCCAGGACTACGGCGAGTGCTCCAACGCCTTGCTCGACGATCCCGGGGCCGCCGGCAACGGCCGGCCGGCCGCCTACTCACTGCTCGCCCGAGCGGCTACGGTCGCGGGGTCCGCGACCATTACCGTAATCTCCACGCCCACGCCCACGCCCACGCCCACGCCAAGTAGCCACGGGCGAGATCTGTATGACTGAGCGCAACCGTCGCATAGTCCTGGCGGAACGTCCGCAGGGCAACGTTGAGGACAAGACAGTTCGCCTCGAACACGGCGATGTTCCAGAGCCGGCCGCGGGTGAGGCCCTGCTGCGTAACCGCTACCTGTCGATCGACCCAACGATCCGGACATGGATGGATGACGTTCGTGGGTATCTGCCACCGATCCAGATCGACGAGGTCGTGCGGTGCGCAGCGGTGGCCGAAGTCGTGCGATCCAACAGCGATCGCTATAGCGTCGGGGACTTCGTGTTCGGGATGACTGGGTGGCAGGACTACGCCCTCGCGGACGAGGGCGCGCGCGCGATGCAGGCGCTGCCTCCGGGCATCGATCCGACAGCGGCCCTGAGTGTTTTCGGGGTGACGGGGATGACCGCTTACTTCGGGCTGATCGACGTTGGGAGAGTCAAGGAGGGTGACGCCGTGGTGGTGTCCGGGGCGGCCGGAGCGACAGGCTCGATTGTTGGCCAGCTCGCTCGCATCAAGGGCGCGGCGCGCGTCGTCGGTATCGCCGGAACCGATGAGAAGTGTGCGTGGCTAACCGACGACCTCGGATTCGACGCCGCGGTCAACTACCGCGCCGGCGATGTCGCCGCCGGCCTGCGTAAGGCCTGCCCAGACGGAATCGATCTCTACTTCGACAACGTAGGCGGCGAGCTGTTGGACATCTGTCTCGGTCAGTTGGCGCTGCGCGGACGCGTAGTCCTGTGCGGAGCGATCGCCACGTACAACGCGCGGGAAAAGACAACCGGTCCGAAGAACTACCGGAACCTGATCCCGCGCCGGGGCCGCATGGAGGGTTTCATCATCCTCGACTATCTGGACCGCTTCGCGGAAGGCCAACACGAGATGGCCGGCTGGGTCGGCGAGGGCAAAGTCAAGTTCGCAATTCACCTGGTCGACGGACTCGAGGCCGCGCCGTCGGCGCTCAACCTGCTGTTCACGGGCGGCAACACGGGCAAGGTGATCGTCCGGGTTGACTAGGGGAGGTTGCGATCGGCGGGACTCAGAGCAGCCGTGGCTGAGCGGTCATCTCGCCGCCGGCATCGCCCGTGTTGACCGTGTGCTTCGGCTCGATGAGCAGGACCTCCGTTTCCTCGCCGGCGTCGGGACAGTGCTCGACCCCACGAGGCACAACGAACACTTCACCGGGCTCGAGCTCGATATCTCGATCTCTGAGATGGATGGTCAGCCGACCACGGATGACGAGGAAGAAATCGTCGGTCTCATCGTGCTTGTGCCAGACGAACGGGCCCTTGACCTTGACGACCTGAAGTTTGTAATCGTTCAGGTATCCGACGATCCCGGGCTCGTACGCCCGGTCCAGCAGGGCGAGCTTCGCCGCGAGATTGATCTTCTCCGTCATCGTCTAACTCCCTTCGGCGCTACCAGGTTAGTCAGCGGCCCTGGCAGGCCGCGTCCCAGGAGCTTCGATGGGTCGCGCCAGACGACGTCCTTCTCCAGCACTACGTGGGCGAACCCCACCAGCCGAGAGGAGTCCTCGGCAGTATCGTCCGGGAATTCGAGCTCGGCCTGGCTAGACGTTCAGACCAAACCGACAAGCGATTCCCGACAACGTCCCCGTCGAGCAAGCGTCCGAGCCTGCGGACACCCGGCGGTCAGGAAGCCTGGGCGGGGCCACCGTTTCTCGACGGCGACTGGATCTTGCTGCTCTCGCGCGCCGGCAACTGGGCCGCCGTATATGCGTCAACCTCGTCGAGCGTTTCCGCCGCCAGCAGCGCTGCGCCGAGGCTGTCGAGCTGCGCGCGATGCGCGGTGAGCAGCTCAATGACCTCGCCGTGGGCGGACTCGATGAGCCTGCGCACCTCTTCGTCCACGGTTTGCTGGGTGGCCTCTGACGTTTCGCTCGCGCCCGGCAGCAGCGGGCCCCATCCCTCGGAGGGCAGCACGGCGACCAGACCGATTGCTTCACTCATGCCCCAGCGTCCGACCATCTGCCGCGTGATCGCAGTGGCCTGCTGAATGTCGGATTCGGCCCCCGTGGTGATCGTCCCAAAGACGATCTCCTCCGCGGCCCGCCCGGCGACCGCGACTTTGATCTTCGCGAGCAGGTCCTCGAGCGTGTAGGAGACCTGGTCGTCGTCTGGCGCCGAAAGCGTGACCCCGAGCGCCATTCCGCGCGGAATGATCGAAACCTTGCGCACCGGGTCGGCCCCGGGAGTGAGCATCCCGACCAGCGCGTGGCCCGCTTCGTGAAAGGCCGTCCGTTCCCGGTCGGCGGGCGACAGAACGATCCCGCGTGGGGCGCCGAGGAGAATCTTCTCCAGCGCATCGGTGAAGTCGATTCGTTGCGCCTTCTGGTGGTTGCGACGAGCGCCGAGCAGCGCCGCCTCGTTGGCCAGATTGGCCAGGTCGGCCCCGACCATGCCCGGCGTGCTGGCGGCGAGATCGTCAAGGTCGACGTCGTCCGCCAGCGGGATCGATCGGGTGTGGACCTCGAGGATCTTCCGGCGGCCGATGCGGTCCGGCGGCTGCACCGACACCCGCCGGTCAAAGCGGCCAGGGCGCAAAAGCGCCTGATCGAGGACCTCAGGCCGGTTCGTCGCCCCGAGGACGACTACCGCCTCGATCGAGGCGAAGCCGTCCATCTCGGTGAGGATCTGATCGAGGGTCTGCTCACGCTCATCGTTGGCGCCGGTAACGGCGGCCGAGCCGCCCCGCGAGCGGCCGATCGCATCGAGCTCGTCAATGAACACGATCGCCGGGGCGGCCTCTTTGGCCTTGGCGAACAGGTCACGCACGCGCGAGGCCCCGACGCCGACGATCGCTTCGATGAACTCGGAGGCCGAGATGGAAAAGAACGCCGCGTGGGCTTCGCCGGCTACCGCGCGAGCGAGCAGCGTCTTGCCGGTCCCGGGCGCGCCTGAGAGCAGGACGCCATGAGGCATCCGGCCACCCAACCGGCCGTAACGCTCTGGATTGCGCAGGAAGTCGACGATCTCGGTCAGCTCGGACTTGGCCTCGTCGATCCCCGCGACGTCAGCGAATGTGACCGTGATCGTGGAAGGATCGATCCGGCGTGCCTGGGAGCGGCCGAAGTTGCCCAGAGCGCCCATGCCGCCACCAGCCTTGGCGGCCCGCCGAGCCAGGAGTACGAACAACCCGACGATCAGAAGCGTCGGCCCAAAGCCGAGCAACAGCGACGCCAGCAGCGAGGTCTTGGCCGTGGTCGACGTCGCGTTGATCTGGACGCCGCGAGATTGGAGCAGCGCACTCAACTGCGTGTTGTTCCAGAACGTCGGGACCTCGGTGGAAAACAACTTCGTTGGCGTCGCCTTCGGGTCAGCGGCCGGGTACCGGAGCGCCGATCTGAACGTGCCCTGAATCGTGTTGCCGGTCGAGGCGATCGAGGCAACCTGGCCCGCCTGAACCTGGGTCAGGAAATACGGTGAGAAGGGAACCTTCACGCGTTGCTGGCTGCTCGGTGAGAACAGCAGCAGGGAACCCCAGTTCAACGCCACGAGCACCAACACGAACACGGCGAAACCGCGGGTCCGATGTGGCGGCCGCGCCGCCGGCGAATCAGGCATGCCGCGTCCGTCAGGCGCCGGAGCGACGCGCCAGCCGCGCTTGTCACGCGGCATCGGCTTGCTCGAATCCGCGTTATGGGCCGGCATCTCAGACACGTTCGATCCACGACCAGTGCTGGCCCCTGCGATCCGCACCATGACCGTCCCTACTCAGGCGATCGACGTGAAGCGAATCGGCATCCATGACACTGACATTACTCAATGAGCGATCTCTGGCCGGGCCATGGCAGCGCGGCTCGCCCTCTGAGTCGTCGAACCTCGACAGTGCCTCGGGCCCGCGAGTCGTGCACATGGGCGGTCAACCTAGCCCTCCGAGGGCTTCCAAGGACAGGAGCGCTCCGCACACATACGCCTGGCACCGGACAGGGCGTATCGTGTCCCCCATGGACGGCCGACTGGCACTGGTGGAGTTTCCGGCCGATGATCCTGACCGCGCGCGCCGCTTCTGGTCCGGGTTGCTCGGAGCGAAGTTCGAGATCCGGACCGAGGCCGAAGGGGACGGATGGCAGACAGCCGAGCAGGCTTCGGTCATCGGCGTGCACGAGCGCGGTCGCGGGCCCGGCGACTCGTTCTCGCTGCCGTATTTCGCGGTGGCCGATCTCGAGCTGGCGCTTGACCAGGTCAGAGAGCTCGGGGGAAGCGTCGTTCACCCGGGATCGCGCTGGGCGATCTGTAAGGACTCCGAGGGGAGCCCGTTCGGCTTGGCCCGCGAGCGGGCCTAGACGACCGAGCCCAAGAGGTCGCGGTGGTCTGTGTCGGTCCCGGGTCTTGGGCCTCCGCTAGCCGGAGGCGGTGATCGCACACCGGAATCCAGGCACGCGCCGGACCGGCGCGCGTGCGCGCTGCCCCGAGCTCGCAACGCGGGCCGGCATCGCCATGCTGGCCATCCTGTCCGCGCTGATGACCCTCCCGGTCATGCCGGCCGCCGCCACGTTCGGGGGTCGCAACGGTCCGGTCGCGGACGCCTGGTACGACAATGACCAGGGGGCCCATCAGGAGATTCGCTTCGAGATCCTCAGCGTGCCGTGGCAGCGGGGTGCCGCCAACCCACACAAGCTGCGCACCTGCTCGTCGCTCGACGGCTGCCCACAGTTTGGCTATCCCGCGTATTCGGCCGACGGCACCCGCCTCGTGTTTGCACAGGAGCCGAATATCTACGCCTCAGTCCGGACTTCCGAGCTTGTCCTTGCGAACGCAGGCGGCGGTAACCCGGTCGTGATCTCGGCTCCAACCGCGAACTACCTGCAGCCGAGCTTCGCGCCATCGGGCAAGCGACTCGTCTTCGTGCGGGGGTCGACGGAAGTCATCCCCACCTTCTGATCGGCGGTGCGGCGACGCCGGACTACTCACCGAACGGACACAGGATCGTCTACGTGTCCGGCAACCAGCACCTGTTGTACGTCGCCCACGCGGACGGCACCCACCGTTCGCCGATTTTCGGCCACCACACCCACAAGGTCGTGCGGAACGTCGATTACCCGGTTTTCTCCCCCGACGGAAAGCAGATCGCCTTCGCGAGCACCGACATCGGCCTCAACCCTTACCTCGTGCGACTCCCAGCCCAGGGCGGCCAAATCAAGGGTCTTTGGCGGGCAGGCTCACTCGACAGCGGCGGGACGAATCTCGGGACCGCGTGGCGGCCGCTCCACTAGCTCAATCGTCTCGCTCTCTCGGCTGGCCAAGAGGTGACGAGTGAGGAAGTCGGTCTGATCGGCGACCGCCCGCTCCCACGCTGCGCCGAGGTAGATGTCGAAATGGCCAACCGGGTAACGCTTGATCTCTCCGCGCGGCGCGGCCTGGGCGAATTTCACCGTCGCCTCTGATGGGGCCACCGTGTCGCCGTCGCAGACGCAGAACAGCGCAGGGCAGGCGATCTTCGCGGCTGACCGCCCGGGGCGATAGCCGGCGACACGCAGAGCCACTCGGGCAGCAACCCGGTTCTCCCAAAGCGTTTCCGCGGGTAGCAGTGCCTCAAAGCCAGGCTGGGAGTCGGGGGTGCTCATGACGGCAAACGAACCCGGCGGGCCTACGGCCGGAATGTAGTGAGCAGGACGGCCGATCAGCGCGCCAAGCTGGTCACGAACGCCCGCCGCGGTTGCCTTGGCGATGTTGGCGGCGCCCATCTTGGTCAGCGAGGCGATCCCGTCGGTGAACGGGCACTGCGAGACGACCGCGGCGATGCGCTGGTCAGCCGCCGCCACGGCCAGTACGTGCCCACCGGAGAACGACGTGCCGAACAACGCCACGCGGTCGGGATCGACCCACTCCAGGGCGCGCGCGTACCCGATCGCAGCGCGGTAGTCCGCCCGCTGCTTGCCGATGTCGAGCAGTTGACGCGGTTCGCCCGCGCTGGCGCCGAAATGCCGGTAGTCGAAGACCAACGCGCCGAGGCCGGCGGCGCAGAACCGCTCGGCGTAGGCGTCCAACCGCAGCTCCCGCGTGGCCGAGAACCCATGCGCCAGCACGACCAGGGGGGACAGTCCGTCGATGTCCGGCCGGTAGAGCCAGCCAGCACACTCGACGCCGTCCGACGAGAAACTCACATCACTCCGGATCACGGCTCATACCTCCCAAGCTGGTCAATGCGCTGTTGGCGATCCTCGATCGTACGCGCTCGGCCGGGACAGACGAGCTCACGCGTGTGCACGGCGCTGCTCGGTGGCGCTAGGACAGCCCACCGGTTGGGTCCTGGACGGTTCTGAGCGAGGCCCACCGTGCGACTCCTGACAGCCTCGCCAGACGACATCATGCCGGGCTGGACGGGGCCCGAGTTCGGCTAGGCGAGTGGGAGGGATCGCAACCGGAGGTGGGCTCGTCCGGGGCCTGAGGGTCTACGCTCGACGAGGTTTGAGAACGGGCGCCTCAGACGACCTGGCTGCGCGGGCCCGCGATTGGCGGCGTTCGGCCCTGAATTCGATCTGCGACGTACTCGAGCCCTGGCAGTCCGGAGTGGTGGCTCGTTGCACCCGCTATCCGAACTACTACGAATACAACGTCGTTCAAGTCAGGCACGACCCGGGGATGGACGTCCCGCCGCTGATCGACTTCGCCGATCGAGCCCTGTCCGGCCTGGGGCACCGGCGCATCGACTTCGAGCGGGTGGAGCTCGCCGGCGCGATGCGGTCCGAGTTCGAACGCAGGGGGTGGAAGTCGATGCTCCTGGTGCACATGCGCCACGATGGCGGCGAGCCGGTTGACCAAGCCGCCACCGTGGAGGAGGTCTCCTATGACGTTGTCCACGACCTGCGGGTTGCCTGGCACGAGGAGGACTTCCCCGGGATTGACGCCTCAGGTTTCTTCGGCGTTGCGCGCGAGGTGTCACTCGCGCGCAGCGCCCGGGTTCTGGCCGTCCGAGATCGGGGAACGCCGATCGCCTATGCGCAGATCGAGTGCGCGGGCGACGCTGCGGAGGTCCGAGACGTCTACGTCCACCCCGATCATCGCGGCCGCGGGCTCGGCAGCGCCCTCACCTCTGCGGCCATCGACGCGGCGCCATCGGTTCGAGACCTGTGGATCACGGCTGATGACGAGGACCGGCCGAAGCACCTGTATGCCCGTCTCGGTTTCCGGCCCGTGGCGCGGGAGCTGCAGGTGCTGCGGTTGCCCTGATGCCTAGGGTGCTCGTGCCCTCCCGGGTGTCATCATCAACGGATGAGCTACACGAACGCTGACGCTCGCGCCCAGCTGGTGAGCGAACTGGACCGGGCGGCGGAGCGGATCGGCTACGCGCTCGCGTCGCTCGGCGAAGCGTACGAGTGGCTCGACGAGCAGACGGCGGACCGGCTCGAGGCGGAGTTGTTTCGCCCCGTGGGAGCCGCCTATGGTCGGGCCAAGCGGACATCGTCAGAGTTCTCCGAGCGCTACGACCTCCCGGCCCACGACTTCGAACAGACCGCGCCGGGGGGCAGGCCGGGAGACGCCCGCGGGGCGATCGAGCGCGCGGCCGAAGCGCTGCGCAGCGCCGACGAGACGCTCGCGACGCTGCAGGACTCGATGCTCCCAGTGGAGGTCGGTGATCCCGAGGTGCGAGCTGGACTGATGCAGATCCGCGAGGCGATCAGTCCCCTGTCCGGGCGTGCGCGGGAGGTGCTGCGGATCCTCGGGCGCTGAGGCGCCCGGCCATGACTACGCGGTCACGGTCGCCGTCCGCGGGCTGGCCGGTGTGAGTGCGCCGGAGGCAGCAGCACGCTGATCAGCGCGGCACTCGCGCCGGGCATCGTCACCCGGTAGCCGTGCGCGCGCCGCCGGAGTGTCTGCAGGGCGCGCGGGTTCAGCCACTGCGCATCCCCATTCAGGCTCTGACCGGCCAGGGTCACTCCTGACCGTGCGGTCACCGCCGGCGCCAGCAGGCGCTGTACGGTCGCCGGCCCGCGGGCCGTAAGGCGCAGGTCGACATTCGCCGCCCGGCTGCCCTTGTTGATCACCAGCACGCGCGCGGTGCGACCCGCAACCCTCACCGCCCAGACCTTGATGCCCACGCCGGGCCGCCGTTGCACCTGAGCAGGCAGCAATCGCGCGCCGGGTCCGAGCGTGCGGGCGAAGAGGATCATTCCGTAGAGCAGGGGATGCACGCTGACGCCACTGCCCGACAGGATGAACGGCGCGTTGTAGGCGTCGTCGCGGATGTGGATGTTGACCCCGTCGACCCGACTTCGGAGTAGCTCGAACAGCGCGTCGGGTGCCCACAGCGCGGTGGCGAACGTGTCACTGACCCCGGGTGTGCCGCCGCAGGTGACCGAGTTCATCTCCGTGAGACGAAACTTCAGTCCGGCGCGATGGGCCAGGACAGCTGCGCCGCTGACCGAGCGCGCCATGCCCGCCGAGGCGCGCTCGCTGAGCACCCGGGCGACCGTCGGGACGAGCCGCGAGCCGGGATAGGCACACTGTGACAGCGGATAGCGGTGCGCCGTGACGAGTCCGACCGTTCGAGGTCGGCGCGCGAGCAGGCTGGAGACCCAGTTGATGTCAAGCGACGGATTGGCGACCGCCGGTCCGAGGATCGGCACGCCGGGGGCGACCTGACCGAGCGCTCGGGCGTACGCGCCGAAGCCACGTACGTAGGTGCGGGCGGAGAAGCGTGGGAGCACGATCGCCCGCTCGATCCCCGCGCGGGCCATCGAGACCAGCCGATACCAGAGTTGGCGGTGATAGAGGTCCGGCTCGTTACCGACCTCGAAGCCGGTGATCGTGCTGCGGGGCAGGGCGGCTGTGGCGGCGCTGGCCCATTGCACGGCCATGGCGGTGGAATTTGCGACCAGGTTCAGGTCGAGGATCAGGCGCAGGCCGCCGCCTCGCACGAGCGAGCGCGTCCGCTGCAGCCACGACGGCGTCAACTCGAACGCCCTGGTCGGCATCGCCCGCTCGATCGGCTCCCAGTAGGAGTGATCGGCTGAGTCACCCCCAACGCGCAGGATCAGCGGGCCTTCGCCAACTACGTGGACGTCGGCCAGGATCCGCTCGAACTGGCGCATGTGCCGCAGGTAGCGCGGCAGCCCCCAGTACTCGGTCGAGAGCCCGAAGTACGAGGAAGGAACCGCAATCCCCGGAGCTCCGACACCGATCCTCGCGGTGAGGACGGGAAGGCGCCGGTTAAGAGCCGGACTCACGCGCGCCAGCGCCGGGACTCCAGTGCCCGCCGTCAGGCGCCGCGTGGAGTGCGACCAGCGAATCGGGGTGCGATTGCTGACTCCCCCCGAAACGGCCGGCAGGACCAACGTCGCAGTCAACGCGCCGGCGCCCATCGCCACAGCGACGCCGACGCCCCGATTGCGTATCGCCGTGCGTGTGGGCGCACGGCGCGATGGTGAGAAGGACGTGCGAGATCCGACGTCGTCTCGGTTGTCGAATCTCTGTGCGCTCATGGTCGATTTTGCACACGCAATCGCCCTCACGCGTGCGGGCTCCGGCCACCGAGCCGGAACGTCCCGAGCATAAGCCGGATTGATTAATGGGAGCCAAGCCCCGATGTTGGCGTCCGGTTGCGATGCGGCGAGCTACGCCGCGCCGACCGCACCGACCCGCACTCGGCGCCGGCCGAGCCTTCGGTGGCGGCGGCGAGCGGGACTGCCGACAGCGTCGGCATGGCGGCGCAGCAACTCGACCAGCTCGAGGCTGGGGAAGAACGGATCGGCGATCACGGCGCGCGTGGGCACCGACAACGCGGCCCGGAGTTCGCCGTCGGCCTCAGCCAGCAGCAGCGCGCCCTCCGGTACCCCGCTCGCGCTATCGAGCGTGGCCAGCGCGGCCAACGCGACGGCGTCGTCTCCGTACGCAGGCCTAATGGTGATCGTGGGGGTGGTGAGAGGAGTCATGAACGCAATCTGACGCCTGGGCCGCATGAATGCAAATAGGGGTTTGCTTCATCAGGTATAACTCCATGTAATGCTCGACACCAGGCGCTTGCGGGTCTTGTGCGAGGTCGCCAAACACGGTTCCTTCTCGGCGGCCGCGGCGACGCTCGGCTATACCCAGCCGGCCGTGTCGCGACAGATCGCCACGCTTGAGGCGGAGGCCGGCACGATGCTCGTGTTGCGGGTGCCTCAGGGTGCTGTGCTGACCGACGCCGGCCAGCTCCTGGTCAAACGCGCCGAGGCGATCCTCGCGAGCCTCGTCGATGCGGAAACGGAGCTGCGAGCGCTAGCCGGGCTAGAGGGTGGTCGGCTGCGGCTGGCGTCGTTCGCGTCTGCCGCGGCCTCGATCCTGCCCCTGGCGATCGCCCGCTTCCGGGAACGATTTCCCGCCGTGGAGCTCACGATCGCAATGGCCGATCCGATCGATTCCCTGCCCCAACTCCGAGCGGGGGGCTTCGACCTGGTGCTCTCGCATGAAGACCTGTCCGGGCGCCTGAACGGCGACGTCGCAGACGTGCGCGCGGGAGTCGAGCAGGTGCACCTGTTCGACGATCCGATGTACGTGGCGATGCCGCCAGAGCACCCGCTGGCCTCGGAAGCGCGGCTCGGCCTGGAGCGGTTCGCCGACGAGCAGTGGATGCTCGCGACCACGAAGACCTGTCCAGACTCCCGATTGTTCCTGCGCGCCTGTCATGCCGCCGGCTTTGAGCCTCAGATCGCGTTTCAGAACGACGACTACCCAGCGATCCTCGGCTTTGTGGCCGCCGGCGTCGGCGTCGCGCTGATCCCAGACATGGTATGCCGCGGAATCCGCGAGGACGTGGTGGTCAGAGAGCTGGACCCGGCGCCTCCGGCCCGCCCGATCATGGCCGCGCTGCCGGCCGGCTACCGCTCGCCTGCCGCGGCCGCGATGCTGATGGTGCTGCGTGAGATCAGCGACGAATGGGTGGCCGAGCGACCGATGCTGGCCCACGCCTAGCCGCGCCCGGGGGACGACAGCAACGGCGCGTCGGTGTACCGGCGGGCGACGTCGGACAGCACTCGGATCATCGGCTTCGCCGCCGGCGCAACGCCCGGCCCGGTGACCGTCGCTGCCACGACCTTGCGCGCGGGGCTGCGGGGAGCGAGCTCGCGGACCACGATCCCGGGATGGACTCGGGTCAGGGCCAGCCGGGGAATCAGCGCTACCCCGACGCCGGCGGCCACGAGCCCCTGGACGGTCTCGTAGTCATCACTCTCGAAGGTCACATTGGGCTCAAATCCCGCCGCCAGACACGAGCGCACCACGTGGCGGGCGCAGGGGCTCTCGGCCGAGGTCTGAACCCAATCCTCACCCCGCAGGTCGGCAAGCGTGAGTTCAGGCTTGCTCGCCAGGAGGTGCTCGGCCGGGAGCGCCACATGCATGTGGTCCTCCAGCAGAGTCACTGCCCGTAGCCCCACCCCCGTGCGTTCGCGGACACCGGGAAACTCGAATAGCAGGGCGAGATCGAACTCACCGGCGCGCAGCCGCGGGGCGATCTCCTCCGGCTCGCCTTCAGCCAGCGTCAGCGACACCGCCGGATGACGGGAGCGGAAGCCGGCCACCGCCTCGGGAATCAGCGTCGCGCCGGCGGATGGAAACGACGCGACCCGGAGCACGCCTCCCCGCACGCCGAGCACCGCCGCGAGGTCGGCCTCGGCGGCCTCCACCTCGGCAAAGATCGCGCCCGCGTGTTCCAGCAGCATCGCGCCGGCGGCGGTCGGCCGGACGCCTCGTCGGTCTCTGACCACCAGGGTCGCCTCCGTCTCGGATTCGAGCCGCGCGATGGACTGGGAGATGGCCGACTGGGTGTAGGAGAGGGCCTCCGCGGCAGCCGAGAACGACCCCCGGCTCAGCACCTCCTGGAGCACCTTCAGGCGACCGAGATTGAGCATTAGTAGATTTTATACTGTGGAGAAGAAACTTCACTAGCACTGATAGGAGGCAAGTGCGATTCTCGTGACGAACACACCACGGAACCTGGATCGAGCAAGGACTGGAGCAGCGCCATGTCACTCAACGCGATCGTCTCCTACGACGCCACTGCCAATGACCACGACGCGCTGGTACTCGGGCGCCTGCTGGCCGACGCCGGTGCCGAGCTCACGCTCGCCTACGTGCGTCACACCACACAGGTCGAGCACACTCGCGAAGAGCTCGAGGAGCACGAGGCCGAGGCGCTGCTGGAGCGCGGGGCCCGGTGGCTCGAGAACCCGGATGTCAAGCGGCGAGTCGTGATCAGCGGCTCCACCGCCGAAGGACTCAGGTGGCTGGCCGAGCAAGAGGACGCGCAGATCATCGTCTTCGGCTCGGACTACCGGACCGCCTCCGGACACGTCGCCCCCGGTCGCTCCACACAGACGCTGCTCGAGGGTGGGCCCGCGGCGCTGGCCATCGCCCCCGCCAATTTTCGTGCCGGCGACACTCCGCGGATCGGCAGGATCGGCGTACTCGCCGGAGCTGGCGACACCGCCGCTCTGGAGACGGCGCGCGACTTGGCCGACAGCCAGGGCGCGACGCTCACCAGTGACCAGCGGGGCGTCGATCTTCTCGTCGTCGGCTCCCGCCCCGAGGCGCGGGAGCGACGCGTGATGATCACCGCTCAGGCGCAGAACGCGATCGAGAATGCAACTGCACCGGTACTGGTGCTCGCGCGCGGCGTTGCTCTGGAGTTCCCGGTTCACGCTGGGGTCTAAGCCGGCTGGCCGCTGGGCCATGCACCCCGCCGCGACTATCGTGGCGCCGTGTGCGGACCCTGATCATCTCTGACCTCCACCTCGGTGGCCGGCTGCGCCACGACGTGCTGGCGCGCCCCCGGCCGCTGGCGCGACTGCTTGACGCGCTCGACGGAATCGATCGGCTCGTGCTGCTCGGCGACACGATCGAGCTGATGGAGGGACGCTCGCGGCACGCGATGAACGTAGCGGAGCCCGTCCTGCGAGCGATCGGCAGATGCCTCGGGGCCGGCCGCGAGTTGATCCTCGTTCCGGGCAACCACGACGCTCCGCTCGTTCGCTCGTGGGTGCGTCGTCATCGTGAGAGTCTCCACGTGCAAACGTCCATCGAGCCGACCGCGACCCCTGCGCTCGCGCGGGTCGGAGCGTGGCTGAAGCCGGCTCAGATCCAGGTGCGCTATCCGGGCGTGTGGTTGGCGCCGGGGGTGTGGGCCACGCACGGCCACTACCTGAATCGCCACCTGACACCGGAATCGACGTACGGAATTCTGCGCGGGATCCTGGGTGAGCTGCCTCGCAGCGGCGCGTCACCTGGAGACTATGAACTGGGCGGCCGATCGTCCCTGATCCAGGCGACAGGATTGCTGCCACGGCCGCTGGCCACACCGCTCCACGACCTCTCCGACCTTGCGCGGGCTTCCACCATGCCCAGCGTGCGCCGGCACCTCCTGCACCGCCGGATCGCGCCGCTGACCTCGGCGCTGCTGGGCCAGCAGATGCAAAGAGCGAGCATCCCCGCGCTGGTTCATGTCGTGCGACAGCTCGGCGTCGACGCCCAATGGGTCGTGTTCGGGCATGTGCACCGGCTCGGTCCGATCCCCGGCGACGATCCGCAGCAGTGGCGGGGCGCGGACGGCGGAGCGTCAATCGTCAACACCGGGTCGTGGCTGTACGAGCCGCTCCTCGTCCACCGAGCCACTCCCCCTCACCCCTACTGGCCCGGCGGGGCCGTGCTGCTGGAGGATGGACGGGATCCGCAGGCCATCGGACTGCTGGACGACCTGAGCCCACGAGACCTGCGCTAGTTCTGGCTCAAGGCAGGATCAGATGACTGTCGCCGAATTCGTGCCAGAGGTAATGCTGGCTCAGCGCAGCCTGGTAGCAGCGCTCGAGCAGGGGGCGGCCGGCCACTGCCTCGAGCAGTTGCAGATGCGATGCCTCAGGCTCGTGCCAGCCGGTGATCAGCCCGTCGACGAGCTGGAGCCGTTGCTCCGGCCTGACCACGAGCCCGGTCCAGCCTGACTTCGGACGCGCGCGGCCAGGTGCCGCCGCGGCTGATTCGAGCGCGCGCACGACCGTGGTCCCGACGGCGATCACGCGGCCGCCCCAGCCGCGGGTGGCGCTGACCAGCCTGGCTGTCGCGTCCGGCACCTGAAAGTACTCCGGAATCGGCTGTTCATGCTGCTCGGGCGAGGAGACGCCGGTATGCAGCGTGATCGGCGCCATCAGCACGCCGCGGGTGAGCAGCCGCGTGAGCAGCTCCGCGCTGAACGGCCGGGCGGCCCTCGGCATCTCGGCGCTGCCGGGCGTGGTGGCGAACACCGTCTGGTAGGCCGCGAGCGGCCACGACTTCTCCACGTAGCCGTAGCGAATCGGCGCGCCATGAACATCCAAGAAGCTCTCGATCGACGACCCCGCCTCGCAAAATCGCGCGAGGAGCAGCCTGGCTCCGGAGGCGTAGCGAGCCACGAGCTCCACCTTCGCGCCGCCGGGCAGCGCGATCGTCTCGCCGGCGCGGCCCGGCCTGGGGCGCGAGCCGTCGACGCTGCGCAGTTCGATCACGCGCCAGCTCGGCGGCAGCCCGGGTGCGCGGGAAGCCACGTGCACGCGAACCTCCGCGCCGTCTTCACGGCGCCCCGGCAGGGCGGCCGGAAGCGTGGCGGAGATGTTGACGACCAGTAGATCACCGGGCGCGAGCAGTTCCGGGAGATCGCGGAACCGGGCGTGGGCGATTTCCCCACGCGAGCGCCCAGCCACCATCAGTCGCACCTCGTCACGCGCCAGGCCGCGGGCCTCAGGAGGCTCCGGCGCCTCGAGCGCCGGCGGCAGCTCAAACGCCAGCGCTGTCATAGGCCCAACTCGCGCGCGAGGTAACGTCCGCTCGCCAGCTCGCCGTCGATCAGCCTGAGCAGACCTGGCACGCTGGTGCGGGCGAGCGGGCGGTCAGAGATATCCTCGCCGGGAAACGCGTCCTGATGCATCTGGGTCCTCATGTCCCCCGGGTCAACCGCGTAGACCCGGAGCGACGGCTGCTCGGCGGCGAGCACGGCGGATAGCTGCTCGAGCGCCGCCTTCGAGGCTCCGTAGCCGCCCCATCCTTCGTAGGCCTCCACGGCCGCGTCGGAGCTGATGTTGATGATGCGCCCGCCGTCGGGCAGACGGGGTAACGCCAGTTGCACGAGGGCCAGCGGCGCGAAGGCGTTGACGGCAAACACGCGTTCCAGCTCGACGATCGGATAGTCAGCGAGCGCCGGCTGCGGGCTGGGGCCCAGCACGCTGGCGTTGTTGACCAGCAGGTCGATGGTTTCGCCCGCGGCTGCGACGAGGGCACGTCGGTGCTCAGGATCGTTGACGTCCCCTGGCAGGGCGACCACCTCGGTGTGGGCGCCGAGCTCGCGCGTGACCGCTTCCAGCTCGGGTGCTCCGCGGGCATCGATCACGAGCGCCCACTCTCGTAAGGCCAGCGCGCGGGCCAGCTCCAATCCGAGTCCACGTGAGGCGCCGGTGATGATCGCCAAAGCCATTGCACCACGGTAAGCGGGCGGCGGTCCCGATTTCCAGAGGCAATTGGTCCTAGGACCTGCGCACGACCAACCCGTCCCTGACCGCTAGCAGCGCCGCCTGCGTTCGGTCGGCGACACCGAGCTTCGCCAGCACACGACCAACGTGCGCCTTCACGGTCTTCTCGGAGATCCCGAGTTCGAGCGCGATTCGCTTGTTGGATCGTCCGCCGGAGATTTGCTCGAGCACCTCACGCTCGCGTCGGGTCAGGCGCTCCTCGACGGGGGCGGGCAGCGCGACCCCCTGGGCCAGCGCCTGGACGAGGCGGGCCGCTGCGGAGGGGTCGATGATCGCCTCGCCGCGGTGGGCTGCCTTGATCGCACGGGCGAGCTCTGAGGGCTCGACGTTCTTGAGCAGGTATCCCGCCGCCCCGGCCTGGATGGCCGGCAGCACCTGGGCTTCGTCGAGAAAGCTGGTCAGCACGATCACCCTCGTGTCGGGCAGCCGGCGACGCAGCTCGTGCATTGCATCGATGCCGTCGCGTTCAGGCATCAGAAGGTCCATCAGCACCACGTCGGGGGCCAGCGCCAGTGCCTGCTGAACTCCCGACTCGCCGTCCGCCGCCTCGCCCACCACCTCGAGCCCGTCCTGGAGCTCCAAGAATGCCCGGAGGCCCTCGCGCACCACCGCGTGGTCGTCGACGATCAGGACCCGGATCACGGGGCAAGCTCCAGGCTGACCGTGGTGCCGGCTCCGGGGGACGACCTGATCCGCAGCTGCCCGCCGAGCTCGCGCGCACGCTCCTCCATCGAAGTTAGGCCCAGGTTGCGTGCGCGCAGCTCGGGCCGTCCGGGATCGAACCCCACCCCATCGTCGCCGACCTCGATCCGGTGTCTGGCCAAGCGGACCGTGATCTGGCCTGCGCGGGCGTGAGCGAGCGCATTGTGCAGCGCCTCCTCGACGATTCGCAGCACGGCGAGCGCACCGGCGCTCTCGAACGGCGGCAGCGGTTCGTCCTCGATCAGAGTCACCTGCACCCCATGCACCCGCTGCAGCATCTCCATCTCCTTGCGCAGGGTCTGCTCGAGTCCGTCACGATCGAGTTCCGGCGGCCGGAGGCCGAGGATCAGCGAGCGCAGCTCGTCCAGCGCCTCACGCGCAAGCTCACGCAGACGCTCGATCTGCGCCCGCGCGGCGGCAGGGTCCCGATCCAGCTGAGTGCCGGCCGCCTCTGCCGTGAGCATCAGGCTGAACAGCTTCTGGCTGACCACGTCGTGCAGGTCGAGGGCGAGGCGGTTGCGCTCGGAGACGATCGACAGCTCGCGACTTCGCTCGTACAGCCGAGCGTTGGTGATGGCGATCGAGGCGTGCGCGGCCAGCAGCTCGATCAGCTGCCGGTCGGCAGAGTCGAACGTCTCCCCCCGTTCCTTCTCAGTCAGATAGAAGGCACCGATGACCTCGTGCTGCGCGATTATCGGCACCCCGAGGAACGACCGCATGTCCGGATGCCCCCGCGGCCACCAGCCTCGGAACCGTGGATCCCGGTGGATGTCGTCGGTCAGAAACGGATCGGCCGTCGTCAGCATCGCTCCTAGCATCCCGTGCGTCCGCGGCAGCGGCCCCATGGTCGCGATCAGACCGTCGCCCATCCCGGAGACGAGAAACTGGCGAAACCCGCCCTCGCCGTCCGGGATGCCAAGCGCCGCGTAGCGCGCGCCGGCGAGCTCACGGGCAGCGTCGACCAGGCGCTGCAGCACGTCTTCCACTGAGAGCTGCGACGCGACCGCCAGCACCGCGTCGCTGACCGCCTTCAGCGCGGGGGTGAGGGGCTCGGCCATGCTCGGCACGATACTTTGCAGCGATGCCGCGATATTGGTTCTGGATGCAGGTGGTGATCGTGGGGTTCGTGCTCGTCGGCATGGTGATCGCCATCACCAGGCTGGCCTGAGGAGCCAGCTAGAGTCCGCCCCGTGTTCGGCTCGATCGTCGCTGGTACCGATGGCTCTGAAACCGCCACGACGGCCGTCCGCTACGCGATCGATCTAGCCCGTGAGCTGGACGCGCGACTGCACATCGTCAGCGCCTACGAGCCGGTGTCGGCGCACCGCCTGCGCAACGAGAAGCCCGAAGTGCCCGAAGATCTGCAGTGGATGGTCAACCCACGTGAGGACGTGCTGTCGCTGCTCGAGCGCGCAAAACAGGAGGCCACGAGCGCGGGGGTCTCCGAGGTGGAGACGTTCGCGCGCCAGGGGGATGCGGCGGACGCGATCCTCGACGTGGCCGAGGAACAGCGGTCCGATCTGATCGTGGTCGGTAACCGCGGGATGACCGGAGCCAAGCGCTTCCTGCTCGGCTCAGTTCCGAACAAGGTCTCCCATCACGCGCCCTGCTCGGTGCTGATCGTGCGGACGACCTAGCACCGTTTTCTAGTGGCGGCGCCTCGCCGCGTTGGCGCTGGGCGCCGTCGCGGCCCCGGCGTCAAGCAGGCCGTACCCATAGGTGGAGTTGGGCTTGGTGGTCCCGAGGGTCTGGGCTGTCGCCTCGAGCCGTGCCAGCACCTGGTCCGGGCCAGGATGACGGCCGATGACTCCGCTGGCGATGACCAGGGCCGCCGTGGCGGCGACGTGCGGAGCGGCCATCGAGGTGCCGAACCAGCTGGGATAACTGAACCGGCCCGGATTGGACGCGTCCGTGAACGTGAGCTGGGAGACGTTCGGGAGGGGCCGCGTGTCATGGCAGTTCGGATCGGTCAGCAGGCTCGTGTCGCTTCCTCCGCCGGGGGCCACGAGGTCCAGACGGGCGCCGCCGTTTGAGTAGCTGGCCAGGCAACGGTCCTTGGTCGTGGCGCCGACCGAGATCACTGCGGGCGCGCGGGCAGGATAGGCCACCTGCGCGACACCCTCGTTCCCCGCCGCCGCTACCACCACGACGCCGCGCTGATGTGCGAAACGGATCGCCGAAATGATGTCCGGGATGTCCGCGGAACTGACGTCCAGCGAGAACTCGAGACTGAGATTGATCACCTGCGCCCCGTGAGTGGCGGCATAACGGATGCCCTTCGAGATCGTCGCCGCGTCGCCCGTGCCGTCTGCGGCGAGGATTCGCACCGGCATGATCGAGGCTCCGTAAGCCAGACCGGTGAGGCCGAAGCCGTTGTTGGTCGCCTCCGCCAGCAAACCGGCCACGAACGTGCCATGACCTTCTCGATCGAGCGGATACGCATTTCTGGCCACGAAGTCGTAAGGCTTGACAAACTTCGTTCCGCCGAAGTCCGGAGCGCGCTTGAAGTTGTGCCAGTTGCGGTAGGCCACGCCGGTGTCGAGGATCGCGATCGTCACGCCGCGTCCCCCGGGCCTGTGGTCGGCCCGCAGGTTCGCCCACGCCGCCGGCGCGTCCACGCCGAAACCGGGCAGGAAGTTCCATTGTGTGGACTCCCAACCCCTGACCACGTGGGAGCGTCCGGGGTCGTTCGGGACCCACGATCCGGCCAGGTGCGCCACATAGTTGGGCACCGCGTAGGCCACGCCAGGTTGGCCGCGCAACCGGGAAACCGCCTGGCCGACGCTGAGACCCCTGGGCAGCCGGATGATGCGCTCCCCCGGCGCCGGCGCCGGAGCCGCGGAAGCAACCCGGGCGCCCATCCGGCGAGCGATGTTGGCTGTGACGGTTGCCGCCGGAAGCGCGCCGGCGGTCGCGTACTGGACGATCACCTCGCCCGGAACGTAGTCGGCTGCCCGCGCCGCCGCGGGCCCCAGACCGCCCGCTGCGGTGAGCAGCGAAGCGGTCCAGAGCGAAATGTGAAGGAGGCGGCGTTTGGGATGCATGCGGTGCGGTGGGGGATAGCCCGGCTCGAGGCACAGGCGGTCAGACACGGTTAAGACATCATGAGACACCCGAAAGTTGCCCCCCTACAACGCTAGCGCTCGTCGGAGTCGACGGTGACACCCCATTTCTTCCCCAGAGACGAGTACTTCATGCGGCTCGCCCTCCGAGAAGCCGAGCGAGCGCCCGAACACGACGATATCCCGATCGGAGCGGTGATCGTCAGGGACGGGGAGGTGGTCGGCTCAGGCCACAATGAGCGCGAGCTCCGCAGCGACCCGACCGCCCACGCCGAGATGATCGCCCTCCGCGACGCCGCCCGCGCGCGCTCGACCTGGCGAATCCTCGATTCCGTCATCTACGTGACGCTCGAACCCTGCGCGATGTGCGCGGGCGCGTTGGTCCTCGCTCGCGTCCCTCGCGTGGTGTTCGGTGCGTGGGACCCGAAAGCCGGCGCAGCCGGCAGCGTCCTGGACGTCCTGGCCCAGCCGCAGTTGAATCACCGTCCGCAGGTCGAGGGTGGATTGCTGGCCGATGAGTGCGGGGACCTGCTGCGGGCGTTCTTCGCCACTCGGCGGTAGGAAGCGCTCGCGCAGCCACAGCGCCGCTACCTGCTCCGGCGTCGGCATCTGGTGCCATGCTCGCTCGTACGTGCCTGAGCTCCCGCTCGTGTGCCACGCGGGTCACCATCGAGAGTACGATTGGAAGCCTAGCTGGACGGGCGCCACGTCTGTGTGTGCAGCCACACACCGTCCATTGCGCCGGAATGAAACGCTGACCGCGCGGCTGGTCAATCACATATCGGGGATGACTAATGAGCCAGACGGCACGTAGGAGAGGGTCGTCGCTGCGGCGCTTGCCATCGCAGCAGCGCTGACGGGTTCCGCGTCGGCGCGGCAGCCGGTGCCGGCCACTCTTCGGATCGATTCGCTCCTGACGTCGTTTCATAAGACGGATGTGCCGCCCCTTCACGACTCGGCCGGAGACGCCTTCCAGTTCACCGACCAGCTAAGCAAGCACGGCAAACGCGTCGGCCATGACGCTGCGAGCTGCGTGCACACCGATCGCGTCAACTACGAGTGCACCTGGACGATCGTGTTGGCGCGCGGCAGCCTGCAGCTGGAAGGCCCCGCGCGGGACCGGGACCCACGGTACGATGCTGGTCACCGATGCCCTGAAGACGGTCGCGCATTACAAGGTAACGTTTTTCGCGTAAGGACCTGAGCGTCGGGGGAGTCCAGCTGAGGTGAAACGCGACCCGTCCGCGCGCGCGTCGACACCCTTGCCGTATTGCCGGAACAGGCCGAAAATCGGACTTCCGGCAAACTTTCGAGACACAATGGGAACCTTTGCCGGACGCCCGGAAACCTCCGGCAAAGGGGTTGCCGGAGGTTTGCCCACGACCGCCTAAGCTTTCGGCGGTCGATTCCGTGTCACTAGTTCCCATAGCTGTTCCCTCGGATTCGGCATAACGGGGCAAAAATCCCTGCACAAACCCACCTGGAGAGGTGGCAGAGCGGTTGAATGCGCCGGTCTCGAAAACCGGTATGGGCGTTTCCGTCCATCGGGGGTTCGAATCCCCCCCTCTCCGCTGACCGGCAAGGACGGCATCTACGGCGTCCTGCCCGCAACAGCGGTCGAGCGCGCGGCGCGCGCAGCACGATCAGGTATGCCGCTCCGAAGGCCGTGGCCCGGTGCCTGTCGCTTGAGCAACGGCATACGCGATCAGCTCTTCCACGCTCTGCGGATCGCCGCATCGAGCGCTATGTTGCGACCTCGGGCCCCGTGGCGGTGATCTTCGACGGCGTCCTCATCGAGTCGGACGAGCCGCGATCGGACCGCATCTTCGGGCACTAGGGGAGCTCGCGACCAGGACCAGGTCATCGTGCTGACTCACCACCACCCCCTGATCAAGGCGGGCAGGCGCGCGCTCAAGAACAGGCTGGTCGGACGAGTACCTGCCAGACGCGGGCGTTCCGGAGGCGATTGCGCTGGCCGCCGACGCCCGCGTCGACGTCGAGGCACTGATCAGCGAGCGGTTTCCGCTGGCGCGGACCGAGGGGGCTCCGCGCGCGGGCCGTGACGATCCGGCCATGGTCGAGGCGATGGTGCACCCGGGAGCGTGAGCCACCGGCCTTGACGCCACCGAAGGTGTCTGGAACGCTCCAGGCTCTGAGCGTCACCGCCAAAGCCGTGGTTATGTCAGCACCCGGAGTGCTTGAGCTGCAGCACTTCCCGCTGCCCGACCCCGAGTTGGGTGCGGTCGTGCTCGAGATGAGCATGTCCGGGATCTGTGGCACCGACAAGCACACGTTCCGAGGCGAGACGCTCCAGTACGCCGGGACACCCCACGAGCGCCAGATCCAGTACCCGCTGATCTGCGGGCACGAGAACGTCGGACGTGTGGCGGCCGTCGGCGGGGAGGTGCTCGACAGCGACGGCCGTGCGCTCCGGCCCGGTGATCGCATCGTGCCCGCGGCCAACGTGAGCTGTGGGGGTTGCTGGTACTGCCGGAGCGGCCAGCCCTACTACATGTGCGAGCACCTGGAGGACTACGGCAACAGTCTCAATTGCGTCAGCGCCCCGTATCTCTTCGGCGGATGGGCGGAGTACCTGTACCTGCTTCCCGGTACGCAGCTGTTCCGGGTTCCCGATGAGCTTCCCGACCACGTCGCGGTGCTGACCGAGCCGATGGCGGTCACGCACGGCTTCGAGCGGGCCCGCCGGCTCAACGACACGTTCGCCGAGACCGTGGTCGTCTACGGAGTTGGGCCGCTGGGAATGTGCCATCTGATCAAGGCGCGGCTGATGGGCTCGGGCCACTTGATCGCCATCGATCGCTTCCCGTCCCGGCTGGGCGTGGCGGCGGACTTCGGCGCCAGCACCCTCCTGGACGCCGCCGCGCTCGAGCCCGAAGAGCTGACCGCGCGCGTGCGGGAGGCCACCCATGGCCGCGGCGCCGACATCGTGCTCGACTGCAGCGGCGTGCCGCAGACGTTCGTGTCGAGCCTTCAGATGGTCCGGGTCGGCGGCACCGTGGTGGAGGCCGGTGCATTTGTGGACATGGGTTCGGTTGCCATCAATCCCAATGCGGACATCTGCACCAAGAGCGTCAGCGTGCTCGGGATCGGCGGCGAGACGGCAGAAACCTACGCCCCGGCCATGGAGCTGCTCGCCCGCAACCTCGACCGGCTGCCGCTCGAGCGATTCGTTTCGCACCGGCTCCCGCTCGAGGAAGCGCAGCGCGCCCTCGAGCTCGCTCAGAGCGACGAGGCGATGAAGGTCGTCCTGTCCGCGGCGGGCGGCTCGGTCGGATAGGCCACGGACGCCCGGTGCGGTGCGCCCGCGCGATCGCCTCGCAGAGCAGCAGGTCGCGCAGTCCGTCGGCGCCGGGGGTCCGCGGCGCGCGGCCGCTCGTGATCGACTCGTGGAATACCTCCAGGGCGCATGGTCCCCCGGGATCAGCACCATCACGGCGTCCAGGGGCTGCTCGAGCAGGTCCTCCGCGCGCGTGACGATGAGACTGACGCCTAGCGGCCGGCACATGCCTCCACGACCTCGTCGGAGACGTCGCAGAGCGCAGCGATCTCGAACCGATCGCTGAGCTCAGCCAGGTAGGGCAGGTGCATGACCTGGGCGATCAGCCCGCTGCCGATCACGCCCACGCGCTTGCGTCTCGCCACTCCGAACTCCTCCACGTCAAGACCTAGTGGAACGTCCCAGGCATCTAACCGAGCCTGTCCAAGGCGCGCGTACCCGGCTCACGGGGTCATCGCGGTGGCGCGGTCGACGTCCGAACCACCAACGACGGAATCAGGCGATACTGCTTCGGCGCCGCGTCGTAGCCCGTTTCGATCCGCGCGAGGAGGAGCTCGAGCGTCGTTTGCGCCAGCGTGTCGCGCGGCTGGACGACGGTGGTGAGACCGATCCGGCCCAGACCCGCTATGTCGATACCGTCGAAGCCGACGAGGGAGATGTCCTCCGGAACGGCGAGGCCAGTGCGCTCGAGCAGCTCCATCAGCCGAATCGCGGTGTAGTCGTTGGCGGCGACGATGCCGGTGGGAGGTTCCCGCCCCCGGAACACGGGCAGGAGCGCGGCCTCGGCGCTGGCGGGGTCGTAATCGACGATCCACTCCGGATGTGCGGGGAGGCCGCTGCGAAGCACGGCCCGCTCGAAGGCCTCCACGCGCGCCCGCCGGGTCGTGGCTTCCATCACTGGGTCGACGACGTGGGCGATCCGCTCGTGACCCAGCTCGACGAGGTGGCGAACCGCGAGGTCGATGCCGATCACGTCATCGACGGCGACGCAGTCGGCGAAGTCCGACCAGCAGCTCACCATCACCACGGGTACGCGCTCGGCGAGCAGCTGCGCGAGCACCACTCGGTCACCAGTGAAGTCGAGCAACACGATCCCGTCCACCCGTTGCTCCAGCAGTGCCTCGATTCTCGACGCCTCGAGACGGGCGTCGCCCCCCGTGTTGCAGATGAGCGTCGTATAGGCCCTTGCCGCGGCCTGCCGCTCGATCCCTTTGACGAGCTCGGCATCGAAGGCGTTCGCCACGTCGCCCACCACAACTCCCATCAGGTTCGTGCGCCGCAGGAGCAGGTTGCGCGCGGTTGCGTTTGGCCGGTAACCGAGCTGCTCCACGGCGTCCCGGACGCGCGCCCGGGTGGCGACCGAGACGGTGCCGGTCTCCCGCATGACGTTCGAGACGGTTGACTTCGAGACCCCGCTCAGCGCCGCGACGTCGTTGATCGTGGGACGCCTGAACGTGGACGTCATCGACGGGGAGCGGCGGTCGAATCTCTGATTACGAGCACCGGATCGAGCTGTACGTGTCGCATCCGACCGTCCTTGGCCTGGCCCCCGATGCGATCGAGCAGCAGCGCGAAGGCGCGACCGGTCAGCTCCGCGCGCGGCTGGGCGACCGTCGTGAGGCTGATTCGTCGGTGGGCCCCCAGTTCGATGCCGTCAAAGCCGGTCACCGACACGTCCTCGGGCACCCGGAGGCCCGCCGACTCGAGGGCATCGATGAGCCGAATCGCCATCACGTCGTTGGCGGCCGCGAAGGCAGTTGGCCCCTCGCTGCCCGTGACCAGCTTCCGCAGCTTGCGGATCGCCTCGGGCGCGCCGTCCTCCCAGTCAGGGGTCAGCAATCGCGGGTGCAGGCGCCTGCGCGCCATCGTCCGCTCGAAGCCGGCGACGCGCGCCGCGCGGGTCGACTGCTCGACCAGGGGTCCGGTCACGTGGGCGATCGATCGATGCCCGATCGAGTACAGATGCTCAACCGCCAGCGCCATGCCTGCTGAATCGTCGACCGCGACGCAGTCCGCCCGCTCGTCCTCGCAGCTCACCACCACGACTGGCACCCGCGCCGCCCGCAGCTCATCGAGCACAACGTGGTCCCCGCTGAACTGGAGCAGCACGACGCCGCGCACCAGACGCTCGAGCAGCGTCTCCACCCGCGCTCGCTCGAGTGCTAGATCGCCATCGGTGTTGCACACGATCGTCGTGTAGCCGGCCCCCGAGGCCTGGAGCTCGATCAGCTTCACCAGCTCGGCGTAGAACGTGTTGGCGAGGTCGCCGACCAGGACACCAATCGTGTTGGCGTGACGCCGGACCAAATCGCGCGCGAGCGCGTTGGGCCGATACCCGAGAGCCTCGATCGCCTCCAGCACCCTCGCTCGCGTCGTCTCGGCCACGTGGTCCTTGTCCTGGATGACGTTGGAAACCGTGGACTTCGAAACGCCGCTGAGGTTGGCGACGTCGATGATCGTCGGCCGCTGCGAGGCCCACCCCGGCTGTGCCGGGCGTTCCTGCGGGCGTTTCGGCGCTTTCGGTCTGGAACGGTTCACCAGCTGCCTGGGCAAGACTATCGCTCGCCTCAGCGAGCGCCGGAGCGGTTCAAGGCAGACTCTGCGCATCTGGCGGGTGACAGGCGAAATGCGGGGAAACCTTGACAACGGCGCGAGGTTTATGGAAGGTTCCATGCTCAAGGGGATGAACCTTTCATCGGTTGGCCATTTTTGCTGACGATCGCCCTCCTGACGGACGCTCTGGAAGAGCTGCCGCTGGACGCGGTACTGTCCTGGTGCGCGCGACGAGGCATCGACGGCGTGGAACTCGGCGTCGGTGGCTACTCCCCCGCTCCGCACCTCGATCTGAAGCGCCTGCTTTCAAGCGAGCCGGAGCGTGACCAGTTTCGCGAGCGCTTCGACGCGCACGGAACGGAGCTGGTGGCCCTCAATGCCTCGGGCAACCCGCTCCACCCCGACGCCGCCGTCGCGCAGCGCCACGACTGCGCGCTGCGCGGGGCGGTGGAACTGGCTGCGATGCTCGACATTTCCCGCGTTGTGGCCATGAGCGGATGCCCAGGCAGCCCGGGCGGCGGTCGATGGCCGGTGTTTGCGGGGGGGGCGTGGCTGCCCGACATGGAGAACCTCTGGGATTGGCAGTGGGAGCACGCGCTCGCGCCGTACTGGCGCGATCTTTCGAGGTGGGCGGCCGCCACGGCACCCGGCGTCAGCATCTGCCTGGAGCTCCATCCAGGAACGTCGATCTACAACGCCGCCTCCTACTGGCAACTACGCAGCGTGTGTGGCGAGAACGTGAAGGTGAACCTCGATCCGAGCCACTTTTGGTGGCAGGGCATCGATCCGGTGACGACGCTCCGCGCCCTGGGCGACAGCGTCGGGTTCGTGCACGGGAAGGACACGATCATCCACCCGGAGAGGCTGGCGCTTCACGGTGTCCTCGATTTCCGCTGGCCAGCGGACGCCGACACCATGCCGTGGCATTTCTGCGCGGTGGGTCGCGGGCGTCCGCTGGCGGAATGGCAAGAGCTGATTCTGGCCCTGGGCGACGCCGGCTATGACGGCCCGGTCTCGATTGAGCACGAGGACCCCACGCTGACCGCCGAGGAGGGCGTCATCGCGTCAATGGAAGGCCTACGCGCCGCGATGGAAGCACCCATCCGCGCCCCGGCGACCGGCTGAAGTCGATGAACGTCAAGTACGAGGGTGTCTGCAAGAGCTTCGGGTCAACCGAAGCGCTCGCGCCTCTCGACATCACGGTCCCGGACGGCAAGTTCCTGGCCATGCTGGGTCCGTCGGGCTGCGGAAAGACGACGGCGCTTCGCCTTCTCGCCGGACTCGAGGCGCCCACTGCTGGACGCATCTTCATCGGCGAGCGAGACGTGACGAGACTTGAACCCCGCCACCGCGACGTGGCGATGGTCTTCCAGAGCTATGCGCTCTACCCGCACAAGACCGTGGCGGGCAACATCGCCTACCCGCTGAGGCTGCGCCGGAGCGCGGCCGCCGATCGGGATGAACGCGTACGCAGCGTGGCCGAGCTGCTGGGCATCAGCGAGCTGCTCGGCCGCACGCCGCGCCAGCTCTCCGGTGGCCAACGCCAGCGCGTCGCGCTGGCCCGCGCCATCATCCGGCGCCCGCAAGCGTTCCTGATGGATGAGCCGCTCTCGAACCTCGACGCTCAGCTTCGACTTCAGATGCGGGTCGAGATAAAGCGCCTGCAGCGCGAGCTCGGTGCCACCACCCTGTATGTGACTCACGACCAGATCGAGGCCATGACGATGGCCGATCTGATCGCGGTCATGTGCGAGGGCAAGCTGCAGCAGTTGGCCACGCCGACGGAGCTCTACGAGCGCCCGGCCAACCTGTTCGTCGCCCGCTTCTGCGGCTCGCCGCCGATGAACATCCTCGACGGCGAGATCGCCGACGGGACGTTTGGGCATGCCGCCGGGTCGCTCCCGTTGCGGCAGCCGCCAACGACCGGCAGGGTCAAGCTCGGCTTCCGGCCCGAGCACGCCGAGCTCGTCGAGCCGGGAACGCCCCAGAGCCTCGACGGCGAGATCTATGTCGTCGAGCCGCTGGGCAACGAGACACTGGTGACGGTGCGCCTCGAGGGAGAGCTGCTGAACATCCGGGCGCCCGCCAGCTTTCACACGGCAGTGGGGGAACGATGCGCGGTGCGACCTCTCCGGGGACGGGTGCACCTGTTCGAGCAGGAATCGGGCAACGCTCTGGCGATGCCCACAGAGCGCGGCGTCGCGGGCGCCGGACAAGCAGCACCCGCAGGATTCTGACCGACGAAACAGGAGCGAGAGATGGCTGAGCAAGACAGCGGCGGTATTCATCACAGTTCGGGAGGCGGAGGGTTCACCCGGAGAAAGATCATCGAGCGCGGCGCCGTCGGCGCGGCCGGACTGTTCGGGGCGAACTTCCTCGCCGCCTGCGGCTCATCGAGCTCGAGCACCGCGAGCAGCACGAGCGGCGGATCCGGTGGCAGCGGTGGGAGCATCACCATCGGCTCCTTCCAGGACAACGCGATGGCCCCGTTCCGGGACACGTTCATCAAGCGATTCACCACCGAGACCGGGATCAAGGTCAAGTACAACGAGACCGCCTATGACGCCTGGTATCAGAACGCCAAGAACGATGGCCTCAACAAGACCGGCGCGTACGACATCTACGTCATGGACGACAACTGGGTCCCGGAATTTGCCGCGGGGAAGATCATCCAGAACCTCGACCAGATCGGCTTTAAGGCCAATCCGGACATTCTGCCCAAGGGCCTCGACCAGGGGTACTGGCCGCCCAGGAGCGGCGCGCGGCTGAAGGATTTCAAGAGCGATCAGCCCGCTCTCTACGCCGTCGTGATCATCGACGACGTCGAGATCCTCTATTACCGAAAGGACTTGTTCAGCGGGGCTCCGAAGACGTGGGACGACATCGCCAAGGTGGCCGCAGCGAAGTCCAAGCCACCCAACATGTATGGCTGGTCGGCTCGCGGGCTCAAGGGCAATCCGATCATGATGACCTACCTGCCGTTGCTCAACTCCTACGGCGGTCAGTTCGTGCGGGACGACTGGTCGCCAGGGTTCGCCGGCCCGGAGGGGATCGGAGCGCTCGAGCGACTGATGAGCTTCATCCCGTACATGCCCGCCGGGGTGGTGGCGTTCGACACCGATCAGGAGACACAGGTGATGCTCGAGGGCAAGTGCACCGCGCTCACCGAGTACACCGGGCTCGTGCATCGAGTCGATGACAAGACGTCCTCCCAGGTCGTCGGCAAGATCGACATGGCCGCGACGCCTGCCCAGGAGAAGAGCGCACCGCCGATCGGAACGTTCATCTGCGGGATCGCGTCCGGGGCGCCCAACACCGACGGGGCCAAGCACTTCCTCGAGTGGTTCACCTCGAGCAAGATCCAGACCGACTTCGCTCGCCTGGGTGGCAGTGCGGCGGTGACGAAATCAGCCCTGGAGGATCCCCAGGCGACCAAGCAGTACCGGTGGCTGCCCGCGATCAAGGACGCTGTCAACAACTCGGTGCCGAAGCCCAAGACTCCGGACGAGCCGAAGTTCGAGGACATCCTGGGCACGCGCCTCAACGTGGCCCTGGTCACGGCGATCCAGCAGAAGAAGGGCTACAGCGCGATCGCGAAGACGCAGCTGACGCTAGCCGCGAACGAGATGTCCGCGTTCATCAAGCAGAAGGGCGGCTACGTCTAGGCCGGGCTGAGCCTTCGAAATGGAAGCCCCATCGGCAGCCGTTCTCGTTCGCCGGCGCCGTGGCAGCGACAGGTGGGCCAGGTTTCTGGCCAGCCCGTGGCTGCTGCTGGTGCCGGCGGCGGTCGCGCTCGCCGCGATCGCCGCTTATCCCCTGATCTACGGCATCAGGTCGAGCTTCCGGACGTTCCGGTACGGGCGGGACGTCGGCTCGGCCGGCTTCAAGAATTTCTCGGACGTCTTCAGCGACCACATTTTCTGGAGCGCGCTGGGGACGACGGCCAAGTACGTGGCTTTGGCGGTCTCGATCGAGACGCTGCTCGGCCTCGGGCTTGCGCTGCTGGTGTACAACCAGCTGCGCTTCAGCCGCTTCATCCGGGTCAGCCTGCTGCTGCCGATGACCGTCGCCCCGGTGGTGGTCGGGGTGATCTGGCGACTCATGTATGCGTCCGACATCGGGGTGGTGAATCCGATCTTCTCGGCGCTTGGGCTCGGCAGCCCCGATGTGCTGGCGAATCCCGGAAGCGCCTTTCTCGGCGTCGTCGCCGTCGACATCTGGGAATGGACACCGCTGCTATTCCTGATCATCCTGGCGGGACTCCAGTCGCTCCCGCAGGAGCCACTCGAGGCCGCCCGGGTGGACGGCGCGGGGCCGATGCGCCTGTTCTTCGACCACACGCTGCCGCTGTTGCGGCCCGTACTGATGGTGGCTGTCGTGCTGCGTCTGATCGATGCCGTAGGGACGTTTGACCAGATCTTCGTGCTGACCAAAGGCGGTCCCGGTACGGCCACGCAGCTGATCAGCACCTATTCCTACAACACGGCGTTCCAGTTCACCGATTATGGACGGGCCATGGCGATGGTGGTCGCACTGCTGGTGCTGGTCGTGCTGCTATCGATCGTGGCGATCCGGCTCATGCGCAACGCTGCGGCGGGAGTCCGGTCATGAGCCGGGCGCGTGGCCTGACCTGGGCGCGAGGCGGCGCGCTCGCCTTCGCGATCGTCATCGCGCTGTTCCCGTTCTGGTGGATGCTGGTGACGTCGTTCAAGCAGCCCGTCGACATCTTCCGCGGGGTTTCGCTCGTCCCGCAGAACCCCACGGGCAGCAACTACTCCCGCCTATTCAGCGCCTACCACATGGGTTCGTTCCTGGTGAACAGCCTGATCATCGTGTCTGTGGCCACCTTTGCGAGCCTTGTCCTCGGCACGCTGGCGGCCTATGCACTGGCGCGGTTCCGACTGCGCTTCGGTCTCAATCAGGCGGCACTGGTGGTCGCATTGCTAGTGCGTGCGCTCCCGCCGATCCTCCTCGTGATTCCCCTGTACCTCACGCTGGCGCAGTACGGGCTGCTGAACACCCGGCTCGGTTTGATCTTGATCTACGGGGGACTCAACACGAGCTTCGTCATCTGGATGATGCAGAGCTTCCTCGAGGAGATCCCGCGGGACATCGAGGAGGCCGCCATGGTCGATGGTGACTCGCGACTGCGTGCGCTCTTCCGGGTCGTGCTGCCGCTGGCGGCGCCGGGAATCGCGGCCACGGCGATCTTCAGCGTGATCACGACCTACAACGACTTCCTGCTCGCGCTGACCCTGACCTTCACCCCGAGCGCGCAGACCGTGCCCGTGGGTGTATCCACGCTGATCGGCAAGATCCAGATCGAGTGGGGACCGATGGCCGCGGCCGGTGTTGTGGGCGCGCTGCCGATCATGATTTTTGCCGTCATCGTCCAGCGGCACTTCGTCCGCGGCCTGACCTTCGGGGCGGTCAAATGATGGCGGCATTCCCCGCTGCCTGAGGTGCCGATGCACAAGCACCCGGCGCCGGTCTGCGCGGCCTGCGAGTGGATCTTTGCCGGAGAGCCACTGCCCTCGGTGCTCCAGCGGCTGGCCGCGGCCGGATGTGCCGGCATCGAGATCTCCGGTGAGCCCGAGCGCGCCGACCGGGCCACGCTGCGGCGCGAGCTCGTCACGGCGGGCCTGCAGGCCACCGGCATCACCGCGGTCTGCCCGGCGCCGACCGAGGAGCGAGACCTCTCACACGAGGACGCCGCCGCACGACGCCTGGCCATCGCCTACTACAACGGCTGCATCGACCTCGCGGTCGAGGTCGGGGCGCCGGTGGTAGGACTGATCCCCGCCGCGATCGGGCGCGTCCACGGGCCGGCTGAGGCGTGGGCGCGGGCCGTCGACGCCGCCCAAGCCGTTGCCGACTATGCGCAAGCGCAGGGCGTCCTGCTGGGGGTGGAGGCGGTCAACCGGTATGAGAGCTTTTTGGTCAACACCGCCGAGCAGGCACTGGCGTTTGCCACTGAGCTCGGTGCCGGGAGGGCCGGAGTGATCCTGGACTGCTTCCACATGCAGCTCGAGGAGCACGACAGCATCGCCGCGGTGAGGACGGCGACGCCGCACCTGCTGACCCTGCATCTTGCCGACTCGAACCGGCTGGGTCTGGGCCATGGACAGCTGGACTTCGGCGCGCTGGTGCGAGCGGCGCTCGACAGCGGTTACCGAGGGCCGCTCGTGTTCGAGTTCACCGCGCCGGGACCGAATCCGTTCGACCCGCGCAAGTCTGCCGCGGCGATGGGTCAACTCGATGTCTTCGCGCAGGAGAGCGTCGCCGCCGTGACCGCCGCGATCCAGTCCTAGGCCAGGATTTCGCGCACGGCCTGGCCGAAACGGTCGAGCCCGTCATCCAGGTCCTCTCGACTGATCACGAGCGGGGGTGCGATTTCGATCGCGGTTCCGTTGTTGCTCACGAGGACGCCGAGCTCGCGCGTTCGGGCGACGATTGCCTTGAGCGTCTCAGGCGCCAACGGAGCACGCGTCGCGCGGTCCGCGGTGAAGTCGACCGCCAACCACAGTCCGAGCCCCCGCACATCTCCGACGGCGTCGAGATCCGCGAGCCCGCGCAGCGTCGCGAGCGCGTGGGCGCCCTGCTCAGAGGCACGCTCCAGCAGACCGTCGCCCTCATAGATGTCGATGGCGGCGAGCGCGGCGGCAGCTGCCGCGGGGTGTCCCCCATAGGTGTGGATGTCGGGGTAGCCGTCCAGCGCGTCTCGGATCGAGGCGGTGGCGATCGCCGCGCCGAGAGGGACGTACCCGGCGGTCAGCGCCTTCGCCATGGTCATGATGTCCGGCTCGACGCCCCAGTGGTCGACGCTGAACCACGCCCCGGTGCGTCCGAACCCGGTGATCACCTCGTCGGCGATGAACACGACGTCGTGAGCGCGGCAGATCTGACGGACGCGCTCGAGGTAGCCGGGAGGTGGAATCTGGACGCCGTTCGCCTGCGCGATCGGCTCGAGGATGAACGCCGACACCAGCTCGGGACCTTCGTGGAGGATGTGCTGCTCCAGGTATTCCGCGCAGCGCATGGCGCAGTCCTCGCCGCAGCTCGCGTGCGGGAGTCCGAATGGGCAGCGGTATGACATCGGCGACGGGATCCGGGAGAACCCGGGCACTCCCGGCTCCATCGGGCGTCTCACGCCGAGCCAGTCGCTCGCGGCCGTCGCGCTGCCGGCAGCGCCGTGGTAATCGTTCCAGCGGGCGATGACCTTGTGGGCTCGCGGCTTGACCCCCCGGGCGTGGTGATAGAAGCGCGCGAGCTTCAAGGCAACCTCGTTGGCCTCCGAGC
>JRHI01000633.1_pt1 | contig 36241 bp, 25 predicted proteins | sample 215371 | NCBI WGS metagenome assembly JRHI01 (sample SAMN02929681, study PRJNA255918) | sediment metagenome | biome: cave system; feature: Ice Cave; material: Sediment; isolation source: sediment from deep within a dark volcanic ice cave with no known source of... ...
GTGCAGCAGGCCGATGCTGAGGAGCGACACCAGCAGCACCGCGATCACCCCGCCGGCGGCCAGCATCGCCGTCCGGTGGGAGCCGGGCGTCGTCGGCGCGGCGACCAGCGCGACCGGCGCCCGCTCCCGCCCCGGCAGCATCGTGGGCTGCTGGTCGCCCGCGGCCGCGGTCACCCGCTTCGGGCTGGCCCCGCCGAGGGGCATCGGCACCCCCATCCGCCCGGTGTCGACCGCCTCGCCGGGACGCCGTCCCGGGTGGTGGCCCGGCACGCGGGTGGCGTTGGGATCGGCGTCGGCGACACCCTCCGCTGCGGCCGGCGCGGAGGCGAGCAACGCGGGCACCAGCGCCACCAGGCGCTCGGCCGCCGGGGCGGCACCGGGACGCTGTTCCGGCCGCTTGGCGAGCATCTCGGAGAGCAGCTGCCAGAGGCCGTCGGGCAGGCCCTCCGGTCGCGCCGGCGGGTCGTCGATGTGGCGGCGGAGGATGGCCACCGCGGCGCCGCCCGCGAAGGGGGTACGTCCGGCGAGCAGCTCGTAGAGCACGATCCCGGCCGCGTAGACGTCGGCGGGCGGGCCGGCGTCGACCTCCTCGGCCATCTCCGGGGCCATGTACTCGGGGGTCCCGATGAGCCCTGTGGTCCGGGTGAGCCCCGGGCCGGTGGTGAGCCGGGCGATCCCGAAATCGCTCAGCCGCGCGCAGGGCGGGCCGCCGCGGGTGAGGTCGAGGAGGATGTTCTCCGGCTTGAGGTCGCGGTGGACGATGCCGGCGCCGTGGACGGCGGCGAGGCCGGTGAGCACCTGGGCCATCAGCCCGGCGGCGAAGGCGGGGGCGAGCTGCCCCTTCTCACCGAGGTACCTGCGCAGATCGGAGCCCTGCACCAGGTCCATGACGATGGCGAGGGAGCCGCCCTCGGCCACCAGGTCGTGGACGCTGACGAGGTGCGGATGATCAAGGCCGACGAGGATCCCCCGCTCCTGGAGGAAGCGGGCGACGACCTCGGGGTCGGCGGCCAGCTCCGGGTTGAGCACCTTGACCGCGACCGCCTCACCGGTGCTGCGGACGGTGCCCCTCCATGCCTGGCCCATCCCACCGCGGCCGATCGATTCGAAGAGCAGGTAGCTGCTGCCGAGGGGGACCGCCTCGGCACTCCGTCCTCCTCGTCTGACCAGGAAGCTCAGCGCTCACCCTCCGTCAGGGTGCGCAGACACTCGCCGGCCATCGCCGGGGCCGCAGCCGAGTCGAACTGGACGGCCCCGGGGACGCGGTTGTGATCGGGCATGGGGTCGCATCCTGGCATCGGCGCCGACCTCAGTCAACGTACCCGGCGCGCCCAATGGGGAGGGTACGGTCGTCGACTGAGCCTGGAACCACCGTCGAACGATCGACAGATGAGGTGATGTCGAGGGGCTAAAACGCGAAAAGGTGTTGCTGCAGCTGGGATAATTGGGGTGCGATCCATACCAACCGTCTCAGCACGCAGGACACCTTTTCGATGCCATTCTCTCACAGCGTCGACCGCCTCGATGTGGCCTTCGACGATGCTCACTCGGTGGCCAATGCCGGGCTGATCCTCCCCGCCACCCTGGCGGCCCACCTCGGCCTCGAGGAGGCGGCCAACCAGGTCATCGACCTCGGTGACCGCCCCGGGTGGACGCCCAGCCACTCTGCGTCATCCTACGTGACCATTCACTGGCCTCAGCCCAACAGCTGGGCCTCGGGGTCGAGCGGATCTGGCCTCAGACCGCGGTGGCCGGGAGGTAGTCGGCGTCGGTCAGCGCGCCCGGCTGCCGGCGCGAGCCGAGGGCGTAGGCGAGCGCCGAGCACACGACCACCACCGCGAGGTTGACGAGGAAGGCCACCAGGGCGATGTACAGCCGGTTCTGCGGCCCGGCGATGGGGAAGACGTGGAGGGTCGCCTTGAACTTCTCGGCCGAGAGCCAGTAGATCCCGGTGCCGATGCCCGCTGCCCAGCCGGCGAGCACCGCCGAGCGGTTGAGCATGGGCACGTAGAGGGCGAGGATCACGGCGGGCAGGGTCTGGAGGATCAGCACCCCGCCGGCGAGCTGGAAGTTGATGACGTTCTGCTTGTCGATGAACAGGATGAAGGCGAGAGCGCCGAACTTCACCACCAGCGACGCCACCTTGGAGGCGGTCGCCTGCTGGGCGTGGGTCGCGCCCGGCGCAAGGAACTCCTTGTAGACGTTGCGGCTGAAGAGGTTGGCGGCGGCGATCGACATCACCGACGCCGGCACCAGGGCGCCGATCGCGATGGCGGCGAAGGCGAAGCCGGCCACCGGGCCGGGCAGCATCCTGTCGAGCAGCGCGGGCACCACGCCGTTGGCGCCGGAGGCCTTGAGCGGCTTGGTGCCGGCGGCGATCGCCATGTAGCCGAGCAGCGCGATGAGACCGAGCATGAAGGAGTACGGGATCAGGTAGACGGCGTTGCGCCGGATCACCCGCTGCCCCTTGGCGGCGAGCACCCCGGTGATGGCGTGGGGGTAGAGGAACAGCGCCAGCGCGGAGCCGAGGGCGAGCGAGGCGTAGGCGGCGTACTGGGCGCGGCCGATGCTGAGGTAGTTCACCGGCGGCTTCGCCTTCTGGTGCAGCTGGACCTGCTGCACCCTGTCGAAGATGGCGCCGAAACCGCCCAGCTTGTACGGGATGTAGGTGATCAGGATCAGCACGGTGATGCCGATCAGCGCGTCCTTCACGATCGCGATCAGCGCGGGAGCGCGCAGCCCGCTGACATAGGTGAAGAGCGCCAGCACCACGAATGCGGTGATCAGCGCGACGTCGACGTTGACGCCCATCTGCTCGATCACCACCTGGATGCCGAAGATCTGCAGGGCGATGTACGGCATTGTGGCGACGATGCCGGTGACCGCGATGGCGAGGGCGAGCAGCCGGCTGTCGAAGCGGTCCTTCACGTAGTCGGAGGCGGTGACGTAGCCGCGGTTGCGCGACACCTGCCAGAGCTTCGGCATCACCAGGAAGACGATCGGGTACACGATGATCGTGTACGGGACGGCGAAGAGCCCGATGGCGCCGGTGGCGAACACCGCCGCGGGCACCGCGACGAAGGTGTATGCGGTGTAGAGGTCGCCGCCGAGCAGGAACCAGGTGATCACGCTGCCGAACTTGCGGCCGCCCAGGCCCCACTCGTCGAGGTGGTCGAGCTTGGCCCGCCGCCAGCGGCCGGCGCAGAAGCCCACCACCGTCACCAGCAGGCTGAGGACGATGAAGACGCTGAGCTCGGCGCCGTGGACCACCTACACGTCCCCCCGGTCGCCGATCAGCCGGTAGGCGACGATCATCACCAGCGCCCCCCCTGCGATCCAGGCGAACTGGTACCAGATGAAGAAGGGGMCGCCGGTGACCCGGGGCTCCACCCGGGCGTAATAGGGAGGGTAGAGCAGCCCGACGAAGGGCAGCAGCAGGAGCAGGTGGGCCAACCGCCTGGTTCCTCGCATCGAACGAAGCATAGGGACCGGCGAGACGGGTGTTCAAGGCCGGATCCGATCTCGCCGCCGGAGTCGCGACGGCGGCTTCACAGGGACTTGACGGCGGCGCGGTAGTGTAATGGGGCCCACCCTTGCGGAGCCGTCCATGCGCCTTCTCGTCGTCGAGGACGAGACCCCCATCGCCGATGCCGTCGCCCGCGCCCTGCGGCGCAACGGCTACGCCGTCGACGTCGCCTACGACGGCCACCAGGCGCTGGGCGCCGCCGCCGACTCCGACTACGACGCGGTCCTCCTCGACCTCAACCTCCCCGGCGTCGACGGGATGACCGTCTGCCGCGAGATCCGCACCGCCCAGCCGAGCTGCTACATCCTCATGGTCACCGCCCGCACCGCGATCGGCGACCGCATCGCCGGCCTCGACGCAGGCGCCGACGACTACCTGCCCAAGCCCTTCGACCTCGACGAGCTCCAGGCCCGGCTCCGCGCCCTCTTCCGGCGCGACCGCACCGAGGCCCGCCAGCCGGTGCTCGAGCACGGCGAGCTGCTGCTCGACCCCGCCCGCCAGCGGGTCACCCGGGCGGGGGTGGAGATCACCCTCAACCGCAAGGAGTACGGGATCCTCGAGTACTTCATGCGCCACCCCGACCGCATCGTCAGCCAGGAGGACCTGCTGGAGCACGTGTGGGACCGCGAGGCCGACCCCTTCACCAACACGGTGCGGGTCCACATCATGAAGCTGCGCCGGAAGATCAACGATGGATTCGATGGACCACCCCACATCCACACGGTCATCGGGCGCGGCTACCGGCTCTGAGGCGGCGCCCGAGCCCGCTCGCCGCCCGCGCCCCGCCCGCTCGCTCCGCTACCGCCTCACCTTCTGGTACGTGGTGCTGCTCGCGCTCGCCGCGGGCATCCTGCTGATCTTCGTCAACGCCGCCGCCCACCTCGCCGGCATCCCGATCGAGATCCAGGTCCTCCCCGACCCGGTGACCGGCTTCGTCTACCCCCAGCGGGTGGTCAACGGGGCCGTCGCCAGCGCGAGGGCGCAGACCCTGGAGCGGCTCCAGTTCTTCTCGATCCTCGGCTTCCTCGCGCTCATCGGCGTGGGCGTCGCGGCCGGCTCGGTGGTGGCCGGACGCGCGCTCCGCCCCATCTCCGAGCTGGTCGCGGTGGCCCGGCGGATCAGCGGCCGCAACCTCAAGGAGCGGATCACCCTCGACCACGCCGACGAGGAGCTGCAGCAGCTCGGCGACGCCTTCAACGACATGGTCGAGCGGCTCGACGACGCCTTCGAGCGCCAGCGGCAGTTCGTGGCCGACGCCTCCCACGAGCTCCGCACCCCGCTCACCACCCTGCAGATCGGCCTCGACTCGGTGCGACGCGACCCCGACGCCACCCTCGACGACTACCGCCAGGTCGCCGACGAGGCCAAGGCGGCGACGGTGCGCATCCACCGGCTGGTCGAGGACCTGCTCGCCCTCGCCGAGGGCGACGCCCCCCTCCCCCAGTCACGGGTCGACCTGTCCTCGCTCGCCGAGGCGGTGGCCGAGGAGATGGAGCCGCTGGGCGAGCGGCGGGGGGTGCAGGTGCTCTGCACCGTGAGCTCGGGGACGGTCGTCCTCGGCGACCCCCTCAGCCTGCGGCGGGCGCTCACCAACCTCGTCGAGAACGGCATCCGCTACAACCACCAGGGCGGGCACGTGGTCATCGAGGACGCGGGGGTCTCGGCGGACTGGGTGCAGGTGGCGGTGCGCGACAGCGGCATCGGCATCCCCGCCGAGGAGCAGGCGAAGGTCTTCGACCGGTTCTACCGGGTCGACCGCAGCCGCTCGCGCGCCGAGGGCGGGAGCGGCCTCGGGCTCAGCATCGTCACCAAGATCGCCGCCGAGCACGGGGGCCGGATCGACCTCCAGTCCCAGCCGGGGGTCGGCTCGCGCTTCGTGCTCACCCTTGCCGCCTCACCGACGCCGAACGGCCGGGTCTCCTCCAGCCCCTCCACGCCCGGCGGCTGACCGCCGCGGGGTCGCGCCCCGCGACCGCAAGCCGGGCCGGACTACATCTCTCGGTTTCGGCACGTCACGCTCAGATTCGCCAGTATTGTGGTAATGTTGTAATCATGAAATTTCAGAAGCACTCCGACCCACCTTCCCTGGAGGCCTCCGAGGCCGCCGCCTGGTTCGCCGGCCGGGTTCCCGCCGACTGGTTCACCTCCGCCCCCGAGGTGAGCGCCGACGCCGAGGAGATCCTCGTCACCGGCACCCTCGCCGACGTCGACCTGGCGGAGACCGCCACCGACGCCGAGCGGGCCACCGCACGCGCGGCCCGCATCGGCGGCTTCCGCCAGGACACCCGCGACCACCGCGTGCGCATCGCCCTCGAGGCGGAGCACCGCTTCGGGCGCAAGGTCTCCTGGGGCGCCGTCTGCGGTGACCGGCGCGAGCTCTTCACCACCCTCAGCGTCCCCTTCATGACCCGGCTGCGGATGCCGGAGCGGGAGGTGCTCGACACCCTGGTCGAGGCCGGGGTGGCGCGCAGCCGCAGCGAGGCACTGGCGTGGTGCGTCCGCCTCGTCGGCCGCAACCAGGCGGAGTGGATCGAGAATCTCCGCACCGCGCTCGGGGCGGTGGGCAGGGCCCGGGCCGAGGGGCCGGAGGCGTAGCGACGGCGATGGCTCACCCCCGACGGGCACCTGCTCACCTCGAGTTCACGGTGGTGGGCAGCGACCGGCTCTCCGACCTCGCGGTGGTGCGGGTCGGCGCCCACGACCTGGTTCCCGCCACCCTCGGCGACGCCGACCGGCTCCGCGTCGGCCAGCTGGTGGTCGCCGTCGGCACCCCGCTCGGCTACGGCGGCTCGGTCACCGCCGGAGTGGTGAGCGCGCTGGGACGCTCGATGTCCACCCGTTCGGGGACGGTGAGCCGGGTCGTCGAGAACGTCATCCAGACCGACGCCGCACTCAATCCCGGCAACTCCGGGTGCGCCGCGCCTCCCTCGGCGTCGCCGGGGCCACCCGGCCGCTGCCTCCGCGCACCGCCCGCCAGCTGGGACGCACCACCGCGATCGGCGTCGCCGAGGTGGTCGAGGGAAGCCCCGCCGCCCGGTCGGGACTGCGATCGGGCGGCCGCTCGCCCTGCAGGTCCTCCAGGACGGCCGGCTGGTCGAGCTCAGCGCCGTCCCCGGCGAGTTGCGCGACGGCTGAGGACGGGGTCCCTCCGCCGCCGTCCGCGCACTGCAACATCACTGCAATCGTGGTGCAAAACAGCCGGAGCGCGCAGGACTCCGTGGCCGTCGGACGTAGGGCCGTTATGAAAGGGCCGAGGTCACGCGTCGCTTTGGACCGGTGCGCGGGGAGGAAGACGCGAGGGATGGAAGTGGATGGACAAGCGCTCTAGGATTCTGGCGGGCACGGTCGCCCTCGGTCTCGCCGGGGTCGCCCTCTCCGCCTGTGGGGCACAGGCAGCACCCACGACGGCGCCGGCGACCGCGGCGAAGGCGAACGGCCCCGGCACCGCGCAGATCGAGATCCCCGGCGTCGACCGGTTCTCGCCCTTCGTGGTCTCGGTCGCCCCGATGGGGATGATCACCATCAAGAACACCGACACCGACGCCCACACGGTGACCAGCCTGCCCGGCGCCGCCGTGCCGTTCGACCTCCACATCGAGGGCAACGGGGCGACCAAGACCCTGCAGCTGCCCGCGGGCGTGTACCACTACTACTGCACCGCGCACGCCAAGTACGACGAGGCCACCGGCCAGGTGTCGGCGCTGCCGTCGTCGGGGTTCCCGGACACCCCCATGGAGGGGGTCATCGTCGTCGGCTGACGGCGGCTCGAGGGGGCCGGCCGCCCGGCCGGTCCCCTCACTCTCCTCTGGGCTCTCTCCCTCTCTCTCTCTCTCTCTCTCTCTCTCTCGGTGACACCCCTCGGTGCGGCGGCCTGCTCCGGTGGCCGCGCACACCCGCTCGGGCGCACGGCAACGTCTCTGCAATCGGCGCGACAGACACGGCCCCGCAGGACTCCGCACCGCCCGAGCGTATGGGACTGTGAACGGCCGGAGTCACGCGTCGCACTCGGCCGTCGCGGAGGAGGAGACGCGATGGGATGGGAAGAGCGCATGCGCACTGGTCGAAGGATCATGGCCGCACATTCGCCGTGGGTCTCGCCGGGCTCGGCGTCTCGGCATGCGGAGTGGAGGCCCCCGCGTCGCAGAACCTGCCGGCGACGGCGGGAAGGGCGGACGTCACCGGGGTCAAGGCGGCGGTGCCGAAGGGGCCCGCCACCGCGGATGTCGAGATTCCGGGTGAGGACCGCTTCGCGCCGTTCGTGACCACCGTCGCGCCGATGGGAACGATCACGGTCGAGAACCACGACACCGACGCGCACACCGTCACCAGCCTGCCCGGCGGCCCGGTGCAGTTCGACCTCCAGATCCCGGCGAACGGCGCCAAGACGCTGCAGCTGCCCGCGGGCGTGTACCGCTACTACTGCACCGCCCACGCCAAGTACGACGAGAAGACCGGCCAGGTGGCGTCGCTGCCGTCGGCCGGCTTCCCCGACCAGCCCATGCAGGGCGTCTTCGTCGTCCAATGATGGCGGCCGGGGGGGCCGGCCGCGTGGCCGTCCCCGTCTCCTCGATCTACCGCCTGCCGTCGGCCGGGGCGTCGGCGCCGGTGGGCTCCGCGGGAGCCGCGGCCTCCGTCGGCGTCGCCGCCGCCCGGCTCATCGAGTCGTGCGCAGAGCTGGCGGCGGTCCTGAACTCCTTGATGGCACGGCCCATCCCGGCGCCGACCTCGGGCAGCTTGCCCGGTCCCCACACGATGAGGACGACGACCAGCAGCAGCATGATCAACCAGATGTGCCCGGGGTTGAGGAAGGGCATCGATGTGCCTCCATGCCCCGCGTCTCAGCCCGCGTCACGGGGTCCGAATGTCGTTGATGGTCGGTGCTCGTCGTGGCCCCTGGGCGTGAATCACCGCGGGTGCGGTGCAGCCGGCCTGCCCGGACGTTCCTCATGTAGAACGGCGGGAGGGAGAGCTTCTTGTGGTCGAGGTGGCGGCGCCTCGGCCCTGTCTGAACAGTCCGAAGGTCGGTGGGGAGATGCCACCGACGACCGAACGAGGAGGGGATCATGACCAGATACCGTCGACACGGCATCCTTGCGCTCTGCGCCACCGGGTTGCTCCTGGCCGTCGGCCCGCTCGCCGCCTCGCCGGCCACCGCCGGCTCCAGCGGAAACGGCGGTTCGAACTCCACGGGCCAGAACGGTCCCAACACCGGTGGTGGCGGCGGCCAGACCGGGCAGAACGGCCCCAACGCCGGCGACCCGACGCCCACGCCCACGCCCACGCCCACGCCCACGCCAACACCCACGCCAACACCCACGCCAACACCCACGCCGACCGTCGGACACGTCACCATCACGTTCAACTGCGTGTCCGGCAGCAAGTGCAACTCGGTCGTGTTCGACTTCTTCGGTTGGGGCCCCGGCCCCCACGAGGCCACGGCCTTCGAGGGCGGGACGTCCCACCTCATCAGCTGGTCCGGAGACACCACCACGGTCACGTACGCCTGGCGCGGCCCGACCGGCGGCCAGGTCTATGCCGCGTGGAATGACCTCGCCGGTGCCGTCTTCACCTGCCGCCCGACGACCGTCCTGTCGCCGACGACCTGCTGAGCCAGGGCTCCCGCGCGCCCCGTCGCGCGCGGGAGCCTGACCACCGCGACACGGTCGCGGGGCCGGCCGGACTCAGGCCAGAGGCCGGCCGGCCCCGCCCTTGCAGGCGCCACCGGCCTCGGGCGCCTGGGGGCTCTCACGGAAGTGGTCGATGAACTGACCCAGCCGCGGATCGGACGCCGAGGTGAGCTTCAGCTGGGCGCCCCAGGCGGTCACCGTGATCGGCGCGGAGAGACCGTAGTACGGGCTCAGGACGATGTAGCGATTCGGTCCGTGGTACCTGGAGACGGCCAGGTCCTGGAGCCGCTGCACCTGGTCGGCGGGAAGGGTCGGCATGTAGGTGATCCAGACCGCCCCGTGCTCGAGGGCGTGGACGACGTTCTCGTTGGGCACGCCGACGACGTAGATGCCGCAGTTCAGCGGCGTCGACGCATGGTTGCCGCCGGCGGGAGGGGTGTGGTCGTAGCTGACGTGCCCGATCACGTGCTGTCGCGACGTCTCGGTGAAGGTCTGCGTCCCGGTGGGCGCCGCCGGACGCGGCGGCGCCGCGCTCGGCGACCCCGATCCGGTGGCGGCGGTGACGGCGACGGCGCCGGCCACCGCGACGGAGGCGAGCGCGCCTCCTCCGACCCACCACCTCCAGCTCGCGAACCGACCCTGCTCCTGGCGCTTCGCACGCCTGCGCTGCTGCCGCCTGCGCTCGCTGCGCCGCAGGGTTCCGGCCTGGCCCTCATGGTCGTGACGGGACTCTCTCTTCATGCTAGGCGGCATCCTTTTCCATCGGGACCGGTGAGCACACCGGCGGCTGCGTGCGGCGCCGGCGCCGCGCGGCGACCAGGCCGACGCCGCCGGCGAGGGCGGCGACCCCGCCGGCCAGCAGACCGCCCGGGAGGGCGAGCGGTGCGTCCGAGAGCACCGTGGCGTGGCGTGCGGGCGGCGGTGCGTCGACCACCCATGGCAGCGCGAGCTCCAGGGTGGGCAGGCCGACGCGCTGCACGAACACCCGGAGTGCGAGCGCACCCGGGGCGGCGAGTTCGAGCGCTCCGGCGTCGTAGTGGACACCGGCCGCCCGGGTGGCCAGCACCACGTCGCCGCGCGGAGTCCCCACCTCGACGCTCACCGCCTGGATGGGGGCGGGCGCGGGGAAGCGGGTCTGCAGGACGTCGAGCGAGAGCAGGTTGCGCCCGGGCCGGTTGGGCTTGAGCGACACCCCGACGACCAGATCGTCGACGGTGCGCGTGAGTGTCGTGGGGGTGGCAGGCGGTGGGGGTCGGAACTCCGAACCGCGCGGAGGCGCGGATGCGCCGAGGAAGGAGGCGAGGAGCACGACGGCGACGGCGCCGACCGCCTCCACGGGCACCGTGCGAGGCAGGTGGAGGGCGCGCGCATGGCGGAGCCCGAGGGCCCCGAGAGCGAGCACGAGCAGCACCTTCGCGACCAGGACGGCACCGTACATGGTCGCCAGCAGGGCGGTCACGGTCGCGACCTGGCTGCCGGCGAGCAGGAGACCGGTCACCCCGGCGCCGGCCAGGCCGGCTGCGGCGACGCCGCCGAACCCCCGCAGCAGCCGGGTGCCCGTCCCCGGTGGGACCTCGAGGCGCCGCAGCGCCGTCCACGCGGCGATCAGGGCGACGATGCCGCCCGCCCAGGTCCCGGCGGCGAGCAGGTGGATGGAGCGGATCGCGATCCCCACCACGCTCGGCGAGGCGCCGCTGCCGGTGTGCCCGCTGATGCCGAGGAGCACGCCCTCGGCGACGGCGAGCGCGCACGCCACCGCCGCGGCACGGCGGAGCGGCGAGCGCAGCGCCAGCGAGAGCCCGAGGAGGAGCGCGGTGAGCGCGAGCCAGCGGTGCCCGTACTCGCTGTCCATGAGCACGGTGCGCAGAGCGGCCCACGACCAGCCGATGTCGGTGACGTGGAGCAGCAGCAGGCCCGCCTCGGCGACGAGCGAGCCGGCGACGCCGATCCGGGCGAGGCCGGCCAGCCGGCGCTGCAGGGCTCGGGTCGCCGGGGCGCCGGCGCCGAGGCAGCGCGGCACCACCCGCAGGCCGACGACCAGTCCCCCGAGGAGCACGAAGAGCCCGGTGTATCCCAGCCATCGCAGCACCACCTCGGAGGGTCGCGGAGGCGACGCCGCCGAGGTGCCGGCCGGCAGCGATGCGGCGGCTCCCGCGCCGAACACGAGCGACCCGCTGGTGAGATGCAGGTCGACGAGGTCGCGGACCTCGTAGCTGAGCCGGTATGCGTCGCGCGGCAGGTGCGGCAGCGCGACGACCAGCCTGGTGGAGTGGCCCGGGTCGACCGACAGCCGGGACACGGGGTGGCTGCGGCCCTCCGCGTCGACGAGGCTCACGCTCGCCAGGGGGATCGCCACCAGCCGGTCGAACTCGAGCACCACGGTGGCGGGCGACCCGGAGAGGACCGCGCTGTCCGGGGGCTCGCTGGCGACGAAGTTGGTGTGCGCGAAGACCGGGGTCGCACCGATGATCAGCGCAAGCAGCACCAGCACCCCGGTCATGCACACCAGCGTCACCCGCCACGCGCGGCGCGCCCCGCGGAGGACCACCGCTTACCGGGGGACGGGGACGTGCTCGAGGCGGAGCCCGTCGGGGAGGACGATCGCGACCGACGACCCCGGACGGACGGCGCCGTTGGCGTTGCCGTAGAGGATGCTGAAGTCGTGGCCCGCCTGGGAGCTGCTGTTGTCGGTGTGGAGGTGGAAGATGACGGAGTTGCCCTTGACGTCCGTCCCCGACGCCTCGCTGTGGATGACGGGGAGATCCATGGCCTTGCCGGAGTGCATCCGGCCGGTCTTGCCGTCGTCGAGAACGATGTAGCGGATCTCGAGGATGCCGCCATCGGCCAGGATGTTCACCGCGGTGAAGCGGACGCCCCACCGCTGCTCGATCGCCGGGCTGGTGGGGAACGCCCCCGCCCTGACGGTTGCCGCGGGCGAGCTGAGATGCTGCAGCCCGGCGCGGATCCCGACTGTGGCCGCCATGGCCGCGAGCGCGACCAGGACGGCGGCGAGGAGCCGGCGCGCCGCGCGCGGGCCAAGGGGCGCTCGGAGGATGGCGGTGCGTACGCTCACGGTGTGCTCACTCGGCTCGAGGGTTGGAGTGCGGTCGTGGGCGCCAAGCCCCCGGTCGGTGCGGCTGCCGGTCCGGCGGGACCGGGCGCACATATGTGGGAACGCTCTCCAGTCACCACTCTTGCGGTTCCCTCCGCCGTGCTCACTGCGCGGAGCCGCCGGGGAGCTGCGACCGCACGTACGGCAGCGGGTCCACGGGGTCGCCGTTGAGGCGCAGCTCGAAGTGGAGATGCGGTCCGGTGGAGTTTCCGGTCGACCCCTCGCCGCCGAGGACGTCCCCCTGGCGCACGCTGTCACCGGCGTGGACCGCGATGCTCGAGAGGTGACCGTAGAGGGTCGCGTACCCGTCCTTGTGGGCGACGACCACGTACCTGCCGTAGCCGACCGGCCGTCCCGCCGCGTCGGTGCTCGCGCCCGCGAAGAGCACCACTCCGCCCGCCGCGGCGTGCACCGGCGCGCCCATCGGTGCGGCGAGGTCGAGACCGCTGTGGAAGTGCGGATACCAGACTCCGTGGACCGAGCGGGAGGGCTCGATGGCGAGGTCGCTGGGCCCGTAGCCCTGGGTGACGACCCCCACCAGCGGGGTGATCAGCGCGGCGCCGAGGCTCATCGCGCTGAGCTGTGACGCCGCCAGCGAGCCGTACTGCGCCAGCACCGATCGCAGGGCGGCGTCGGCCGCGGTCTGCTGGTCGATCAGGGCGTGGGCCACGGACAGGTCGGTGCTCACCGCGGCGATCACGTCGGCGTCGCCGGTGCGCGTCGCCGCGTCGGTCAGCGCGGTCGAGGCGACCGGGTCGGCGGCGGTGGCGCGGTACAGCGCCTCCTCGGCAGCCAGGCCGGCGCTGTGCGCGGCGCCGGCGGCGGGTGCGTCGGCTGACCCGCTCGCGGTGGCCAGCGAGTCCTGCTCGAGGTTCGTCTCGACGGCGCAGAGCAGGACCCATGCCGAGACCGTCCCGGTGGCACCCGGGGCGCTTCTCGGTCGCGGAGGTGCCACCGCGTCGGTCGAGGCGGTGCCCGCGTCGGTGGATGCGGTGCCCGCGTCTGCGGGGGCGGTGCCGCCATCGGCGGGGGCGGTGGCGGTCACCCGCGGTGTCACCACCACCGCCGCGGCGCCATGGGAGCCGGTCGACGGCAGCACGGTGGCGAGGGCGGCGGCCAGGGCCAGCCACGCCAGCCGGACGCGACCGCGCCGGCCGCGCACCGCCCCCACCACCAGGCTGATGGCGAGGCCGCGCGCCCCGGCGACGACCACGGCGATGCCGGCGACCGCGAGCAGCCACCGGACCGCGACCGGCACCCGGTTGAGGAGGTCGGCGGCGGTCGCCTGCCTCGTGGGTGGCGCCGAGTCCCGGATCGCGGTGCCGATCCAGCCGAGCACGGTGCCGGCGGCGGACGGCTCCCCCGCCGGCGGCGGCGGGTTTCCGAGCGCGCTTCCGATCCAGCCGAGCACGGTGCCGACCGACGGAGGCGGACTCGCGGGCGCCGTGGCCGCCGGGGGATGGAAGTGCAGCAGCGGCGGGTGGGGCGTCGTCGACCGGAACTGCGCGAGCGCGGAGAGCAGCGCGCTGAGGTCGGGGGTCGCGGTGAAGCCGGAGGCCGGCATCAGTGCCGCCTGCGACACCGGCGCGAGCCCGGACACGGTTCCGGTCGCCGCCGGCGGGGTGGGCTGCGAGGCCGCACCGGCCAGCGCGGTCACGGGGGTCGGGGCCGCCGGCACCGGCGTGGACGGAGCCGGGGGCGCCGGCGTCGCGGGCGGGCTCGCACAGGGGTCGGCGGTCGGCGCCGGCGTCGGCGCCGGCGCCGGCGCCGGCGACGGGGCGGGGGTGGCCGCCGGCGGTGACGGGGCCGGTGTCGGAGCCGGCGTCGGCGCGGGCGTGGCCGGCGGCGGCGTCGGCACCGGGGTCGCGGCGGCGGACGGGGCGGGCGTGGCCGGCGCGGTCGGCACGGCGGTCGGCACCGGCGACGCGGACGCCGCCGGGGACGGCACCGCGGTGACCGCGGGCGAGGGCGGTGCGACGGTCGGGCTCGGCGCCGCCGGGGTGGGCGTCGGCGTGGGCGCCGGCACGCAGGTGCCCACCGAGAGCGCCACCACCCGGAGGGGCTCACTCGTGGTGGCCACCGTCGAGGCGGTCATCAGGACGGCTCCGGCGGCGGCGAGCAGGGCCGCACAGCGGCGCGCGCGGACAGGGCGTCTCATCTCGAATTCCTCGGTGTGGCGGTGCCGGCCGCGAGGTGGCGGCGGGGTCGGGTCGCCCGCTTCTCCTCCGCGCTCCGCCGCCGCCGGTCGAGCAGGCGGAGCACCAGGCCGGTCGCGGCCACGATGAGGAGGGCGGCGGTGTCGGTGAGCGGGGCGAGCTGCCGGCCGCCGGCTCCGGCGGGCTGGGGCGACGGCCCGCGGGCGCCGACCCTCCAGGTGAGGTCGGCGTGCGACGCGGCGACGCCGGCGCGGCTCACGACCACGCCGACCTCGAGCTCACCGGGGTCGCGGAGGTCGACGGCACCGCCGTCGAAGACGTGGGGGTGGAGGGTGGGAGCCGCCACGATCTGCCGCGCGGTGGCGTCGCCGGGGCGCAGCAGGCTCAGCGTCACCCCGCGCACCGGGGCGCGGGCAGGGCCGTCCACGCTCAGCACGTCGACGGTCACGAGGTTGCGGCCCGGCCGGTTGGGGCTGAGCGAGAAGCCGATGGCAAGCCCGTCCGCGGTCACCGTGGTCATCGCCGGCGGCGCCGCCGCGGGGGGGATGAAGCGGCCGTCGCGCACCGGCGGGGCCGCGGCCATCGCCACGGCGAGCAGCACCGCGATCGCCGCCCCGGCGACACCGGCGCCGAGCGTGGTGCCGGGCCCTCGCCACCGTCCCGCCACGCCGGTCCCGGGGCGCCGCCCCGGGGTCAGCCACCGGCGGCACAGAGCGGCGAGGACGACCACGAGGCCGAGCAGCGCGACCTTGACCGCGACCAGGGCGCCGTATCCGGTGGACAGCAGCGCCGTGACCGTGGGCAGCTGGGCGCCGGCGAGCAGCACGCCGCTGACCGCGAGCGCGACCGTCGCGCCCCCGAACCAGGGGGCGAACCCGGCCACCAGGGGCCACACCCGGTGGTGCGGGTCGCCCGGCCGCCGGGGCCGCAGCGCCGTGAGCGCGACTCCCACGCCGACGAGCCCTCCCAACCAGACGCCGGTGGCCAGGAGGTGCGCGCTCCGCAGCGCGGAGCCTGCGAGCGTGGGGGAGGCGTCGCCGCCGGTGTCGGCACCGGCCGCCGTCGCGACCGTGGCCCCGACCGCCAGCACGACGGCGAGGACCTCCACTCCCCTCCCCCGTCGCGGGCTCCGCCGGAGCACCACGGGCAGGGCGACGAGCGCGGCGAGCGTCGCCGTCGCCGCGGTCCACCGGGTGATGTACGCACCGTCCGCGAGCAGGGTGCGCAGCCCCGCCGTCCCGCCGCCGAGGTCGAGCGCCTGGGCGGCGAGACCCAGCGGCTGCGCGGCGAGCGCGACCGCGGCGCCGGCGACCGCGGCGGCGCAGAGCCGGCGGCGGACCAGGCTGTGCAGGCGGCCGTCCGACAGCGCCGCCGGCACCACCGCGAGGACGAGGAGGAGGGCGCCGGTCGCCACCGACAGGCCGAGGAGCCCAAGCCAGCCCAGCACCACGCCCACGGCTGCGCCACCGTGGTACGAGGCCGGCGTGGCCGCGAGGGTCGGCGTCGAGGCGACCGCGAACACCGCCGACATCTCGGTGACCTGGAGGTCAATGCGATCGTGGAGACGCACGCCGAGCCGGTAGCTGCCCCGCGGCAGCTCGGGCAGCGCCACCACCAGGCGGGTCGGGTGGCCGGGGTCGACGGTGACGCCGCCGGCGGCGTGGGCACGACCGCCGGCGTCGACCAGGTGCACGTCGGCGAGTGCCGCGGACACGTCCCGGTCGAAGTCGAGGCTCACCCGCGACGGCGACCGGCTCAGCGCCGCCCCGTTGGGCGGGTCGCTGGCGAGGAGGCTGGTCCGCGCCGACACCGGGAGCTGACACGCCAACGCGCCGGCGAGGGCGAGGAGCAGGGCGAGCAGGGCTCGAAGCCGCAGGATGCGGCGGAGGACCGGCATCGGCTACGAGACCGGGACGTGCTCGAGGCGGAGACCGTCGGCGAGCACCACGCTCACCGTGCCGCCGGCGTGGAGGGCGGCGTCGGCGTTGCCGTAGACGACGCTGTAGCTGCGCCCCTGCACGTCGTCGCCGGCGTGAGCGGTGTGGGCGCGGAACATCTGGGAGCTGCTCCGCACCACCTTCCCCGAGTCCTCGGCGATCAGGACGGGGAGGTTGGCGAGGCTGCCGGAGTGGAGCCGGCCCGCGGTGGCGGCGTCGAGGGCGAGGTAGCGGAGCTCGACCACCCCGCCGTCGGCGAGGATGGTGACGTGGGTGAAGCGCACCCCCCAGCGCTGCTCGATCGCCGGGCTGGTGGGGACCGCGGTCACCCCCGCGCCCGCAGGGGTGACCGCCGCCTGGTGGCGGGCCACGGCGTATCGAACGCCGAGGACCGCCCCCAGGACGAGGGTGAAGAGCCCCGCCCAGAGGAGGAGCCGGAGCACGCTCCGGCCCCCCCACGACTGGGTGGGTCTGCTGACGTCGAGTGCGGCCATTGCTGGGGGCCTGGTGATCAGAAGGTGTGCACGGGCTGGGTGAGATCGACCGCCGACCAGTTGCCGGCGGCGTCCATCACCCGGACGTAGAGCTTCGCCCCGGCGGCCGGGGTCGGGATCGCCACGCTGAGGCTCACCGTGGTGGCCGGCGTGGGCACGGGGATCGCGGTCCCGTTGCCCGGGCCCGGATCGGCGGAGCAGGTGGTGACGTCCGCGGCCGGCGTGCAGGGGGTGAGGAAGTACTCGGCGCGGACGATGTTGTTGATGACCGAACCCGTCGCCGACATGACGTCGTGGGCGGGGATGGTCAGCGTGGTGGTGGTCACGGTCGGGGTCGCGAGCGCCACACCCACCGTGCCGACGACCGGCGCGGTCTTGTCGAGGGTCATGTCGTAGCTCGCGTAGGGGCCCCAGTTGCCGGCCTGGTCCTGGGCGTGGACCCAGAACCGCACCTTGCCCTCGGGGCAGGCACGGATGTCCGGCAGCGGGATGAAGGCGGATGCCGTCTGGGTCGCGGACCGGTTCCAGGCTCCGCCGTCGGGCACCATCTCCGCCCCGGTCCCGGTGTCACCGGTGGGGGGCAGACCCGGCCTGGGCGCCGTGGTGGTGCAGCTGGTGATGTTGCCGCGAGCGTCGCGGGTCGGGATCATGAACGCCTCGGCGTTGGCGATCGGCGAGCCCGGGGTGCTGGTGTCGACGGCCGGGTCGACCAGGGTGGCGTGCACCATCACCTCGTTGAGGATGGCGGCGGTGCCGGGGCCCGACTGGAAGCCGTTGTTGGGATCGGGTGTCACGCTGAGGCCGGTGACGGCCGGACCCTGGGTGTCGATCACGAAGGGCACCTTCGCGGTGGTGGTGGGGGTGTTGCCCCAGCGGGTGCAGGTCGTGGCCGTCGAGCTGGCCGCGGCCTCGCATGCGTGGATGTAGAAGGTGTGGGTGCCGGGGCCGAAGCCGAGGTAGGTCGCGGAGTCGATCGCGCCGCTGAAGCCGACGACGGCGGCGGCAGGATCGTTGGCGCCGGAACCGTCGAGGGTGGACACCAGGCTGAGCTGGGTGCCCTGGCCGTCGCCCGGACCGGCGCTGCAGGGTGCGTCGATGCAGAGCTCCGCCTGGCGGACGGCGTAGTCGGAGAGCGAGACGACGGCGCTGCCGACGATCGCCATGTCGGTGGGATTCGGGGTGCCCGGGATGTCGGTGACCCGCTTGCCACCGGTGGGGGTGGAGTGCACCGACACGTGGGTGACCACCGGCCCGCTGATGTCGACGGTGAAGCTGTCACCGGAGACGACGCCCCAGCCGTTGGCATCCTTGCCGTGGACCCAGATGACGTGCTCGCCGTCGATGGGCACGGCCGGTGCCTGGGCGGCCAGCGCCGCCATCAGGTTGGCGGCGGTGATCGTGAAGCTGTAGCTCGCGGCGACGGTCGCCGGAACACCGGTGATGGCGGTGCCGGCACCGGGGGCGCCGACGCCGTCGAGGAACCACTCGGCGCCGGTGACGCCGCCCGCGGACGACGTGATCGTGCCGCTCACGCCGAGGTTGTCGCTGCCGGGGTTGGTCTTCGGCGACGCGGCCACGGTGGTGACCGGTCCCGCGGTGACGCCGGACAGGCCGTTGATCACGGTGATCATGGCGATCATGCCGCCGAGCCCGCCCGCGGTCGAGGGCAGGAAGTGACGGCCCTGGTCGTAGATCGGGATCATGGTGCCGATCGTCGACGTGGGATCGACGACGGTGAGGGTGTCGGCGGTCTGGACCGGGTTCAGGTAGAGCGCGGCCAGGTCGTTCTGGTTGGGTAGCAGGAGGTTGGCGTCCGAGGCCCACTGGGTCTGGCGCGCGTCGGCGATGCTGATCGAGCGCTCCCGGAGGCCCAGGTCGGCGTAGCGGAGCAGCAGGCGGTCGGTGTTGCTGACCGGGATGCTGCACACGGTGCACGCGGGGTCGAAGGCGTGGCCGTTGACGAGGAAGACGTCCGGCGTGAAGGTCTTCAGGTCGCTCCCCATCGGGTTGGCGTTGAAGCTCCTGTCGATCTCGTTGAGCTCGACCGGCGACTCCGCGGTGAAGCCGCTGCCGGTGTCGTGGTAGGCGGTGTGGTTGAGCGCCGTCCACGTCGAGGGGCGGACGATGAGCATCCCGGTGAGCCCCATCGCCACCTGGCGCGGCCCGTTCGGGGTCTCACCCGCCTCGTAGACGTAGGTGCCCGGCTTGAGGTTGTTGAAGGTGTAGTTCGCGACCTGGCCGGTCGCGACACCGGTGGTGTCGGGGGCGGTCGACATCGCCGCCTGCGGGATCTCCAGCGAGAGGTTGCCCGCCGCCCCCGGCAGCTGGTTGTGCAGGTGAACGGTCAGGGCCTCGTTCTCGAACGAGACCAGCGTCGGCCCGGGCAGGGTCGGCGCGGCCGGGGTCAGCGAGAAGCCCCAGATGGGCAGCAGGGGCGTGCCGGGGACGGCGATCGTCCCCGTGAGGGCGTAGAGGTCACAGGTCCGCGTCGCCGCCGCCGTCGGCGGCAGGGTGAGCACGGGCAGGCACGTCGAGTCGGGCAGCGATGTGGACACCGCCACCTTGGGGGTGGCCGCCTGCAGCGACAGCAGCGTGGAGGCCTTCGGGGCCTTGGTCCCGACCACCGGCTTCAGCTTGATGTGCGGCGTCAGCGGTTTGGCCACCGCCTTCGCGGTGGGGGCCGGGGGCTGCGGCGGGGTGGCCGCCGCCGCGGGCACGATGCCCGCGGCGAGGCTCACCACCACAGCGACGAGGCCGTTGAGCGCGACATTGTTTCTCATCACTACTTCCCTGGCACCGTGCAGGTGACACCGTTCTTGTTCTGGAGGCTCGGCGGCGGGTCGACGCGAACCATGGTCAGCATGCCTCCGCCCGAGAAGCCGAAGTTCGTGACCTGGAAGAGGGCGTGGCTGTGGGCCACGTGGTAGAACTCGCCGCACTCGTTGTAGCGGGTGAGCCCCGTCGCCACGGGCTTGATCTCGCCCAGGTACGGGGTGCCGTTCCAGTACGGGCCCTCGAAGCGGTCCGCCTGGGAGGGCACGGGCACCTGCACCGGGTTGCCCGGGTCACTGGTGCCGTTGTCGGGCTGCCAGTTCTGGGCGTCGACCCAGGTGAACAGCGAGTCCACGGTCTGCCCCGGGGCCACGTTGATGTCGAAGCGCTCGATCGAGGCGTCGGCGTGGGCGGCCGTGTCGAGTTGGTGGCCGTCGACGCCGACCGTGCTCTCGTGGTTGCTGTGCGGATGGAACGGGTAGGCCACCGGGCCGGCGTTGATGTACCGGACCAGCGACGGGTCGGGGTTGTAGTCCAAAAGGTTCGACGAGTCGGTGTTCCTCGGCTGGACGTGCACCAGCGAGCCGTAGGGCTGGGTCGGCAGGTTGGAGACGCCGTTGGGGGCGATCGTGTCCGGGAAGCTCCGGCCGTTGATCATGTAGTACCGCGCGTTGTACTTCGACCAGTCGAAGGTGCTGTGGCCGACCTCCACCCAGTGGTGCAGGTCGGGGTCGACCTCGGAGAGCAGGTGGACGTACTCGTGGCCGGAGTCGTAGCGGCTGAAGGTGTTGTCGTAGGCGTTGCGGCAGTGCGTGGTCGCCGTGCACGCCGTGCTCGCCCGCACCACCAGGCCGCCGACCATGCCCATCTGGACCTGGAGCTGCGGATCGGTGCCGCTCTCGTAGGTGTAGGTGCCGGGCTGGCCGGCGGTGAACGTGTAGGTCACCGTCCCGCCCGGCGCCGCCGCCTTGCTCAGGCTGCCGGTCGCCAGCTCCGGCTGGGGAAGGCCGCCGTCGACCCTCACCCCGGGGATCCCGGTGAAGACGATCGAGGTGGGCGGCGCCACGCTCACGTGGGTGAGCGGGTCGACGAGGCTGGGCAGCGAGTTGCGCAGGGTGACCGTGACCTGGTCGCCCTCGTTGGCGCACAGGAAGGGACCGGGGTACTGGAACCCCTGGTCGCCGTTCGCGTACGACCACATGTAGATGCTGTTGCCGTCGGGGGTGGTGATGTAGCCGTCACGCGCGGTGAGCAGGAAGCTCCGCGTGGCCGTGGTCGTGGTGGTGGTCCCGATGGTCGTGGTGACCGATCCGACCTTGCCGGCGGTGCAGATCAGCCCCTCGGAGGGATGAGCGAGCACCAGGTTGCTGGCGGACACCGGGATGTGGACCCCGGCGGTGACCGCCGCGGCGATCGCCGGGAGCAGCCACCAGGCCCGCCGCAGGCCGGCGCCGGCCCTCTGGACGGGACCGCGGCGGCGCGCCGGCGCAGCGCCGACGTCGCCCGGCGGCGCTCCGTGGGTGTTGTTCACTTCGGTGTCCACGTCACATGTCTCCGTTCGAGCTGAGAAGGTGGTTGGGCCGCAGCTGCGGGCCCAGCGTGTTCCCGGGGTTCGTCGCGGGGAACACGTGGACCTCGGTGCGCATCCCGCCGACACTGGCGTCGCCCGCGCTGTTCTGGGCGAAGCCCTCGTTGCGGTCGTACAGGGGGAAGACGGCCTTCGAGGAGACCGCCGGGGCGGTGAAGATGAGGTCGCGGCTCTCGCCGGGACCGATGTCCACCCGGGTGGTCATCACCGTGGCGTCGCCGCGGGCGCCCGCCCCGTAGCTGAAGACGTTGGTCGGAAAACCGGGAGCGGGCGGGGCCGCCAGGTAGTCCGGCCGGCCGTTGAAGAGCGGCTTGGCGTCCCGGCCCACCATCTGCATGGGGATGCCGGGCAGCACCAGGCTGTGCACCTCGTAGCCGAGGTTCGAGATCCGCAGCAGCACCCTCTCGCCCGCGTTCGCCTGGATCAGCGACGAGAGCGGGTTGTACTGGAGCCGTGCCGGCGCGCCGGCGCCGGGGGTGAGCCCGTCGACCCAGTTGCCGGTGCGGGCGTCGATGTTCGCCTCCTTGGTGTCCGGCCACGCCCGCCCGTTGATCAGGCGGAAGTCCGGCGCGTAGGCGGAGAAGTCGTTGATCTGGAGGTGCGCGTCGTTGTAGTGGAGGTGCACGTCCGCCTCACTGAGGATGAACGTGAACTCCCGGTCGAACCCGCTCGGGTTGTCGGTGCCGTTGTAGGTGTCGTAGGCGAACTTCGTGAACGGCCCCGTACCGCTCCGCACCGCCGAGTACGCCGCCTCGCCCGGCCGGGCGCTGATGTGCGGGTAGATGAAAACCACCCCGGTGAGACCCATGTGCACGTGCTCCACGTCCTCGAAGTGGCAGTGGTACATGTACGTGCCCGGGTCCTCGGGGATGTACTGGTAGACCAGGGTGCGCCCGATCGGCGCCGCCAGCGAGGCGTCGGGGACGCCGTCGAAGTAGGCGGTCTGGTTGGGGAACCCGTGGAAGTGGATGGTGTGGCTGTCGACCAGGTCGGGCCGCTGCTGCAGCCCGAGGTTGGTCAGGTGCAGCCGCAGGTCGTCGCCCACCCGGGCGTAGAGGAGGGGCGCAGCGAGCTGCGCCCTCCCCTTCTGGTCCTTGATCTCACCGGTCGCCGGCGAGTTGGTCTCGGTGTCCGTGAGCGCCGGCGCCAGGACCGCGCCGTTGTAGTGGTGGTCGGTGCTGCTGTCGGGGAACTCCGACATGCCGCTGCCGTGGTACGAGGTGACGTCGCGGAAGCCCATCACCCACATGCCGGTCCCCTTGCCGCCCTCCACCGTGTACGCGGCCTTGAGGGCCGCGTCCGGGTCAGGCCAGAACGGCGGGATCGCCGTGGCCTTGACCGGCATCGAGGCGAAGCCGTCGCTGGCCGTGATGTGGTACCGCTTCACCGCCAGCGTGCCGTAGTTCGCGAGGCGGATGGGGACACCGGTGGTGGGCAGGAGCACCCTCTTGAAACCCAGACCGGTCGCCGCCGAGGCGGCGGCGATCCCGGCAGTCTTGAGGAATGCCCGTCGCCCCACCAGGTTGCGTCGAGGCTGGTTCACTGAGGTGCTCCTCCCGAGATGTGCGCGCCCTCGGCACGCGAGGACCGGTAGTCGCCGAAGGCGTTCGCCGGCAGGTCGATCGTCACGATCGCCGACGGACGGAAGCGGAAGTAGGTGCGCAGCGTCACCACGTCGATGCTGGTGACGAAGATGCAGTTGCTGGTGACCGTGGCACTGCAGGTCGCCGTCGCCGTGAAGGGCGACGCCGAGCTCTGGGTGGTGCCGGTGCCGGTGACGGTGTACCCCTCGGTCGGGGTCGTCGCGGGGTCGATGTAGGTGCCGCTCACCGCCAGGAGCGGGCCGCCGTCGACGGTGCCGACGTCCCACACGTTGACCGGCGTGGGATCACCGGGAAGTCCGATGCCCACCACACCACCGGAGGCCCAGGCGCCGGCCCGGTTGTCCCAGATGATGTCGTTGGTGATCGCCGGCGGGCTGTAGTTCGGGTGACCGGGGAGAACCGCCCTGAGCAGGTCGCTGTTCCGCCCCACCGAGATGCCCGCAGGGGCCGGCTGCCCGTTCGACGTCACCGCCGTCGCGGTGGTGACGTTGCGGGCGATGGTGTTGTGGTCGATGGTGAGGTACGGGGCATCGTCGACGGAGATGCCGCCGCCCTCGTGGGTGGAGACGTTGTTGGTGATGTGGTTGTTGGTCACCGTCTGCGGCGCGGTGCCGGCCATCAGGTAGCGGATACCGCCGCCGTCGTCGTCGGCGATGTTCGACCCGATGTAGTTGTCGTGGATCTGCACCTTGCCCGCTCCCGGCGAGAGGCCGCCGCCGCTGACGAGCTCGCCGGCGACCATGATGCCGCCGCCCTCGTCGTTGGCGCCGTTGAGCTTGATGCGGTTGTGGTCGATCTGGCCCGCCGCGACGTCGGTGAGCGTGGCCGTGGTGGTGCGGGTCGAGTTCGCGTTGCCCGACATCACCGCGACGGTGGCCGAGGTGATCGAGACGATGGTCCTCCCGCCGCCGATACCGGCGCCGGTCACCGAGCGACCGATGTCGGCCGAGGTGAAGTTGGCGCCGGCCGAGGTCAGGTTCCTCGAGCCGCTGTGGATGGAGGCGGTGAACGTCCGGGCCTGGGGGCTGCTCAGCCCGACGTGGCTGATGCCGCCGCCGTACTCGAGCGAGTAGTTGCCGCAGATCACGTTCTGGGTGACCTGGTAGGTGTTGCTGCCGGAGAAGAGACCGATCGCGCCGGCCAGGTTGGTCCCGCCGTTGCTGAGGATCTGGTTCTTCCTGATCTGGACGTTGCTGTTGGTCTGACCGGCGCCGTCCGCCACGGTGCCCTGGTTGACCATCGGCGAGCCGACGCGGATGGCTCCGCCGTAGGTGCCGCTGTTGCCCTGGATGGTGTTGTTGCTGACCTGGAAGTTGTCGGCGTAGGCGTTGAGGAGGATGCCGCCGCCCTGGGTGGTGACGGTGCCGGCCACCTCGGCCTTGCCGCCCGCCTCGGGGGTCGGCGCGCCGTGGCCGTAGATCTGGTTGATGTTGCCGGGGAAGTCCTTCTGGTTGCCGCCGGTGACGGAGAACCCGTCCATCGCGGCCTTGTAGCCCGACGTGTACTGGCCCTGCTTGGCCACCACGTACACGACCTGGCCCTCGATGATGCTGCGGTTGCCGTCCCAACCCGTGGACCCGGCGCCGCTGTCGAGGATGCCCTGCGCGCGGTTGAGCCAGGCGACGCCGTACGGCTCACCGGACGTGGCCGCGACGTCGCCGGCGCCGTTGGCGTCGGGCAGGGTGCCGGTCGACCAGAAGTAGGCTCCGTCGACCCGGGTGCCCTGCACCCCGGTGTTGTCGGCATAGACGCCGCCCGGGCCCACTCCCTGGAGCTTCACCGGGCTGTGGATGATGAGGTTCTCGTAGTAGGTGCCGAGCGGGGAGAACGCCGACGGGTTCGCCGGGTAGACCACGATCAGCGCCCGGGTGATCCCGTTCCCGGTCCTGGTTCCGGTGAGGGTCGTGGAGTCGAAGCCCGCCGCGTACTCCAGGGCCGCCTGGATGGAGGTGAACCGGTGGTTCGGCGTGACCAGGTTGCGGTTGAGGGTGAAGCTGGGACCGGAGGTGGGGCCGACCGTCAGGATGGTCGGCCGGTAGCTGCCCTTGATGATGTGGTAGGTCAGCCCCTGCGCCGTCGTCAGGCCGGCTCCGTTGGTGACGTCGAGCTGGTGCGGCCCTGCCGAGAAGCTGCTCGCGTTGACTCTCACCTGGATCTCGTGATCGGTCCACCCGCTCGGGATGAAGGGCAGGGGGAGTGGAACCCCGAGGAGGGTGAATCCGACGGGGGTGAGCGTGGTGCCGTCGAGGGTCACCCGCCCGCTTCCCCGGGTGGCACCGAAGCCCTGGCCCTTGATGTCGAGGACGGCGGTGGACCCGTCCAGGTACGGCTTGTCGACCGCGAAGATCTGCGGCGCGTTGATCGCCGGAGCGCACTGCGGGGTCAGCTTGAAGGTCGCACCCGGTGCGAGCAGGTTGGTCACCGCCTTGGTCGGCGCCAGGTCCGACGCCAGCCACTGGCCCGGCCAGGACTGGAAGTTCGCCGCGATCGTGCGATACGCCGGGTTGTAGTTGGCGTTCGGGCTCGGGAACTGCCCCGGGTCGTTGCCGACGAAGCGGTAGACGTTGGGGCACACCCCCGAGGGGATGAGGCAGTTGGTGCTCTGGGTCGAGGGCATCAGCGCCTCGTAGATGCCGTTGTAGTCGGAGGTGGTGGTGAACTGGAGGTTGCCCGCCCAGTCGTAGACGCCGACCGGCACGCCGGCGACGCCCTGGACGTCACCGAGGGTGGTGCTCTTGCGATCCGTCGAGGTGCTGACGTCGTCCACGATGTAGCCGGAGAACCTGCCCGGGATGGGCACGTCGTTGGCGGTGTGGATGTGGAAGTTCGGGGCCACCGACTGGCCCGCCTGCACCCGGATCAGCTTGGTGTCGCAGAGGTTGCGCGCCTGCCCCTCGAAGGGGCTGCCGCCGTTGGCCGCCAGGTCGGGGTTGGTGACGTGGACGGTGTGATTCGGTCCGGCGCACTGGGTGTCCGGGCCGGGGGCGGAGCTGCCCGGGTTCTCCGGGTAACCCCCCTGCGGCTGCTGCTTCGGCGGGTCGGCCTTGGGCGGCCACGGCACGTTGCCGGCGGAGCCCTGGGGGATCCACTGGTCGCCGCTGAAGACGTTCACGTCCTCCTCGGTGGTGACCGCGAAGAGCGGCTTCCCGTTGTTGAGGACCTGGTCGGTGGGGATGTTGGTGTGGACCAGGAAGTCGCCGGTGTGGTTCTGGAAGCACCCGGCCTTGTACTGGTTGGGATCCGCGGGCAGCACCGGAGCTCCGGTCCCATCCAGCGGGCAGAGCGACGTGTCGGTCGCGTCCAGCCCGTAGTTGCCGTCCACGGTCTGGATGCCGTGCGGGGCGCCGCCGGGGAAGGCGGGCTTGTTGTCGGTGCCGCCGCCCATGCTCACGCCGGTGATGGCGCTCTCAGTGCAGCGCGGCTGGTAGGCCCCCGCGGGGACGGCGACCGAGTCCTGCACCGTGTTGTCGACCACCACGCCGTTGGCGTTGAGCGGGGTGCACCCGGTGGGCTGGCCGTAGTTCTCGGTGATGTAGCTCTGGGCCGGATGGTTCTGCGCCGGCAGGTACGAGCCGTCGGACTTGACGACGTGGCCGCCGCCGTGGCCGTCGGGCTTGCAGGTCGCACCCGCGTTGCCGGTCAGGATCGCGCTCGGGACCGGGACGGCCGGGTTGCACTGGACGCTGTCGTACAGGTCCATCTGGAGACCGGGGACGCCGGTCATGTGGCTGAACTGGACCGTCTGCCTGGCCGGGTAGGCCACCCGGATGGTGTCGTAGAACACCGTCGCGACGATGCCGCCGTTCTCGCCGCCGTTGGAGGGGTTGTACGGCTGCACGCCCACGTCGAGCACGCCACACTGGCCGATGACCGGCAGGTAGCTGAGGTCGACCGCGGGGGTGATGACCGTGTGCTCCTGCTTGTCGTTGCAGGCGTGATAGGTCACCCCGGTGGTCTTGTACCGGGTGTTGAAGAACTGGGCGACGTTGAACTGGCCGAGCGGATACGCCTCGGTGAACTCGTAGTAGCCGCTCTTGTCGGTGTCCGCGGTCTGCTGGCCCTGCTCGTAGGTGTTGTTGGTGCGGTTCAGGTTCTGCATCCTGAACTTGGGCAGGCCGGGCTCACCGGGGTCCTGGCGGCCGTTGCCGTTCAGGTCGATGAAGACGTGGCCGGAGAGCCGCGTGAACCAGTTGAGCAGCGGCAGCACGCCGGTGTCGACGACCTGCCCGCCCGCGACGGTCACGTTGACCTGGTCGAACAGGTAGTCCTGGGGCTGGTCCCAGATCGCCATCGAGTAGTCGCCGTCGGGGATGTTCTTGATGTCGAACGTCCCGTCGGCCTTGGTCGGGGCGGCGTAGACGAGCTGACCGTCGGTGCCGGCGTTGAGGTTGCTGAGCGCGACCCAGCCCCCGAGCGGCGGCCGGTCCAGCTTGATCCCGGTCACGGTGGCGTTCTCACCCTTGCCGGTGATGCCGCCGATGCCGGGGACGTAGTTGTTGGAGCCCATCAGCTGGCCCTTGACCTCGCCGGTGGCGGCGGCGGTCAGGGTGTTGGTCGGCGGCACGAAGCCGAACTCGACGAAGGGCTGGGGCTCGCCGGCGACCACCTGCTCGGTGTCGACGCCGGTCGAGCCCGGCATCAGCCAGACGTCGAAGTCGTGGTTGCCCTCGAGCGTCGTGGTCTGGATCCACTGATCCTTGGCGGGGTCACCGCCCTGCCGGTTCTGCGGCGGCGCCATGCTGACGCCGTACCGGCCGGGGGGCATGTTCGGGATGGTGACGATGCCGTCCGCCCCGGTCGCGCAGTCCCCACCGGTGCCCGCGATCGGCGTCGGAACGCCCTTGGCGTCGATGACGACGTTGCCGGCGGTGTCCTTCACGTACTGGGTGCAGAGCGGGTTGCCGTAGTAGTCGACCGAGACCAGGCCGTCGAAGTCGGTGATCTTGGCCTTGAACCCCGCCAGCGGCGGGGCGGTCTCCGACCACATCCCCTGGGTGGGGGTGGTGTCCGCGAATGCACGGGCCACGATCGTGCCCAGCGGGAGCGGGAACGGGTTGAGGCCGACGGTGACCAGGCCCGGACCCGTCTGGCTCGGCAGGAGGGTGCCGGTCTTGGTGATCTCGAAGTGGACGCCACCGATCTCGTAGCCGTCGCTGGTCACCGAGACCAGGTACTTGCCCGGTCCGAGGCCGTGACCGGCGCCGTTGAGGACGGGAAGTGGCGTGGTGGCGTTCCAGGTGGTCTGGTCACCCTCGCTGATGACCGGGCTCGCCTGCGCGGCGTAGATCGACGGCCACGGGCAGGGCCCGTTCTTGGTGGCGTCGGCCGGGTTGCCGTTGCCGTCCGGGAAGTTGGTCGCGGTGGTCGGGTGGCAGCGGACGTCGTCCTTGCCCCCGGTGGGGTTGCCGGTGGTGTCGAGGTTGAGGAGCCACTTGTAGGCCCTCACCGGGTCACCCGACTTCGGCGGGTGAGGCACCGGCCCCGGGCAGAGGGAGAGGTTGGCGCACGAGGTGGCGGTGCTGTCCCGGGCGCTGAGCACCTGGAGCTTCGGGGTCGCCGCCGGCGGGGTGACCGCCAGCGCGGCCGCCCGCGCCGACTGGAAGCCGAAGGTCTGCGGCTTCAGGGTCGCGGTCGCCGGGGCGGTGGTGTTCGACCTGGTCAGGCTCGACCACAGGTTGCTCGCCGTCCCGTTGAGGACGGCGCCGGCCACCCCCAGGCCCATGACGGCCACCAGCGCCTTCTGGCGCCGGCGGGACAGGTGTCGGATCCCTCTCATCGGTGGCTACCTCGTGTGGCGGCCCCGACGGGGTCCGCGCGATGATGGTCCGGCCGGGGTCGCGTGATCGCGGCCGGCAGGGAGCTGGTGGTCATCGGTGTCATTTCCCCTTCCCCTGGAGGTGCGAGCCCTCGGATCGGTGATCCTCCGGTCGCTCGCATCCCCATTGCTGCTGAACCATGTTGATGCCAACATGGGCTTGAACCATCCCGGTGACCGGCGTGCGGGCACGCCGGGTTCACCGGATCGCTTCTCAATCCCCGCGCCGTTCGCGGCCGGGCCGCGCGGCGCCTCAGTTGCAGCCGACCGCGGGGCGCGACCCCACCGGGTCGCGCGCCGCTATCGGCTCACGCGTCGCACATGAGGCTCGAAGCCAGCACTGCCCATTCCCCCCGAAGGCGCCGAACCCGTGCCGGCCGCCGTGCGACCGCTCTTCCCGGGTTCATGCCTTTCGTCACGGGTATGACTGCGCCTTTCGGAAAAAACCTGCGGAGATCCCGAACTCAATTTCCCTGCAACGGACCGGCATTCGAGCGTCCTGAGGTGACCGGCACCCGCTGGCGACCCCGGCTCGATACCCCTGCAACATTTCTGCAATCGGCGCAAAAAAAATCAAACGCGGGCGCTCGAGCCCGCACCGGGCGTATGCTGGGGAGAGCCACGCTCCGCCTGGCNNGGGGCGCATGGGAGGGAGGGTCGATGCCGCATCCCGGCCACGACGCTCGGCGCCGCCTGGTGGCCCGGGTCGCCGCCGGCACCGCCATCGTGGGGGCGGCGGCGGTCGCCGGGCTGTCCGCCGACCTGGCCGTGACCACCGGGCCGGCGCCCAGCAGCGCCACCGCCCCCGCCGGCGGCGCCACCGATCCCTCCGGGGGGCCGGCGCCGCCCATCGTGACGGCTCCGTCGTGACCGCGCCGGCCCGGGCCGGCCCCACGGGGATCGCCGGGACCGTCCTCCCCGCGTTCGGCACTCGTGCCGGCGTCTGGACCACCGAGTCCTCCGCACTTCCCGCAGCCGAGCGCATCCTCCTCTCATGGGTGGCGGAGGTGGACGCCGCCTGCAGCCGCTTCCGGCCGGACAGCGACCTGAGCCGGGCGAACGCCGGCGCCGGCAGCCCCGTCGAGGTGTCCCCGCTCCTCCTCGAGGCGCTCTCGGCCGCACTGGCGATGGCCGAGCTCACCGCCGGCCGGTGCGACCCGACCCTCGGCGTCGCGCTGATCGCGGCGGGATACGACCGCCCCTTCGCCGACATCGTCGAGCGGGGCCCGGGACCCCGGCGGCCGCCGAGCCCCGGCGGGGGATGGCGGGGCGTCCACGTCGATCACCGGCGGAGCACGGTGAGCGTTCCCCCGGGCGTCGCCCTGGACCTCGGCGCCACCGCCAAGGGGTGGGCCGTGGACGTCGCCCTGCAGCGGATCCGCGGCGCCCTCGGCACCACCCATCCCACCACCGGCCTGTGTGTCGCGGCCGGCGGCGACCTTGCGGTCGGCGGCCCGGCTCCCGGGCCGGGGTGGCGGGTGCTCGTCGGTGAGCGGCTGGACGTCGAGGCCGGCGACGCGAGCGAGCCGCTGCTCCTGGCCCATGGCGCGCTCGCCACCACCGGGGCGCTCATCCGGCGCTGGGGGCGCGGGCCCGGGCAGGCGCATCACCTCATCGACCCGCGCACCGGAGCGCCCGGTGAGTCGCCGTGGCGCCTGGTGACCGTCCACGCGCCGACCTGCCTGGTCGCCGAGGCGGCGGCCACGGCCGCGTGGCTGATGGGCGATCGAGCGCCCGCCTGGCTTCGCCGCCAGGGGCTCGGGGCCCGGCTTGTCGCTGGGGACGGCACGGTGCGACTGGTGCGCCCGTTCCCGACCGCGTCCGGGGGGGCGTGACCGTGGTGGCCCTGGTCAGCCCGCCGAGCCCGCTCTGGTTCGTCGCCCGGGCGTCCGGTGCGGTCGCGCTCCTGCTGCTGACCCTCAGCGTGCTGCTCGGCATCGCCGTCGGCGCCCGCTGGCGCTCGCCGCGCTGGCCCCGCTGGATGAGCGCCGAGCTCCACCGCCAGGTGGTGCTCCTCTGCTTCGCCTTCCTCGGCGTCCACGTGGTCACCCTCCTGGTCGACCCGTTCATGCGCTTCACGCCGGCCGACCTGCTGGTGCCCCTGGCCTCCGGGTACCGGCGAGCCGGGATGGCCCTGGGGATCGTCGCCGCAGAGCTGGGCGTGGCGCTGGCGGTCAGCGTGCGGCTGCGACCGCGCATCGGCTATGCGACATGGCGCCGGCTGCACCGGGCCACCCATCTCCTGCTCCCGCTCGCCCTGCTCCATGGGGTCCTCACCGGGACCGACAGCGGCTCGCTCTGGGCGGTCGCCCTCGACGGCCTCTGCACCGCGTCGGTGGTGGCCGCGGTGGTGGCGCGGATGGCGCCGGCGGGCGCCGGCCGGGGTCTCCGGCTCACCCTGCTGACCACCGGTGGGGTGGCCGCCGCCGTGGTCGTGGCCGCCGCGCTGGCGGCGCACTCGAGCCCCGCCACGCCGGCCGACCGCCCGGCCGCCGCCCAGCCGGGACCGGGAGGCCCGGGATCGACCCCCCTCGGGGCCCCCCGGCCCGGCGGCGACGACGACGGCGCCACCGACCGCTGACCTGGGCGCTCACCCCGACGGCAGGCGCTCGAGCAGCCCGGCGGCACGGCCGCCGACGGACTGCAGGCCGAGGCCGGATGCGAGCGCAGCCGCGGCCCCGGCGAGGTCGCGGCTGCGGGACAGGTCGCGAGGACGTCCCCGAACGGCGAGCATCGTCGCCCACTCCAGGCGGGTGCGGGCGAGGTAGGGCTGGGCGCCCATGCGCTCGTGCATGGCGGTGGCGGCGGCGAGGTGGCGCTCCGCGTCCTCCCAGCGCTCCAGCCGGGCGGCGAGCACGCCGAGGTGATGCGACACGCTGCCCAGGTACGCCGCCGCCCCGGACGCCTGCGCGTTGGACTCCGCGTGGGGAAGGAGAAGCTGGTAGGCGACCGCCACCGCCCCGGCCGCACCGACGCGGGCGAGCGGCGCGGCGAGGAAGGCGAGGGTCCCCAGCCACCCGTGCCCGCGCTCGAGCCGCTCCAGGCCCCGGCCGACGAGGTGATCCACGTCCGCGGTCGCGGTGTCGAGGTCACCGAGCTCCAGGGCGACCTCGGCGCGCATCGCATGCCAGGCGAGCGCGCGCATCGAGTCCACGGCCACCAGGCCGTCCCGGACCCGGCACCCCTCGCCCAGGAACTGCAGGGTGGTGGCGCCCGGCCGCTCCCGCCACACGATCGCGAGGTGGATGCCGAGCACGTTGTGGACGTCGAGGTGATGGCCCTCCCAGCCCACCTCGAAGGCCTGCCTGGTGAGCTGCTCCCCAGCGTCGAGGTCGCCGGCGAGGAGCAGCCGCATCGCCCGGCGGGTGAGCGCGTACCAGCGGTGGTGACGGACCCGGAGCGGCTCGGCGATGCCCTCGTAGGCGTCGAGCGCGGCGTCGAGCCCGGCGAGGTCGCCGGTCTCGAGCAGGGCGATGGACCGCGCAGGATGAGGCTGCGATCGCCGGCCGGCTCGGCGAGGCTCACCATCTCGCGCCCGATCGCCAGCCGCTCGGCGGCTCCGCCAGGACCCCACACCGCGTAGTTGCGGGCGTCCAGGCAGCCGGCGAGCACGACCGGGTCGCCGAGCCGCCGCGCCATCGCCACGGCCTCGGTCGAGAGGGCGTCGCGGCGCCCCTCGCTCTCAGGCAGGTGGTAGAGCTTGCCGGCGAGCCGGCCCAGCACCTCCGCGCGGAGCGGGCCGTCGCCGGGGCCGAGCATGCCGAGCGCCTGCTCGAGAAGCTCCACCCCCTGGGTGTCCACCTCCGCCGTCCAGCGAAGCGAGTCGGCGACGCCGATGGCGGCCCGGGCGAAGCACTCCGCGCCGCAGCCCGCCTCGCCCCGCCGGGCGTGTGCGATCACCATCAGGTAGGTGCTGCCGGTCCGGGGGTCGCGGATCCGGCGGCGCGCGTCCGCGAGGGCGAGCAGCAGTTCGCACCGGTGGGGCACGTCGGCGCCGGCCGGGGTCTCCCCGAGGCAGGACAGGGCGAGCTCGTACTGCTCCGCCGCGGTCTCGAAGTCCAGCTGGGCCATGGCCCGATCACCGGCGCCGCGGGCGTAGACGAGCGCACGGGCGCGATCGGCGGGCGTCCCCGCGGCGTGGAAGTGATGGGCGATCTCGGCGAGGCGGGGGGCATGGTCGTTCATCGCGTCGACCAGCGCCTCACCGATGGCCCGGTGGAGGCGGGTTCGACGGCTCGCCGAGATCTCCGCGTACAGCGCCTCGCGCACCACCGCGTGCGAGAACGACCAGCGATCGACGGCGCCGGTCACCTCGGCCACGATGTCCGCCCGTGCCGCCTCCTCCAGGTCGCCGAGGACCGCGTCCTCCCGCCGGTGCCCCACCCTCAGGAGCACCTCGAGCTCGAACTCGCGACCGATGACCGCCGCCAGGGTCAGCGTCTCCATCGCGGTCGCCGGCAGCCCGTCCAGACGCCAGCCGATCACCTCACGCACCGACCGGGGAACGAGCTCCCCTGTGCCCCCGGTTGCGGCCAGGTGGCGTACGAACTCGCGAACGAACAGGGGGTTGCCCTCGGTGACCCGCGCGATCCGCATCCGGAGCTCCGGGTCCGCGACCGAGGGCTCGATGAGGCTTCGCACCTCCTCGTGGTCGAGCCCACCCACGGTGATCTCGACGGTCCCGTCCCGGTAGTGCAGGTCGCTGAGAAGCTCGGCCACGGGCCGGCTCGGTGACACGTCGGTGCGATGGGTCGCGACCAGGAGCAGTCGCATCGGGCGGTCGACGCGGGCGAGATGCAGCACCATCTGGAGGGTGCCCGGCTGCGCCCACTGCACGTCCTCGAGAACCATGACCAGGGTGCGGTCCCGGGTCAGCCTGCTCAGCAGGCCGGTCACGGCCTCGAAGAGCAGGTAGCGCTCGGTGTCGGCATCGGCCACCGGCTCGGGGACGACCGGGAGGCGCTCGGCGAGAGACGGCAGCAGCCGCACCAGCCTCGGACCGTCGTTGCCGACGCAGGTGCGCAGCTCGTCGAGGGGCAGCGCGGCCACCGCATGGCGCAGCGCCTCCACGACGGACCGGTACGGCGCCGGGGTGTCGCGGTCGCAGCGGCCGGCCAGCAGGTTGGCCCCCTCGCGATGGGCCTCGAGACCGAAGTGCATGGCCAGCGCCGTCTTCCCGATGCCCGCCTCTCCGCGGACGAGGACCACACCCGGACGCCCGGCGCGCGCCTGGCGGAGCGCGTCGAGGAGGCGGCTGGTCTCGGCGCCCCGGCCCACGAAGACGGCGTCGCCGTGCCCCGCCGCGAGCGCTGGTGGCGGGAGGTGGGCGGACGGCCGGCCCCGGATCTGGGCGGGCGGCGCGTCGCCGCCCTCCGCCGGTGGGCCCGGGGTGGTGACGATGCCGAGCTCGTCGGCGAGCAGGCGGCGCAGCCGCTGGTCGGCCTCCAGTGCACGCACCCGGTCGCCGGTCCGGGTCAGGACGTCGACGAGCTGCCGGTGCCCCGCCTCGTGGCGCGGCTGCAGCGCAACCACCTCCTCCGCCAGCGCGACCGCCCGGGAGGAGTCGCCGAGGGCCAGCGCCGCCTCCACGCCGGCGTCCAGGGAACGGACGAGGAGGCGGCGGCGACCCTCGCGGAACCGCTCCGCCCAGGCGCTGTCGTCGCCGGCGAGAAACGGCTGGCGGCCCAGCGCGGCGGCGCGATGCGCGTGCATCGCCGCGGTGCGCGCGTCGCCCCCGGCCAGGCCCGCCTCGGCCGCCTCCACCTCGGCCTCCGCCTCCTCGGTGTCGACCACCGTGTCCGGACCCGGTTGCAGCCGGTAGCAGCCGAGGACACTGGTCAGCACCGGCCCCCCCGAGGGCAGGCCGCCGAGAACCGCGCGCAACCGGCTGATGATGACACTGAGCTTGCGCTCCCACGCCTCGGGCGGTTCGCCCGCCCAGAGCGCGCCGGCGAGCTCGTCGCGGGTCACCGGGCGCCCCCGATGGACGGCGAGATACGAGAGCACGAGGCGCGCCTGCCGCCCCGGGAAGGCGCGTCCCTCGACCGCCGCGCCATCCACCTCGAGACGCAGCTCACCGCAGAGCTGGATGCGGCGGCTCACGCGAGGGTCGGGGTCGGTTGGGTGCTGCCCCACCGAGTCCGTGTCACGACCCTCCACTGCATCGGGTTTGGCAGGTCATGGCGGCCGGTGCATCCCGGCTCCAATGGTCGCGAACCGTATGAAAGGAAACGATTCGCGAATCTGGCCGGCCGCCTCGCCGGGGTCACCAATCGTGACACGTGGATCAGGTCTTGGGTACGTCTCCGGGCCACCCAACTCCACAGTCAGGAATGCAGCCCTTGCCGAACCTCACCACCGCTGCCTACCGGGGGACCGCCACCCCCTGGTGCTCGCAGACGAAGCGCAGCCTTTCGAGCAGGCCGTCGACCACCCGTGGCCAGGTGAACTCGGCGGCGTCGCGGCGGGCGGCGCGCCGCAGCCGCTCGGCCAGGTCCGGCCGCTCGACCAGGCCGCGGAGAGCGGCCGCCACCTCGGCGCCGTCGTCGGTCTCGATCACCACCGCGTTGGCGTAGGGGCGGGCGTACTCCTCGCCGGTCGCGCCCACCACCGCCACCCCGCCCGCGGCCATCGCCTCCAGCCCCACCAGCCCGAACGGCTCGTGGCCGGAGTTGGCGAGCACCGCGGTTGCGCCCGCGTAGATCGCCGGGATGACGGTGTGGGGGAGGAAGCTGCGGAGGTGCACCAGCGGCGCGCCCGCGCTGTCGGCGAGCGCCGTGGCCACCGCCGCCGGGCTGTCGATGGGCTCGAACCACTCGGCGACGGCGAGCCCGAGCCGGTGGGCGTGGTCGAGGACGTCGCCGCCGAAGGGCTCGATGCCGCCGCGCATCAGCAGGCGGGCGGGGATGCCGCGGGCGCGCAGCGCCGCGACCGCGCCGATCGCCTGGTGCCAGCGCTTGTCGGGGCTGAACCGGCCGATCTTGAAGGCGAGGCAGGGGCTGTCGGCGGCGCCGGCGATCAGCCCCGCCGCCGCCGGGTCGACGGGCTCGAGCGCCAGCTCGGGGATGCCGTTGGGGATGACCAGCGGGTTCACCCCCCAGGGCAGCATGAGGCCCCGCATGTAGCGGCTGACGGTGGTGACCGCGGCGACATAGCCGAGCCGGGTCCAGTCGACGCGGTCGAAGCCGAAGGTGTTGTTGGCGTTCCAGAGCACCGCGCAGCCGTTGCGCAGCCCGAGGGCGTGGAGGAGGTCGCTGGCGGCGAGCGCGGTGCCCGCCGTCTGCCACTCCTCGGCGAGCAGCGCCACGGCGTCGCCGCGGCGGGTCGCCGGGCCCACCACCTCGTGGGCGAGCCAGCCGGGGAGGTGCGCCTCGAGATCCGCGATCAGCTCCTCCTCGCCCTGGTAGACCCCGAGCGGGTGGCGGGCGCTGATCTCCTGGCCCCAGCGCACCAGGCGCACCCCCTGCTCGACCTCCTCGGCGGGCAGCGCGGGATCGCCGGCGAAGACCAGGGTGGTGCGCACCCCGGCGGCGGCGAGGGCGCGGCAGAGCTCGCGGGCACGCACCCCGAGCCCGCCCGCCTGGCTGTACCGGTCGGGGCCCTCGAGCGAG
>JRHI01000634.1_pt1 | contig 36220 bp, 32 predicted proteins | sample 215371 | NCBI WGS metagenome assembly JRHI01 (sample SAMN02929681, study PRJNA255918) | sediment metagenome | biome: cave system; feature: Ice Cave; material: Sediment; isolation source: sediment from deep within a dark volcanic ice cave with no known source of... ...
TTCTTCACCATTTCCTTGCCGCAGCAGCAGCGCGGATTCTGGCTCCCGCCTTTCCCGAGGGCGGCGCCGCGAGTGACTTTCACCTCGCAGCCGCATTCCGAGTCGGGACAGCGATAGGTTTCACCTTCTTTGAGTGCCATCTCTACCTCCTTTCAATGACAGCGTAGACCCTATACAGAGGTATAGAGTCAAGTGCGGTTTTCGTTTCTAGAAGCGCCACCAACCCCAGTGAATAATGGTGGCTAAGGTGAATGCGCTTGCCACCCAGAAGACTGCTCGTGACACGCGAGTCGCTCTGTGCAACACGTTGAAATAGAAGCCCACCCCGACGGCGCAAACGGATACCAGAATAAAAGCCCATCTGTAATGGGATATGGTGTAAGTGATTGATGTGCTCCCCAGACCGAGAAGTCCTGCAATCAGCGGCAACGCTCAACACGGTCTCGAAAAGAAGCCTAATAAGACCGCCAACGCCGCTGCTCCGCTCCTCTTGGCTTCTGAACTCATTTGGTCATCCCTCCCATCGCTCGCTCAATCAGCACGCAAAAAGCATCGGCGGACACCTGCCTCGCGCCCGACCGCTTCCATTGCTTTAGCGCTTTGCTAAGTTCGCGTCGAAAGTTTTCAAGCTGGCGTATCTGGCCATTTACGTTCTGTAGGTGGTGCTCGGCAACTGAAATGACCTTGCCACAAGGACACTGTCCGCGGCCTCTCATCCGCAGGATGCCCTTTATCTCTTCGAGCGCGAAACCCAATGCCTTCGCTTGTCGAATAAAACGAAGCTGTCTCAGATGAGCGTCTGTAAAAAGACGATAACCAGAATCAGTCCGGCCTGGATCCGGCAGCAACCCTTGCCGTTCGTAAAAACGAATCGTCTGTATGCCAACGCTGGCTTTCTTCGCCAATTCACCAATCTTCACAGCTAGAGCATAAACTCTGTACTAGGGTATAGAGTCAAGCGGAATCGCTCGCAGCCGTCGATGAAGCGCTGAATAAGCGGGAAGCGGAGAAACGTGCCTGCGACGAAGCACGCGAGCAGGACGCTAGGGAGTTTCTAAATACGCGAGTCTGAACAGTCTCAGAGAGAACGCGAGGAGCGCGAGGCCTAGAAACAAGCACGCGTAGGCCAGATTCGCACCAATGAGATGTGGGCTTGGGAGGTAAAACGTGTTGATCTCAACACTCCTCAACTGCTGTGGCTAATCGTAGCGATACTTGTGACGATATCTTTCCAGTTGTCACACATTTAGTCGGCCTTGCATACCCGACTGGTAGTTTAAAGTGGGACTGCCGTCAACGCGAACTAGATTGCCGTGGCTTTAAAACTTTTGGATACCGCCGGATAGGATCCATCTCCAAAACCGGATCTTTTTGATCACACCGAACGATACTTTCTTGAGCGAGATAACCGCCATCTTTCACGTTCTTTGCAAGCATCACGGAACAAACCCCTTTATACTCTTGCCTTAGGCGTTGTCCCTCGCCAAATTGATAGCTGGCTCTCAATCAGCAGCTTACATTAGGGCATGTAACATTCTTACGGGAACGAGATTCAGGTTGTTGTAGAGTTGTGACGAGCCACACCTCCAAATTTGTTTCCCAGACATTGAAGATGGTGGGATTGCTGAATCTTTTCTCAACGTACGAGGATTTGTCACAAGCCGTCGCGTCTTTTGAATAAATAGAACAAAGATGCTGAAGCGTGTTAGACCTTGGACTCAACCTCTCTTTGGCCACGAAGTGTGTCCCGTCAATAATTCGGAACGCCGAGCACGCTATTTAAAACGCTTCGGTGACGGACTTCATCGACTAGAACGTTTGCGCCGACATTCAACACCGTTTTATTTTGGATATTCGATGCGAGGGTGCCGTAGGCATGCACAGCGCCGTCCTCGCGGTTCCGCGCAAGGCGCAGAATATCGTTTTCACTGCGGAGACGTCCGAAGTCGTAACTCTTTTCCGGGCCAGAAGGTTGGCCTCCCAGGGTATGGATCGCTCCGCTGAGGGCGTCGCGGTGGTATTTGTGATCGCTTTGGAAAGCCACCGCTACTTTTAGAATTCCCGGGGAGAGCAGCTTACTTTCAGCGCCAGCCTGATAGGCAGCGATGGCTTCGTGTTCCAGATAAAGTGCGGCAGTGAGAATCGCGACATCCCCCTCCACGGACTGGGCCGCAACCAGCGGCAGCTTGGAAGTCATCCAGCAAGCAACTACTGCCACGCCGGCGACACGAAATGCTTTTCTTCGCGCGGTGGGTTGAGCGAAGAATCGCTGGCCAAACAGAATCTTTTCCCCTTCTAAATGCAGGGTCGTTTTTTCTTCATGCAGCGTATTCACTGCTGTTTCTTCTATATTCATGCGCGGCGAATTCCTTCCCTCGTGAAACGTCAGTATTTCAAGCGTTCAGTGACGTCCATGCCCAGCAATTGTTTTAGTGCGGTGTTGTGGCGCACCTCGTCTTCAAGGATCGGTACCGCAGCGTTTAGGATCCCGCGGTTTTCGAGCTTGTACGCGTTAGCGAGATACGCCGACTCGGCGCCATCCTCCAGTTTTTGCGCAAGCTTAAGTATGTCCGCTGCCGAAGTGATGGGGCCGAAATCGTAGCTGCTCTTCGGCGTGACTGGGGTGCCGCCATACTGCTGAATGTATTTGGTCAGCGCGTCTCGATGGCGTTTGTGATCGCTTTGAAAGCTGATCGCAATTTTGAGTTGGTCCGGCGAAAGAAGTTTACTCTTTGCGCCAGCATCATAAGCAGCTATAGCCTCGTGCTCCAGCCCCAAGGCCACATTCAGGATCGCGAGGTCACCTGGGTAGTCTTTCTCCGCGCCATGCGCAGGCCGCGCGGAGTCCAGCACTATCGCGGAGAAAGACAGACCACCGAGGTAAAAAAGATCGCGTCGAGCGACGAACTTTTCGTTCGGTTTATATTTGGCAATCATAATTTTGCTCCGCGGGTCATGCATGCGAACCTGACAACGTTCGGGTTCCGGACACGTCGCATCTCAGAAATGAATACCCTGATTGAAAGTAAACGAACTGAATCCAGCATTTGTGCCTTCCACTTTGTTGCGGCGATAATCAAATCCGAACGAAAGTTTGGGCGTTGCACGAAACTCCATACCGCCACCGTACTGGAGGCCAAAGCGCAGGTCTCCTTGCCCTTGCGAAACGCCGCGCGCTCGGAGTTCCGGCGCTGCCGGAGCCAAGCCGGCGACTTGTGGGCCTTGCAGAATCGAGTTCAGCAAGGCCGCTACAGGAGTATTGCCAAGCACCGCGGTAGCGTCGAAGGATTTTGTGTTGTTCTGAGTGCTCAGTCCCACGTACGTTCCAAGACCGGCCACCAAATAAGGGCGAATTCTGTGGTGATCTAGCGCGGTGACCGTGTACTTGAATTCCACGGGCGCGACGGTCAGAACCGTCGACCGTTCCCTTACCTGAGAGGTCACCGGCAAAGGAGAGAAGAGATTCGCAACAGCTGGAGCAGTCCCAAGTTCGACGTTGACCAAGCCGTTGACCAGCGCGTTGACTCCGGAAGTTGTTTGCACCGTCGTCGTCGTGCGCTGGGCGCTGACCAGGATCTCGTACGAGAGCTTGCCACCCTTAACTTTCTTCACCGGCAAATCGATAAAGCCACCGGCGAAAAATCCGTTGCTAGCTTTGAACGGATTTTGGGAGCCACCCACGAGAAGTCCAACCTGCGCTCCGATCTGGCCGATATCGGGCAGCAGTTCGCGCGGTTGGACAAACCCCATTACGATCGTTTCGGGGTGAGGGATTGGAAGAGCGGGTGAAGGCGATGCAGCCGGCGCGGAAGACGCCGCCAACGAGCGTGGACTAGAAGCTGCGGGTTGTAGCATCGCCTGCAGCTTTGTCACCTCGCTACGCAGCTCATCGATCTCTTCCTGCTGAGCTTCTATCCTGTCCCTGAGTTCAACCGGAGAGAGACTGAGGCCCTCATGCGCTTTGGGAACTTTGGGCGAGTCGACGTCAATCCTGGCAACATGAATTTCATTCGACGCGATTTGAACGGATTCTCCCGCTTGTGCGAAAGAGGTAGGCGAGACAAGCGCGAGGGCCACAAGTAGAACTGCTGCTGTCGCTGCCAAACGCGTGACCACTTTTCCAGGCATTATCGTTTCTCCTTGCACGTCTATCAGAGTGGCTGGCTGAACTTCTACGCATGGGTTCTTGCCTGTCGGTATTCACAACAAAGCATTCATGAGTCCGGGCCATAACCAGAGCAAACTACCCACTTGATCACTCGCAAAGAGGCGGCGATCGCAACGCGTTCACGACATGTCCAACTCACGGTAACTACCCAAACCTTTTCACTCTCAGAAATCTTTACTGCGGGGGTGATCTTGTTAGTGTCATGAATCAAAAATCAAGCTGCTTGGTCAAGTGGGCGCACCCTGTTTCTTTGTTCGTGGTTTCTACGATGTTTCTTCTAAGGGATTTCCTTATTAGGCGGAACTACGACATCAAATATCGAAAGGCAAGCCACTTTCCGTCGTGTTTACAGCCGGTAAGGACACGGCAAATCCCAGGCGAATTAAGCACGCCAGCGTAAAGACCGCGAAGTCTTACCGGGCGTATATCAAGGAAAAACTGTGGATGCCAAATGCGTGGGAATTATTGCACCGTGCGATTGAGAAGTTCGCTGCACGAGGAAAGCGCCTCAGGAATTGCTGGCGCAGTTGACGCTTTATTTGCGAGATGCGCGGTGCTGAGATAACCGAGGAACGAGATTTACTTTCTGCGAGCGCTCACCCTGGGCAGAAAAGTATTTCCCTTTTTTGCAATGAATGCCCGCAAAGCACTGCCCGCTGGCGGGAGCTCGCGGTCAGAGCGGTGAACAACAAACCACTGCCGCACGATGGGCAAACCTTCGACTTTTAGAACGGCCAGGCGACCGGTAGCGACTTCGGATGCAATGGTGTGCTCAGAAATCAATGACAAACCGAGTCCGGCCATCACGGCCTGTTTAATGGTTTCGTTCGATCCCATTTCAATACTTTCTCTCGGTGGACGGACACCTGCGCCGTTAAAGAAATATTCAAAAATGTTTCGTGTCCCGGATCCCTGCTCACGAATCAGAAATTTATGATCGGCCAGTTCAACTTTCGATATACGCCTGCGGCTCGTCAATGGATGATCGGCCGAGGCGATGACCACATGCGGATGCGGCCCGAATGGCTCGCTTTCCACCATGAAGTCGCCCGGCGGGCGACCCATCAATGCGATGTCGATGTCATAGTTGCGCAGCGACTCGATGGTTTCCACGCGATTTCCGATGACGAGTTTTAGGTCGATACCGGAATGATTTTTCAGGAATGCCGCAATCAGCCGCGCGGCAAAGTATTTGGCGGTAGATACTGCGCCGAAGCGTACGCGTCCGCCGTGAAGGCCCTTCATCGCGTCGAGGGTATCGGCGAGGTCCGAAATCACCAGATCAATCCGTGCGGCGGCAGACACGGCCAGGCGTCCAGCGTCGGTAGCGTGCAGGCGGTTGCCGGTACGATCGAATAATGCGAGACCCAGATCTTCTTCCAGAAGCTTGATGCGGGAAGTCAACGCCGCGGGTGTAACGTGGAGCGTCTCAGCGGCTTTGACCACGGTGCCGCTACGGGCCACTTCATGAACCGCCTCCAACTGTTTGAACGTGAGGTTATTAGTCATCCGTCACCTTCAATATTATTGAGTCTAAGAGCAATTATATTCACTTTTATTGTCAGTGGCAAGCTGCTACGTTTTCGACATAAGGGAGACGTGGCAATGAAAACGAATGGCAACACGCTTAACACCAAAGCCTCCACCGTTCATGGGAAGGAGCGCTATAAGTCCGGCGTAATGGAATACAAGAAAATGGGGTATTGGGAGCCGGACTACGAGCCCAAAGATACAGATATCGTCGCACTTTTCCGAGTTACTCCGCAGGATGGTGTAGACCCCGTTGAGGCCTCGGCGGCGGTGGCGGGTGAATCTTCTACCGCTACGTGGACGGTAGTGTGGACCGATCGTTTGACCGCATGCGAGAAATATCGCGGGAAGTGCTATCGCGTCGAACCTGTGCCGAATGCGCCGGGTTCTTACTTTGCGTGGGTGGCGTATGACCTGGACCTTTTCGAGCCGGGTTCGATTGCCAATCTTTCGGCTTCCATCATCGGAAATGTTTTCGGATTTAAGCCGCTGAAGGCGCTGCGGCTGGAAGACATGCTTCTTCCAGTGGCGTACGTGAAGACTTTTGATGGGCCCGCGACGGGAATCGTCGTCGAACGCGAACGCCTCGACAAATTTGGCCGGCCGCTGCTGGGTGCAACTGTCAAACCGAAGCTGGGCTTGTCCGGGCGCAACTACGGCCGCGTTGTTTATGAAGCTTTGAAAGGCGGACTCGACTTCACGAAGGACGATGAAAATATCAATTCGCAGCCGTTCATGCATTGGCGCGACCGCTATCTCTACTCCATGGAAGCGGTGAACCGCGCGCAAGCCATGACCGGCGAGGTGAAAGGCTCGTATCTTAACGTCACCGCAGGCACCATGGAAGACATGTACGAGCGCGCGGAATTTGCCAAGGAACTTGGGTCGGTCATCATCATGATCGACTTGGTGATTGGCTACACGGCGATTCAGTCTATGTCCAAGTGGGCGCGCCGCAACAATACGATTCTGCATCTGCACCGCGCCGGTCATGGAACGTATTCGCGGCAGAAAATTCACGGCGTTTCGTTTCGCGTCATTGCCAAGTGGATGCGGCTCGCGGGAGTTGATCACATCCACGCAGGCACTGTGGTTGGCAAGCTCGAAGGCGATCCGAGAACCGTTCGCGGCTATTACGATATTTGCCGCGATGATTTCGTGCCAAAAAAACTGGAGAACGGAGTATTTTTCGACCAGCACTGGGCATCGCTCAGGAAACTTATGCCAGTGGCCTCCGGAGGCATTCACGCTGGACAGATGCACCAACTGCTCGACATGCTCGGAGAAGATACGGTCCTGCAGTTTGGCGGTGGGACGATCGGCCACCCCACGGGAATTGAGGCCGGCGCCACTGCCAATCGCGTTGCTCTGGAGGCCATGGTTCTCGCGCGAAACGAAGGACGCAACATAGCGGTCGAGGGCCCAGAAATCCTACAGACGGCAGCAAAAAGTTGTCTCCCACTCAGACAAGCGCTTGAAATCTGGAAGGATGTAACTTTTGATTACGCTTCGACGGACACACCCGATTTTATTCCTACCGCCACGGTCGGGGTTTGAAAGTAGAGATGACATCATGCGATTGACTCAAGGTTGTTTTTCGTTCCTGCCCGACCTCACCGACGAGCAGATCCGGGCGCAAGCTCAGTACTGCATCGACAAAGGCTGGGCCGTGAATCTCGAGTTCACCGACGACCCGCACCCACGCAATACGTATTGGGAGATGTGGGGTTTGCCGATGTTCGATATCAGAGACGCCGCAGCGGTCATGATGGAACTGACGGAGTGCCGCAGGGCATACGGCGACCGATACATACGACTATCTGCGTTTGATTCGACCCACGGCTGGGAATCGGTGAAGCTCTCTTTCCTCGTGAACCGGCCGGCGGAAGAACCGGGATTTAAGTTGGTTCGCCATGAAACGGAAGGACGAAATGTGCGCTACACGACGCAGGCGTATGTCACCGACCGGCCCGAGGGGGAGCGATATAAAAGGTAGTAGATCGATTTTAATCGGCTGAACGTACCGCCTAGACGGCAAATTCATCATGGACACGACGAGATCCTACGCACATCCGGGCATCACTGACCCCGTTGAAGAACGGCCGACCAGCGGCGGGCCGTTTGGTAAGGCGCCTGGAGCGCTTCCTTCGGCAGTACCTGCGACGAAACCTTATGGCGCGCAGTTGACAAGCGAGCCCGGTGATCTCCAAGTCGATCTGCAAAAGGAACTAGTAGAAGCTGGCATTGCGGACGTGCTTACGGAACTCGACGATGAGCTCGTCGGCCTGGCTCCGGTCAAAACGCGAATTCGCGAAATTTCAGCGCTGCTTCTTGTGGAGCGCGTCAGGCGAAAGCTTGGCCTGTCGAGCGAGCCGCCCACTCTGCACATGTCCTTCACCGGGAACCCGGGCACCGGGAAAACTACTGTCGCTCTGCGCATGGCGAATATGCTGCACCGGCTGGGCTTTGTGCGAAAAGGCCATCTCGTTTCGGTCACTCGTGATGATCTAGTCGGGCAATACATCGGCCACACCGCTCCCAAGACCAAAGAGATATTGAAGAGGGCTATGGGCGGCGTGCTGTTTATCGACGAAGCGTACTATCTTTATCGCGCGGAGAACGAACGCGACTACGGACAGGAAGCGATCGAAATTCTGTTGCAGGTGATGGAAAACCAGCGCGAGGACCTGGTAGTCATCCTCGCCGGTTACGCGGACCGCATGGAGAAATTTTTCGCGAGCAATCCCGGCTTCCGTTCGCGCATCGCGCATCACATCGATTTTCCGGATTATGCCGACGGCGAACTGCTGGCGATCGGCGAGCTGATCCTTGCGAAACAGAATTACAAGCTGAGCGCGAACGCCAAAGAAGCTCTTGCGCGATACATCATCGCTCGCAAGCAACAGCCGCATTTCTCAAATGCTCGCTCCATCCGCAACGCGCTGGATCGCGCCAGACTGCGCCACGCAAACCGCATCGTGCGGGCGGCCTCCAATCTCAAGATCAGTGCGGAGGATTTAATGACCATCGAAGCTCCAGACTTGCTGGCTAGCCGTGTGTTCGGACAGGGCGCGACCGCGAACTCTCCGCTGAGCGATGAAACAGAGAGAACATTCGATTAGTCGGGTTCGACGGCATCGCTTTCTATCATCCCTTCATACCGCATCAACCTTCCCCACGTCGCATAGATTCATTCGTGCTGGTTCGCGACTCGCCCTGTTACCCGGGCATTTCCCGCAACAATCAATTTAATTAATTGTCGATGCAATTATATTCAGTTTTATTGTGCATGGCAGCCTGCTAGCTTGTTGCGATGGCACACCCTCATGCCCGCTAGACGTTCGGACGCCGGGCTACATCTGCGTTCCAGTGGCAGAGTGCCGGCAGCATTTCCGCGAACCACGCCGCTGGAGGAGTTTCTGGAATCGACGGCACGGCGCAGTAAAGAGAAGCATGCTTTGGCAGACCTGCTTCGGCCCATCGCCAAGGCCGCAGCCCAGGTTGCCGAGGTGGTGTCACTCGGCCACATTGCCGGGGCCCTCGGCGAAAGCGTTGGCACGTCCAATTCCGACGGCGACGTGCAGAAGCGTTTGGACATTCTGGCAAATGAGGTCTTTGTCGATGCGCTTCGAAGCGCTCCGGTTGCCGCGATTCTTTCGGAGGAACTGGCGTCTCCGCTCATTGTGAATTCCGCGGCTCCGCTTGCCGTAGCTATCGATCCGCTCGACGGATCTTCTAATATCGACGCAAACGTTTCCATCGGAACCATTTTTAGTGTGTTTCCCGCAATTGCCAACGCGACACAATCCGCGGAACATTTCCTGCGAGCGGGTCACGAGCAGCTGGCGGCGGGATTTATTATTTACGGACCGCAGACTTCTCTAGTGTTCACAATCGGCGACGGGGTGCAGGTCTTCACACTGGATCGGCGAACGGGCACGTTTCGGCTGGCGATTCCCCGACTTGCAGTTCCAGAAGATTCCACCGAGTACGCGGTGAACGCGTCGAACTATAGATATTGGGACGATTCCATTCGCGCGTACGTTGACGACTGCATAAAAGGTGCCGACGGGCCTTTGCGCCGGGACCATAACATGCGCTGGATTGCATCGCTGATCGCCGATGCGTATCGCATCCTGGTGCGCGGAGGCGTGTTCCTTTATCCGGGCGACGAACGCCGCGGTTACAGCAACGGCAGGCTGCGGTTGATTTACGAAGCGAACCCGATTGCGCTGCTGGTGGAACAGGCCGGCGGCGGCGCGACCGACACTGTCCAACGCATCCTCGATATCAAACCAACTGAACTGCACGGGCGAACGCCCATCGTCTTCGGATCATTCGAAGCCGTGCAGCGAATCAGCCGCTACCATACCGATCCGCAATCTTCCGCAGAGCATTCCCCGCTTTTTTTTCAACGTGGTCTGATGCGGCGATGAGGGAAAAAAGCGGCGATGTCCACTAAACATCCGATTATTTCCGTAACGGGCTCGTCCGGCGCTGGAACCACGTCGGTGCGGAATACCTTCGAGCAAATTTTCCGCCGCGAGAAGGTCAACGCGGTTTACATCGAGGGCGACGCATTCCACAGCTACGACCGCCAGGAAATGCGCAGGGTGATCGCAGAGAAATCTGCGACGGGCGACAACCATTTCAGCCATTTTGGTCCCGAAGCCAATCTGTTTGAGGAACTTGAAGCTGTTTTTCAAAGCTACGGAGAGAAAGGCGAAGGTCGTACGCGACATTACGTGCACGACAATGCGGAGGCCGAGCGGTTTGGCTCCCCAGCCGGCACTTTTACGCCGTGGGAATCATTTCCCTCAGCGACTGACCTGCTATTTTACGAAGGGCTGCACGGAGTGCTCATCACGGATACGGTGAACCTCGCGCGACATGCAGATTTAAAAATCGGGGTCGTTCCGGTGATCAATCTCGAATGGATTCAGAAAATTCACCGCGATCATTCGGTGCGCGGATATTCTGCCGAAGCGGTGACCGACACAATTTTGCGCCGGATGCCGGATTATGTGCGCTACATGTGTCCGCAATTCACGCAAACGGATATTAATTTTCAGCGGATACCCACCGTGGACACGTCGAACCCTTTTATTGCTCGTTGGATTCCGACGCCCGATGAATCGATGGTTGTGATCCGCTTCAGGAATCCGCGCGGTATCGATTTTTGCTATCTGCGTTCCATGATCCAGCACAGTTTTATGTCGCGGGCCAACTCCATCGTCATTCCGGGCAACCGGCTGGATCTGGCCATGCAGCTTATTTTGACTCCTTTGATCCTCCAGCTCGTGGAACGCAAGCGGAGAACATCCTGACGCGCAGTCAAACCGTGATCTTGAGTTGTGTGAATGCCACGATTGCCAGCAGGGCTCCGCACGAAAGTGCAGCAAATATCATGAGAATCCGATGTTTGATCGAATTTAGTCTTGTTAGTCCGCTCCTGAGAATCTTTTTTGAGGAGAAAAAGAAGAGGGCCGGCTGGGCAGCACCGCCAAACCCAGCGAGGAGCGCACAGGCCGAACCATCCACAAGTTCACAATAATCGCGTGTTCTCCGAAACCAGAGGTCTGGAGTTCGAACTTTCCCAGGCGCGCCATATTTCTCAATAACTTAAGCACCTCTTACTGCATTGTCGTTGCACACTAGTTGCACAATTTGCATGCAGTTTCGAAGCGGCTAACCCATTTTCTGGCGCAATTGCGGGCGCATAAGGGATTTATGGTCAATGTTCCAGGATCTCGGGCGAAACATTTACCGCGAGCGTTCCGTCTGGGGCAATGCGGCCCGTTCGGCCATCTAAGGTCGTCCACCTCGTAACTCCCCAACTAACTGGGGGTCGGAACCGCGAAATGCCGCGCGCGTTCCATACAATCCAACGGTGAGCGCCATTTCCGTCTAATTCGCAATTCCATGATCCATTTGTATCCGCCTGGCAAGTTTTGATACTCGCTCCGAATAGCCAAGTCCTTACTTGTTCGAATGCATGGGCGGCCGGCTTCAGAACTTTTCCATTATTTTCCGCCAATCCGAATCCCGGATTGTCCCAGCTATACCAATAAAATCGCTCCACGCCGTAGGCCCCACTTAGAATGTAGGATCGTGCGACATAGTTTCGCGCTTCTGACGAAGTCAAGACCCTTCGAAATGGCCCCCACGGTTTGACGAGCCCTTTGCTGTTCTGAATTAGCCAACCGGTCTCCGTATTCCACAGGGGTTTGTTGGCGATTCCATATTTTTTCATAAGGGCCTTAACGTCTTCGATCACCGGCAACATGGCTTCGGGCCCTTTGGGACTGACGTAAAAGTGATACGCAATGATATCGAGGCAATTCCCGCCGCCCTTGCGAAGAAATTCCTCCAACCAAGGAAGACCTCTAGCCTCGAGAGCGGAAGGTGACACAACAACATTGGAAGGGTCTACTTTCTTCAGAATATCGCAAGCCTCCTGCGTCAATAGCAGCATCTCGTCGACGCTACCGGTGAAAAAGTGCCTGTTGCTCGGTTCATTCCAGATTTCGTACTCATGAATACGCCCTTTGTAGCGGGTGGCCACGGTTCGAACGTAATTGCGCCAATCCTCGATTTCCCTTGGCATTGCGGCCGAGCCGGGGCCGTAATACCCTGGCTCCCGGGGACGGGTCGAGGCCCACTTCGGCGTTAGCCCAAATGCGAGAAGAACGGAGACGTGACGCTGTTCAGCCAATGCCACGTCCTTATCGAGCCGATGGAAATCCCACTGGTCTTTTCGCGGCTCCAGGTCAGGCCAAACAACGCTAGCGTCCCATAAACGCCAGCTCCCGAACGTGACGGATGGCCACGGAGTAGTGGTATCGGCATTCTCAAGATGCAAGCCGAAGAAATTCTCAGTGATTGCCCTGGAGGGAAGAGCCGGGGGGTTAAGATGCTGGGCCTTGGTGGTAGTGGCATTCGCAAAAATCAGTAGCACGAGCAGGACTGCCAACATCTTATTGGAACTCATGGCTTCCCTCGGTGGTTTGTGGACACGATCAATTTGTAGGACTAGTTCTGGAGAAAAGTTCCCTATGATGCTGGATGACAACTAGATCTTAAAACAAGAAAAATGTTGCAATTTATTTCTCCTTAACCTAACTTGACCTTAGCTGACACAGAATACGTGTCGTGTCGAGGTGATCTTGGCCAAGCAGCAGCCAGTTCTTACTCTTCAGCAAGTGGCTCGCTACCTGAACGTCCACCGCAACACTATTTACCGCCTCGCACAACGCGGGGGGATTCCCGCCTTTAAAGTCGGCTCCGACTGGCGCTTCAATCGTGAGTCTATTGATGCCTGGCGCGTGGCTCAGGAAAAGCTGATTACGGCCCAGAGCGCACAAGCTGACGTCGCGGCGATTAAACTCAGAACAGAGCTACTTGACCTCATTGAATGGTATAGCGCGGAGGCATTGCAAAGTTCCGTCTCGTTAAACGATATACGACTGTTTTTTCCGAATAATCAATTCAATCAGAGGGTGATGCCGCGGGAACTCCGCCGAATGGTTGTTGAAGGGCTCTTGGAACTGAATGGGGCGGGAAAAGAAAAGCGGTATCGCCTCACTGCGGCAGGTCTTTCCCAAGTGAGGTCCGTCGATGGAAAATTTGAAAAGAATCAAAGCGGACACGGTTCTTTCATTCGAACCAGCACCGACTTTTTTGAGTTGAAATCCGGAGAGTAACACAGGGACAAGTAAAGAAGTAAGGAATGTTCAACGGGACGGTGAGAAATGGATTACATGACGATCTGGACGTGGTCTTTGGTTGCGGGAGGAGTCGTCATATTGATTGTGGCGGTCCTACTTCTAGCCATCATCGCGACTGCGCGTAGCATTGATAAGCATGCGCAGGATATATGGACGGTGGGAAAGAGCATAGCGAGGAACACCGTCAGCATTTGGATGCTGGACCGTACGAATCAAGTCGCCGGGGAAATACTTGGCACCGCGCTCTCGATTGACGCCACTCTGAAGTCGTTGGCTGGCGGTTCTGGAAAGTGAGCGACGCATGCACTTATTGATCTACGTAACTCTCACTTACACGGCCATTCTGGTTCTGGCACTCGCGATCGGCCTCATTTTGATCGTGTACTACCTCAACGGCGCGAGAGCGAGTCTTAGCAAGATCGCCGCCGGGCTAAAGCAGGTGAACTCAAACGTCACGCCACTGGAAACAGTACTAACGCAGACGAACGCAGGGCTTGAAAGTATCCGTAACAATCTACAACAGGCGAATACCACCCTTGCGAGTCTCGCCGCAACTCCAATCGGGCGGGACTAAAGGATGTGGAGCCGATGACAACAACGATCCAAATTTTTTGGTGGTCTTTCTTGGTGGGCGCATTGCTGATTACATTGGTCGACGTTTTCCTGCTTGTCAGAGTCGTGTACCTGGCACGAGGAATACACGTTCTCGCCGGCGCTACGGTGGTAGCGGCGGGGGGCATAGCTCGTAACACAACGGCAGGGGAAGGCTTGGGTCGCACTCTTGCGCTGATTGGCACGCTTGTAAAACAAACAGCGGCAGTCGATCCCTTGACCGCCCGAGTGGTCAAGCGATTGACCGAGAGAGGAAGTTAGCTTTATGGTTTTAATTTTAACGATCTGTTCGGGCCTTGCATTACTACTGTTGTTGGCCGTTTTGGCTTGGGCCCTCGGTCGCATCGCTACAGCTCTGCAATGTGTCACTTCGAGTTTGCAGAAAATTGCGTGGGGCGTTAGAGCCATCGAAACCGAAACATCACATCTATTACCGAGCGTTACAACTCTGAATAGCGGTTTTGAGGCACTTTCCGGGGGATTCGACTCGGTCGCACAGCAGCTTACCAAGCTCAGTTAGTGGTGAAGGCAGCCATATTCTTTGGATGTCAGGAGCAGAAAAATGGCCGAAAATTTTCCTGGCGCAGCGGGAACCTTACTTAATTCGGGCAATCATCGCCGACCGGGAACAGGTCCCCTAGAGGATGTCCACGCATTCTGGCTCGCGGGGATGAGTTGCGACGGCTGCACGATCTCCGTCTCTGGCGCTGGTGAACCGTCCTTGGAAGATTTGCTGTTGGGGCGTGTTCCGGGACTTCCGAGAGTAGTCTTGCATCATCCCGTGCTATCCGACGAGGCTGGCGAGGAGTTCATCCACAATTTTGAGTTGGCAGCACAAGGAAAACTCGGCGCTCCATACGTAATCATATTGGAAGGCTCGGCGGTGGATGATTCCTTGATAGAAGGTGGCGGCTATTGGGTTGGTTTGGGTTCGCGCCCTGGCCACGCGGACGGACACAAGGTTATATCGGTGATGGAATGGATTGACCGTATGGCCCCAGGCGCGGCGGCTACGATCGCTATTGGAACATGTGCAACGTGGGGCGGAATTCCCGCTGCCGCCGGGAATCCCACTGGCGCTATGGGGCTGATGGATTATCTTGGCAAAGACTATCGTAGTGCTTTCGGCCTTCCGGTGATCAATATTCCTGGTTGCGCGCCCGTCGGAGATAATTTCACCGAGGTCGTCGCCATGATTTTGCATTTCCTGCAAGGTACGGGGCCGTTGCCGGAATTCGACGAGTTGGGACGTCCAGCTTGGCAATTCCACCACACAGTGCATGATCGCTGTGTGCGGGGCGGCTATTATGAAGAAGGGCTGTTCGCCAAAAAGTACGGCGATCCCGAATGCTTGGTTGAACTCGGCTGCTGGGGTCCGGTGGTGCAATGCAACATTGTGGAACGGGGCGCTATGCGTCACCACGGTGGGTGCATGAGCCAGGGCGGCATCTGCATCGGATGCACGATGCCCGGGTTCCCCGATAAGTTCTCGCCTTTCTATAAATCAGCACCCGGCTCCCTAGTTTCCAGCACCGCCTCATATGCCTATGGAAGTGTTGTTCGCTTCTTGCGCAAAATGTCGCAAGCACACCAGAACCGTGAAGCCCTCTGGGACAAATTAAATGACGTTCCGAGCGGTTGGGCGTTGCAGCGGGATAAACAGCCTACCCTTGGACGAGTGGAGGATTTTCTCTATCGCGCGATCCAGTTTGGCAGGGGAGTGAAGCCGGGACGCGAAACGCCGCAATCGAAGTATCGCGACGGTTGGGAACCCGCGCCAAAGCGCCGAGAAGAGGCGGGCGAAAAGTGGCAAGGTGAAATGAGATGGGGTTATGCGCGCCGCCGCGCAAAAGTACAACATGACGAAGCATTAGAAAAGCGAGGCGCCTGACATGTGCTTTAAGAATTTGCCCGTTAAATTTGACGAACAAGGTAATGCCACGCTGATAGGCGGAATCGCCGACCCGTACAAGTATGAGCGTAAGGACATATCCCGCGAGCAACTGAAACGGCTAATGGAACGGAACGGCTACATTCGCTCGCTGGATTTCGATCCGGTTACTCGTGTTGCTGGCGCACTCGCTTTTCACTCTACCGTCGATCTCAAAGAGCGCAAAGTGCTCGAAGCAGTATCCATGGCCACATTATTTCGTGGGTATGAAGTCATTCTCAAAGGCAGAGATCCACGGGACGCCATTTTTATCAGCAGCCGAGCTTGCGGTGTTTGCGGCGGAGTTCATTCCACGTGCTCTGCACTGGCTATCGAAATGGCGTTTGGTATTTGTCCGCCCCCGCTGGCGATCGTCATTCGTAATCTCGCGCTCAGTATGGAGTTCGTCTGGGACAACATGATGCATCTGTTCCTGCTGGCCGGACCGGACTATTCCGAATCGGCGCTAAAGAAGACCGAGCCCGGTCTGTGGGATCGTGCTTTAAAGACGGAAACCCAATATGGCATGCTCCACGGCTACACCAAGATGAGCGACATCTTTCACGACATGAATCCGCTCACGGGAAAGCTTTATTTAGAAGGATTGGAAATGACGCGTGTTGCGCGCGAAGGGTACGTAACTCTAATGGGTAAGTATCCCCATCCCGAGACTATCGTGCCCGGTGGCGTCAGCCATAACGTGACCGTTCAGAGTTTCAACGTTTATCTGAACCGTCTGATGAAAACTTTTGACTTTGCGAAGAAAACAATCGGAATCTGGGACGATATAACCGCATTCTTCTATGAGGCGAACCCGGAATACAAAAAAGTGGGAACGCGGCCGTTGAATTTTGCCGATACGGGAATCTGGGATGACCCAGATTCGTACGACGCTACCTACGCGAATTGCAACGATTGGGGAGAGCAGCGTTGGGCGACGCCTGGTGTGATCATTGGCGGGAAACAAGTCACTACGAAACTCCAGCAAATTAATCTCGGCATTGAAGAGTTTATTGAGCACTCTTACTATGAACCTTGGTCTGGACACCCTCACAAAACGGACCCACTCGGCGCTCCTCTGAGCCCGTATCATCCTTGGAATAAAGAGACAAAGCCGAAACCCGAAAATTTGAATTGGCGCGAAAAATATAGTTGGTCCACTGCTCCGCGCTGGGACCGCGAGGCTGTTGAAACGGGTGTATTTGTGCGCATGTGGAACACCATCCTTGCCAAAAAACTGCCTCACCGACGCTTCCTGGATCTCACCGAAAACAGCATGCTCATTCGCGTACCAAAGTACGCAGACGAAGAAATGGAATTCGAGTGGAAGATTCCTGATGTGTGGAATGCTTTTGAGCGCAATCGCGGTCGCGCGTACGCGATCTCTTATCAGTGCGTGGTTGCCTACGACAATTGGCTGAAGGGAATGGACCTCCTTAAAAAAGGCGCTTCTCGTACTTCGACGCCATTCACCGTGCCGCAGAACAACCGTATGAGCGTTGGTTTTTGGGGTGCTGGCCGAGGCTGGCTCACCCATCACCTCGAGATCGATAAAGGCGCTATCGTGAATTATCAGATTATTACGCCCTCAACGTTGATGGCTTCCCCGAAAGACCCTTGGGGAAATCCTGGGCCTTATGAAGAGGCCGTTCTCAATACGCCTATTTTGGAAGAGTTTGATAAGCCGGAAGATTATAAAGGTATTGATATTTTGCGCGCGATCAGAAGCTTCGACCCGTGTATGCCCTGCACAACTCACATTTACGCGGGAGATAAAACAATTTGCCAGGAAGTGAATACCTGCGCTTGCGGCGTTGAGGACTAGTGGCCGCGACTCCACAAAACGTATTGGACGGTCAGGAGAAACCTCAAACTCGACCTCGCAGAATTTTGATCGGCGGAGTCGGATACCGAAATCTCCGCGATATGTCTCTCGGACCACTCCTAAGCGACCGCTTGCAGAAACTTACCTGGCCAGAAGGCGTGGAAATAGAAGATTTGAGCTACGGCCCGATCGGGATCATGCACAACCTGGACGATCGTCCTCCCTATCAGCGCCTCATTTTGGTAGCAGGCGTGAAACGTGACCGGGAAGCAGGGCGTGTTTACAGCTATCGCTGGAATCACCAGCTTCCCGACCCTGAGGAAATACAAGCTCGTGTAAGCGAAGCGGTGACCGGTGTAATCAGTCTGGATAATTTACTAATTATCGGCAGCTATTTTAAGAAATTGCCGCACGACGTGAGCATCATTGAAGTGGAAGCAATCGACGATAACTGGGGAGAAGAGCTTACTCCTGCGGTAGAGCAGTTGCTGCCTGACGTGATCGAGGAAATTCACACCAAGATCCGGGAGCCCGAATGGATGTAGAGAGTTTTGAAAAAGTGATTGAAGAACTGGAGACGTCTACCGACGAAACATATCGGGAAACGGTTCTTCGGGCCGTGGCTCCGCTGTTGGAATTTCACCGGGAAGTGCTCGAACATATAATCCAAGTTTTGCGACAGAAGGGTCAGGCTGATTTAGTTGGTGCGCTGGTTAAGGACCCGATCATCGCGACGGCCTTGCGAGGCTATGCGCTGGTCAACGACGAAGAGGCTCACTCGTCACCACCTCCGCTGGTTGGGCCGAACCAGACTAAACCCAGCAACGGCAAATTAATTTCGATAGAAACATTGCTCGCAAGTACGCAACGAAATTGGCTGCCTTTGCTGCATGAAAACGAATTGAAAGAGGGCGAATTCCTCAGAGTTCAGATATTGGAAGAAGAGGTTCTCGTGTGGATGTCGAATGGTCGTGTCTTCGCCTGTAAGAATCACTGTCCGCAAGGAGGCGGGAGTGTCGCGCCTGCAACGTCAGACGGTGTTCTTATCGTTTGCCCGTGCCATGGATACCATTTTAATTTACGCAGCGGCGAATGCGCGGAAGTTCCGGAGTTAAAGTTAGAAATTCTGCCTGTGAGCGTTGAGAGCAATGTCGTTAGGGTTGCCCTATGAACGATAATGAGCTCCGCTGGCGAGATGAGATTCTGCAGATGCTGTATTGGATGAGAGGCGAGAATCTTGGCACGGAAGTAACTTCGGACCAATTAAATCGTTTCCTGCAACTTACCCCAGACCAGCTTTCTAACGCGCTTCAAAGTTTATTGAGCTCATGTTTGATCACCGCCAGCGATGACAGTTCCCGGAATCGTATTTTTCGTCTGACGGAATCCGGCATCGAAGAAGGCAAGCGCCGGTTCACAGACGAATTTTCGCCATATCTTGGCAAGGAATCCCATCTGGAATGCAGTGAACCGAACTGTGACTGCCACGACCCGGAATTCAGCGGAGTTTGCGGCAATCTGCAAAAGTCTCCAAACTGACACGTTTTCTTTCTTCAGTTGTTATCCTGCAATTTGGCGATCAACGCTTGGACCATTTCGACTGCTATTCCTACCGCGCGCTGAACTTTTGGACTCAGACACTCTGTCAACTCATCAACATCCAACGACTGGCACCCAAGAACATAAACGCTTTTCGGTCGGATCCCGAGAGCGCCGACTAACCTGAGGGCTTGGGAGGGCTCAGCGTAGTGCATATCAACGAGCTCACCATGAAGCTTCTGAGCGTCTTCGCCTTCGGGAAAGTCGATCACTGGCTCGAGTAAATATAAGGTTCCTGGCTCACCATCTCGGTTGACGGCATCAACGATGATGCAGGCGTCATAGCGATCCATAAGTTCCTGAACAAGGGAAATTCCGGAAATGCCAATTTCGACAACCTTCACTCCGTCGAGCAGAGTAAGTTTCTCGAGGCGCTGAACAACGCGCACTCCGAAGCCATCATCTCCGCGCAGGAGATTGCCAACTCCAGCGACCAGGATCTTCACCGAGGTATTGTGCCAGAAGAGGGAATTATTTAGAGACTGTCCGCCAAACCTTGTACGGCGCGGACCATCGGAGCATCGGGGAAAAGATCCATGGGCGAACGTCCCTGCCTGTCGGCTTCGAGCACGGCGTCATCGTGAGGCACCACAGCAGATAATTCTAGCTGATGGGATTGGGCGAATTGGCGAATGGCCGCCTCGTCTTCTTTCGAGCGAACTTTGTTTGCCACACCCAGGATTCGAGGAACTCCGAGTTCGCGTGAAAGTTCAACAATCCTGCGCCCGGTCTCGAGAGATTTATAGTAAGGCTCGAGCACGATTAAAAGAGTATCCGCATGGCGAGGAGTGCCGCGCGTGAAGTTCTCCAGGCCCGCTTCCATATCTGTAACGGTTAACTGTCTGACTTCTTCGACTAATTTTCCCATTAGCTCACGCACGGTGGCATGTGAACGGCACATTCAACCAGCGCCAGCGTGTCCCACCTTGCCCACCACTAACAAACGCACGCCATCGGGCGCCTGAACGGAATACTTGTCGATAACGGAATCAATCGGAGAGCTCAGCCGTAAACGGTTTTTTCCTTCTTCGTCGGTGTACTGCTCAAGCACGTCCTTGGGCAGTCCGTCTATCCCTTCACTGACTTGGCGCGAAAGTCCAAGAGTGATCGCCAAGTTGGGATTGCTGTCTGCGTCCATTGCGAGAACGCTTCCCGTGCGGCGTCCCAGACAGCGTGCCAGAGTGCCGGCAATCGTCGTTTTACCAGCCCCACCCTTACCAGCAATCGTCACGCGCATGTGCGTAGTCCTCGCTTGAGCACTATGCCATAGCTCCACTCGGAGTCCAAGGTGGATATTGACATCTTCCAAGCTTCTGGAGTAGCGTTCCGTATATATATAGTTGCTTGAGGGTCTCGGAGGAGTCATGAATCAGCAGTCCGCCGGAGTGAAACCTAGCTTAGCCGGCGCAGCCGTCCTTGCGGCTTGCGCTTGCGGCGCGAGTTCGCGCTTGGCAGGATTATCCGCTTCGTATGGCGGGGCGGCCTCGAGCCACATGATTCATCCTTTCTTCCTCGCAGTCGGCGGAGCGCTGATTCTTGTCGGCCTCTGGCGGCGTCAACAGAGTCTTCCATTCTTCGCTTTGATTGGTTTAGCTCTACTAATGGCAGGTGAGTTTATTGTGCGCCCGATGTCGATCACTGGCAGCACTCAATTCCACTCCGCTCAACTGCTGGGACTTTTCTCCTCCATCGTGGCCGCCGCTTTCCTGGTTTTTGCTTTCTATCGCGCTTACCCGTCGAAACAACCTCGGTTTGCGCTGACGGCCATGACTGGCGCTGCGATGGCTACCGGATGCGAGTGCTGTCTGGTGACAATGGGAGCTACGGGGATGTTACAGGCTTTTCTGCCCTCGCAAACTTGGTTGCCGCACACTCTCCCTCTTTACGCCGCTGCAACAACGCTGATGGCAATCGGACTTGGTCGACTCGGAGGTGTTCTGCCCGCATTGATAGCTGTTGCGGGTCAGCTGTGGGTGTACTTCTGGTTGGAACTTCCCTACGCCAGTATGCCCACACTGATGCTGCATGGCGTCAACGTAAATTTCGTTATCAAATATCCTATGATGTTGGCAGGCACGCTGGTCGTAATGGGCTCATTCGCCCTTGCTTATAGCACCCAAGAATCGAGCGTTACTGGCCCCGTGGCCGAGCACGCTGTGGCCGGCGATTAAGACGTTTGCCGAATAAATATACACGCAAGCCATATTGAAAGCGGATCAATCCCTCCGTCAGCCAACCTAGCGCTTGGCGTTAGATTAAGCTTTGCAAGCGGTCAAAATTACGTCAGGGCCACATCATTTTCATGCTGCGGCTGGCGCCTCAAACTATGTGGCGTTCGCAGGAAAGGTGTGACCGGCCCGGGCCATCAACGAAATTTCTAATCTCATATTTGTCATCGCAGTTCTCTCATTGGAAAAGGCCGTATAAGACTTCAGTTATTCACCGTTTTTTCTAAACATCTTCGGTTCTTCCTCTGTTTCTAGCGGCGACCATCCCGTCCTGCTATCGTTCGATAGATTGGCTTGCTCTAAATGTCTCAATTGCTGACCAAAAAGTTAGACTGATTCACACCGAGCACCTATCCTCCGAAAATTCGCGTAGTTGGCGTTCGTGATTAACTGAAAAACTGTCGTAGCGTTCCTGTTGGTAGCGACTACGTTGCGTTGGGGATTTTGTGCATCGTGGATCATTTTACAAAATGAGAAACCGGCCAATTGGTTGCGCGACGCCGGGAAATTGCAGTAGTAGAAATGCTCTGACTCATCTTGACTCCTCTTAGCTTTAGAAGCAGAATCCGTGACATCGTCTAATTGCCGCGGCTACGAAAAAAAAGTCCAAGCGGAAAGTGGTGTGCATCACGTCGATCGCCATGCAAGTTTTCGATGCACGTTAACTGACGGGAATCTGTCAAACATGAAAACCACATTGGCCTTGCATCGTGTACAAATTATTCCGTTCTTTACGAACAACGCCGATATACAGTTGTCGCCACAATACCGTCTTGTTTCGCGCGATGATCGCGACAAAGAGCTTAAACAATCCGGTCCATTCTCAGATTGGCAACCCAGGAGTAAAAATTAATGAAACGCTTCTTCTATTGGCTCGCGCCAGCGAGAGGAATTCAATATAGCTTCCGATCCATTGCAGAGACGGCGAACACCTTTACGCTGCGTGCAGTAATTATGGGCTCGCTGCTTTTGTCCTTCGTTTTCCACCAAAGCGCTCTTGGACAAGCGGTATCCGGTAATATCGTCGGCACCGTCGACGATCCGTCCGGAGGAGTTGTCCCTGGAGCGGACATAAGTATTATCGATGTCGAGCGCGGAATTCACTACTCGACAACTAGCAACGCGGATGGCAACTACACACAGACTCATTTATTAGCGGGTCATTATCGGCTGAAAGTTATGGCCCCGGGCTTTACCGACTTCGTCACCACCGTTGATGTTCAAGTGGACGCCACCACGCGGGTAGACGTTCAATTCCAGTTGGGAAAATCAGAGACTGCCATAACTGTTAACGCTGAAACTCCGCTACTCAAGACTGATCGCGCGGACGTCAGTACAACTCTGAGCGAGAACGAACTCGGAAAGCTACCCGCCCTTAATCGGAACCTGACGCAACTTCTGCTGGTGATTCCGGGCGCACAGATGAACGGTTATCAGCACGCTTCCAGCGAGAACCCTCAAGGCGGAATTCAAATCGACGTGAATGGCCAGTTTTTCTTCACCAATGGATTCCAACTCGACGGTACGGAGAATCAAAGCGCCATTCTAGGCATTGCGGTTATCAATCCCAATATTGACTCGGTGGAAGACTACAAGGTGACCACTAGCAACTATGACGCCGAGTTCGGCCAGGCAGCGGGCGCTCTTCAGCAGGTGACAACCAAGTCCGGGACAAATAACGTCCACGGCACGATTTTTGAATACCTTCGCAATAACTTTTTCAACAGCGCCAACCCTTTTCTGGGCGCTACCCCTCCACTTCATTTTAATCAATTCGGTGGTTCAGCAGGCGGGCCGATCAAGAGGGACAAACTCTTCTTATTCGGTGACTATCAGGGGACCCGCCGCCACACTGGCGCGGGTGTCGTCACCACCGTTCCAACGGCCGCAGAGCGCGCCGGCGACTTGCGCGCCCTACTCGGCGCGTACATCTGTAGCGACGGTACGACGTCATCCGCACCGTGTCCCAACCCCGTTCTAGTTACGACGACTGAGGGGGCAAGCGCGCCAGCTCAGGCCGGCATGGTGTTTGATCCTACGACCGGGAATCCAGACGGGACGGGCAGGCGGGCGATCTCATCAGGCGGCCAAGTGAATGTGCTGCCTGCGATCGCTGCCCCGATGGCAAAGCTGCTGGGCTTTCTCCCGCTACCTAATACTGGCGGCGTTGGCGCCTTGGCCAACAACTACATTGCTTCGGGAATCGAGCAGTTCAGTGACGATCAGTACGACGTCCGCATGGATTACGCGATGTCCGAGAAATCGCATATCTTCGGCCGCTACACGATCAGCAACTTTAACAAGCACGCGCCCGGTGCCTTTGGCGAGGAAGCCGGCGGACCAGCACTTAACGGCATCAATTTTGCCGGGCATTCAACGGCGCGCAATCAGAGCCTGGCGCTTGGCTGGACCTATCTGTTCAGTCCCACCCTAATTACTGACGTGCGCTTCGGTACCTATCGTTACCGCGTGCGTGTCTACCCGAACGGCGTGGACACCACACCTGCGAAGGACGCAGGTCTGCCCGGTCTGAATACGGGCACTCCGGAGACAAGTGGGATGCCGGCCTTTTATGTCAACGGAGACGGCGGTTTCAATTTCGGATATTCCTTGAACGTTAATCAGTGCAATTGTCCGCTCAAGGAGACGGAGAATCACTTTCAGTGGGTGAATAATTGGACGAAGATTCACGGCAATCACGAGATCAAATGGGGTCTGGACATTCGTCGAGCCCAACAACAACGTGTGCCCAGCGACTCTCACCGTTCAGGCGAAATTACCTTTGCGCCTTCCGTCACCGGCAGCGCAGACGTGGATGCAGCCGCGATGGGCAACGCGACGACTGGTGAGGGACTCGCCGCCTACCTCTTGGGCTTGCCGAGCAATTTCGCTCGTTATTTCACAGGTATCGGGTTTTATCCCGGCCTGCGCCAGACGCGCCTCTTTTTCTTCGCGCAAGATTCCTGGCGCGTCACCCCTAAACTCACCCTTAACTACGGCTTGCGTTACGAAAACTATCTTCCGCAACGGGCGGCCAAGCCTGGTGGGGCAGGCTCGTTTGATCCGAACACCGGAGAAGTCCTTGCCGCGGGCATCGGATCCGTTCCTCTCAATATGGGCGTGAAGCCGTATAACCTGGGATTCCTGCCGCGTCTGGGCTTCGCTTACCGGTGGGTGCCAAGCACGGTGATACGCGCCGGCTACGGACAAACCTTCAGTCCTAGCGCATTCGGCTCGGTTTTTGGCCAGTCCCCCGATTACTCTCCACCGATCACTAATCCGCAATCGTTAGTCCAATCGGGGCAGTACTTGCCCGTTTTATCGCTGTTGAGTGGCCCACCGATTCCCGTCAATCCGCCCGTTGGAGCGAATGGACGATATCTACTTCCGAATGGCATTGGCACATCTTATTTTTTTGATCCTCCAAGCGCCTATCGCATTCCGGGAGCGTACTTCTGGAACCTATCAGTGCAGCACGAATTCACGTCGACCTTTAGTGTGGAATTGGCGTACATCGGAAATGTGGGACGTCATCTGTACGTGAATCCAAACATAAACCAAGCCGTCCCAGGCCCGGGTTCCTTGGACAGCCGCAGGCCATTCTTCGCAAAATTTGGCCTGGAACAGGGAATTTCCGAGACCTGCAACTGCGACAATTCCAGCTACCATGGCCTTCAGGCAAAGGTAGCAAAGCGCGCTTCACATGGCCTGGACTTTTTGCTGACTTATACCTATGGCAAGGCCATGACCAATACGGAGTCGGGCAACAGTCCTGCCAATAACTATGACTTTCACGGTGACCATGGTCCCGCCAGTTGGGATAGGACGCACCAACTGACACTCACCAACAACTATGATTTACCGTTTGGCCGCGGACGGCGATGGGCGGCCAACGTCAACAAGTTCGTGGACCTCGTCATTGGCGGTTGGCAGTTGAATGGGGTCTCGACGGTGGGGTCGGGTCTGGCGTTCACGCCGACCGTTTCAAACGCTCCACTTCTGAACGATTCAGATTTCAGCTCGGTTCGCCCAGATGTCATAGCCAATCCGAATGTCTCCAATCCTAATGCAAACGAATGGTTCAATCCGGCGGCTTACACTTCACCTCAGCAACCTTTTCGCAACGGTACGGCCTCCAAGAGTTCGCTGCGCGGCCCGGCGGAATACCTTTTTAATTTAGCATTGGCGAAGACCTTTACCATCACCGAGCGCAAAACGCTCGAGTTTCGCTGGGAAAATTTCAACGCCTTTAACATCGACAACCTTGGCTTACCTAACGCGACTGTCGACGTGGCCGGTGCAGGGACAATCACGTCCACCGCAACAGACATGCGACAGATGCAATTCGGGCTCCATTTCCGCTTCTGAAGTTGCCCGGAATTGGGCTACCAGCGCCGCAAAGCTTCTTTTTTAAGAGGCTGAAGTAGCGAGCTGATGTGCCACTGCGTCGCTCTAAATAATCAGGGAAGGATTGCCGAACTGTGAAAATGTCACCGGAATTGTGCTTTGCAGTGCTTGTCCTGGCCGTGCCCGGCATTATGCGGGCACAGTCGCCGCACATACCCGACAATCCAGCACCGGATGATCGCTACAAAGCGGACATCTTATTAGTCGTGGCACATCCCGACGATGACACTGAAATAGGGCCATATCTGGCGAAAGCAATCTATGACGATCACAAACGCGTGGCCGTAATCTATGGGACGCGCGGCGACTCGGGTCCAAACTTTGTTGGGAATGAACAGGCCGCGGCGCTTGGGGATGTGCGTGAGATAGAGGGCCGGCGCGCAATGGCCTCATTAGGCGTAATGAACGTTTGGTTTCTCCGGGGCCCGGACACGCCTGGGCAGGACGTCCTACACTCGCTCGAAGCTTGGCACCACGGAACTGCTTTGGAACAGATCGTGCGGCTCGTTCGGCTAACACGACCAGAAGTGATTTTGACATGGCTGCCGGATTACGTGGTTGGCGAAAACCACGATGACCATCAGGCTTCTGGGGTGATCGCGACAGAAGCATTTGATATGGCCGGTGATCCGGTTGCATTCCCAGAGCAAGTAGCAGTGCCTCGCGATCACACAAATATCGGTAACTACGGAGAAGGGTTGCGCCCATGGCAGCCAAAGAAGATTTACTATTTTTCTGATGCCACGCATTTTGACTTCTTCGAGGGCCACGGCCCAAGTTACTCTAGCGCGCACGTATCACCGTCGAAGGGCTTGCCCTACACAAAAATTGCGGAGGAATCTTGGCGCTATTATCAGTCACAGAACGACATGCCACCGGCACGGGTAGCTGAGTCTCAAGCGCCACCCACTCGATTTATTTTCGGGAAGTCTTTAGTGAAGAGCACCCCAACCGGTGATCTTTTCGAAGGAATTACACCCGGACGTATTCCTTTCACTCCTGGCCAGACATATGAACCAGCGGCACGAGATGAGGTTTCATTGGAGCTAGGCGGTCCGTGGGCCTTCTATCGCGCTTTCTGGCATGCACATAACATCATGGGCTTGGGCAACCTGTTCACTCCCGAAGCGGGAATTGGACCGGGCGATACGTTATGGGTACCACTTTTGATCCACAATGACACGGATTCGGCGAAGCAAGTTACTGTACGTTCGACTGTTCCAGCAGGTTGGAAAGAAAGGTCGGCTCCAGCAATTTACACGGTTGCGCCTCACGATTCCTACTCGGTGCAGTTGAGCTTGGTGTCGCCAGAGATACAGAAAAACACTTGGCAAAAACTTAGCTGGACCGCCGAGACGGACGGAAAGCAAATTGAACCTGTGGTCCTGCGGGTGAATGTTGTATCAAACGGGCTACCGCAGTAGACACTTTGCAACTCTGAAATCAGCATGTCGAATTCGCTTAGGTTTCCATGGCTGCACCCGCCACCCTTTCTATTAATTCCTGACAAGCACGACCAAGAAGTTACCTACGATCAACTGTAGGAGTGTGCGAAAAGATGAAGAGAGTTGGGGCTCATCCCAGATGGCTGAGCCGATTAACTTTTTGATGGATGCAAATGATGTGCCGAAGTCGCCGATTGAACCGTACGTTCCGTGTAATAGAAAAATTAGGCTCAACAGTTCAGCCACCGTTTGATTGGAAACGTCCGCTTCTGGGCACTTGAGCGCGTTCGCTACGCGTAAGCGAAGTGATTTCAAAATTTGAATGTAGATCGCGCTCATCGGGGCACCTCGACCAGGCCGTCATCTTGTAGCCGGAGTAAAATCGACCCGATGTACCTCGGCTCCACGACAACAGTATCGCCAAAAGTTTGTCTATCTGCGGAGATGTGTTCTTGAATCCAGACAAAGTCGGCGGGAGAAATTGGGCGAAGTAAAAATATTGAAACGCGGTTCTAACAGATGAAATCAGGTGAGATGAACCGCTGACGCAGTATGTATTTTTCATAGTTTCCTTTTCAGGCCCATCGTTTGACCACCGCTCTTCGGTGAGGAACCGACTACGGTTGGTGTCGACTTTCGTCGCACTCTTGATGGCTATTGGGAAGTATACCACGGAGGCCCAGTGTGCCCAATTTTGTCTCCACCAGCAAACCGACCAGTTGCGATGAATTACGATGCATTTTGCTCTAAGTTGAGCCCGTCTCACAGCTTATCGCCCTTCGTAATAAACCATGGTAACTGCTGTAAGTTATTGATTCGGCGTCGATTGGGAACTCTTAATCAGCGAGGCCCATATTAAGCGAAGATTTCGTACGATTTCTGCTGCCAGTCCTTCCCGGCCAATGCTTGGCTTCCGTGGACGTAACGCAGCGTGCTCGACAACGCAGCGTGGCCGGCACGCAGACCGACCTTGTAAAAATCCATTCCTGAATCAATCGCCAGGGAACAGAACGTGTGCTTCAACGCGTGAACATGCGCTGCGGTTTCGGGAATTGGCTGTGCTCCGCGTGCGCAGCGATCCACGTTGACCATCTGAACATACTTTTTAAACAGACGATTAATAACGTCTGGATGGAGTGAACCACCCTTCTGCGAAGCGAAAACATACGAGGTCGGCTCGTTGGTTCGCTTGCGTTCCACCAACCAGCGTCGCAACGCTTTCACTTCGTCAAGAGCAGGTTTCCCGCGTTGCGAGACCAGTTGCTGATTAGTCTTGAGGGAGCCTTTCTTGCGAACAATGACGATTTCCATCGAGGGCCAGTTGATATCCGTCAGCTTTAAGTCGGATGCTTCACTGGCTCGCAATGCATGGTGAAAGATGCTCAACAACAAGGCGTGATCTCTCGCTGAAGTCTTCATTGCCGCGGTCATCACAGCTTCGAGTTGGTCGGCGGTCAGGTGCTTGACTTCGTTCGCGGCTGAAACAGGGCCTATCTTAATAATCGAAACAATCAGCAGTACGTGACACGGCGTCATACTTGCCACGGTTGCGCATAGAACCATCACACAGTAGCAAAGACTTGTTTCATAGCTTCATCAGCCAGCTGGCCGTCGTTCTCTTGAACGTAGACATAACCAGCCGCCGGATTGGAATGGCACAAGAAGCCGGTGACCGCTCCAATACGCTGTGTCCGTTCGTAAACTCGCATTGCTGTTGAATGGCGTATGGTATGGCAGTGAACCATGCTCTCGTGCAGGCCAGCGATACGAGCGTACTTCTTGATGACTTTGTGCATGTAGTGCCGCGACAACCCACCAAAGAGCTTCGATGTCCCACGAGCCTTCGCTAGCGCGACCAACGGGGTCATATCCAACACCGGATTCTGAGAGATCAGCACACGGAACGACCGCGTCTTACCACGCTTTGCTTTCGGCACGCGAACTTTATACCCTCCGGTCAGCGGATCGGAAATGACATCAATGCCCTTGAGTTGAAGGCATTGCGAGACACGAGTTCCCGTTCCGTACATCAAACACAGCGCCAAGTGATGCTCGCGATTGTGATCGTAAGCCACTCGGAGCAGACGGTTGATTTCGATTTCTTGCAGGTATTCCATGGTCTTACTATAACCTTACCGCTCAGGTTTGTCAACCCCATAGTGTAACAGAATATAAAAATGGACTATTCGGCGGCACCTAAAGGACTTAGGTTGTACTATCCTAAGTCTTTCGGTTGCAACGCATTACGAGACAGTGAAAAGCTTGTAATTCTGACCGCTTAGGTATATAAAACGCTTGGACTTAAGAGGGTCAATAGTGGACGCATCGCAGGCAGCGCAGTTCCTCGGAAGGCTCGGCGGCTCAACAAAGACGAAAGCTAAAGCTAGAGCAAGCCGTGCGAACGGTGAGCTGGGCGGCAGACCGCGCAAGTATCCGCCCTGTCCGCAAGGCTACAACAACAAATCTCACCGGTTCACGAAGTCCGGTCGCTGCGCCTGTGGCTATCAGAAGCCAACGACATAACTCCGTCCGAAGCTCCCATACCGAAACCACCGAAGCAAAAGAACAAATATTCAGCCGAGTCCTGGTTGGGAGTGCGGGGCTGTCCGACAAAACCGATTCAGTCGCTGGATTCGCTTCCCGATCCAGCGGACAGTCCTACAGAACAACAAATCGCAGAGCGAATCCGGCAAGCTTTGAGTGACCCAATCGAGCATTGACCAATTAATTCGGCATCGGTGCAATGAAATGGCATGTTCGCGCTTGATCCAAAACAATCTGATTTCCGTTGGGCCGTTTTTGTGGTTCAACTTTTGTTGGCAGACTTCAGAAAATATTTTCTCCGCTGAAAATTTCTGAAAGAGGACCCAACGGCTCTTGGTTCGCTGACGTATGCAGCAGCCCCCGAGGCGGGTCTTCCGGCGAGCTGCCGAGCCTAGCGCCAATGAGCGGCAAGAACCCCAGGCCCTTCCCGGGATCCCCGTGAAAAGGGTACGCCGCGCGTGGCGGGCACCTAGCGTTGGGGTTTTGAAGTTTGCATTGCGGTTTCGTTTTGACGGCGAATAAACAAGCACCTAAGTTAAGTATGGCCGTTAGAGATTCGTCCCATCCTGCTTAACCATTTCTAACTTTGGAATTGCCCGCCATGCGAAACATTGTTGGCTACGGTTACGCTCAAAACGAAACAGGGTCAAAAAATAAGTAAATTGGCGATTACCCGGCCGAAAGGCTACGTCGCACAGATCAAATTCTGCTAACTCGAGGCAAGGGATCATTCTCCCATTTTACCCAATGGGATTCACTCCAGGTTACTCGGTGTGGAGGACTGAATGTAATTGCCCAGCGAACTATTCTCGACAAAACATAAACCTATGGATAAGGGAATAATTTCTGAATTGCACAACCGTTACCCTGCCGACTTCCTTGAAGAGCCAACCAAATCGGGGTCGTGTTCGCCATTAGCAGCAATTTGTCCAATATCATTCTTCCGATGGGCCACGTCCCAAGAGATTAATCTTATGGTGACACTCGACACGGCTGAAAAATCGCACCCCAGACGCAACTCAGCAAGTATTTATCGGCGTGGTGTAAGTCATCGCAATTATTAACAGCTTGACGGCGGCTCGGTATGAAGCAGCGAATCAATCTTTAATATGAGCTTTCTAAACTCTGCTCTAGGGTTGCGAAACCAATCTGTGGACCAAATTCTATAGATGCTCCACTGCAGCCTTTCCAAAACTTCCTGCCGGAGTCGATCACGATCTCTCGCTGACCGCGCGGAGTGATACATTCTTCCGTCACATTCAATACCCATTACGAAAGAGCCGCGTTGACGGGGATTCCGAACTGCGAGATCGATAAAATACCCGGCTACTCCCAGCTGTGGCACAACTTCGTAACCAGCCTCCGTAAGCATTCCCATGACCCAACGCTCAAATTCGCTATCGGGGCCTCTCCCTGATATTTCGCCTAAATCCAAATGGCCGCTTTGTGCGTAAGCTAGATAATTTTTTAGCGCTTTAACGCCCCACCTCGTAGACGATTCAATGCGTAGATCGTTGGCGGTCATTGACGTGAAGATACGTATCTGCTGTTTCGCTCGCGTAAACAATACGTTCAGACGACGGTGACCGTGAGGTCCGTTGATTGGGCCAAGACGCTGAAAGAAATTTCCAGCAGCATCCTTCCCATATACCGTCGAAATAAAGATGACGTCACGTTCGTCGCCTTGAACATTTTCGAGATTTTTCACGATTACCGATTCAAGCGAGTTTTCCCAGCGGAGGCGATAGGATTCTGCTTCGACGTCAGTGGCGAAAAGCTCATCCAGCATCTTCTGAATAAGATCCTGCTGCGCTTTATTCATTGCGACGATCCCCAGCGAGCGATTGGGAAATCGATGCATAAATTCTTGTACCGCTTCGATGATCGACTCTGCTTCTCTGCGGTTCAGACCGGTGTCGTAAACTCCTTGTACCTGAATCAAACGAATTCCAAAGTCTTCGTCGTCACCCTTGGGCGACGGAAACACGACCAAGGTATCTTCGTAGAATTCGTGGTTCGAGAACGCGATTAGTTTCTCGTGCTGTGAGCGATAGTGCCACCGTAGCTGGCGGATTGGCTGATACGGACCGCGAGCGATATCAAGAATGGATTCCTGGGAGGTCAGTTCTTGAATATCAGTTTCTTCCGAATTGTCTTCCACCGAAGTGTCTCGATCCACTTTTTCAAAAAATGAAGTTGGAGGAAGTTGCATTGGATCCCCCACAACGACGAGTTGCATGCCCCGAGCAATCGCACCCAACGCATCTTCAGGTCTTATCTGTGAGGCTTCGTCCATTATCACGAGGTCGAACCGAAGGCCGGACGGATCAAGAAACTGAGCGAGCGACATGGGGCTCATCATGAAGCATGGTTTTAATGCCTGTGCCGCGTGGCCTGCTCTTTTTAGTAAATCGCGCACGGCTACGTGACGGCGTTGCAACCCGATTTGGCGGCGAATTAACGCCAATTCAGAAAACTCGGAAGCCCGACCCTGACTATTGCCGGCGGGCACGGACGTTGCGATCAACCTACCAACAATTTCGAGGCGGCGCAGCCCCATTATTTCGCGATCCAGTCGCCCATAACGCTTTCGAAGTTGTTCGTGAGTGATTCCGGAGTGTGATCGGAGCTTTGGATCGGCGGACAGAATTTCTTCGGCACAAGATCGATAAAAAGTGAAATCGTAGGTTTCATCTAGTCGTGCGTACGGTGGATCCGCTCCTTCTGAATGCTTCAAAAGTGGTCCCAGAGTACTCAGCTTGGCTTTTTGCTCGACTCTAAGAAAATCCAAGTACGTTTGGAGATCGTCACGATGATTAAGCGCATAAGTAATTCGAGTTCTGAGTTTTTCTATGGATATCTGCTCAAGACTGCAGCCTTCCGTCCAATGCGGTTCATTTAATTTAGCCAACACCTTCACTGCGGTCTCATTACGAGAAGCCTGCTGCCAAGACTCCATCACCGATAGTGCGGATGTTTTCAGCTTATCAAGGTTGTTTTTGACCGGACCGCGAAAGATTTTTGTCCTCACCTCTTCCGGCATGTCGGGCAACAACTCGGAGAATTTCAGAAGGGATCTCAATATTTGCGCTTTTGTTGCCTGATCCCCACTTAAGTTTGCAAGTATTTCTTGCGCGTTGCGAGCTTGAAGGCGACCTGAAGCATCATTAAAGGCGGCCACTTGATCGGCAATGACTTCGAGTTTGCTCAGTTTCAATGAAGGATTAATATGAAGTTGTCGTATTTTTGAGATCAATGCCCCGGTGCGAGTCGCAGTGTCTTCGATCGCCTTACAGAGCGCATCTACAGGCATGTCGAAGTCCGGTACATTCTGTAAGAAAGATTTTAGATTATCGATCAAGCCATCGACTGTCGCGGCTTTAGCGATTTCCTGAATTCTTGTAGAGTCGCCATTGACCAAAATCTCCAAACACCTCATGTCTCCATCGCTACTGTGGGTTAATTCTTGGCGTACTTTCGATATCCACCGGGAAGCATCCAGCAATTCCTTCCACTGAGTATCTATTCCTCTGAAAGCGATTCCTATCACACGTCGAAATTCCACATCATTCTCTAAGCTGCGCTTCTGATCTAAGAAATGACTAAGCCCAGCCATCTCTTCGCCAGGATCGCGCTTGCTGGAGTTGTTGACGCCGCGACTTATTTTTTCGTAAAGTCCACGAGCTTTCCGATACCTGGCGCTAAATAGTCGTGCGAATAGGCCGGAGTTCTTGAGAATCTCAGATCCTGCCCTAATTTCATTGGCGTCAGGAAGCGAACCGAGAATGAAATTCGCTGCAACTGCAGTTTTTGCCTGCATCAAAGCTTCTGTTTGTTTCATTCCGCGCTGCAAGACCCGTTCGGCCGACTCTCCAGTCAGTGTCGGATGCCGCAACAAAAATGCGGCCTGAGGTAGTTCGAGAAGTAGAGCTAGTGATTTAGTGATACTCCTGAGGTCTGATATTTTTGGTTTGGTGATTCCAAATAGTCTTGCAAACTCATTTTGCCGTCGACGGAATTCTCTTGGATTGGATTCCTGCCTGCTGTTGCTGATGCCATAATTCTTCAAGGTCTCCCAGTGTAAGGTCATGCACTTGCAACTCGCGAACTGCGACTAATGCCCTCCGCAAGTCGGCAACTTGTATTTGCTCCAATGCGTCCGCGCCCAAAAACTGAGGTAAGAGGCATTCGCTTGCGGAAACCGCCTGTTCAAGGTCCCGCGACAATTCTTGCAGGAACTTCACACCAGACTGTGACGAAAGTATTTGGAGTACAAAATCGGAAGGTTCCGGTGGCGTATCGTGCATAAGCACTACGCCGATACCAAATTCTAGCGCAGCGTCTTGCGTATCTTTGAGGCCCCAACCGACCAAATCGTTTAGATCAACGATTGTTTGTTGCAGTAAACCTAAAGCGTAATGCCAATTAGCCAATTCCGCACACAACTCATCTGCTTGGAAAAAATCGAGATTCGCATTTTCGACTCCTCGCCAAGGGTGTTTCGTCAGCTTGCCCCACTTGTTTACCGCGGCGGCGTTAGCTTCTAATTCCTTCGCCAGGCCCTTTAACTCTAACCTCGCATCAGCGGACTCTAGGGTTGGTTGAACAACTCTCTCTTTCCGCAAACTCGAAGCTAAACTTTCACCCATTGAAGTTCTAGTAGAATTTGCACGCAAGATGTCCTGAATAGTTAAACCTGTCTGGCCCACCTCTTCCTTCATCTTGCCAACAAAATACAACAGTTCGGAACGTGCTTGTTCATGGGATTGCAGCAGTTGCTGCAATTTGCGGGTATCGAAATTCGCAGCAGCCATTTTGAGCCTGTCTTCAAAAGACTTGAGAACAACCGCCTTTCTGGTTTTGTTGGAATGAAGTTCCAAACAAAAATTTCCCAGGCCAAAACTGTCGAGTCTATCCTTTACGACCTTTAAGGCCGCCATCTTTTCTGCAACAAATAAAACTCGTTTACCCTCACTGAGGGCTGCGGCAATGATGTTTGTAATTGTTTGGGACTTTCCAGTACCCGGAGGCCCCTGTATGACCAGATTTTTACCTTCGAATACATCAATCAGGGCGCTGTGCTGGGAAGAGTCAGCGTCAGTAATTAAAGTCTGCTTCTTGCCCGCTTGTGCAGCAGAATCAATCTCATAATCCGGGGCCAGACTAACCTGCGATACTGATTCAGCTCCGGCCAGCAAATCGCGAAGTATCGAGTGGGTCTCTAATCCTCCCCATTCGAACCAACGGCGAGTATCAAGATCTCGGTACATGGCCATCTTTGCAAAAGTGAAGAGTCCGACGGTAACCCATCGACGAACACGCCAACGGCGATGTTTGGCCACCAGCGCTTCGACCTCGTCCAAGTATTGAGCGAGCGTACCCTCTGGATTCCAAGCAGGCAGTTGCAAAGAATGTGTCTCTTTAATGAGTTCGGCAAATGCTTGGTTGATTTCGATATCGTCGTCGCGAGCAGCCAAGGTGAATTTGTACACCCCGTTTTCAAGAGCGCGCCCAATTTCAACAGGAACGAATACAACGGGGGCAAACAGCGCAATATTAGAATCAGTGGATTCATACCATTCAACAACGCCGAAGGCTGCATACAGCGCATTAATTCCAGCGTCGTCGAGGAGGGTCTTATCATTTTCGCGAATCGCAGAAAGCTTTGCCTCCATTGATTCGCGGTACAACAGGGTTTGAATCTTCGAATCCAGATGCGTGTGGTTACTTTCGAACTTCCGCGGGAGATCATAACTTGGGTTGATGCCCAATTCCTGTGCGCGTTGAACAACGGACAACTTTTCGCGAGGGTGCAGTCCCAGAGAAAGCCGAACCTAATCTTTGAGCTCGCGCTCGAGACTTGAAATCTGTCTCCGCGAGGGGCGTTTTCCGAGCTTCTCTAGCTTTTCGATATACTCACTGTCCGCGCTCTTCGCAGCTTTCCACGCTTTTGTGAATTCAGGCGAATGCTCGTCACCAGGCTCTAAATCTGGCTCTTCAACCCATGAAAATTCGAGCGGTTTCCCGTTCTCAAGTTTATCGAACAGTGTCTCAGGGATCTCATCAACAATGCGGATGTGACTTCGCGACTTTTCAGACGGTTTGAAATTCAGCAGTCGATTCCCCATTGAGAGGTCGAGCAATTTGGCGCGCAACCTTTCAATCGTGTTATGTACGAGATCACGAAAGTCGGGTTGCTGCCGGT
>JRHI01000635.1_pt1 | contig 36205 bp, 34 predicted proteins | sample 215371 | NCBI WGS metagenome assembly JRHI01 (sample SAMN02929681, study PRJNA255918) | sediment metagenome | biome: cave system; feature: Ice Cave; material: Sediment; isolation source: sediment from deep within a dark volcanic ice cave with no known source of... ...
TCTGGCATGCCCCGCAGGGTCGCCTGCACCGCTGGTGACATGCCAACGTCCTACCACAACTTCAAACAGATTTCTCCGAGCTATGCCGGAAAGAAATCGCACGTCAGAGTGCGTGTGGTTCACCGACTTCCGGATGTCTGAGCCCGGTCCGATGTTGAACGTCATCGCGGAAGGCGACCACCGAAGAGCGATTCGTCGATGTCGATGTCGATGGCTCGGCCGGAGCTGTGCGCTTGATCGGCACCGTCACCGCGCCAAGGACGACGTGGATCGAGCGCGGACGGCGTCGGTGGTCGAGGTTGATCGGCGGGCCGGCGGGCGGTGATCGTCGTCGGCAGCGAGCTGACGACGGGCGCCACGGTCGGGGTCGCGCCACACGAACTGGCCCCTTCCCTGCGGCGGTGTGGTAGGAAACCCTCCCTGGCATGAACGGAGTCGTGATCGGTGATCGTCGTGTCCTGTCCGCGGCGGGCCGAGGACAGCCTGCTCGCCGGGGCGATGTGCTGTCCCCGGTGCGCGGGAACCCTGCGCCCGTACGGACACGCGCGCACCTGCACCGTTCGCGGCCTGGGGGGCAGCGACGCTGACGGTGACCCCACGGCGAGCGTGCTGCGCTGAGCGCGGGGCCACGCAGATTCTGCTGCCCGGTGCGCTGCGCTCGACGCGCCGATGCCACCGAAGTGATCGGGCACGCGCTGGCCGCCAAGAGCAGCCGGGTCGGGGTTCCGGGCCATCGCCGCCACGCTGGGCCGGCCGGACTCCACCGTGCGCCGCGGGTTGCGCCGCGCGCTGAGCACCACGCGCGGTGGCTCTACCAGCGCGCGGTTGCGCACTGCACGCGGATCGATCGGGAGCTGCTCATCCGCCCGGCGGCGCAGCCCACGCTGCTCGGGCACGCGTTGAACTTGCTCGCCGGCGTCGCGCTGCGCTACCGGGAGCTGTTCGGCTATCCAGACCCGCCATGGTCAGTCATCGGCGCGTTCAGCCACGGCCACCTCCTGGCCCCTTCGCTGAGAACCTGATCAACACGCTCATCGGGGCCCTGTCACGCCCAGATTCGGCCGTCACCGTGCCGATGTCCGACCACCACACGGCCGGGCCGCTGCGTCACCATGCCGACAAGAACGTCACTGTGCCAACCAAACCCGGATCCCAGATCGGCATTCTCGGTGACGGCTTCGTCCGCAAAATGAGCGCCGGTCAACAGTCCGATCAGTGGTTGGTGTAGGAACCCTTCACCGTGGTCTTCACCGTGCGCTGATACGTCGGCCCCGAGGACTTGAACTCCGCCACGAGGTCGGCCAGCACCGCCTGCGACGCGACCGGGAACACCGTGTCCCGTACCAGCTGATCGCCGGCATTCACGGTCGCCTCGGCGACCCGGACAGCAGGTTCTCCTTGCCCGTGACCCGCTTGAACTCCTTGACCAGCTCCTTCGTCACCCGCACTTCGGCGCGGGCGTTGATCCGGTGCACCGTGGGATCAGCAGCTCCACAAGCGTGTCGGTAATCTCCCGCTCGAGGCAGTGCAACAGCGCTGCCAGCAGCGTCACCGTCACCTCCGGCGAATGGCCACGTAGATGGCTCGGGGACTCCACCGCCACCTGTGCCCGCCAGGCCGTGACCACCCTGGGCGCGACGTCGGCGAACACCTTCAGCCGGCAGACCGACCGCACGGACCACCTCCAGCTTAGCGATCTCGGTCAGCATCGTGTTCAGGCTGACATTGCCCGGCTCGGACCGGATCGAGGACAGCACGGCTAGACCATCCCCATCGTCGTGCTCGGTGTCATCGTCCGCGGCCGCCGGGCAAGCAGCCGAGCGTGCACCACCTCGGGTAAGCAGGCAATCACCCGCGTGACCAACACCTCCTCGCCGCGGTGCAGCGCCGACCGGACGATCCTGTCGATGCGGCCAGCCGTGGGTGGCTCGATCCTCTCGGCCAGGCACCGCGCCAGCAGCTCCACACGCACCCGATCGACGCCACGTTGCTCCTGGGTGACGTTCACGATCAGCCAGTCAGCCAGCTTGTCCGCGTCGGACACGCTGCACTCCCGAAAGCCCAACACCCCGCGAATCTGGCTCCGATGGAACTCGATCGTGCGCCCTGACCACCCGTAGAAGGCCAGCTCAGCCGCTTGAACACCAATTTGCCGGGCAACGTAGTCGACCGCGGCATCCGGCAGCTCGCCGCGCCCACGGAAAAGCGACCCCGCTCGGTGTAGACGCGCAGCAACAACGCGAACCTCAGCCTCGTCGCTCCGCGCTTGCTGGCCACCGAATCCTGCTCGTCCGACCAGCGTCCAGCGATCGATCAGCTCATCCTGATCTAGCTCCCGCACCACGCGCGGAAGCTACTCCCGCCAACAACCCGTCGGTGACCAGCCCCGTCAGCAACCCGAGCGACAAGCCGTCCGGGCCGGTAACGGGTTGGGGAAAGGGAGGAGGCCCGGGTGGTGCGGGTGGCGCGTGCCGGGTTCGGCGGGTTGCGGCGGCGCGTTGGATAGCCCCGGTTGAGGGGTAGTCGGTGTTTGGTGGGTGGTGAGAACTTCGTAGCGGGTTTGCATGCCGGCCAGGATGTGGTCGGTGACGTGGCAGTGGAACAGCCAGATCCCAGGATCGTCGGGGGTCATGTCGGCTATTGTCATCGTCGCTGGTAGCAGGCCGATGGTGTCGGTGCGCATGCCAGCGGCGATGACCGTGTTGCCGTGCCAGTGCGGGGTGTGCAGGTCCACCTCGCTGCCCATGCTCATCACATACCAGCGCACCCGCTGCCCCAGCTGCATGGTCATCAATGGCCCATTGCCGTAGACATACCCGTTGATCGAGTGCATCTTGTTGCTCTCCTGGAAGTCCGCGTCGTCGGCGGCGGAGGGCTTGACCAGCTTGGTCCGCTCGGCTTCCAAGTAGTGCGTGGTGTTCTCGTCCATCACCAAGAACAGCGCGAAGATGTCCCGATCGACATCGTCCGGGCTGCCGTCCGGACGCGCCCTGCCGCGGGCAGTGACCTCCATCGGCCCCATCAGGCCCGAATAGGTGTCGAGCACCTCGTCGGTGTGCGAGTGGTACATCCACATCACCGAACTGCCGTCCATCGGGCCCGGCCCGGCGCGCTCGGGTACCTGCCAGGTGTACAAGTACTGCTGCTCTGGGGCCACCGCGTCGCCGACCTTGTCCGGAGCAGACCTGCCGTCGTCGGACGGGGCGCCCTCGTCTTTCTTGTCGTAGAAGACGCCGTGCGGATGGATGCTGGCCGGGAACGAGCAGTTGTTCCGGAACATCACTTTGATCGTGTCGCCGACTTGGGCCCTGATCACCGGCCCGAGCAGCCCCAGGTATTGCTCGTCGGCAGACCGCGGGAGCTGGTGGGTGAAGGTCGCGTCGGTGTAGCCGTGGTAGAGGCATTTCGTGTAGGTCGAGCCGATCCGGTCCGGCCCGGACTCCAGGAACGTGTTCGCTGTCTCGTCGAACTGCTGGCCGGTGACAATGTTCGTCCCAGCCGGCGCGTAGTTCCAGGCCACCTCGTCGGCGGAGATGTAGTAGGCCCTGGTCTGGGGACCGACGCCAGGGCTCGCGCCGGAGTCACAACCGACCGCCAGCAGCACGACGGCGACCACGGCGACCACCCATCGAGTCCTCGGTCTCCTGCGACTGCGCCCGTTGGGGACAAGAACCAGCGTCTGCAGCTCACTCATTACCAACTCCTGCCGCCGGAGCCGGACCCCTCACCAGCCCTATCTCTCAGGTTAGGCACACCTTAAGTTAGCCTAGGGTCGCCTAAATAGGTGACTGCGTCAAGCCCTATTGGGTGACTAGCGTGCAGTCGGCTACCGCATCTGCCGGGCCCACTGCGCGTCACGGGTCAGCTAGCTGACGATCGAGCCGCTCATCGCGTCATCCCCGTTCACCGGTAAGGGCACGGCCAGCCTGCGGGCCAGCAGCGCGTCCAGTGACCACCGGCCCGGCCCCACCGTCAGCAGGAACATCAGGCCCAGCAGCATCGCCCAGTCGGTGCGTGCTTCGTGTGCCATGTCCCAGAAGCCGTGGGCTTTCGGCCTGTCCGCCGACCCGCTCCAAAGAATCGGCACCTTCGTCAACGCCAGCGCCAACACCATGTTGACCAACATCGGCACCACCGCTAGCCGGGTGAGGAAGCCGCCCAGCAGCAAGACGCCACAGACGGTCTCGGCCACTGCGGCCAGCGGCCCGAAGAACTCCGGTGCGGGAACCCCGATCGTCGCGAACCGACCTGCGGCCTGCTCGCCGGGGAATAGGAATTTCTGGATCCCCTCGGACAAAAACACGGCTCCGACCGCCAGCCTGACCGCCAGCACTGATGCCGGGCCCTTAGCACGCAGGAGCGCCGCCGAACGCACGTTCACCCTCTGTTCACCCCTTGGGCACATCTTGGGTACATAAGGTCAAGTTCTTGTTGGATGTCGGCTGACAATATCGTTCCGCGATGTTGCGTCCCGATGCAATCGGAGCGCGGATTACTGCCCGGAGAGGGACTGGAAGATGGGCGGGAAGGTGAGGGTGAACCCGAGGGCGAGCGTGGCCACGGTGACCCACAGCGTCACCGGTACTGGCACCGTCCGCCGACGTAGAGCCAGATGGAGGATCAGCCACGCGACAAGGTAGGCGGCGGAGCCGACGACCGCCTTCCCGGACAGCGGACCGACGCCTTGCAGGAGGGCCAGTGCGTGCTTGATCGGCTCGCTGGCTTCAGCGGCGAGGACCGTGGCGCCGAAAGCCGCGCTGCCGATACCGGAGGCCATGAACGCGGCGGCAACGCCGCCCTGCCAACCGCCTTGGACTGCGGGCTGTTGCCGTCCGTCGTCGGCATGGCTGACGTTTGTCCTGGTGGAAGCGGCGCCGTCCTCGATGGTGGCCATGGCGGGTCTCCTTCGGCTGTCAGTGGGTAAGGAACTGGTTGGGGGCGACGGCGTTGATGACGGCGCCGAGACCGGCGGCGACGATGGAGGCGCCGAGTGAGGCCAGGAACAGCCCGGCGGCGAGGCGCCGCAGCCGTCCATCGCGTTCGAGCAAGTTGCGGTGGCGTACGACCAGGTAGGCGACGGCGGTGGCGAGGAGGGGGACGAGCCAACCGATGTGTTCCTTCCACTCCATGCCGAAGTCGTGCCAGATGGCGGTGTTGTCCTGGGCGAGTAGCGCCGATTGCGGGTAGTCGATCAGGTCAGCACCGGGTAGCGGTTTGGCCCGGTAGCCGGGGTAAACCAGCCAGGTGCCGACGATTACGGTGGCCCACGCGACCGCCGCGAGGCCGACGGTGCTGATGGTGCGGATGATCCGTGACAGCCGGCCCGTGGCGGGGCGTAGCAGGGTGGCCAGACCGCCGGCGTAGGCGTGGACGAGAGCCACGCCGAGGCCGAGATGCAGGAAGAAGGACAGTTGACGAAGGGTGAGCACCGGATCTCCTGAGGTTAGGCTTAGCTAACCCCCCTCCGGCGTAGAGTACGACTCGTCGTGACTCGAAACAACACCTAAATCACTCAAACGTGGAGGAATTTCATCCCGGAAACACTACTGAGTGGTAGCTTGTGTGCGCTGAGTGATCGCTCGGATGCTTGCGTCTGCAAACATCACGGGCGACTACGGGGCCGTTCCATGGATCAGCGAACTGAGTCGAGCATGTGGTAGAGCAACAGCAGCTGGGTGATCGCCAACGGCTCGCTGCAGGTGTCCTCGCCGATGTGGCCCAGCGTGGACGGCAGCTCCGACTCGGTGTCGAGCTCTGCCCAGATCGCCTTTTCCAGCAGCCGGCTCTCCTCGCGAGGCACGTACCCGTGCACGTGCAGGCCCTCCACCGGCCGGCCGTCCTCGTCACGCTTTAGCTTGAGGTGCATGGCGCGCCGGTCGGATTCGCGGAACACCCCGGTGAGGTCCGGGTGGCGGACCGTCGGGCGCAGCGTCAGCTCAGCCGACAGCGGCGTGTCCGGCGGGTCTTGGCGCGCCTCGATGGGACCGAACCGAACCACGATGTCGGCAGCGGAGCGTTGCGGGCGGATGAACTCCTCGGACTCGGGTTCCCGTTTGTCGAGTTCGGCCAGTACCTGTTCGGGGGTGTAGCCACGCTTGCTGGTGTCGCGCTTGACCTTCCAGTCGCGGCGGATGTGCTCCGGCGGATCGAGGTAGACGGTGATGTCGAAACACGCCTGGGCCAGCCGGGTGTGCAGCGGCAGCAGGCCCTCGACGATCACGAACTCGGTGGGCTCGACGAGTTCTGGCCGGGTGAGCTGGCCGGTGTCATGGTCGTAGACCGGTTTGAGCACCGGCTGCCCGGTGGCCAGCAGCTGCAGGTGCTGTTCCATGATCTGCACATAATTGCAATCCGGGTGCAGTGCCGTGAACGGCAGTCCCTTGCGTTCCTGACGATCATAGCAATGGTAGTCATCCACACACAGGGAGGTGATTCGATCTGCGCCCAGCGCGTCCACCAACCCCTTGGCCAGCGTGGTCTTCCCGGCGGCGCTGTCGCCGGCGATCGCAAGCATCACCGGCCGCGACGTGCTGGATCCAGCGCGCTCCATTCTCAACAACTTGTCGGGCACGGCACACCCCTTTCTCCGCAGGGCCTCGCAAGGCACACAAGCCTCGATAGGCCGTGCTTGACGGTAAGCAAGCCGGCCGCGACCGGCGTCCCCTTCTGGAGGGAAAGGCGAGGGGATGTCCGACCACCGGCTCATCACCGGCTTGCTGCGTGCGCCCGATTACACTCAGCAGATGGAAGGCCGGCAGATGGAAGGCCAGCCGCTCCGTGTGGTTCTGGTCGATGACCATGAGATGGTGCGCACTGGTCTCAAGGCGATGCTCAGTCGCTTCGCTGGACGGGTCCGGGTGGTCGGCGAGGCCGCGGATGCGGCAACCGCACGGCGGGTAGTAGCTGGACTAGACCCCGACATCGTCCTCGCCGACGTGCGATTGGGCGGGGAAAGCGGGTTGGACCTGTGCCGCGAGCTCATCGCGGACTCCCCTGGACGCCGGGTCGTCCTGCTGACCGTCTACGACGACGAGCAGTATCTGTTCCAAGCCATGCAGGCCGGCGCCGCTGGCTACCTTCTCAAGCGCATCGACGGCCCGGAGCTGGTCGAGCAGTTGCAACGGGTGCACTCCGGTGGCGTGGTCGTCGACGCGGGTCTCAGCGCCCGTGCCGGTGCATCCGCCGCCCGCCTGCAGGCCGGCGAGTTCTGGCCCGGCGCGCACCTCAGCCTCACCCACCGGGAGAGCGAGGTACTTTCCCTGATGGTCAGCGGCTCATCCAACCGGGCTATCGCTGCTGAGCTCCTGGTCGGTGAGGAGACGGTCAAGAGCCACGTGCGGGGTATCTACCGGAAGTTGGCAGTGACCGACCGGGCGGCGGCGGTGGCAACCGCATTGCGCGAGGGTCTCTTCCGCTGAGTGTGGAGCGTCAGGCCACGGCGGCCGAGTTGGGTTGCACCCGGTCGGCCAGCGCCTGCTGGCCCGCCGAGACCAGGGCCGGATCTCCCTGCCACGCCTTGAGCGCCGGGTCGACCAACGCCCGTCCGAAGGAAAACGTCAGCGGCCACGGCGTCTCGTGCTTTTGCATCGCGGCCAGGTTCGCGGTCGCTACCTCAGGCGACTGACCACCGGAGAGGAACGCGACTCCTGCCAACGTCTCGGGCAGCACCGCCCGCAGCGTGGTCACGGTCGCCTCGGCGACCTCCTCCGGGCTGGCCTGCTGGCCCGATGTCGACCCGGGCACCACCATGTTGGGCTTGAGCACAGTGCCGGCGAGATCCACCCCGGCCTCGTCCAGCGCCGCAAACAAATGCTCCAACGCCGCTTGGGTCACTTCGGCGCACCGCTCGATGGTGTGGCCGCCGTCCATCAGCACCTCAGGCTCGACGATCGGCACCACGACCGACTCCTGGCACAGTGCGGCATAACGCGCCAGCGCGTGAGCGTTGGCCCGCAGCGCGCGCTCGGTCGGCCGGTCCTCACCGATCGTGATCACAGCCCGCCACTTCGCGAACCGGGCCCCGCGCGACACGTAGTCCCGCAGCCTTTCGCGCAGGCCATCGAGGCCCTCGGTGATCTTTTCACCGGGCGACAAGGCCAGGTCTTTCGCACCAGTGTCGACTTTGATTCCGGGCAGAATGTTCAGCGAATGGAGGGCCAGCGGGAAGGTGTTCCCGTCGCTGAGCTTTTGGTTGAAGGTCTCGTCGGACAGGATCACCCCGCTGATTCCCTCGTGCAGCTCAGGTGTGGTCACCAACATCTCGCGGTAGTCCCGCCGATTGTCCGCGGTCGCCGCAACTCCGACCTTCTCCAGCCGGGAGGACATGGTGCCGATGCTCTCGTCGGCCGCGAGAATGCCGCGCGGCCGGCTCACCATCGTTGCGGCGGTTCCGTGCAGCGCCTCGATCATGGCCCTCCCTCCACGGCGACGGGCCAGTCCACGCCGCCGCTACCGAGCCTAAGCCCGGACCGCCGTGGCGCACGTCCCCCAGTGGGTGGATCCGGCGGGGGGGCGGTTACGGGTGGTCGCCAACCGGACGCGTGCAGGTGCCCGACGAACAGCGACGTCGAGGCACCCGAGTACGCACCGGTGACCGCATGCCACGGCCGAAGCAGCGGGGTGCCCGGAGTGGGCACCGTGACCAGCCGCCCGTCGCCCAACAGCTCGGCGATGGCGTCCCGGGAGACCAGCGCGCAACCGAGTTCGGCCACCGCGCCGGCCACCACCGCCCCGTTGGAACCCAGCACCAGCCGTGGTGGTGCGACGTGTTGAGACTTCAGGTAGGTCTCGACCCTCGTGCGAGTGGCCGAGCCCTGCTCGCGCAGCAACCATGGCGTGCTGGCCCAGTCGAACGCCTGAGCCACCGAGGGCGCTGCCGCGACCACGAGCTCGTTGGGCTTGGTGGCGACCACCTCTGCTTCCACTCCTGAAGGTGGCCGTCCGGCGATGACCAGGTCGACCTCGTGCGCACTGACCAGGTCCCACACCTGCGCGCTGGGGGCCACCTCCAGCGCCAGCGCGACTCTCGGATGACCCCGACGGAACTCGGCCAGCAGGGCGGGCAGCAGGTGCTCCCCGGCGGTGGTGACCGCGGCGAGCCGTAACCGACCCCGTTCCGGGTCGAGTTCCTGGACCGCAGCCGCCGCACCCTCGTCGAGCAGTCCCAGCACCTGGCGGGCGTACCGGGCGTAGACGGCGCCGGACGCAGTCAGCCGCAGCCCACGACCCACCGGCTCCACGAGAGGCACGCCGAGCTCGCGGGCCAGCGCTCCGATCGACGCCGAGACCGCGGACTCGGTGACCGTCAGGCGGCTGGCGGCGCCGCGCACCGATCCGGTGGCGGCCAGTGCGACCAACGTGCGCAAGCGCGACTCAGTCATGAGCAATGGTTACACAGTCGTGCCCAAAGACTTGATAGACAAGCTGAGTATTTACCGCCACGCTCGGAACTGACCGAAGGAGGCAGGCGTGGCTGACACCAAAGGCAACGGATCCAAGAAGAAGAAAGCAGATCGCTGGTCGGCGGGGGTCATCCCCTATGCCGAGATGGGCTACTGGGAACCGGACTACCAGCCCAAGGACTCCGACATCCTGTGCGCGTTCCGGATCACCCCGCAACCCGGCGTGCCACCGGAGGAGGCCGGCGCCGCAGTCGCCGGCGAGTCCTCCACGGCGACCTGGACGGTGGTATGGACCGACCGGCTCACCGCCCACGAGCACTACCAGGCCAAGTGCTACAAGGTGGACGCCGTCCCCAACACCGAGGGCCAGTACATCGCCTACATCGCCTATGACATTGACCTGTTCGAGGAAGGTTCGATCGCGAACCTGACCTCATCGATCATCGGCAACGTGTTCGGGTTCAAAGCCCTGAAGGCACTGCGGCTGGAGGACATGCGCATCCCGCTGCACTACGTCAAGACCTTCCAGGGCCCGGCGCACGGGATCATCATGGAGCGCGAGTATCTGGACAAGTTCGGTCGCCCACTGCTCGGCGCCACCACCAAGCCGAAGCTGGGCCTCTCGGCGCGCAACTACGGCCGGGTGGTTTATGAAGCGCTGCGTGGCGGGCTGGACTTCACCAAAGACGACGAGAACATCAACTCTCAGCCGTTCATGCGCTGGCGTGACCGGTACCTGTACTCGATGGAAGGCGTGAACCGCGCTATCGCCGCGACCGGCGAGGTCAAGGGCCACTACCTCAACGTCACCGCGGGCACCATGGAGGACATGTACGAGCGGGCCACCTTCGCCAAAGAGGTCGGCACCGTCATCATCATGATTGACCTCACCATCGGTTACACCGCTATCCAGTCGATGGCCAAGTTTGCCCGGGCCAACAGCCTGATCCTGCACCTGCACCGCGCCGGGCACGGCACCTACACCCGGCAGAAGAACCACGGCGTGAACTTCCGGGTGATCGCCAAGTGGATGCGCCTAGCCGGGGTGGACCACATCCACGCGGGCACCGTGGTAGGCAAGCTGGAGGGTGACCCGAACGCCACCGCCGGCTACTACGACACCTGTCGCGAGATGAAGCAGCCGATCAACCCGGTCAAGGGCATCTTCTTCGACCAGGACTGGGGCTCCATGCCGGGCATGATGCCGGTGGCCTCGGGCGGGATCCACGCCGGACAGATGGGTGACCTTCTGCACTACCTGGGCGAGGACGTGGTGCTGCAGTTCGGTGGCGGAACGATCGGCCACCCGATGGGCATCGCCGCAGGCGCTGAAGCCAACCGGGTCGCACTAGAGGCGATGATCAAAGCTCGCAACGAGGGCCGGGACTACCGCAAGGAGGCCCAGGACATCCTCAAGGCGGCCGCCAAGAAGTGCGCTGCGCTGGACACCGCGCTGTCGACCTGGGGCGACATCTCCTTCAACTACGAGTCGACCGACATGCCCGACGTGGTCGAGACTCCGACCTCGGTCTGAGTCGGATCTAGGGAGCCGATAATGCGAATCACCCAAGGAACCTTCTCCTTCCTACCGGACCTCACCGACGACGAGATCACCGCACAGATCCAGTACGCGCTGGACAACAAATGGCCCTGCTCGGTGGAGTTCACCGATGACCCACACCCCCGCAACGTCTACTGGGACATGTGGGGGCTGCCGATGTTCGACCTGGCCGACGCGGCGGGAGTGCTCGCCGAGGTCAACGCCTGCCGCAAGGCAAAGCCTGAGCACTACATCAGGCTCAACGCCTACAACGCGAATTACGGCAAGCAGACCGTCGCGCTGTCCTTTATCGTGCAGCGGCCGTCTGATGAGCCCGGCTTCCGACTGGACCGCCAAGACGCTCACGACCGCACCATCCATTACACGCTGCATCCCTACGCCGCCGACGCGCCGCCCGGCCGACGGTACAACGGGCAGCAATGAGCGAGGCACCCCCCGCTCGCATGGGGTTCGGAATGTCCTCTCCCGGCCGCGACGCGGCCGGGAAGGGGGCATCCGAGGAGGAAACCCCTGAAGAAGAGCAGACGCTACCGTCGGACGCCAAGATCGATCTCGCCAAGGAGCGCGCGGAGACCGGAATCGATGAGGTCTTCACGTCCTTGGACGCCGAATTAGTCGGTCTGGCCCCGGTGAAGAACCGGATCCGCGAGGTCGCCGCGCTGCTGCTGGTGGATCGGGCCCGCGGCAAGTTCGGTCTGTCCACCTCTAGGCCCAACCTGCACATGAGCTTCACCGGGAGCCCGGGCACCGGCAAGACCACCGTGGCGATGCGGATGGCCGACATGTTGCACCGGCTGGGTTACCTTCGTCGCGGGCACCTGGTGTCGGTGACCAGGGATGACCTGGTCGGCCAGTACGTCGGGCACACGGCCCCCAAGACCAAAGAGGTCCTCAAGCGGGCGATGGGCGGTGTGCTGTTCATCGATGAGGCCTACTACCTGTATCGCGCTGACAATGAGCGCGACTACGGGCAGGAGTCCATCGAGATCCTGCTGCAGGTGATGGAGAACCACCGGGAAGATCTGGTGGTGATCCTCGCGGGTTACAAAGACCGGATGGACTCCTTCTTCGTGTCCAACCCCGGGATGAGCTCGCGGATCGCGCACCACATCGATTTCCCCGATTACACGCTCGATGAGCTGGAGGGCATCGGGAAGTTGATGATGCAGGCGGAGGGTTACAGCTTCACGCCGGAGGCCGCGAAGACCTTCCGGGAATACCTCGACCGCCGCAAAGGGCAAGCGCGGTTCGCCAACGCTCGCAGTGTGCGCAACGCGATCGAGCGAGCCCGGCTGCGGCACGCGAGCCGGATGATGACGACCGATGAAGCCGTCGGCCGCGACGAGCTCACCACCTTGAAGCCGGAGGATTTCCTGGGCAGCCGGGTCTTCACCGAGGCAAACGGCGAAAAATCTACCGATTAGCGTGCGACCGCGCGAACCACCAGCAAGGTCAACACGTACACGTCCCCGGGGGACCTACGGCTGCAGGGAGACCCCGATGCCTTCGTTGTCCACCCCCACTGACGTGGAAACCGCGGTCTCCCAGCGGTACAGCGCCGGAGCCCGGGAGGTGCAGCCGGCGCTGTGCTGTCCGGTCGACTACGACCCTCACTTCCTCGCGGCGATCCCCGAGGAAGTGCTTGAGCGGGACTACGGGTGCGGCGATCCGAGCCGCTACCTCGTCGAGGGTGACACCGTGCTCGACCTGGGCTGCGGCGCAGGCAAGATCTGTTTCATCGCCTCGCAGGTGGTGGGCGCGGCCGGTCGCGTTATCGGGGTGGATCTCAACGACGACATGCTCGCGCTGGCCAGGGGCGCCGCGCCGGTCCTGGCGCAGCGGATCGGCCACAGCAACGTGGAGTTCCGCAAAGGCCGAATCCAGGATCTCGGGTTGGACCTCGACGCGCTGACCGGCTGGCTCGCCGAGCACCCGGTCACCGACATCTCCACGCTGACCACACTGGAAGCCGAGCAGCGGCGGCTGCGCGCCGAGCAGCCGCTGGTTGCCGACGAGTCGGTGGACGCCGTCGTGAGCAACTGCGTCCTGAACCTCGTCGCCACCGAGCACAAGGCGCAGCTGTTCGCCGAGACTTTCCGGGTGCTGCGCCGCGGCGGGCGCGCGGTGATCTCGGACATTGTCAGTGCGGTCGAGGTACCCGATCACCTGCGCGCCGATCCCGAGCTGTGGAGCGGCTGCATCTCCGGGGCCTATCAGGAAGAAGCGTTCCTGGCGGCGTTCGAGCGGGCTGGCTTCTACGGCATCGAGCTGGCCAAGCGGGACTCGGCGCCCTGGCGGGTGATCGAGGGCATCGAGTTTCGCAGCGTCACCGTCATTGCTTACAAGGGCAAGCAGGGGCGATGCTGGGACCACGGCCAGGCAGTGATCTACCGCGGTCCGTTCAGGGCGGTGCTCGACGACGACGAGCACACCTTCACCCGTGGGGTGCCGACCGCGGTGTGCGCCAAGAGCTTCGAGATCTACTCCCGGGAGCCCTACGCGGGGCAGTTCCAGCTGCTAGAGCCGGCGCAGGCCGTCGATCCGGCCACCGCGCCGCTGTTCGACTGTCACGATCAACTGCCGGCGCTACCGGCGACGCTGCCCGTCGCCGGCCCCGCGGCGGCCGTGCGCCGGCCGGTCTCCGGGCTGACGACCACGGGATGCGGCCCGACGACCGGCTGCTGCTGAGCCCGGCCCGCCATGACGATCGCTATCTTTGGTGCTGCTCATCGCCCTGTTCTCCAAGGGCATCGTGTCGCCACTCCGACTCCCGCCTTCGTTCGCCGTGCTGGTGTCCACCACACATCCGCTGATCGGGGCAGATCTGCTGCTATCGGCGTCATCGGTGGCTCACCCCGCAAGCCCCTGACGCGGGCAACGATCAGCGCCGCCCGCCGCTACGAGACGCTGATGGAGGCGGCACCATGGGGCCGCAGTCGCCGTCCGGCGCGTCGTCGAGGTCCACGATCACCGGCGCATGGTCGCTGGGAGCGGTGCCCTTGCGGGCTTGGCGGTCCACCCAGGCAGCGCACGTCCGCGGCGCGATGTCCGCACCGGCCAGGATCAGATCGATTCGCATCCCGCGATCCTGGTGGAACATGCCGGCGCGGTAGTCCCAGTAGGTGAAGACCCGCTCGCTGGGCCAGCGTTCCCGCACCACGTCGTGCAGACCGACGGCGCGCAGCGCCTCGCGTTCCGGGGGTGTGACGTGCGTGGAGGTGACGTAGGCGGCCGGGTCGTATACGTCGTCGTCGGTGGGCGCCACGTTCATGTCGCCACAGACCACGGTCACCGCGGGGTCCCCGGCGGTGACCGTGGCGCGCAGCGCGGCCAGCCAGTCCAGCTTGTATTTGTAGTGCGGGTCCTCCGGGGTGCGGCCGTTGGGCACGTACACCGAGATCACCCGCAATCCTGCGCAGGTCGCGGACACCGCACGGGCCTCGGGGCCCGGAAGCTGCCCCACTGGATTGGCGGGCTCGTCGAGGACCCCCGCGACCACGTCGTCCAAGCCGACCCGGGAGAGAATCGCCACCCCGTTCCACCGGCCGTCGCCGTGGTGGGCGACGGCGTATCCGCGCTCGGTCAGCGCAGGGAGGACCAGCTCGTCGAAGGCGTCCGCGGGCAGCTTGGTCTCCTGCAGGCACACCACATCCGGTGCCCGCGCGTCAAGCCACGGCAACAGCCGAGGCATCCGCGAACGCACCGAGTTCACATTCCACGTCGCCACCCGCACCCGCCCACGCTACTGGTCGTGAGTGGCGTTGGGTGCTGGAGCATCGGTTGGCACTCACGAGGCTACGACCCGGATGCGGCGGACCGGCAGCGGTGACGACGGTGACGGCCACCACGGCCCGGTTGGATCCCCACCGCCGGACGCCGCACCGCCGGAGGCGCCGCAGCGCGCCTTCGATTTGAGCCGGAGGGCTCATCCGGGACCTCCCACCCCGAGACCCGCCCCGCGCAGCCCCGCCAGGCCGGCGAACAAGTCGTCTTCCCAGCTGTACGGTCCCGAGCCCGGCCCCCGCTCCCCGCGGACCAACAGGGCCGTTGCGGCGGCACTGGCCGCGATGATGCACCCGGTCGAGCGACGCGCTCAGCGGGCAGGCTAGTCCGGAAGAGCACCTCGTAGGCCTGCAACAACCTCGCCGCCCGGGCTATTCTGGGGGATCGACGCCCCTCGGCAAGCCCCGGCGATTGTTGCGCCAGCAGCTTTTCAGGGCACATTTGTCACATATGCCCCACAGGGAAGTGTGTAGACGGCTTGCGGAGGTGCGTTGCGACTCACATTGCCTGGGACGGCACGGACCGAGACGATATGTCAATCCCTGGGGCACCGAAGTCAATCCCGCTCCGGCGGCCAGACCGTTGGCCAGAAGAGATAACGGCTGGGTAACCCGCTGAGGTAACCTGTGGGTAACCGCAGATGGGTGCACGTCGTCCCGATGCGCGTATCAACCTAATCGAGACGACGGGAGGTTCCTGTGACCCCTACCTACCTACCTGCAGGGTCGAATCCTGGGCAGCGTGGACGTCGCGCGGCAGCCGGCTTGTACGACCCCTCCTATGAGCATGACGCCTGCGGTGTGGCCTTCGTGGCGGACCTCGCCGGTCGCCGCGATCACGGCATCGTACAGAAGGCTCTCACTGCGCTGCGTAACCTCGAGCACCGGGGCGCCCGGGGCGGCGAACCCGACACCGGCGACGGTGCCGGCATCCTGATCCAGGTGCCTGACGGCTTCTTCCGGCAGGTCGTCGATTTCGAGCTGTCGGAGCCCGGTCGGTACGCCGTCGGCACCGCCTTCCTCCCCTGCGACGACACCGCGGAGGCCGCCGCGATGGCCGCCGTGGAGGACATCGCCGCGCAGGAGGGCATGCGGGTGCTGGGTTGGCGGGAGCTGCCGGTCAACCCCGACGGGGTCGGACCGACCGCCCGCTCGGCGATGCCCCGCTTCCGGCAACTGTTCCTAGCCAGCAGTGACAAAGCCGGGGAGACCGGCTTGGAGCTGGAGCGGCGGGTGTACTGCGTGCGCAAGCGCGCTGAGCGCGACCACGACGTCTACTTTCCGAGCCTGTCCGGCCGCACGATCGTCTACAAGGGGATGCTCACCGAGGAACAGCTGGTGACCTTCTATCCCGACCTGTCCGATGAGCGGGTCACCAGCTCACTGGGTTTGGTGCACTCCCGGTTCTCCACCAACACCTTCCCGTCCTGGCCGCTGGCTCACCCGTACCGCTTCGTGGCGCACAACGGTGAGATCAACACGTTGCGCGGTAACCGGAACTGGATGCTTGCCCGGGAGAGCAAGCTCGCCACCGACCTCATTCCGGGTGATCTGGATCGGCTTTATCCGATCGTCACGCCCGGGGCCAGCGACTCCGCGAGTTTCGACGAGGTCCTCGAATTGCTGCATCTGGGTGGCCGTTCGATGCCGCACGCGGTGTTGATGATGATCCCGGAGGCCTGGGAGAATCACGCTGAGATGGATCCGGCGCGCCGGGCGTTCTATGAGTTCCACTCCACGCTGATGGAGCCGTGGGACGGCCCCGCCCTGGTGGCGTTCACCGACGGCACCGTGATCGGCGCCGTGCTGGACCGCAACGGCCTGCGCCCGGCCCGCTACTGGGTCACCGAGGACGGCCTGGTGGTGCTGGCCAGTGAGGTCGGCGTGCTCGACATCGACCCGGCCACGGTGGTGCGCAAGGGCCGGCTGGAGCCGGGCCGGATGTTCCTCGCCGACACCGCGGCCGGCCGGATCGTCGGCGACGACGAGATCAAGAGCCAGCTCGCCGCCGAGCACCCTTACGCCGAGTGGGTCGCCCAGGGTCTGACCCGGCTGGCGGATCTGCCCGGGCGCGACCGCGAGGTGCATACCCACGCCTCGCTGGTACGCCGCCAGCAGACGCTGGGCTACACCCAGGAAGAGCTCGGGGTGCTGCTGGCGCCGATGGCCCGCACCGGCGCCGAGCCGATCGGGTCGATGGGCAACGACGCGCCGCTGGCCCCGTTCTCCCAGCATTCCCGGCCGCTGTTCGACTACTTCACCCAGCTGTTCGCCCAGGTCACCAACCCACCGCTGGACGCGATCCGGGAGGAGCTGGTGACCTCCCTGCAAGCCCAGCTCGGTGCGCAGCCCAACCTGCTCGCGGCCACCGCAGAGTCCTGCCGGCGGATCGTGCTGCCGTTCCCGGTGCTGGACAACGACGAGCTCGCAAAGATCGTCCACGTCAACGACGACGGCGACCAGCCCGAGTACCAGACCCATACCGTCAAAGGCCTCTATGACGTGCACGGTGGCGGCGCGGCGCTGGTCGGCCGGCTCGACGAGATCCGTGCCGAGGTCTCCACCGCGGTAGCCGGCGGTGCGCGGCTGATCGTGCTGTCGGGCCGAGGCGTTGACGCCGAGCACGCATCGATCCCGTCGCTGCTGCTTACCGGCGCGGTGCACCACCACCTCGTGCGGTGCAAGACCCGCACCCAGGTCGGCCTGATCGTCGAGGCCGCGGACGCCCGCGAGGTGCATCATGTCGCGCTCCTGATCGGTTACGGGGCGGCGGCGGTCAATCCCTACCTGGCGATGGCCACCGTGGAAGACCTCGCTGACCGGGGTCTGCTGGACGGCGTCGACGCCAGGACCGCCACCCGCAACCTGATCAAGGCGCTGGGCAAGGGCGTCCGCAAGACGATGTCGAAGATGGGCGTGTCCACGGTGGCTTCCTACACCGGCGCGCAGATCTTCGAGGCGATCGGCCTCGGTCCGGAAGTGATCGACTCCTGCTTCACCGGCACCAGCTCCCGGCTCGGTGGGGTCGGCTTCGACACGCTGGCCGACGAGGTGGCGGTGCGGCACCACCACGCCTTCCCCCCCGACGGGGTGCACGCCCCGCACCGGGAGCTGACGATCGGCGGTGACTACCAGTGGCGCCGCGAGGGCGAACCACACGTCTTCAGTCCACAGACGGTGTTCAAGCTGCAGCACTCCACCCGGGCCGGGCGCTACGAGGTGTTCAAGGAGTACACCCGGCTGGTCGACGACCAGTCACAGCGGCTGATGACCCTGCGCGGGCTGTTCGCCTTCCGTGAGGGCCTGCGCCCAAAGGTGCCTATCGAGGAAGTGGAGGCGGTCGAGTCCATAGTCAAGCGGTTCGCCACCGGCGCCATCTCCTACGGATCCATCTCCAAGGAGATGCACGAGACGCTGGCCATCGCGATGAACCGGCTGGGCGGCAAGTCCAATACCGGTGAGGGCGGTGAGGACGCCGACCGCTACACCCGCGACGCCAATGGTGACCTACGCCGCTCGGCAATCAAGCAGGTGGCCTCCGGTCGGTTCGGGGTGACCAGCGAGTACCTGGTCAACGCCGACGATCTGCAGATCAAGATCTCGCAAGGCGCCAAGCCCGGCGAGGGCGGCCAGCTACCCGGGACCAAGGTCTACCCGTGGATCGCCAAGACCCGGTACTCCACCCCCGGGGTGGGGCTGATCTCCCCGCCACCGCACCACGACATCTACTCCATCGAGGACATCAAGCAGCTGATCCACGATCTGAAGAACGCCAACCCGCGGGCCCGCGTGAACGTCAAGCTGGTGTCCGAGGTCGGGGTCGGCACGGTGGCCGCCGGGGTGGCCAAGGCGCACTCCGACGTGGTGCTCATCTCCGGTCACGACGGCGGCACCGGGGCCTCACCGCTGTCGTCGATCAAGCATGCGGGCACGCCCTGGGAGCTGGGCCTGGCCGAGACCCAGCAGACGTTGATCGCCAACAAGCTGCGGGACCGGATCGTCGTGCAGACCGACGGCCAGCTCAAGACCGGCCGCGACGTGGTGATCGCCGCGCTGCTGGGCGCTGAGGAGTACGGCTTCGCTACCGCTCCACTGGTGGTCTCGGGTTGCATCATGATGCGGGTATGCCATCTGGATACCTGCCCGGTGGGGGTGGCCACCCAGAACCCGGTGCTGCGGGCGAAGTTCGCCGGCAAGGCCGAGTACGTGGTCAACTTCTTCCAGTTCATCGCGCAGGAGGTCCGCGAGTACCTGGCGGCGCTCGGATTCCGCAGCCTCGAAGAGGCCATCGGGCGCACCGAGATGCTGGACACCCGACCGGCGATCGAGCACTGGAAGGCCGCCGGATTGGACCTGTCACCGATCCTGCACCTGCCGTCCGATGTGGACCCGCAGGCCCCCCGGCACCGGACCACCGAGCAGGACCATGGGCTGGACAAGGCGCTGGACAACACCCTGATCGCGTTGGCCGAGGGCGCGCTGGCCGGCGGTGAACCGGTACGCCTGGACCTGCCGGTGCGCAACGTCAACCGCACCGTGGGAACCATGCTGGGCAACCATCTGACCCGCCGCTGGGGTGGCGCCGGGCTGCCCGACAACACCATCGACATCACCTTCACCGGGTCTGCCGGTCAGTCATTCGGGGCGTTCCTGCCACGCGGGATCACTCTGCGGCTGATCGGCGACGCCAACGACTACGTCGGAAAGGGTCTGTCCGGCGGTCGGATCACCGTCCGCCCCGATCCCGGCGCACAATTCACCGCGGAGCACCACATCATCGCCGGCAACGTGATCCTTTACGGTGCCACCTCAGGGGAGATGTTCCTGCGGGGGGTGGTCGGGGAGCGGTTCTGCGTGCGTAACTCCGGCGCGCTGGCGGTCGTCGAGGGCGTCGGCGATCACGGCTGCGAGTACATGACCGGCGGCCGGGTGGTGGTGCTCGGGTCGATCGGGCGCAACTTTGCCGCCGGGATGTCCGGTGGCGTCGCCTATGTGCTCGACCTGCCCACTCAACGGATCAACCCGGAGATGGTCGACCTGGATCCCTTGGACGACCAGGACCGCGCGTTCCTGGCCGACGTGGTGGCGCGCCACCACGCCGAGACCGGCTCTGCGGTGGCGCACGCGCTGCTGGCCGACTGGGAGGCTGCGGTCGATCGGTTCGGCAAGGTCATGCCCAAGGACTTCAAGCGGGTGCTGGCCGCCCAAGCGGCGGCTCAGCGAGACGGCCGGGACGTCGACGAAGCCATCATGGAGGCGGCTCATGGCTGATCCCAAGGGCTTCCTCACGACGGGGCGACAGAATCCACCGCGCCGTCCGGTCGAGCTTCGATTACGTGACTGGCACGAGGTCTATGAAGACTTCGGCACCGCCCTGGTCGAGAAGCAGGCCGGCCGGTGCATGAACTGCGGGATCCCGTTCTGCCACCTGGGTTGCCCGCTGGGCAACCTCATCCCGGAGTGGAACGATCTGGTCTGGCGCCAGGACTGGGCTGAGGCCATCGAGCGGCTGCATGCCACCAACAATTTTCCGGAATTCACCGGGACGCTGTGCCCGGCGCCCTGCGAGGCAGCCTGCGTGCTGGCCATCAACGACGACGCGGTGACCATCAAGCAGGTCGAGATCGAGATCATCGATCGGGCGTGGGAACAGGGCTGGGTCACCCCGGTGACACCCGAAACGCGCACCGGCAAGAAGGTCGCCGTGGTCGGGTCGGGCCCGGCTGGGCTGGCCACCGCGCAGCAACTGACCCGGGTCGGGCACGACGTGGTGGTCTACGAACGCGCGGATCGCATCGGCGGGCTACTGCGCTACGGCATCCCCGAGTTCAAGATGGCGAAGCATCGGCTGGACCGGCGCTTGGAGCAGATGCGCGCCGAGGGCACCGAGTTCCGGGCCGGCGTCGACATCGGAGTGGATGTCACTTCCGAGGAGCTGTGCGAAGGCTTCGATGCCATAGTGCTCGCCGGCGGGGCCACCGCGTCGCGGGACCTGCCGGTGCCCGGTCGTGACCTAGCCGGAATCTACCAGGCGATGGAGTACCTGCCGCCATCGAACCGGGTGCAGGAGGGCGATCTTTCCCAGTCGCCGATCGACGCCAAGGGCAAACACGTAGTGATCATCGGTGGGGGGGACACCGGAGCCGACTGTCTGGGCACCGCGCACCGTCAGGGCGCGGCCTCGGTGACCCAGCTGGAGATCCTGCCGACTCCGCCGGAGCTCCGGCCAGAGACCCAGCCCTGGCCTACCTACCCGATGATCTTTCGGGTGTCCTCGGCCCACGAGGAGGGCGGCGAACGGCTGTTCGCGGTGAGCACCCAGCAGTTCCTCGGCGACGCCGATGGCCGGGTTCGCGGGCTGCGGCTGGCGCAGGTCGTCTTCTCCAACGGCAAGTTCGAGCCGGTGCCGGACAGCGAGCAGGACCTGCCCGCCGATATGGTGCTGCTGGCGATGGGCTTCGTCGGGCCGGAGAAGGGCAAGCTGCTCGAAGGGCTGGGCGTCGAGTACGACGTGCGCGGCAACGTCGCGCGCGACGCTTGCTTCATGACCAGCGTGCCGGGCGTCTTCGTCGCCGGAGACATGGGCCGCGGGCAGTCGCTGATCGTGTGGGCCATCGCTGAAGGCCGCTCCGCCGCCGCTGGCGTGGACCGCTACCTCACCGGCCGCGACGTACTCCCCGCCCCCATCTCCCCCACCGAGCGGCCCATGACCTAGGTCTTGGCCACGCTCGGTTGCGGTCGGTTCCCAGATCGCGACGGCTTCGCCAACCACCCGTGATCACGCATACGCCAGGGCCCAACGCAGCGGAGTCATGGTCGGCACCAGTCCGACCTTGCCACACTCGCCGCTGCGGGATGTTCCGCCAGAGCTGTTCCGTCGATCGATGGCTACCGGGACAGCGACGTCTCCAGCCGACCGACATACCACTGAGACGCTACGGTCCAGCTACGCTGCCGTCACCAACAACAGGATGGCACTCTATACATCCACCCGCCGAAGCTATCCCACCACATTCGCCGACCTGGGCCCCCGGTAGCGAAGAGCAGCTGGTCGGCGTTGTCCGGTGCGCTCATGTCCTTGGTGCGGATCATCCAGCCCGCCTGCACCAGGCCCGCGAGCCGCTCCGACCGCGTCGAGTCGGTTCCGGTCGAGGAGTTGCGCCGAGCGCTATCGCGTGCCCAGCGGCGGGTTCGTTGCTCATCGACGGGATGAAAGGTACCCGCGTTCCCACCGGCGACGAGCTGTCCGAAGATGCCGTCTCGCAGGCCCCAATGACGTTCCACGACGAAATGAACAAGGTCGTGTGGGATGAACGGGTCGTAGCCCGGGGCTGGGTGCATTGCTACGCGAGAGCTTGCATCGCGGTCGGCAGTCACCTTGTAGCGGCGATCGCCGGTCCGAGTGAACGTGACCCTCACCTTCATCACCATACGGCCGAGCTGATCCGCCAAGCGACCTCATTCCCGGCGCGGTCGCGGTGCCCACCACCGCGACGCTCAGCCCGCCCGTAAGAGGAACCCCCACCGGACAGGCCAAGCACCATCACATGAGTCAGCGTTTCCGCAGCTCGCACCTGACCAGCCGATTCCCGTAAAACCTGCCCGCGAAATTGCCCGGTGAAGGGGTGTCTACCGCTGCACTTCGATCATAGGAGAAATTTCCGTTGGGTACTGCCGTTGCAGCACCGATCTTCAGGACCTCACCGTCCCCCGGCGGGCGCGGGCTGTCGGTGTCGTGAACTCGACGGGACGGACGCTTTCCACGGCTTGAACGTCCGTCACTGTCGAGTTCACGGCCATCCGCGGCCTGGTACGGCGACCAGTGCCTACGGGTGTCGAGGGCCGGTGGCAGGCTCGTGTCGTGAGGCGAGTGACGGCGCGGATGGCGCACGAGGTCCCGGACCGACCTGCCCTGCAGCTGCGTGCCGGGGAGGTGGTGCAGGTCGGCGACCGCGCCACCGAGTGGCCCGAGTTCGTGTTCGTCACCGCGCCGGGTGGCACGGGATGGGTGCCGGCACGGCACCTGCCGCAGCCGTCGGGCCGGCCGTAGTGCAGCGGGCGTACGACACGACCAAGCTGCCCACCCGGGTCGGCGAGGTGCTTGAGGTCATCGCCGAGGACACGATGAGTGGTTGGCTGTGGTGCCGGTCCAGCAGCGATCGGCAGCGCTGGGTCCCGAGCAGAACCGTCGAAGACGGCTGACGGCTCCCGACACAGCATCGATCGGCAGGCTGCCTACGGGGTGGGCAGCTCCAGGTCCACGAGCAGCAGGGGGTGGTCGCTGCCCGCGGCGGCGGCGTCGTCGGCCAGGCACTGGACGTCGAGCACTGGGATACCGGGGGTGGTCCAGAGGTGGTCATCGTCGGCGTTGAGCACGTGGTTGAGGTGGTGGGTCGGTCCCGGACCCAGCAGTGGATCGGCGCTGTCAGGTACTCGGGGGCCGGCGTCTATGCCGAAGATGACCGGACCGGGCACATCGGTGAGCCAGCTGGCGATCCCAGCGTGAAACGCTTGCTGTAGCGCGGCAGCGGGCACACCAGATGGCTGGCGACCGTGGAAGCTGCATACGGTCAGCAGGTCGCCGGTGGACAATGCCACCTGGGCCGCCACCGTCCGCCACAAGAACCCGGGCCGCGCCGGATCGCTGATGTCGAACGGTGCTTGGTCCAGCACCTCGGCATCGAGCAGAGCGGTGTTCGAGACGCCCAACACAGCGCATCCCAGCCGGTACTCGCTGGCCCGCGGCTTGCACAGGTCAGTGGACAGGGCGCCCCAGGAGAACTGCCTGGTCCTGCGGTGCATCCGCTCATGGGCGGAAGGGTGCGGCAGCAGCGCGCGGTAGACCGGGCGGCCGATCTCCTGGAGCAGCACAAGGTCAGGCTGCAGCCGGCGAAGCAGCTCGATCTTGGCGTCCAGCAGTCCGGTCGGTCTGGAATCGACGTTCCAGCTCACCACCCGGATGCGCACCGGCGTTACTGGCCCGCGCCAGGAGTCCGGTACTCCGAGACCCGGTGGATCTCGGGAACGAATCCCCACACCGATCCCAACCGCCCGAGCTCGAAGTCTCCGCTGACCCGCTTGCGATACGACGTATCGAGGATCGGGCGCTCGTCGATCCCTTGGGTTATCGCCAGGCAGGGCGCCCGGTAGGCGCAGGTCGAACAGTTCTCCCAGGAAGGGTTCGGGTACATCCGCAGTGCCGGATCCGTCATATCCTGAATTTCCAGCGCTACGGCGATGCCGTGCCGGGCGATTTCCAGCTCAGCCCGCGGGATATGGGTGCGGCGGAAGGACTCAGTGGCCCGCTGTGTCGTGATCCCACCAGCCCCCGGCACCGCCCGCACTTGGACCTTAGGATTTCCTGCGGCCGGCACCGCGGCACGCAACTCGTTGTGGATGGTGCCTTCGAGTTGGGCCAGAAAGTGCACCTGCCACGCCCAGCTGCGGGTCAGCGCCTGCTCGTCGAGCCGCAGCTGGTCGAGCTCGGGCCACTGCGGACCGGTGACGATCCGGTGCTCGACCAGCCAGTACAGCTCATGGTCGTCGATCACCACCAGGTCGATCCGGACCCGGAATTGCAGCGGCCGACCTTCCGCGGTGATCAGCCCACTGTCCGGGTCGGCGGGGTCGGGCAAAGCGATGTCGAACTGCGAGGCGACCTGGATCGGGGTGAAGCGGTCGACGTCGCCGGCCCATTCGAAATAGCGCTGGAGAATACCGGTGCCCAGCTCCAGGTGCTGCTCCCAATCCTGAACCTGATCAGCGGATAACTCACAGGTCCGCGTGTAGGCATCGCGCTGCCGGCGCATCGACTTCTCGAAGCCGGCGACGGCCAGCGGCCGCACGATCGCCCGGTTCCAGTCCCACATGCCGGGGAAGTAATAGACGTCGAGCGCGTCGTGGATCGCTTCGCTGAGGTCGAAGACCTGTGCCGGCTCGATCCGCTCGTAGTCCTGCCGTTCCCGCGCGCCGAGATCCCAGGCTCGGCGGCACCGCCGGAACAGCCGGTTCTCCCACGGTCTGGCCACATAGTTCACGCTCACGGCCACCTCCTGCCGCCCGCATCAGAACTCCGAGCGTACCCTGACGAAGGCCCTGCAGACGTCTGCATATGACGGTATGGTGATCTGTATGCGAACAACGCTCAACCTTCCGGACGGCCTGGTGGCGCAAGCCAAGGCCCAGGCGGCAGCGTGCGGCCAGACACTCACCAGCCTGATCGAAGAGGGCCTGCGGCTGGTGCTGCAAAAACACGACGTCCCCTGCCCCGCCGCACCCGAACCGCTGCCCGCCTATGGGGATCCGGCCGGGCGCATCCTCGTCGATCTGGGCGATCGTGACGCGGTATGGAGAGCCCTCGACGAAGACCGACACGCGTGATCCTGCCGGACGTCAACATCCTGGTGTTTGCGTTTCGCCGGGAGGTCGAGCGGCACGAGCGGTACGCAGCCTGGCTGGCTTCCCTGGTTGCGGGCGCTGACGAGCTCGCGCTGCACGACACCGTGCTCGCCGGGGCGACCAGGCTCGTAACCAACCCGAGAATCTTTGCCGACCCGGCCCCGATGCCGGCGGCGCTCGACTTCATCGCGCGATTACGTGCAGCACAACGGGCTCGCTGGCTGCCGTCAAGCGATGCGGTATGGACTGAGCTCGAACGCCTGGCGGGCCAGGACCGCGGGCTGCGGGGCAACCTGGTGCCGGACGCGTTGCTGGCCGCACTGGCCCGCACCCACGGCTGCCAGATCGCCACCGCCGATCGCGGGTTCGCCCGGTTCCCGGGCGTGCGCTTCTTCGATCCCGCTGCCTGACTTAGGTCTCTTGCCGCGTCTGGGCACGATCAGCCGACGCCTAGGTGGCGAGCGATGAGGATGCGTTGGACCTCACTGGTGCCTTCGCCGATCTCTAAGACCTTGGCGTCACGGTAGAAGCGGGCTACCGGATACTCATTCATGAAGCCGTACCCGCCGAAGACTTGAGTGGCGTCCCTGGCATTGTCCATCGCGGCATTCGAGGAGACCAACTTCGCAATCGCGGCCTCCTTCTTGAACGGTTCGCCGCGCAGCATTCGGTCAGCGGCATGGTAGTAGGTCAGCCGGGCGGCATGCGTCCGCGCCTCCATATCGGCAATCTTGAACTGGATCGCCTGATAGCTGCCGATGGCGTGGCCGAAAGCGTGCCGCTGCCGAGCGTACGATACGCATTCGTCAATACAGCCCTGGGCCAGGCCAACCCCCAGCGCGGCGATCGCGATGCGACCCTCGTCGAGAATGGCCAGGAACTGCGCGTAACCTCGACCGCGTTCGCCGAGCAGATTGCTCAGCGGCACCCGGCAGTCGTCGAAGAACAGCCCGCGGGTGTCCGAGCATCGCCAGCCGACTTTGGAGTAACTTTCCGAGACCGTGAAGCCCGGGTGCCCGGCGGGAACCATGATGGTGGAGATCTCCTTGCGGCCTCCGCTGACGCCGGTGATCGCGGTGACGGTGACCACAGAGGTGATGTCGGTGCCCGAATTGGTGATGAATGCCTTGGACCCATTGATCACCCACTCGTCGCCCTCGCAGCGAGCGGTGGTGCGGGTAGCGCCCGCGTCGGATCCACCACCGGGCTCGGTGAGGCCGAAGGCCCCGAGTCGTTGGCCCGTGCACAGCTGCGGAAGCCAGCGCTGCTTCTGCTCCTCGGTGCCGAACCGGAAGATCGGCATGGCGCCCAGCGACACGCTGTCTTCCAGTGTGATGGCCACCGACGAGTCCACCCGCGCCAGTTCCTCCAGCGCCAGGCACAGGGCGAAATAGTCGCCGCCCATCCCGCCGTACTCCTCCGGGAAGGGCAGCCCGAACAACCCCATCGCGCCCATCTTCGTCACCAGCGCGTAGGGGAATGTCCCGTGCTCGTAGAGGTAGGCGATGACCGGGGCGATCTCCTTGCGGGCGAACTCCTCAACGGTGGCACGCAGCGCCGCGTACTCCTCACTGAGGTCCAATGCGCCCTCCCTTCGGTCGGGCACTCACGAGCGTCAGCAGCACTGCGTCGCGCTCGACGGTGCCACCGGGGCGGGCACGGAGCTCGCGAACGACCCCGGTGATCGGCGCGGTGAGCACATGCTCCATCTTCATCGCTTCGAGCACGAGTAGCCGGGCTCCTGCGGTGACGCGCTGACCCTCGGCGACGTCGACGGCGATGACGGTGCCGGGCATCGGAGCGTGCACCGCCCCGCCAGGATCCTGCTCGGTGCGCCGCGCCGCGTCGAGGGGCTGCTCGCGCAGCTCCCAGCTGTGCCCATCGCGGCCCAGCCACAATGCGGCGCCATCGATCGCGCAGGTGTAGCGGCGGGTGATCCGGTCAACGGCGGCGACCAGATCCCCGTCATCCCACCAGGCCGAGGCGCGGGTCACGGCGCCCTCGCCGACCACCAACTCGGCGTCGGCGGCCCGACCCCGGGTTCGGACCTCGACCGGTTGGTACCCACTGGCCTGCATCCGCCAACGGGTCCAGGCGGGCTCGCCGATTCGCCATCCGCCGGGCAGTTCGAACGGATCCACCACCGCTCCGGTGGGTTCCAGCGCGAGCAGTGCACGCAATGCGGCCGCGGCCAGCACATGCTCAGGCAGTTGCGCACTGGGCGGATCGCGGCGCTCCACCAGCCCAGTGTCCAGCTTTCCGGCCTGCACGTCGGCATCGGCGATCAGGTCGCGTAGGAACGCCACGTTGGTGCCCAAGCCCAGGATGCTGGTCTGGGCCAATGCGGCGTCCAGCCGGCGCAGCGCGGTGTCCCGGTCCGGACCGTGCGCGATGACCTTGGCTAGCAGCGGGTCGTAGTCGCTGCCCACGGTGTCGCCCGCCCGCAGCCCGGAGTCCACCCGAACGCCCGACCCGGCGGCCTCACGCAACCGCAGGACGCGGCCGCCGGTGGGCAGGAAACCACCCGCAGGATCCTCGGCGTAGACCCGCGCCTCGACCGCATGGCCGCCGAAGCGGACGTCATCCTGGCGAAACCCCAGCGGCTGCCCAGCGGCCACCCGAAGCTGCCACTCGACCAGGTCCAGCCCGGTGACCAGCTCGGTGACCGGGTGTTCGACCTGCAACCGGGTGTTCATCTCCAGGAAGAAAAACCGATCTGGGGTATCGGGCGGCACGATGAACTCGACCGTGCCCACCCCGGTGTACCCCACCGCCTGCGCGACGGCCACCGCGCACTGACCCATCCGGGCTCGGGTCGCGGCGTCGAGCAGCACCGACGGTGCCTCTTCGACGATCTTCTGGTGCCGCCGCTGCAAGCTGCACTCGCGCTCACCGAGGTGCACCACCCCGCCGTGCGCGTCAGCCAGCACCTGAATCTCGAGGTGCCGCGCGATGGCGATGAACCGTTCGACGAGCAGTGTGGCGTCACCGAAGGCGCCCCGGGCCTCCCGGCGGGCGCCGGCGATGGCCTCGGGCAGGTCCTGCGCGCGGTGCACCACCCGCAGCCCTTTGCCCCCACCACCGGCGGACGGCTTGAGCAGCACCGGGTAACCCAGCGCGTCGGCAGCGGCGGCCAACGCGTCATCGTCGCAAGCCCGGCCGTCGCTGCCCGGGATCACCGGGACGCCCGCAGCCACCACCGTCGCCTTCGCCCGGACCTTGTCGCCCATCGCCTCGATGGCGGCGGCAGGCGGCCCGACGAACACCAGCCCGGCGCAGGCGCAGGCCCGGGCGAAGGCGGCATTCTCCGAGAGGAACCCGTAGCCGGGGTGCACGGCCTGCGCGCCGGTGCGGGCGGCCGCGTCGAGTATCGCGTCGATCGACAGGTAGCTCGCAGCCGCCGGCGGTGGACCGATCCGGACGGCGACGTCGGCGTCGCGGACATGCCGAGCGCCGGCATCCGCGTCGCTGTACACAGCCACTGAGCGCAAGCCCATCGCGCGCAGCGTGCGGATCACCCGGACCGCGATCTCACCGCGATTGGCCACCAGCACGGTATGGAACATGCGCGAAGCCTGCTCGCAGGGCTGGGCCTTCGTCTGGGCCTTCATCTGGGCCATCACTGTCACATCCGGAAGATGCCGAAGCGGCTGGCCTCGAGCGGGGCGTTAGTGCAGGCTGACAGGGCCAATCCGAGCACCATCCGGGTATCCGCCGGATCGATCACCCCGTCGTCCCACAGCCGGGCGGTCGAATAGTAGGGGTTGCCCTGCTGCTCGTACTGGTCACGGATGCGCTGCGCGACGGCCACATCGCCTTCTGGGTCGTCAGCACCCCGGACGGCACCGAGCACCGTGGCCGCCTGCTCCCCGCCCATTACCGAGATCCGCGCATTGGGCCACATGAAGAGAAACCGCGGCGAGTACGCTCGGCCACACATGGCGTAATTGCCTGCGCCGAATGAACCACCGATGATGACGGTCAGCTTGGGCACCCGCGTGGTCGCGACCGCGGTGACCATCTTCGCGCCGTGCTTGGCGATGCCGCCGGCCTCATATTCCCGACCCACCATGAAACCGGAGATGTTCTGCAGGAACACCAGCGGAACGCCGCGCTGGTCACAGAGTTCAATGAAATGCGTACCCTTCAGTGCCGACTCGCTGAATAGGATCCCGTTGTTGGCCACAATGCCCACCGGATGCCCGTGCAGCCGGGCGAAACCGGTGACCAGCGTGGCGCCGTATTCGGCCTTGAACTCGTGGAAACGAGACCCGTCGACGATCCGGGCGATCACCTCGCGGACGTCGTAGGGGGTGCGCGAATCCACCGGCACCACGTCGTAAATCCCGTTCACGGAAGGCTCCTCGGTGGCGATCACCTCCCACGGCCGGGGCGGGCGGGGCCCGAGGGTGCCGACGATGGAGCGGACGATCCGCAGCGCGTGGGCGTCGTCGGCGGCGAGGTGATCGGTGACCCCGGAGACCCGGGAGTGCAGCTCGGCCCCGCCGAGCTGCTCGGCGGTCACCACCTCACCGGTGGCTGCGGCCACCAGCGGCGGCCCGCCGAGGAATATCGTGCCCTGGTTGCGGACGATCACCGCCTGGTCGCTCATCGCCGGTACGTAGGCGCCGCCCGCGGTGCAGGAGCCCAGCACCGCCGCGATCTGCGGGATCCCGCGTGCGGACATCGTCGCCTGGTTGTAGAAGATCCGGCCGAAGTGCTCCCGATCAGGGAACACCTGATCCTGTTCGGGCAGGTAGGCCCCGCCGGAATCGACGAGGTAGAGGCACGGTAGGCGGTTGTGCAGCGCCACCTCCTGGGCCCGCAGGTGTTTCTTCACCGTTATCGGGTAGTAGGTGCCGCCCTTGACGGTCGCGTCGTTGGCGACAATCACGCACTCCCGCCCAGCCACCCGGCCGATCCCGGTGATGATCCCCGCAGCGGGCGCCTCGTCGCCGTACATGCCGGTGGCGGCGAGCGGCGACAGTTCCAGAAATGGCGACGACGGGTCCACCAGCGAGTCGACCCGGTCGCGGGGCAACAGCTTGCCGCGCCCGACATGCCGTTGCCTGGCCCTGGCCGACCCGCCGAGCCGCGCTCTCCCGAGCCGCTCGCGCAGCTCAGCGACCAGCGCCAAGTGCGTCCCCACCGGGCCCTTCACATCCTCACGTTAGCGCCCGATCGCCCGCTGAATGCCTAGGTAAGGCCGGGAACGTTGAGGGTCACAGCGTAGAGGGATGTTTTGGCGGTGATGTAGAGGGTCTTGCGGTCGGGGCCACCGAATGTGCAGTTGGAGGGCACCTCGGGGAGGGCGATAGTGCCCCAGGTCATACCGTTCGGCCTGTACACCTTCACGCCGGCGTCGGTGGCCACATAGACGTTTCCCGCGTCGTCCACCGCCATCCCGTCGCCGCCACCGCCCGTGTCGGGCACGAACATCGTGGGCGATCCCAGGGAACCGTCGGGCCTGACCGGGAACTTGCGCACCAGTCCAGCCGCGGTGTCGTCCACATACAGTGTCTTCTCGTCCGGCGACAGCGCCACGCCGTTGGGACGGTTCATGTCGCTGGACTCGAGGTGCAGCGTGCCGGCCGGGTCGACCCGGAAAACGCCCTGGAAGTCGAGCTCGCGGGCCTGGCCGGAGGGGACGCCGTAGGGCGGATCGGTGAAGTAGATGGTGCCGTCGCTGCGGGTGATGTTGTCGTTGGGTGAGTTCAGTCGCTTGCCCTGCCAGCGGTCCGCCATCGTCACCACGGTGCCGTCGGCCAGGGTGCGCGACACCCGCCGGTTGTCGCCCTCGCTCGCGATGAGCCGCCCCTGCGGGTCGAGCCCGAGCCCGTTGCTCAGGCCGCTCGGCCTCCGGAAGACGGTGACGGTGGCGGGTGGCTGGAGCTCGTCGATAGTGCTGGCGGGTATGTCGGAGAAGAGCAGCACGCCTTTCGAGGCGATCCAGACCGGACCTTCAGTGAACGTGAACCCGCCGCGGATCTTCTCGACGGCACTCCGCCCCATCAGGGGGTCGATTCCGGTCGCCGGCGCCGAATGCGCCGACGGGTCTTTCGCGGGCCCCGAGGAGCCGCCGCAGGCCGCACAGAAAGAGGCCGTCGCAAGGGCCAAGGCCGCGAGGGCGACGCGTTTCGGGATCCGCATGGCCGCGCGAGCCTACCCGCAGGCCGGCGTCATGACACGGTGGCCATGGCCTGAGGGAAGGTGAACAGCCGGTCCGGATCGTAGCGCTGCGCAACCTGGCGCAACCTGGCGCAACCTGGCCAGGTTGTCGCCGTAGTAGGCCTGCGCCCAGTTCGGCATGCCGGCGTCGATGTAGTTGACGTATGCGCCGCCGCCGACGATGCCGGTCAATTGGTCCCGCATCTGGGCCATCGACGAGGCCGCTGCTGCCCGGTCGGTCGGGGACGTTCCCAGGTAGATCTGCATGGTGGCCAGTGCGCTTCGGTGCGGAAACGCCGTGTCGGCCGATCGAAACCGGCTGACCGCGCCGCGAAGTCCGTCGATCATCACGAGCACCCGCCGGCCGTCGAACACCGAGACGATCTGGCCAGGATCGGCCACCGGCTCGGTCACAATACGCGATGTGGCCACGAACGCTTCGCGATTCCACTGCGGCCCACTGGCCTGGTCGTGGCACTCGGCGGTCGATTTGGCCGAGCAGCCGGCGAAGTAGCGCATCCCGTTGAGACAGTCGTGCTCGGCGACGGTGCGTAACGTCGGCTGAAAGTTGCCGATCCGCTGAGCGAGGTCAATGAGCAGGGGGTTCAGCCCGCTTGCCGATCCCACATAGCAGCCGATCACAGTGCAGCTCGGCGGGCTGCCGCCGATGATGTTGCATTTCGACCATAGCTCGTCGGGCATGTTGATGATCCACTGCTGCCAGCCGCCGAGGACGTCGGGCACCGAGCCCGCCGGGAAGTCGAGCTGAAATACGGTCAGCTGCGGCGCCGGCACCGTGTCGAAGGTGAACGATGTGACGATGCCGAAGTTGCCGCCGCCACCGCCGCACAACGCCCAGAACAGATCCGGCTCAGCCGACGCCGACACCGTGCGTGCCGTGCCGTCCGCCGTGACCACGGTCGCCGACAGCAGTCGATCGCAGGTCAGCCCGTACTTGCGGGACAGCACGCCGATCCCGCCGCCGAGGGTGAGACCAGCAATGCCGACCGACGGGCACGAGCCAGCCGGAAGGCACCGTCCGGCATCTGCGAGCGCGGTGTAGACGTCGATCAGCCGGGCGCCGCCACCGATCACCGCTGTGCCGTCGGCGTTGACTTCCACGCTGGACATGCCGGTCAAGTCGACGATCAGCGCACTGTCCGGGGTCGAGTAGCCGGCGTAGCTGTGCCCACCACTGCGAGCGGCGATCGGTCCCCCTGCCGCAGCGGCGGCCGACACGCAAGCCTGCACGTCCTCGATGCGCCGGCACTGCGCGATAGCCGCCGGCGTCCGGTTGTCGAACAGCGGGTTGAACGACCGGCGGGCGAGGTGGTACCCGGGCCGGTCCGGAGTGATCAACGAGCCGGAGAGCTTCCTGGCCAGCGCCGGAAAATCGATGGGCGGGTCGACAGTCCCGGACGGTCGCGGAGGCGACGTGGTCTGCGTGCCACCGCAGCCGGGCAGCGAGGCCGCTGCTGCGCCAAGGCCGGCGGCATGCAGAAACGCGCGCCGGTTGAGTGGCACCGTGCCGACACCTCCATACCTGGACCTTCAGCGGCACAACGATTTGATCGACTTAGCCGTTGCGGTTATGCCCGTACCGCCTCGGTCGTGGGCCGGCAGTGCCGGCAGGGCCGGTAGCCCGACGCGGTCGCGGCGCCAATCGTGCGGAACCCGTGCCGGTGGGCGGCGGTGATCCGGCGCGCGTTGTGGCAGGTCGGGAAGCACACCACGCCAGTGGTATCGCTGCCTACGAAATACACCCCCTGCCGCGCGAGTGCGGCGACCTCGTCGACGTTTACCTGCTCCGCGCGCAGCAGCTGCTCCTTGTGCGCTGAGCCGAACATGTAGTCGCCCAGCAGGCCGTCGGCGCGGACCACGCGGTGGCACGGGACCAGCAGCGGCACCGGGTTGCGGGCCAGCACCGAGCCGACCGCGCGCACCGCACGGGGCCGCCCGGCCTCCCGGGCGACCCAGCCGTAGGGGCGGGTTTGACCCGCCGGAATGCGGCTGGTCGCGGTGAGCACGTCGCGTTCGAAGTCCGACAGCCCGCGCAGGTCCAGAGGCACGGGGGTCTGCCGGCCCTGAAGAGCACATTGAAGAGCCACCAACAACCCGGCAGGTGCCCGGTCGGCCGGGCGCAGCGGCCGGCCGAACCGGTCGCGGTAGGCCTCGGCGAACGCGGCGGCGTCGCCGTGCACCGACTCCGCGGACCGGACGAACTGCACGCCGGCACCGGTGAACGCGACGAACGCGGCACCGAGCCGGCTGGGCGCGGCCAGCCAGCTACCGAAGATCCGGTCCGCCAATCCGGGCGCGGCGGGCGCAGTGAGCCCGGCCAGCGCGCCGGAGATCGAGTCGAGTTCGTTGAACATCATCGAACCGTCCTTCCAGCTACGAGCCCGTCGCCGGCCTGCTCGGTGAGAAGCGCACGCAATCGGTGTAATCCTCGGGAGATGTGAGACTTCGCGGTGCCGTCCGGGCAGCCCAACACTTCCGCCACCTCGCTGGTGGGCAGGCCGACGACATGGCGCAGCACCACCGCCACCCGCTGAGCCTCCGGCAGCTGGGCGAGTACCGCGCCGAGCTCGCGCGCGGCGTCGTCGTGTTCGACCTGCTGCTCGACACTCGGTCCGGACGCGAGCTGCTCCGCCGGCCCGAACGCCGGCGGTGCGGCGGGCCGCCGTGCCGCGTCGCGTGCGGCGTTGCGCGCGGTGTTGCGAACGATCGTCAGTAGCCACGGCCGCAGCCGCAGCGCGGCGATCCGCTCGCTGTGGTAGCCGCGCAGCGCCTGGTAGGCCCGCAGGAAGGCGTCCGCGGCGAGATCTTCGGCGTCCGCCGGGCGGCTGCTCAACCGCAGCGCGACTGAGTAGACCACCCGCTCGTGGGTGCGGACCACGTCGGCGAAACCGGCGTCCAGATCGGCGACCATGGCGAGGCACAACTCCTCAGCGGGCATTGTGGAAGATGATGCCCAGCACGTGACGGTCACCGGTGTGCACCGCGCTGACGCCATGACGCATCTGCACGCGATGGTAGCCGCGGGTGCCCTGCTTGGGCCGGTTGCGGACGGGGAAGATCACCGCATGACCCTGGCTGGGGCGGGCCACCATCGCCCGGGACTGCTGGCGGGGCCGCTGCTCGACGAACACGCTTTCCCCGCCGGTGAAGTCCTCATCGGGCTTGCTGAGCATCACGAGGAACTGCAGCGGGAACGTGAGATCGCCATAAATGTCCTGATGCAGGCAGTTGTAGCCGCCCGGGCCGTAGCGCAGCACCAGCGGCGTGGGCTTGTGCTGGCCCAGCGCGGCGCACTCGTCGAGCAGGCCGTCGAGGGTCTCGGGAAACCGGTGCTCGCCCAGGCGCTGCGCCCACCGGTTCGCGATAGCCGCCAGCGGCGGGTAGAGGCTTTCGCGCAGGGTCTGCACCAGCGGCGGCAGCGGATCAGCGAAGTAGCGGTAGCTGCCCTCACCGAAGGCATGCCGCGCCATCACGACGGTGTTGCGGAACCGGCCGTCGTCATCGAACATGCCGACCAGCTCAGCGCACTGCTCGGGTGACAGCAGCGGCGGTGTCATGGCGAAGCCCGAGCCGTCGAGCCGGCTTTCCAACGCCGACCAGTCGAGATCAGCTAGCGCGGGCAGTTCGGACTCAGCAGGTCGGATACTCATCACGATCTCCCCGTCGGAATCAGGTGCCGGTGCCTGTCTGAACTAGAACCCCACGCCGCTGCGACCGGTTGCACTCGTCACGACTCTTATCGGCTCGGCTCTGGTGAGAACCTGGGAGTCGTGAGCGACTACGAACTCGTCAATGAGTCGCCCGAGAGCACCACAGCGTGGGTCGACCTTCGAACGTCGAGCAGTTCGCCGCCTGGGACGGCGATGCGGGCGCTTACTGGGCGGCACGTGCCGACCGCTTCGACGAGGGGGTCCCTGGCCACCGCGACCTGTTCCTCGCTGCGGCGGCGATCGACGCGACCGCGAAGGTGCTCGACGTCGGGTCCGGAACTGGCCAGACCACCCGAGACGCCGCGCGGTGTGCCACCGCTGGATCGGCACTCGGAGTAGACCTCTCCTCGCGCATGATCGAGCTTGCGCGCCAGCGGGCGGACAGCGAGCAGGTAGCAAACGTCGCCTTCCACCAGGCCGACGCGCAGGTCCACCCGTTCCCCGACAACAGTGTCACTATCGCCATCAGCCGCCACGGATAATTCTCATCGAGTTGGGCCAGCGCGCGGAGTTCTATTGAGTCCTGGCCCCGGGCGGCCACGTACTGCTCGCATTCCAAGTCGGCGACGAGCCGCGGCACCTGACGGAGGCGTTCGGGCGCGTGGTGTCCCTCACCTTCCACCGACTGCAACCCAACCGGATCGGCGAGCTGATGAGCCAGAAAGGGTTGGTCCCGTGCGCTCGGATGCTCCTTGAGCCCGAGGGGGACGTGGAAAATACGCAGCAGGCCTACCTGCTAGCCCGCAAACCGGCCGACGTCCACCATGCCAACCATGACGCGTAACGGATCCGCCCGACAACGCACCAAGGACCCCGCCGCCTACTGCGACGATGCGGTGCGTGCGACTGGCGTCGATCTTGGAACGGCGGCGCGCGTGCCACCCGCTAATTGGATAGCGGGTGGTGCCTCATTGCCGGGGGGGATCGTGAAGTGGTTGTTTGGTGGGGTTTATGGTGGCCGGTGGAATGAACTCGGGGTGCCCGCGAGCATTGAGTTTGATGTGCCAGTCCTGGCGGTGGACGATGGTGTGGTGGTATTCGCACAGCAGGCACATGTTGTGCAGTGCCGTGTCGCCGAAATCGAGCCAGCTGCGAATGTGGTGGGCGTGGCAGTGTAAGCATTCGGTGATCCTGTGGTTCTGGGCGCCTGTCAGCGACTGGTCG
>JRHI01000636.1_pt1 | contig 36177 bp, 37 predicted proteins | sample 215371 | NCBI WGS metagenome assembly JRHI01 (sample SAMN02929681, study PRJNA255918) | sediment metagenome | biome: cave system; feature: Ice Cave; material: Sediment; isolation source: sediment from deep within a dark volcanic ice cave with no known source of... ...
AGTCGCTCTAGAAGCCGACCTGTCTGACTTTTCAAACAGACTCTTAGAGGCTGGTTATTGTAAAATGATAAACCCTCATAATCAGCAGGTCTATAGAGTTGAACTTACTTCCGATGCTGTAGATGGCTTCGTCTTCTGGACAAAGAATATAGGACCATTTCTCAAGTACTTACCAGAAGTGCGGAAGAGAGGTTATCCATTCATTATACAACACACTATTAACGGATATCCTCGTGAGCTTGAATTTAGAGTCATTGACTACTCTCGTACTATAGAACATATGAAGAGGTTGAAAGATGATTATGGGCCTAATGTGACCATTTGGCGCTACGATCCAATAATTATATCGTCATTAACTCCCATAGACTGGCATCAAGACAATTTTGCGAAGTTAGCCAAAGCACTAGAGGGCACAACGGACGAAGTAGTTATTTCAATTGCTCAGATATATAAGAAGACAAAGCGGAATATGGATTGGGCGGCCAAAGAGTACCTCTTTAGTTGGGATGAACATGAGAAATTTCTAGCTGACAAAGAGTGTGTGCGTAAATTTGTTACTGAACTAGCTCACATTGCAAAATCAAATGGGATGCACTTAAAGATTTGTTCTCAGAAAGATTTTCTTACTGCTGGTGTTGAAGAGGCACGGTGTGTTGATGCTGACCGACTTGAAAGAGTTTCTGGTAACGCACTTATTGCTAAGACAAAACTGAAAGGAAACCGTAAAGAATGTGGCTGCTTCGCCTCAAAGGATATTGGGGAATATGATACCTGTCCGCACGGATGCGTCTATTGCTATGCTGTCCATAATCGGGACCTTGCACTCAACCGCTTTAAAGATCATGATCGAACAGGTGAGTTTTTATTTCCACCCAAAGATTATATTCCTGCTGACGATAAGCAGACGAAAGAGCATATAATCATTCCCATAACTAAAGCACGTAAGAAAAGCGGCAAAGCAGTGATAATCCAACATGAACTATTCTAGTTCTGATTATCGATTGATTGGAAGCTTAATACAAGTGACAACAGTGCAAGTGTGGAGCTAATAATGGAGATAGATTGGTTGAGCAAAGCTTAACCAATCTATCTCCATTATTATCCCCGTATAAACCCTAACACCTCATCCCTTTTCTGTTCCATCAATCCCTTATTATTGGCTTCGACGTTCAGGCGCAACAATGGTTCGGTATTGGAGGGACGCACGTTGAACCACCAGTCGCCGTAATCGACGGTCAGGCCGTCCAGGTGGTCAATGGACTTCGCACCTTGCCCAAAATGCTCCTCTAGTGCTTGCAGCTTGCTCTTGGTGTCGCTGACAGTGCTATTGATTTCGCCACTGCGTACGCCCTGGTCGAGCGGTTTAATCAGTTCAGAAAATGGCTTGCCTTCGACGGAGACGAGTTCGAGGGTGATGAGCAAGGCAATCAATCCAGAATCGGCGTACCAGTTGTCGCGGAAGTAGAAGTGACCGGAGTGCTCACCCCCAAAGATGGCATTGAGGCGACGCATGTCGGCTTTGATGAAGGAGTGTCCAACGCGGGTGCGTATCGCTTTGCCGCCCAAGCTGCTAATCAGGGCGGGTACACTTTTGGAGACAATCAGGTTGTAGAGGATCGTCGAGTCAGGGTGTTTGCGGAGGATGCTGTTGGAGACCACTTCGATGACCTGCGAGCCATCAACGAGATCGCCGTGCTCATCAACGGGGAACATACGGTCGGCATCACCATCAAAGGCGCCGCCGAGGTCGGCGTGGGTTTCGCGTACCTTTTGCTGCAAGTCCCGCATATTCTCAGGTTCGATGGGGCTGGCAGGATGGTGTGGGAAATTCCCGTCAAGCTCAAAGTAGAGCGGAATCAGTTCGCAGGGTAGGTGCTTAAATACGAGTGGCATCATCAGGCCAGCCATGCCGTTCCCCGCGTCGATCACGACTTTGAGCGGCTTGATCTTGCTCACATCGATGAAAGAAAGCGCGTGTTGTACATAGTCGTCGATTATGTCACGTGGTGTGACTGTACCTTTCTTGGTAGGTTCTGTGAAATTGCCACTAACCGCGAGATCACGAATATCGGCAAGGCCAGTATCCAGGCTGATGGGGAACGCCTGGGCGCGGCAGAATTTCACGCCGTTGTACTTGCCGGGGTTATGTGAGGCCGTAATCATCACGCCTGCCGGAAAGTTGAATTTGCCAACGGCGAAGTAGAGCGCATCGGTTGTGACCATACCCAAATCTACAGCGTTGACGCCTTGATCGGTAATGCCGCGTAGAAGAGCAGCAGCGAGTTGTGGCGAGGAGACGCGCATATCACGTCCCACCGCGATTTCAGAAACGTTCAAATACTGCGCAGCGGCGCGTCCAATGCGGTACGCTACGTCATCGGTAAGGGTTTGTCCGTAGATGCCGCGTATATCATAAGCTGAAAATATCTTAGGATCAACTATTGTATTGGTTGAACTCATTGTTGTTTCCTCTTCCAAATTTCTAAAAGTACCCAGGGTTCACCTGAGCTACGGGGATCAAAGATTTGTCCGACTTCGTCGAAATTACATTTGACGAAGGCTCGACGGGCAGCAGTATTCGCAGCTGCCGTTTCTGCATAGATGCGCCCAAGGCCAGGGAACGTGAAGAGATAGTTGACGAGCGTCTGAATGGCCTCCGCTCCGTAGCCTTTGCCCCAACGTGTTTTCTCGCCAATGCCCAAGCCGACTTCGACCTGACCGAGGCGAGAATCAATATTAAAATAAGTGATGGTGCCGATGGGAACATGAGTTTCATCTTCGATAATGAACCAGAATTGATGTCCGTTGCCATTCACATAGTTACGTTCAAATGTAGGCAAGAACTCCGGCATGCTCTGTGAGTAGGGACGGTGGGGGTCATAACGCCAGACCACGTCGTCACGTTCCCAATGAAAGACCTTTGACGCATCTTTCATCTCAGGGCGGCGTAATGTGACACGCTCACCATGTAGCGGTAAGCTTTGGGGCTGGCTTGATGGGTTGTTTTGCTGTATCTCGGTCATGCAATTAGTCCATTATCTCATGTAAAAAGCTTGTTCCCTGTGCCAAGGGGCCAACATGAAATGCCTCTGCCAGTGTTTGCCCCAGATCGGCAAAGGTTGCGCGTGTGCCAAGGTTGACCCCAGCCCGTATTGGCTGACCATAGGCGAGCAACGGTACGCATTCACGCGTATGATCGGTGCTGCGATAGGTTGGGTCAACACCGTGGTCTGCTGTGAAAAAGAGCGCGTCTTCTGGTTTCATGGCTTGTTGTACCTGAACAAACCAAGCGTCTACTGCACGTAATGCCTGCGCATAGCCCTGACTATCACGCCGATGACCCCATAACATATCAAATTCTACCAGATTGACAAAGAGCAGACCGCTAAAGTCTCGCTCAAGCCAACGTAACGTCGCATTCATACCGTCGGCATTCGTCTCGGTGTGATCGCGCTGTGTCAGGCCACGCCCCGCGAAGAGGTCTTCGATCTTGCCAAGACCGATTACCTCTTTGTCCGCCGCTTTGAGCAGGTCTAACAATGTTGTACCGAGAGGCGCGAGTGAAAAATCTCTGCGGTGCTCGGTGCGGCGGAACGCTCCAGGTGTGCCGATGAATGGGCGTGCAATCACACGGCCAATGGCATACTCTCCATTGAGCATAGCACGTGCGATCTCACATATATGATACAACTTCTGCAAAGGAATCACGTCCTGGTGTGCTGCGACCTGGAAAACGCTGTCGGCAGAGGTATAGAGAATGGGAGAGCCGGTGCGTACATGTTCCTCACCTAGCTCTTTGATGATTTCTGTACCTGACGCGACCTTGTTGCCGAGAACCTTGTGGTTGATTGCTGCCTCGAATGCAGAAACGAGGTCTGGTGGAAAACCATGCGGGAACGTGGGAAGCGGTTTTTGCAGCACGACGCCCATCATTTCCCAGTGGCCTGTAGTGCTGTCTTTGCCAGTCGCAGCCGAGGCCATGCGTCCGTAACTACCCTTTACATCAGTTTGTGGAGGCGTGCCCAGAATAGGTGTGATGTTGCCAATACCGATGCTGCCCAGGTGTGGTAATTCCAGCCCGCCAATGGCTTGGGCGCAGTGCTCAAGAGAGCTGGCTCCGTCGTCACCGTATGTGTGCGCGTCGGGATTGGCTCCGGCTCCGACACCATCGAGCACGATTACAATTGCGCGGGAGAGGTGTGTCATCACTTTACCCTCGTCATTTTCAGGTGAGCATGATGCGGCAGTGGTTCGCCTATAAGCGGCAGTACATACTCATGGAACGCCTGTGTTACCATTGTTTTACTCTCATCAAGATAGTCATTGGGAAGGAGTTTCTGGACATTGGCTACTCGCGCCAAGTCTACCATACCCGTTGTACATGCATAGGTAGGCGCTGTGGAGCGTACCAACGTAATCATTTTATCACTCTCCCCTGCGAGGAGGGCTTGGATACCGTTCTGTCCAACGAGATATGCCTCGTTCCGATCCACTGATGAGACACTGTTGGAATCCATGCGCTGCAAATCACCCGGCTTGTCAAAACGTGCACGCAACTTCATCTGTCGTTTCACCAATTCCACCAGATACTGTGCGGCACCACTTACCAGAGGATGATGAAAAGCATCTACTCCTACTTGCCCACTCGCTCCGAGCGCCTGTCCCTTATCATCGCGCACAGTTTCAGCCGCGACGATGATCACATAGCCAATGCGTCGATAGACTGCTTCAACCTGCGCTAGAAAACGCTCTTCGACAAACGGCTGTTCTGGAAACAGAATAATATGCGGCGGATCGATCTCGTTGCGCTTGCCCAGTGCGGAAGCAGCAGCTAACCAGCCTGCATCGCGTCCCATGACCTCGATCACCTTGACAGGATAATACCAGGGAATCGAGATGGTGTTGAGGGTTGAATCCATGGTTGCCAATGCAATGAAGCGGGCTGCACTGCCATAGCCGGGGCAATGATCGGTAAAGGGTAAGTCGTTATCGATGGTTTTAGGTACGCTGATGGTATGCAACTCGTAGTTCATGTGCGCGGCTGCTTGTGCTAGTTGGTGTGCGGTATCGGCTGAATCGTTGCCGCCAATATAGAGTACATAACGTATATCGTAGCGGCGCAGTATCTCAACAGCCTGTTCCGGGTCATGTTCTTGTAGCTTATAACGGCACGAGCCAAGTGCCGCCGATGGCGTGTAGAGCAGTTGTGACCACAGCGTTTCAGGCTGCTGACGCAGGTCGAGTATATCTTCTTTGAGCAATCCTTCGATACCATAGCGCATACCATAGATGTGATCTATGTGCTCATCAGCAAGAGCTGCTCTAACTGCTCCAACCAAGCTTGCATTAATGACGGCGGTTGCCCCGCCCGATTGTCCAATGATAAGATTTCCGCGTATTGGTGCTGACAATGACCTTCTCCCAAATGCTTGTTCTCTGTACCCTTCATTATATCAAGCGTGGCTAGAAGCGTCGAGAGGTTAAATAAGGTATAAAATTTTGTACCACCCCCATTTATGCGGAAAAGTGAGCATATCCATTTGTTTTTGACGAAGAGAAAATGGTACGATATTGGCGTATGCTTCAAACATGAGGCATTATTTATTGTTTTATTTTTGCTGAAGCTGACTTGCCATGAGCAAAATCAGCAATTTCAAGGAGAAAAATTATGGTACAAGCTCAACGTCGCGCACAGGTAACTTGGGAAGGGGACCTTATCAAAGGCAGAGGTACGATTGGCAATAGTAGCAGTGGTGCGCTCGATAACATGCCTGTCACATGGGCATCTCGTACAGAACGTCCAGATGGCAAGACTAGCCCAGAAGAATTGATTGCCGCCGCCCATGCAGAGTGCTATGTTATGGGACTTGCCAACAATCTAGCCACCGCTGGCACCCCAGCCCAGAATCTGGTGGTGGACGCAGTCTGCACGCTGGTAATCGACGCCAATGGCCCCAAGATTACCTCTGTAGACCTCAATATACATGGCACCGTGCCCGGCGTTGATGCCGCCACGTTTGTCAAAGTAGCGAAGGATACGGACGCGGGCTGCCCAGTTTCCAACGCGCTACGCAACAATGTCCAGATTAACGTCAACGCGCAACTCGACAACGCTTGAAGGTCCGATGTTACAAGGAGGTTGCATGGCAAATGAGATTACCACTACTGGTGTCCATCATATCCGACTGATTGTGAAGGACCCTGTACGTTCACGCGATTTCTATACCAGCCTACTGAACTTTACCGTAGCCGCAGAGTACCAGGGGTTTGTGCTCACCAACGGTAATATACTCCTGGGCCTGACATCAGTATGGGATGAGAGCAAGGCGCTCCCCAATGATCGTTTTAGTTGCAATCGGATAGGGTTAGATCACCTGAGCTTTGGTGTGGCGAACCGCGCTGAACTCGATAAAGCCGCTGCTCTTTTCAAAGAGCGTGGCGTAGAATGTGGAGAGGTGAGGGACCTAACACCATTTGGTATTACCATCCTCAGCTTCAGCGATCCCGATGGTATCCAACTGGAACTCACCGCACCTCTTGAGAAGCAGTAGATAAACGAGGCCCATATTTCCATCCCACCTGGGCACCTTACCCTACTTGTATGAGCATGATGTTATCCAACATCATGCTCAGCAAGTTTTTTGAGCGTCAACAATTGCTTGCGCATCATAATCAAGTCTCCGAGGGGAAGGATAAGCCGCATCATTGCCCATATCCCCTTGCTAGGATACTGCACAAGCAATTTGGCGACAAGGCGGCATGCGTGTTCAGTTTGTGGATAGATAACGTAACTGAGCGCAACTCTGCCGAAGAGGGCCACTGCTCGTGGTCTCGCCATGACCATCGTCAAATGTCGATCTTGTTCAAAAGCGACGAGTCGGAAGACGATGACCCTTTGACCGACCTCCAAGTTTTCTAATCCAGGTAGTAACGTACGTGGACTTTGGTGCCCAAAATTATCCAACCAGTCATAGCTATAGGGTGCCGCTTTTAGCTGACAGAGCCAGCGAAAAATGACGGATGCTGGAGCATGGACATCAACGGCACGAAAATACACATCATCAACGTGCGAGAGATACTGATCGCAAGGATACGAGCGAGCACGCTCTGTAGGTGTGGAACCCCAATTGTAGATGAAAGATGTCATCATCATTGCTCCTACATCAAGGTGCTCTCTCTTCACGCTCTAGCCCGAATGAGAGGCACTGCTAGAAGTCGTGCGAATCATGCTGATCTAGATGCAACCACACCTCCAACTATGAAAATAGCTATCCCTAAGATATATATCCAGAAGCCAGAACCATAAAGGGTGGAAAGAGCAGGCGCAGTTATAGGTGTACCAAACACGTTCGTACCTAAATAAGTACGTTGTGTATCAAAAAGGAGATATTTACTAAGCAAAATTAAAAGAGTGATACCAGATAATCCAAGGGACCCTACTAATCCCCATTGTGCATCGTAGATTGGACGTGGACTCATGCTCTTATAGAGTTGCGAACTCGCAATTATCAAGAGTACCATTGCAATGAGTGGCTCAATCCAGAGTAACTGGAAGCTACTGAACTGATTGCCATACTGACTACCAGCACTAGCAATTTGTTGTCCCGTTATAGAGAGGAAGCCGTAAGATACATACGGCATCGAGAAAAAGGCTAATAAAGCAAAAATAGCTCCGATTCCAGCAATGATCCAACCTAGACTCTTCCGAGCATCGAATATGACAGGAGCACTCTCTCTTGATGATAGTATCGATGCTGCTCTTTGTGTCGCTTCTCTCTCTGCTGCTGCTGCTTTTGCGTCTAGTGCTGCTATTTCTGCTGCTGATAATGCAAGTAAAAACTGACCATCTTTTATCACATGCAGTTCGTTATTCACACGCTGTACTATGAAGGTCGAGCCATTCTTGAGTGGAAATTCCCGTCCCATCATAAGTGCGCTTTGGTTGGGAATTGAGCCAATGATCGTTTGATTAAGAAGAACGGTGATACTTTCCTCACCAATTGCCTGAAAAAGTTGTACACGTCTTGTTGCATCTAATGCGAATTCGTATACAGCCATAGCCCTCCCCTTTCTGTTAACTAGATTATCTTAACCAAGTATAGCAGGGTAAAGATTACTGCTCATCTCTATTTACTATACAACCTCTTTAATCTAAAGTGATATCACTCGCCTGAGGTGGATTTCCTATATCGTATACAGCCCACACAGGGCTAGCTGTCCCTAGTGCTTTAAGTGCAACAAGAAACCGTAGACCCTGAGGAAGTGTTGGCCAAGCTGAAATATTCGTTGGTGCATTACAAGTCGGAGGTTCCTTAAATGAACTAACATCGAGAGCATCGTCAGTAGAATGGGTAATGCCAGGTGGTACATCAGCGAGTGGACTTAAAGCACTACCCAGGTTAGTAAAACCGGGTGTTGGTGCATAAGCATTACCTTGGTTATCATAAACCATAATTGCATATGGGCCTCCTACATTCTTGCCATAGTTATTATGAAGGTGCATAGTAAAGTTGAGAACCCAATGATTTCCCGCGCCGGGTGCGCAATTACGCTGTAATTGAACCTTGAGTAATACTACATCCATAATACCCGATTGACTTATTGGCTCACCAAGCTGCTTCAAGTTGCTTGTATCAGATGATGGAAATTGTATTTTTTGAGTGCTCCCACTGATCTCTGTAGCTGCATTCCACTGAATCACTGATACACTTGTTTGTAAATTTGGATTAGGGGTTGCAATAAATATCAAGGTACTTGTCGTTTGTGGAACAGCAAAACAAGATTGGTATTGTAAGTAGTATGCAGGCGGTTGGAGTTCTCCGCCATGCTCACACCTATCGGAGTAATTAAAATTAGAACCACTAACCGTGCCTTGCATTGTGAATGTCGCATCATCTCTAGGCCATTCTATTAAGTCCTGCCCCAGATTCTTCACAGCAAAGAACACGGTAACATTTGAATAGCCCTCCTGGTCACCTTTAGCCGTATTCATATGAAGTGGAATAATTTCCCATGAGCCAATAATCCCTTTCGGTAGGGGCGTTGGTGTTGGTTGTGGCGGTGTAGTAGGTGTAGGCGTAGAAGCTACTTGGGCAGTATTTCCCGTGCCTTGCTGTGATCCTGTACTTGAGCCACAACTCACTAGAAGGAGTATGGCAATGAAAAGTACACTACTCTGTATACCTAGCTGCCCTCGTCTTCTATACATACTTCACCTCTCTATATGTTCGTTGTGATCCATCTATTCCCTAATAAAAAACACTTTTATCACCTAAATATTGACAATAAAAATGCGCTTTTGTTCGCATAAAAAACAACAGTCAGCAAAACAATATCGTATTTAATAGTAACATAAAATTTGAACAAAGTCAACAAATTTTAGAGGATTTTAAGCGTTTCAAAATCCTCTAAAACTCTTACTTGATGTTTAAGCTAATTCCTGTCAAATAGCCTATAGTTTAGGATCAGACAGTTTTAATAAAAATATGATACTTATTTGTTCCAAGGTCAAATCTCACTGTACTTGGGTCAGTATGTGAATTGTTAGTTTAAATAGTAAGGCATGATTCAAATCAATGTGTCACATTGAACGATTGGGTGACTCAAAATAAATCCTGAAGCCGCTTAGGGACCCATCCCAGAATTTATTTTCCATCATTTGGATTGTTCAGAGTTGTCACATTGATCTGAGCTTACCCTGAACCTTGTCTAAGGACTGCTGTTATCAGCATCACTTACAGGGATGCTTCCTCATGCAATCGTTTGATGTCCACCGCTAAGCCTGCAACTATCAAATAGACACGATCGGCATGTTGCGCGAGACGCTGATTGACGCGCCCCAAAATGTCGCGGTAGGCACGACTAACTGCATACTCAGGCACAATACCCAAGCCAACTTCGTTGCTCACCACAATTACCGATTTTCCTATAGCCATAGACTCTATAACTGTTAGTAATCGCTCAGCTTCCGCGAGAGCTTCCGTGCTAGCGTGCTCACTCGCAGTTGCGTCTTCGTCAAAATTGATCTCGCCGTTCCGCCACAGCCAGTTCGATAACCACAACGTCATGCAATCTAACAGCAAGACATCGGCGACTTGGGCAGCTTGCTGTACAGCTTTTGTGAGATCAAGTGGTTCCTCAATCGTAACCCATGTTTCTGGCCGCGAGGCGCGATGATTGGTGATGCGTATACGCATTTCGTCATCGCTAGGTGTTGCTGTGGCGATAAATGCTACGCGGCGTCCACTCGTCATTGCTAAACACTCTGCGAAGCTACTTTTGCCGCTGCGTGCCCCTCCAAGGACGAGTACGAGCCGTGGAGAAGAGTGATCTTCTGGTGAAGTGGCGTGTTCTTGAGAATTCATGAGTGTTATGTTCTTTCTTTTAGAACCATACACGAAATGCCACAAGCACCAGCAGCGCTACCGCTTCCGTCACCTCTTCTATCGCACCATAACTATCACCGGTCAATCCTTTGAGCAGGCGTGTGATCCAAGCGCCTAGTCCGAGCGTGAAAAGTGTAATCATACCCCAAAGCAAGATGCCAAGAACATGTCCAGCTAGAAGTGCGAGAGTCAAAGCGATCATACCCGCGACGAGCATATGTTCTCTTGTGACTCCTTGCCGAAAGAAGTTACCTAGCCCACTGGTACGTGCGCTAGGAAAGACGTAAAGGGCCAGCACCATAGCCCAGCGCGTTGAGGGCATTGTCATCAGAAATGCCAGGAACAGTTGCTGCCCTGAAAGGCTGGCAAAACAAGCAAACTTGAGTAACAGTATACAAGCGCCTCCGAGCACGCCAAAACTGCCGACACGACTGTCGCGCATAATTTCTAAGCGCTGTTCGCGGGACTTTCCCCCAAACAAACCATCGCATGAATCCATCAAGCCGTCAAGATGCAACCCTCCTGTCAATACAACCTGGGCAATTACAAGCAGGGCGGCAACGACAAGCGGCGGTAAAAATGGCGTCGTAAGAAGTGCTAGCAAGCCGAGTAGCAGGGCTAGGATAAGACCTACGAAAGGAAAATAGGCTCCGCCAACGATGACTCGTGAGCCAATGACATCTTCACGAAACAGTTGTCTCGTTCCTGGTAATGAGAGGATGGAGAGAAACTGTAGGGCTGCTAAAAATTCTCGGTATTGTTTTATAAACCACATGGGGTCACTCTTCTTTACTAGGAGCAGGACGTTGTTCATTCCACAACGCAAGTATGCCAGCCGGAATATCACTCGTCTCTTCTGTTCTAGGAAACATGTCAAGTGCAGAGAGTGAACCGGGAGCGAGACGTAGCCGCCATTGATGGGAGAGCGGAAGACCAAGTATTCGGCATAGTAAGGCACGTAGTAGGCCACCGTGACTGACAATAACAATATCCCCTTGACCGGGTTGTGGAGTAAGCAAGGTCGCTAGTGCTGGTTGTACACGTTGTAGTGCTTGCGCTAAGGATTCGCCACCGGGAGGTGCCACGTGTTCTGGGTCGGTGAAAAAGCCAAGTTGGTCGGCAAATTGTTCAGCAATAGCAGCGTAGGTCAATCCTTCCCAGTCGCCAAAGGCGAGTTCGCGCCACGCAGGAGAAATACGTAGCGGAACTGCTTGTGCATGGTTTGTGGCGATGATGGTTGCTGTTTCGCACGCCCTGCTCAAATCGCTACTATAGATAGCGCTGATATGCTCATGCTGTAGGCGACATGCAAGCCAGCGAGCTTGCACACGTCCACTCTCTGTAAGTGGAATATCAGTATGCCCACACATACGCTGCTCACTATTCCACTGTGTCTCACCATGTCGAACGAGCCAGAGCCGTTGTAGCTCTTGAGTCATAGGATTTCTCGCTTTTCTATTGTACTTCTACGCTTCCTGTGTCGTCTCCGAGTAGCGGTCCAATGATCGACGCTAGGCGCACTAACGCTTTCGCGACAGGGGGTAGCCTCAATAGTGGACGTATCAGAGCCAGCATGTCATGTATGAAGGAAATGAGTTCCTGTGTCCTGTGCGTACCCTTACTGCGATCAATCAACCAGAAAAGAACTAAGGCAAGGTGTAGACCATAGAGCACAGTCGCCATATACCCAATCTGTGGCTTTCTTGGTGCATCGGTTGCACCAGTTACAACGGTAATATAGATGTTCCTTGATTGTCGTCGCACGTCAGCCGTGTTTTCTCCAAAGACGCCTACTTTAGATTGAGTGTTAAGAGCTGTTCCGAAGAGAGCAGCTAGGGTATCACGATGAGGTGCCATAAGTTCGAGTTGTTTACTCACCGTTGCTTGGAAACGGTTAGCTAATGGAGCAGGTATAAGTGTACCCACGCAGGTCTCCAGTTCTGTAGCTAATGAGCGGTAGAGGACTAGCACCAACTCTTCCTTGCTGGCAAAGTAGCGGTAGGCGAGACCCAGAGAGCACTCAGCCTCTGCTGCAATGTCGCGCATCGTTGTCCCCTCATAGCCTTTGAGCGCAAAAAGCTGGAAAGCGCATTCTAGAATACGCTTTCGTGTCTGCTCTGCCTTCTGTGTAGTTCCTCTGCTTCGTGGTTCTTCCATTATATGCTGCTCCTTACTAGTATATACCCACTTGACCTTTGTAGATTTCAGAGGTATTCTTGTATTCAAAGGGAGTGGCTATGACGGACGCGGAGGGCGCCATAAATGTGGCTCCTACGCTGGTCCTTACCACGTCTTTTCCTGTCCCGTTTGAGGGATTGAAACAACGAACACCGCTACAAAAGGTGTTATAGAGAACATTGTAACAGGCTGTAACCCATTTTCTAAGGTGAGCCTAAGCCATGTGGATTGTGGGTAGAAATGCAGGTATCCAGGGCCGAAGACTAAAAAATTAGCTAGATCACGCCGATGTTCTACGAGCACGATCTTCCCTTCTGGAGCCAGAATGCGACTGATCTCACCGAATAGATGTGATCTTTCTTGAACTGTTCTGAACTCGTGGGCGGCAAACAGGAGAAAAATTGCATCGCATGTGCTTGTGGGTAAAGGAAGAGCCAGGGATGCTGGGCACTTTTGAGGGACGATATTGCCTAGCACGTGCAATCGAGGGATCTGACATCCGCACGGGATCATACAGGTCCACAACCGTCAGATCTGCGTGGGGAAACAGCGCACGTAGGGCTTCACTGGATTCATCGAAACCAGCATGGATATTCGCAATGCGCTGTGGTTCAGTTGTGAACAGCTTTTTGAGCCATGTCCAGCGATACAAAGGAGAATGGTCGTACACGACGTATGAGACCACTAAAGAGGTGACCAGGAAGTACACTGCTCCACTAGCTCCTATATACAGAAGGATGAGTAGCCAGCGTGGAAGAGGGATGATCATTGTGGCAACGACCAATGTGAGTGCGACAAGCATTGCTCTCACATACTGTGGCCAGTTGAATAAGAGGATATTGAGCATGCCTTCGTATGGCTTACGCATGGATGGCTCCTTTCTCCTGCGGTGAATCTATCATTGTGCTTAGCTCTTCGCGGATGCCACGTTTCCAACGATAAGGAATCTGCTCTACGTAAAAGGCATTGGCGAGTCTGGGCTGAGGCAGGTGATTGAATGGCGATTGTTGTAGAAAGCTGGCTTGTGTCACAGCAACATGAACAGGTTCAGGTTGCCAGTGCTGGCGGACACCTTCAACGCGCAACATGGAATGAGTCTCACGTTCATAGGAGAAAGTGAAAGGCAATGGCCCTGCAAATCTCCGTGCCACACGCAGATCGGGAAAGGGAGATTCGGCAGCCAGTGCAGCAGGACGACTAGCGAGATCAGCAACAACTTGTAGGTCGGCTTCTGCCTGGGGAGTCTGCACCGTAATTGCTAGTGTTTGGCCAGTCCGCACACAGTTTACTTTTGCTTTGTGATAACCATAATGTGTCAGGAGATTGCCGCACAGAGCCATAGATGTCCTATTCACGTCGCTACGTAGAATATATAAACCACGCAAGCGGCGTCCCGCCGCCGTTTGATAGTGGACAAACAGGCGGTAGCCAATCAGAAAAAAATCTTGTCCCATCGCTCTTGGGAGGAATGCAGGGCGCAACTCTCGTGTCTGTACTAAGGCGATAGCGAGGAAACCAAGATTATCATACGTCTCTAGGCTCAAGCCAGGCGGTAATATGGAGCACAGCATCTCCTGTGGAAAGGCATAAGTGAGTACCAGCGAAAAGTCAAAAAAGGCTTGGATCGGTATCGGATGTCTTCTCAAACAACACTGTATATTCTGTAGCTCTCTCCCTAATGGGTATGTCTTATCTTTCATATGTTTTCCTTTCCTGCTTCGTGGTTAAGTTGCCGACGGATGTAGTCTGTGTTGTGTAGCAGACGATCAAAAATTCTGTGTCGTAGGCGATAGATTTCATCAATGTCCCGAAACTCTTCTGGGCAATAGCTGAGTATTTGTTGGGGAGTGAAGCCACAGTGAAAAAGGAGGAACGTGACACGCCGTTCGCGTTCATTGGATAGTAGGCTTATGACCGCTTCCCAGAGTAGGCGTTGATCGTCTTGTACTCCTGCGTTGTTGGAACTTTCACTAGGCGAAATGCTGGATGGGTGAGCAGATGTTCTTAATGCCTCCAAGATGACACAGTTCAAACTAAGATGAAGGGCGCGTAGGAAAGTTGCAAGGGTATCAAATCTCTGTTGCTGGCGTGTAGCCATTTGCCAGAAGTGTACGAAGCCTAATGCGATATAACGCTCTTCACCTGCAATGTTGCATGCCAACTCTTTGCGTGGATGGCACTGAAACCAATGAGTCATGAGTGGCCAGTAATGCTGCTGAAGAAGTTCTCTGGCATGGATATTGTGTTGTTCCAAGGCACAACGCAATAGGGTCAATCTGCATAGCTCATCATCTTTATTTTCTGTATTCATCTCTGATTATTCTCCCAAGGAGTGCTCATCATGGTATACTCATAAAAATGAACATGTTCATTTTTATGAGTATACCATGATAGCTATGGTTTTGTCAAAAGAAATGAACATGTTCATTAGAACATGAGCCAGATCATGTTCTTTAAGCAAGCATAATCCAGCCTCTAAGACTTCTATGTTGACATTCTTGAAGATATGAAAATATATTGTACGTAAGCTTACAAAAAACAGATATATTGGAGCATACATGTGAACGAAGAAACATCAGAGCAGGATATACTGCCTACCGAGAATGCGTCAGGTGAGATCGAAGAGTTGACAGAGGAAGGACGTGCACGCATTCGTAAGGAGCAGGCTGAGGCGCGGGCAAAGCGAGCGCCGCGTAAGGGGCTGGTGATTGTGAATACAGGCGATGGCAAAGGGAAAACGTCAGCAGCACTTGGTGTATTGATGCGCTCGTGGGGCCAAGATATGCGCGGAGTAATGCTGCAATTTCTCAAATCGAAAACGGGCAAGTGGGGTGAGGTTCGCGCTGCACAACGTATGGGGATAGAGATCATTCCGTTAGGTCAGGGCTTTACCTGGACAAGCGAAAATCTTGAGCAAGACCGTGCTTTGGCACAAAGCTGCTGGCAACAGTGCCGCGAGCGCATTGAGAGTGGCAACTATGATGTTGTGATTATGGACGAGTTGACATACGCACTGAACTACCACTGGCTTGATCTGGAAGAGGTGCTGACTGTATTACGTCAACGAGATCCTATGCTCCATATCATTATCACTGGGCGAGACGCGCCACAAGCATTGATTGACTTCGCCGATATGGTGACAGAGATGCGCGAGATCAAGCATCCCTACAAGACGCAGGGCATTCTTGCACAAAAAGGCATCGAATTTTAGAGAAAAGAGTAACATATGCAATTCCTGAATGAGATCATAGCTCAGATTAAACCACTGCATACGGATGCAATGGAGCAAGCCAAAGAGCGACAGCAGCAACTGACGAAACCCGCTGGCAGCCTTGGTAGGTTAGAAGAGATTGCCATTCATATAGTCGGTATCACTGGTCAACCCAAACCAACGATCAAGCGTAAAGCGGTCATTATTATGGCGGGTGATCACGGTGTTGCAGCCGAGGGTGTCAGTGCCTATCCCTCGGCAGTCACACCGCAAATGGTCTATAATTTCTTACATGGAGGAGCCGCTATTAACGCGCTCGCACGCCATGCGGGCGCTGACGTGGTTGTTGTGGACGTTGGCGTTGCCGCAGATATGCAACATCCGCAACTACTGTCACGAAAAATCGCTTATGGTACGGCCAATATGCTCGCAGGGCCTGCCATGAGGCAGGAACAAATGGTGGGTGCGATTCGTGTCGGCATAGAGACACTCAATACAGTGGCGGATCAGGGGCTTGATCTGGTAGCAACAGGCGATATGGGCATTGGCAATACCACTGCATCGAGTGCGATTACGGCAGCTCTTTTGAGCGAACCGGCGAAATTAGTAACTGGACGTGGTACTGGCATCGATGATGAGCAGCTCGCCCACAAAGTACAGGTTATTGAGCAAGCTATTGCGAAGAATGTACCCAATCCGACCGATGCGCTGGATGTGTTGATGAAGGTCGGTGGGCTAGAAATAGCAGGACTCGTGGGAGTTGTTCTGGCAGCAGCAGCACGCAACGTTCCTATCGTCATCGATGGTTTCATTTCTGGTGCTGCCGCTCTGGTGGCCGTACATGTATGTCCAACAGCACGTGACTATTTGCTAGCGGGGCATGTATCGGTAGAACTGGGCCATCGCATGATCTTGAAGAAACTGTGGCTCACACCCATCCTTGATCTCTCGCTACGGCTTGGCGAGGGTACAGGCGCTGTGCTAGCAATGGGTATCATTGAAGCTGCATTGCGTACACACAATGAGATGTTGACCTTTGCTGAAGCGGGTGTAAGTAATCGAGAGGAATAAAAGATGACAACCAATGTACTGATTACAACACCTTTTCAGAAAGAGTGGGGTGAACGTTTACAGCAACTAGCACCGGATGTGCGTGTTACATTACATCCCATAAGTGGCCGCGAGCGTATTCCCGACGAAGCTTGGCGAGATACTGAGGTCGCGTACACATTTGGTAATCAATTGCCATCACGAGAGCAAGCCCCCCATCTGCGTTGGGTGCAACTATATTCAGCGGGATCAGAGTTCGTGCAGCGAAGCCCTTTGTTTCACACGGATGTGCGTTTCACTACGATGAGTGGTATTCATGCTGTACCAATCAGCGAATATGTCTTAGCTGTCATACTGGCATGGTATCATCGCCTGCCTCTGTTATTTGATTGGCAAAGACAACAGTATTGGCCCACTAATAGATGGCCGAGAAGGGAAGAAGATGAGCCAGAGTTGCTACCCGAAGAGGTACGCGGCAAAATTATCGGGATTGTGGGCTATGGAAGTATTGGGCGTGAGGTAGCACGTCTTACGACGACATTAGGTATGCGTGTGCTGGCGATGCAGCGCGGCAACGATCATCGAGACACAGGTTTTGTCTTTCCAGGTATTGGCGACCCTAACGGCACGCTGCCCGAACGTTTCTATCCACCCGAACAGTTACACGCTATGCTTGCTGACTGTGATGTGGTGATGATTGGTGTGCCGCTGACCGCACAGACACGGCACATGTTCAATGAGGCTGCGTTGAAAGCCATGAAATCATCCGCTTTTCTCATCAATATCGCACGTGGTGATATTTGTGATGAAGATGCCCTCACTCGTGCTTTGACAGAACAATGGATTGCTGGAGCCGCCCTGGATGTCTTCCACAAAGAACCACTTCCAACAGATAGTCCTTTATGGAAGCTACCTAATATAATGATTAGTCCACATATTACTGGTCTCAGTACACACTATGATGAGCGGGCGGCACAGGTGTTCGAGGAGAATCTCCGTCGCTACCTGCACAATGAGCCTCTGTACAATGAGGTGGATAAGGAGCGAGGCTACTAAGTTCTAAGCGCTGAAAACAAAATGTTCCCATTGATTATGTCGAACTTTTTGAGTACACTAATGGAAGCGCTACAAAATTGTGGGCGTGTATTTGTAGCTTTGTGTTTTTATTGCCAAGTGATGGCGCTTGGTCAGGACCAGGGAGGAATCAATGCAGCTTGACAAAAACACCCTTCTACGCTTGTACGAGACGATGGTGACTATTCGTGTCTTTGAGACACGAGTCAAAGAGGAATTCGCGAAGGGGCGTATTCCTGGATTTGTCCATTTGTATGCTGGCGAAGAGGCGGTAGCGACCGGTGTCATGGCTCATCTGCGTGATGATGATACAATTACCAGTACGCATCGCGGACATGGGCATTGCATCGCAAAGGGCTGCGATGTAGATGGCATGATGGCTGAGATATTTGGTAAAGCGACAGGGCTGTGTAAGGGCAAGGGCGGAAGCATGCATATTGCCGATGTCAGCAAAGGTATGCTGGGAGCGAATGGTATCGTAGGCGGTGGTCCGCCGCTGGCATGTGGAGCTGCTCTTACGGCAAAGGTGCTCGGCACTGATCATGTATGTGTCTGCTTCTTCGGTGATGGAGCAGCGCAAGAAGGCACCTTCCACGAATCTCTCAATCTTGCCTCGATCTGGAAATTGCCTGTTATTTTTGTTGCCGAGAACAATGGTTTTGCTGAGTCTACTCCTGCGTCCTATCACTGTGCAATAGAAAACATCGGAGACCGTGCTGCCAGTTATGGTATCCCCGGCGCTTCTGTTGATGGCATGGATGTGTTCGCTGTCTATGAAGCTGCACAGGAAGCGATCAATCGTGCGCGTCGTGGGCAGGGACCGAGCCTACTTGAATGCAAAACCTATCGCTTCAATGGTCACTTTGAGGGCGACCAGCAATTGTACAAAACGGATGAGCTACAGAAAAGTATGATGGCCCGTGACCCCATTACGAGTTTCCGTTCCGTGACCACGCAACAGGGCCTGCTGACCAGTGAAGAGCTAGATGCTATCGATGCCAAGGTCAAGGAGAGCGTCGAACATGCCGTCACCTTTGCTGATCAAAGCGCTTATCCTGAGTTGACCGAAGTTGATACCGATGTGTATGTCACTGCTTAGACTAGAGAACGTACAAAGGGGAACGACTCATGGCTGTACAGATGCAGACAAAAACCGTCACCATCGCTGAGGCGATCAACGAAGCAATCCGCCTGGAAATGCGCCGCAATCCTCGTGTCATTCTGATGGGCGAAGATGTCGCGGGTGGTGCAACTCTCCCGCACCTAGAAGAAGACGAAGCCTGGGGCGGTGTGCTTGGTGTTACCAAAGGACTGGTACAAGAGTTTGGACGCGAGCGCGTGAGAGATACTCCACTCTCTGAAGCTGGCTATATCGGTACCGCGGTAGGTGCGGCTGCGACAGGCTTAGTACCTATAGCCGAACTGATGTTTTGTAGCTTTATTGGCAGTTGTATGGACTCGATGCTCAATCAAGCGTCGAAAATCCGCTATATGTTTGGTGGGAAAGCGACGATTCCTGTTGTCATTCGTACCATCATTGGTGGTGGCTTCCGTGCGGCTGCGCAACACTCAATGGTCCTCTATCCCATGTTCGCGCAAATCGCGGGTCTCAAGGTCGTCGCGCCCTCCAATCCTGCGGATGCGAAGGGCTTGTTGACTGCTGCGTTACGCGATGGCAACCCCGTTATCGTGTGTGAACACTTGGCAATGTACCAACTCAAAGGTGAGATGCCCGAAGGTGAGTATGTGGTGCCGCTCGGAAAAGCCGCTATCACACGTGCTGGCAAAGATGTCACCATCGTGGGTGCAAGTATGACCGCACGGCATGCTCTAGCTGCTGCCGAAGAACTTGCGAAAGATGGTATTGACGCCGAAGTTATAGATTTGCGCACCATCTCCCCATTAGATGAGGATACCATCCTACAATCAGTGGCGAAAACTGGGCGCTTAGTGATTGCGGATGAAGCAAATCCCGTCTGTGGTTTGGCAACCCATATTGCGGGTATCGTTGCCAGCAAGGGCTTTAGCTCACTCCGTGCGCCCGTCGGCCTCGTCACTCCGCCACACGCACCGGTGCCGTTCAGCCCTGTGCTCGAAGATGCCTATCTTCCCAGCCCAGAAAAAATCATCGCAGCTGCACGCCAAGTGTGTGCTCGTTAGGGGATGGTGTTTTACAAATAATGCGAAGATGAAAACATTCGTCGTAGGGGCCTGATTGATCGCGCCCGTCGTCGGCATATACGATGTTGGCGACGTTGACCATGTGGATGATGGGCGCGATCAATCAGGCCCCTACCACATCCATAATCCATATTTTTCAATAGAAAGGCAGTCGCGATGGAGCGAGATGTGACTATGCCCAAGCTTGGCATGACCATGACCTATGGGGTCCTGGTGCGCTGGCATAAGCAGAATGGCGAGGTCGTCAGCGCAGGGGACCCCATTTGTGAGGTTGAGACGGATAAGCTCAATAATGAGATTGAAGCTGATGCGAGCGGTGTGCTCACTATCCTTGCAGAGGAAGGCGAGGAGTTCGCCGTCGGTGCTTTGCTGGGAAAAATTGCCGTGATTGAGGGGAGTGAGATACAGACAGCGACGAAAAAGGGCGCGCAGGCCACTAGTGGCACCCAAGAAAGCATTTCCACAAATGGTATTCATCTGGCGGTACAGCGTAGTGGGACAGGTACTCCGCTTGTGCTCATCCATGGCTTGGCGAGTAGTATGGGATTGTGGGCAGGTTTAGATCAGAGTCAACTAGAAGGAAGCGAGATCATCAGCTATGATTTGCGTGGTCATGGAGCCTCTGAACGAGCAGCAGGAGCACACACATTAGCAAAACATATGGCTGATCTCAAAGGCTTACTAGCGGCTCTCTCTATCCAGCGTGCGACGTTTGCTGGTCTCTCGCTTGGGGGCATGATCGCTATGGAGCTAGCTGCGATCAATCCTGACATGGTGGCTGGGCTTGCGTTACTCGACACCACGGCTGCATTTCCACAAGCAACGCGGAATCTCTTCTTTGAGCTAGCCAGTAGTGCGAGTTTCAATGGTATGCCTGCTATTACTGATAAGTTTCTGCAATTGAGCTTCACACCACAGTTTATGGAAGCGAACCCTAAGATGGCCGCAACGCTTCGTAAAGGTATGCTAGCAAGTGATGCTGCGAGCATTGCCTCTGCCGCACGTATGGTTGCCAAGATTGATCTACATCAACGCCTCGCGGCCATTCAATGTCCAACATTGGTCATTGTGGGGGAGCAGGATCAATTGACACCGCCCGTGTTAGCCGAGGAATTGGCGGCTGGTATCAAAGGCGCACAGTTGCACGTGATACCAGAGAGTGGGCATGCATCGCCCGTTGAGCAGCCACAAGCGGTGACTGCGCTGCTGGCGCAATTGGTAAAAGCCAAGCATGGATGAGTTGTAGAAACGTTTTTGTGAAAAGATCAACAATATGGTAACGGTAGGTATCATTGCGAATCCTTCCAGTGGCAAGGATATTCGGCGTATTGTGGCGCAGGGGTGGGTCGTCTCGAATCAGGAAAAGATCGCCATTGTGCGCCGCCTCTTACGGGGGCTAGAGGTGGCGGGCGTCGATACCGTGCTTTTCATGCCTGAGTCGCTGGGCATTGGCTATGCTGCGCTAGAGGCGCTGAGCGAAACTAGCATTCGTGCGGAAAATCTGGTGATGGACATTACTGCTCGGCAAGAAGACTCTACACGGGCAGCAGAACTGATGGTGGCACAAGGTGCAACGTGTATTGTCACGCTGGGAGGAGATGGTACAAATCGTGCCGTATTCAAAGGGTGTGGCAGCCGCGTTCCGCTCTTACCGATTTCTACAGGCACTAATAACGTGTTTCCAGAATTTCAGGAGGGTACTACTGCTGGCCTCGCGGCGGGTATAGTAGCATGTGGCAAGGTGCCGCGTGAAAGAGCATGCTGGCATTCAAAAGTGCTGATGCTCTATAAAGATGGTGTACTTGTCGATCTGGCTCTGGTTGATCTCGCCATCTCAACGGATAATGTGATTGGCGCACGTGCTATCTGGGACGTGAGCAGGCTGCACGAGCTATTTTTGACGTGTGCTCAACCCTGGAGTATCGGCCTCTCTGCGATTGGTGGCATGGTCCACCCCCTGGATGCACGAAGTCCTTCTGGCCTACATCTTGTCTTTGGTGAGCCAGGAACAACCATTCGGGCGGCAATTGGCCCCGGCTTATTTGCCTCGGTCAACATACAGTCCGTGCAAGAAATCGCCACGGGGGAGCGTATTTCGCTGCATTTTGCACGCCAGGCCACGCTAGCTTTCGATGGTGAACGCGATATGACGGCAGGGCCAGCCGACGCGCTCGAAGTCGAGTTGCATGCAGATGGTCCTTGGGTGATAGATACGCATCTGTGCCTAACGGTTCGCCATGCGTGAGCAACCAAAGATTCCAGAGGAATGCCTGCGAGCCTATTTACAGGACCACTATGACCTTTACCCCGTCACACTTGAGTTTCTTCCCTTGGGACTGGATTACCATGCCGGAGTATATCGGGTGGTGAGTGAGCAGGGAACTCCCTATTTGCTCAAAGTCACGTCTCGACCTCTCTATGAACCAAGTTATCTGGTTCCCCGCTATCTCAACGGGCAGGGGATCACATCAGTCGTGGCTCCCGTTCCCGCCAGGAACGGTACCTTGTGGACAAGAGTAGAGGATTGGACCGTGATCGTGTACCCCTTTCTCGACGGAAATACGAGCTGGACGGGGATGATGGATGAGCAGTGGAAGGACGTGGGAACCATCTTCCAACGGATTCACCAAGTCATGCTGCCGCCTTTCGGCTTTGAGTCCCTGCGAAAGGAGACCTTTGATCCGATAGAGTATGCTCGATGGGTACGCGCTTTTGAGACTAGTCTTACTGGTGCCGAGACCCAACACGCACAGCTGCTCGGCGGGGAAAGTGTCTCACAGCACGCCCTTCGCTCTTCCTGGATGGCCCATCAGCCCACCATTCACATGGTCGTCACTTCCCTGGAAAAGTTGGCAGGAGCGCTCCAAGCGCGAACCCTTCCCTATGTTCTCTGTCACGCGGATCTGCATCCAGCCAATCTACTCCGTGATCATCTTGGTCATGTGTTTGTGATTGACTGGGATGAGGTGATGCTAGCTCCCAAAGAGCGCGATTTCCTCTTTGTCAAGGAATCGTCAGCCGATAGCGAGGCGCTACCCGGCACCCCTGCGTTTTTTCAGGGATACGGACAGACGGACATCGACTGGATTGCGCTCACCTACTATCGATATGAACGCGTGGTTCAAGATCTGATCGCGTATGCTCAGGAAGTGTTTTTCAGAGACGATTTGGGAGAAGAGACTAAGGCAGATGCCGTCCAGTTATTTCATGCGATTTTGGCGGAAGGCGGCGAGATCGATGCTGCCTCTCAAGCCTCAGCTCATCTGTCCTCTGTTCTCACTATTCCCACCAGGATGATCTCGCGGATCGAGAGAGAGCTGGCTGAGCGAGAGAAACCTGATGCGTGATGATCAGTTTAAGGAGATTGCAGAGGTGCGGATGATTAGCAGGGCTTGCTACCTGTGTTGTCATTCTGCCGTGTCCATCCTCTGTCAAGCAAAGGAACCGTTCCGCTACTGGTCCCGGAGATACTGGCCGCAAAGAATTTGGTTTCCAGTGTGGCTTCAACTTGGTTCCACATCAGAGTTGGTAGAGGAATCTTCAACCGTCTGATCCAAGGCGCCGGTCCCGCTTCAAGGCGCTTCAAGCTCAAATAGAGAAAGGGAGCAGCAGGAGTTCCATGAACATAGGGACCCAGAAAGCGTACCGCGTTAGTCCCTTTATAAAGGGCCACGGGAACGTCGATCTCGTAAGAGACGGACCCGTCGGGGTGAGTCTTTCCTGGATGGACCACTTGCTTGCGGTCCTGTAAGCCGAACTCTGTATGTTCATTGTCGCACGTCTGTAACGGTGGCGTGACACATGTGAGTCGTAGATGCACAATGTGACTTCCCTCACCTGATTTTGCCATGTGTGATCCTCCTTGAGATAGATGTATGAGGACATATATTATTCAATTCCTTGCATTCTATGAGAATGTTACTGTCTTGCTAGACGAGGACTCTGCCGTTTCCCCGTCATGCGAATAACTTCATCTTCTCACACAGCCCAATAGGGTTTATCGCCTACTAATTGTAAGCAGACAACTTCGTAACGCTGGCTAACCTCTGTGTTCATAATAAACACGCTGCTTAGAGCTTCTACTAGAACTTCATCACGCTTCATGCATTGAAGTAAGGATGGCAACAAGTAGAGGCTTATCAACTCTAGAATAACATATCTGGAACAGGATTTCTATCTCTTTTGCAAAGCGTCTCGGCTACTTTATGTTATTATGAAAGAGCTTCGAGTGTACTAGCTAAGAGAGGCCAATTGAACATGTCTTATCACTCATCCACCAACATCCGTTTACCGTATCAGACAACTGCTGTGCTGTTTGATCTTGACGATACCTTATTTGATCGGGGGAAGGCGTTTCTGCAATGGGCAACATCATTTGCTCAGGCACAATTTCCCTCTCAGGAGAGTTGGTTTCTGCAAGAGGTTGTTGATCTGCTTGTTTCCGTCGATGCCCATGGTTACACGCCACGCCAACAGCTCTTTTTAGAACTGCAACGCGCCTACCCATCGCTCCTACATGCATCGATAGATGCACTCACAGAGATGTTTTATCAGCGATTTTCCCACTATGTCGAACTGGATGCACAAACTGCTCTGCTTTTGCACAGCTTGCATGTTGCTTCTATCCCCTTTGGCATTGTCACCAATGGCTCTTCTCATCAACAGCGGAAGATAGAGGCGCTTGGTCTTGATCGATATACGTCGTGCATCTTTATCTCAGAGGTGTTTGGTGTGAAAAAGCCAGATGCCACTATTTTTCTTGCTGCCGCAGCATGCTTGCAGGTACAGGCTGAACATATACTTTTTGTGGGTGATAATCCGCTTTTTGATATTTGGGGCGCCCAGCAGGTTGGAATGAGAACTGTTTGGTTTCGTCGTTGGATAGAATGGCCTGCTACTCTCGCCTCTGATTGTGCGGATATGACGATCAGTTCGTTTGAAGAGTTGCTTACTCTTTTATATCAATGACTGCTTGCAATGAGTAAAGGACATTGTATCAGCCTCTAAGCATACTCCCATTGCATCGCTCGTAACATGTTTTGTAATGCCTGGGATGCATGCTTGAACAGGTCAGGTCCACTGAAACCTTGAGATTGCCCTGCTACGGCGAGGTGCGGTTCGAGCGAGAAGAAGCCGTCATAGTCATCTTGGCGCAAACGCTCTAGAAGTTCGGGCCAATGGGCTACTCCTTCTCCTGCTGCGACGATGCTGCCATCGGCGAGGGCATCTTTGACGTGGATGTAGCGTAGCCAGGGGTGTAACGCGTCGTAGGCGTCTGGATAGGGTGTTTGCCCACATTGAATAAAGTTGGCGGGATCAAACGCGGTTTGTAAAAGAGGGTCGTTGATGGTATTTTGTATATCAACGCAATGCGCTATCGTATCGCCATAGATGCCTTTCTCATTCTCATGTAGCAAGGTAATTCCTGACTCACGGGCATGGGCGGTCATGATATAGAGCCGTTTCAGAGCTTCGTTGCGCCATTCGTCATCAGCGTCATCTTCGGCTGTCATCTCAGTTGCTGGGGTTTCTGGATTCGTTGGCGGTGGGTAGAACGAAAAGATGCGAATGAAAGGTGTTTGAAATATCTTTGCTAGTTCGATGGCATGCAGAAAACGCTGCAGATGCTCACGGAAAGAACCGTCGATGGCAACTTTGCCAATGGGAGAACCGATGGCGGCGACACCGATTTTGTGCTTGTCTAATGTCTCTTTGATTGTGTGTACTTGCTCGTCGGTCAGGTCAAGTACGTTGATGCCCCACATACTGCGCAGATCAAGGAAGGAAATACTCTCGCTCTGTAGTACGGAGATTTGTTCATCGATGTCGGCTGATATTTCGTCGGCAAAAGCGGAAAGGCGTATCATGAGAGAAAAACCTCCTTTCGGGTATGTGCGGATCCATAGATGCCCAGGATAATTTCGACGGGATGACGCGCCGCTTGACCATCAACGAGCGGAGTGCCGTTTTCTCGTACGGCACGCATCATATCCGCAAATTGTAGCGCGTGGCTTTGTATGCTCAACGCCGCCGGATTGCTCGCAGCAGACTCGCCAGCCGCCGATTTGCTGACCTGAGCCGTAGCGCCATAGGCTCCAATGGCCTCTTTTTCGCCGCGTGCGAGATGTAGATAGCCAAGTTTGTCATTCTCAATGACTGCCGAGCCTTTGTCGCCGAATATCTCGAAGCGAGTAGCCATGCCTGGATAAGCAGCCGTTGTCGCGGTGATAGTGCCTAACGCGCCGTTGGCGAAGCGTAATACCGCAACTGCGACATCTTCTGTTTCCATGCGATGTGTGAGCGTATCGGTATAGGCATAGACGCTTTTGACGGGACCCATCAGCCACTGGAGCAGGTCAACGGTATGGATGCCCTGGTTTATCAGAACGCCGCCGCCGTCGAGTTGCCATGTGCCGCGCCATGCTCCACTGTCATAGTATTGTTGTGAGCGCCACCAGGGGACAATGGCATTGCCGAGCACGAGCCACCCAAATGCCTGTTCCTCTATCAAGGTGTGAATCTGCGTCGTGGCCGCATCAAAGCGGTGCTGGCTGATGACCGTGAGCTTGACTCCGTGCTCTTGCTGCACCCGTAACATTTCGTCGATGGCGGCGTGTGTAATCTCCATCGGTTTTTCGACGATGGCATGTCGGCCAGAACGCATGACCATACACGCGTGCTCCCCATGCATACCACTAGGGGTGCAGACGGTGACGATATCTAGTTGCTCATGCTGCAACATATCCTGGATGTTCGTGTAAGGTACACCGCCAAACTTGTCGGTGATTTTCTGTGCTCTGCCAGGAATGATATCAGCAACGGCAACGAGCTTCGTGTCAGGCAATGAACGAATGGCCTCAGCATGTGTTGGGCCGATCACTCCGCCGCCAATGATGCCAAATCGTAATGGTTTGGGCATGGGTGATTATGCTTCCTTTCTTGTACATAGTATCACAAACATATCCTACGTAACAGGGTATCCGCGAGAGGATGCTGTTCGTATCGTAGGGGCGGGGTGGCGCGATGGGAGAGGTGGGGACCCTTGGATCGCCCAATCTTTGCAGAGGTACATTTTAACTTGTCTTTTCCACGAACAGGGCGACCCAAGGGTCCCCACCACCCAGCCCAACCACTCTCGCCCCTACGGATATGGCCCACGTTCCCCTCATAGGTATGGAGAGTCTATGCTTGAGTATCCGTTTGTTTGCGCTAAAGCGTATACATAGAGAAGGTTGTAAAGCCTGTGACACATGTTCCGTCTATTCACAAACGAAGGAGTTTTTATTATGGATGAGCAAAATAAAGATCTTGGTACTCAGGGGAAGGAAGATACCCTCAAAGGCAAAGCAAAACAGGTGGTTGGTAAGGTTCAGAGCACTGTTGGGCATGCACTTGGCAATACCGACATGGAGGCCCAAGGCGATACTAAGCAGGTTGGTGGGACCGTCCAGTCAACTGTAGGCAATGTAGAGCAGGGCATTGACAATGCTCTCAACCCCGACAAGAAAGACCCTGATAAAGCGTAATACAACACAAAAAGATGCGGCAAGCACGCTTGCCGCATCTTTTTGTGTTGTATTACGCTTTTAGGGATTGTCCCATTGGCGACCGTCGCGCTCTATGAGGGCGTTGGCTTCCTCTGGTCCCCACGTGCCTGCTCGATAGGGATAGACGGTATCAGCAGGCATGTTCTGCCACGCGGAGGTAATACTATCAATGATGCGCCACGAGGTTTCGATCTCATCACGACGGATGAAGAGCGTCGAGTCACCCGTTATACAGTCAGCAATTAAGCGTTCGTATGCTTCTGGTGATTGAATGCCAAAAGCAGTTTTATAGGTGAAGTTCATGTCAACAGAGGCGAGATGTTGTGCTGCCCCTGGCACCTTGGCCCCAAACTTGAGTGAAATGCCTTCATCGGGCTGAATACGAATCGTCAAACGATTTGGCATTAAGCCTAGTGTTTCCTCTGGCTTGTAGAGTTGATGCGGCACGCGCTTGAACTGTATTGTGACTTCCGTAGAGCGTTTAGGCAGGCGCTTGCCTGTACGGATGTAGAAGGGAACGTCGGCCCAACGCCAGTTTTCAATAAACAGCTTGAGGGCAACATAGGTCTCTGTCGTTGAGTTGGGATTAACGCCTTTTTCCTGCTTATACCCCACCGCAGGTTGTTGAGCAGCCACGCCCGCAATATATTGTCCACGCACGGTACGTTGTGCCACTTGTTCAGGAGTGAACAGGTGGATAGCGCGTAGCAATTTCACTTTTTCGTCACGGATAGCGTCGGCGTCGTAGGCTACAGGTGGCTCCATGCAGGTCAGGCACAAAACCTGCATAATATGGTTCTGCACCATATCACGAATAGCGCCCGCCGACTCATAGTACTCTGAGCGTGATTCGATGCCGATGCTTTCTCCCACGAGAATCTGCACATGGTCAATATACTTCTGATTCCAGAGCGGCTCAAAGATACCATTGGCGAAACGGAATGCCATGATATTCTGAACCGTTTCTTTGCCCATATAATGATCGATGCGATACGTCTGATTTTCACGAAACACACGTCCAATGTCGCTATTGAGTTTTTGTGCCGAAGGGAGATTGTGTCCGAAAGGTTTCTCGATAATTAGACGTGTCCAGCTCTGGTGCTGTCCTGTGCCGTTGCCATCAAGTTGTGGCGATTTCGACAAACCTGCTTTTCCCAGACGCTCGATAATCTCTGGATCTAATTCAGGAGGCGTCGATAGATAAAAAAGGCGATTCCCTTTATTGTCCTGCTCCTTATCAAGCTTTGCTAGCAGATCGGCGAGCTTGCTATAATCGCTGTCATTGTCTATATTTCCCTGACAATAAAACAAATGCTTGGCAAAATCCTGTTGTGCCTCGTCATCGAGTTTGTCGTCTTCCGGCATGTATTTGCTGATGGAATCAAGAGCCATCGTACGCCACTGCTCATCATTTAAGGGACGACGTGCATAGCCTACAACGGAAAAGCCCTCTGGTAATGGGTGATCGTGTGCAAGGTGTGCGAGCGTGGGCAGTAATTTTCTTTGCGCGAGGTCGCCCGTTGCGCCAAAGATGACTACTGAGCAAGATTCTGGCTGATGACCATTGAGCCAGATAGAGTGTTGGGTGAGAGCGGTTTCCACCTGTGTATTTTGTGTCATGAAAGTACTCCTCATAAATTTTTTTAGTTGCTACACACTATACGTGCTTTCCACGTATACATGTAACAGCGAGGTATTATAGTGATGTATTATGCATGATACGCGGAATGGCAAGTTATAGATGACGATTTCTTTCCCTGATGATCTAACTTTGCTTCTATCCCGTACACATCGGTAACACATCTGTGATATCGTACAAGATATCACATCCTTCTAAAATATTGTCTTTTTCCGAGAAAAAGTGTTTCAAACACAGGAGCAGGGAGGATACCATGGCACGTAATCAATACGATATGACCATCATTGGTGGGGGTTCTGGTGGACTCACAGCCGCCCGCGTTGCAGCCGCGTTAGGCGCTAACGTCTTACTCATCGATAAAACCCGCTTAGGAGGCGACTGCCTACGCTATGGCTGTGTGCCGAGCAAAAGCCTGATTCACGTGGCACGTGTCGTGCAACAGGCGAAGGAAGCGATGAGTCTGGGCTTGGTGCCAGCCAATCTAGGGGTAGATATGGCGAAAGTGACGGCCTATGTACAGGGAGTCATTAGTCGGGTAGAGGAGGCAGAACAGGTTTATTCGCGGGATGTGACGGTGAAGTTTGGACAGGTTTCCTTTAAGTCTGCCACAGAATTGTTGCTGAACGACGAGGTGATCACATCACACAACACGCTTATTGCCACAGGTTCGCGTCCCGCCACACCAAAAGTGGAGGGATTACAGGAGACAGGCTATCTCACGAATGAGGATGTCTTTGACCTGATGAGCCTGCCGCATTCCATCGTCATTGTTGGCGGTGGTCCTATCGGTGTCGAGCTTGGGCAATCACTACATCGGCTGGGAGCCGAGGTCACGATTATTCAGGGGCCAGACCGTATCATGCCCAAAGAGGACCCGGAAGTGTCCGCGCTGATCACACAGGTTCTGCAAAAAGAGGGTATCAAGATTGTGACGGGGGCACGCCTTGTCAAAGCCAGTCGTGACGGTGAGAAAAAGGTTGTTACAGCCAAGCAGGGCAACCAGCTCGTCGAGTTTGAGACCGATGAAATATTGCTCGCGCTTGGTCGCCAGCCCAATATTGAGAATATGAACCTGGAAGCGGCAGGCATTATCTACGATGGTAAGGGCATCAAGGTTGATGACTACCTCCAGACCTCGGCACAGAATGTTCTCGCTATCGGTGATGTGATCGGTGGCTACCTCTTCACCCATGTCGCGTCCTATCAATCAGGCGTCGCCGTGCGCAATGCGCTAGTGCCGATTGCCAAGAAGAAGGTTGATTATCGCGTTGTGCCCTGGTGTACCTTCACCGACCCAGAGGCCGCTCGTGTTGGTCTGACGCCAGAAGAGGCCGAGAAGCAATATAAAGATGTACGTATCGAGAAACTGCCCTGGGCAGAGATCGACCGTGCCCAGGCCGAGAACGAGCCAGTTGGCTTTATTAAGTTCATTCTGGCAGGCAAGAAGGAAGAGATCGTAGGAGCACACATGGTTGGGGCACGGGCAGGTGAACTGCTCGGCGAAATCTCCCTAGCCATGAAACATAACCTGACGATCAGCGACATCTACAACACCATTCACGCCTACCCAACCATGAACACCGGTATCCAGCAGGCCGCTTTTGAGGCATATCTCAAGAGTGATAGTGCTGCCAGTAATCGCAAGCTGGTCAGCACCGTTTTACGTTTTCGTGGGTGAGCGTCATTTTTGCAGTAGGGACGGGGGCGACGTGGCGGGATGGGCTGGGACCCTTGTGGTCGTCCGTCGTGGATAATGTTGTCATTGGGCACTCCTGTTTTCCGATGGCAACGGACGACCACAAGGGTCCCAAGCCCATCCCGCCACGTCGCCCCCGTCCCTACTGAAGACGCAACCATTCTTAGCTTGATGCGTATAGGCGCCTGCAAAGGGGTGCCCCATGATCCCGGACTTTACGAGTGAATGTATCAATTGTATCAATTGTATCAATTGTATCAATTGTGCATTCTAACGAAGGGTGATAATGTCCTCAAGGACTTCAACTCATCTTTCACACTGCTCTTCTCTTTGTGGAGTGTATCTCATCTATTTCATTTCTCGTACGTCATGCACGAGCAGCGCGTTTCGGGTGCGGCTCCCTCCCGAACGGGAGGTTGGAGCTTAGCTGCGGGCGGCCTGTCTCTTGTACTTGCTCACCGCCAGTGTATATGCCTCGGTAAGCCTCGGCCCCACTTTCGTTTCAAACGTCTCGTCGCTGGGGTTGAGCACGCACATCCAGTACATCCGGCCATACACAGGGTGAGGCATCAACTGATCCAGGGCGGTGAAGTCGTAGTCGCTAGAGTGAGCGCCGCTTTCAGCCGCGCTATCCTTGCTGGAAGGTCGCGCAGGGTCGCCGAAGAGCGAGCGAAACGTCTGCTTGTCGATGCCGATGTTCAAGCGAAAGACCGACGGGCGGTTGAGGTTGGAGAACTGATCATTGATATCGCTTGTCACAAGCGTCACAAACGGAAACCTGTGATCCGGCGGTACGTTACTATCCGGGTTGTAAAAGAAAAAGCTGTCGCCCGAAGCGACCACAACATCCACGCCCTCAAACGTCTCGGTGATGTACTGGCTGATCTCAGTTTCGTTCACGGGTATTGGTCCTTTCCTAACTGGCTTTGCCACGAATGTCCGATTCTTTTTGTTCTTGACTGTAGACTTGTTGTACAACTCAGATGCATGCATGCGTTGGAAGCCAAGCGGGCCAGGCTTTTTTCTGGACTCTACGTCTACTATACAACACTGATGCCCAAATGGAGGGTTAGGTAGTGGGCAGCGTTTGCGTATAGACAGTATAGGGTCCTCTTCAGGCTCAATTTCCTGGTTCGATGTAGTATAAAGAAGCGCGTAGATTGAGAAGAGTCTCTTAAAGAACTTGAGGGTTTTACATGACGTCTCGTACTTAGTTTCAGTACTATGTGAGCGAGTTTTGGATGCAGCACATCTTCGTACTTAGGTGAGAGCATGGCGGAGTTGCCTTTGATTACCAAGATGTTGGAGGAGTTTCTGAAAGGTAAGCGGTTGTGGTATTCTTATACCGAAAAAGAATGCACAAGCAATGAAAGGACAACCACAATGGTGCTCCCTGATTCCGTTCGGCAAGCCCTGACCTCCGGGTATCTCGCACATCTTGTCACCCTCAACCAGGATGGCGGCCCCCAGGTTACCATCGTCTGGATCGGCCTTGACGGTGATGAGATCGTCTGTGCTCATCTTCCCAACCATCAAAAGCTCAAAAATATCCGGCGGGACCCGCGTGTTGCGCTCTCCATAGAAACTGGGGGTAAAACGGGCGCTCTGGACAACTACCTCGTGATCAACGGACGCGCCCGTGTCACCGAGGGAGGCGCTCCCGCAATGCTCAATCAGCTCGCTCAAACCTACATCGGCCCCGGCACACAATTCCTGCCCGACACGTCGCCACCCGGCTACATCACCCACATCACCGTCGAATCGATAGGCGGCGTAGGGCCGTGGCGTCAAAGCCATTAACGTGAATGTATGGCACATATCTATATACAATACTACAAGATGCTTGCTAGGGAGGATACATGGACTATCAAATCGCGCTCGACCCTGACCTGGGGCTAAGCCCCGCCGACTTTGCCGCTGCGTGGAACGAAACCGACACTGCCAACACTACCGCCACGGTCACCCTCACCTCATCTGACAACAAAAGCTACTTCGACCCGGTAACAACGACGATTATTATTACCGTCGTCAGCACCATCGGCCTCGGTGTCATCACCAATGCCATCTATGACGTGCTCAAAGCTGCACTTCTCAAAAAAGGTAAACCACATAAACACACCAAAATTACGCAATTAAAACAACCGGATGGGACCGAACTGCTCGTTGTGGATAAGGAAGAGGGATAAAACAAGAATATTAAAGAGGTTCTATGATGGGAATGTTGTTCGCCCCCGCCCCTACGGGGACGTGTGACGTCTCCCTTTACGCAAGGCATCTCATTTAGGAGGGTATAGGCATGGCGTTAATCTCGATCAGTGAACGGACATCGCCGGGCCCGAACGGCGAAAATGCAATGGTTAGCTTTGATAATGGCCCACTCTATAACATTACCATCAGCGACCCCTTTTCTGAAGCGGAAGAGCAGCAGTTGGAATGGTACTTTGAGAAGCACCTGGAGTATCCGTTCAAAGATCAGGTTAAGGCTCAGCAGTGTGCAGCGAGTGTGAAGGTCTATGGCGAAAAGCTCTTTCAGCAGGTGTTTCGGGCGGATGCAGATGTGTATGTGGAATATCAGGAGTGCGTCAGGCAGGGTTTGGATAGAGTGCAGATCGAGATTGCTGGCTCACCCTCTTTTCATCGTTGGCATTGGGAGGCGTTGAAAGATCCCAAGTTGGAGAGGCCGCTGGTCTTGCAGGCGACGATGATACGCAAGAACCTACATCCGCAGAACATCAAAATCACGTTGCGGCCTTCGACGACGATTAATATTCTGGTGGTGACTGCTCGTCCCTCCGGCAAACACGATATCAGCTATCGTACCATCTCGCGTCCAATGGTGGACGCATTGCGTAACGCTAATGTGCCTGTGCAGATTGATATTCTGCGCCCCGGCACTTATCAGGCTCTCTTTGACCATCTGCGCGAAACTACGACACGCTATGGTGTTGGCTATTATCATGTCATCCATTTTGATGTGCATGGTTCGTTGCTCACTTATGAGAGTTATGAGCATTACAAAGAGCGACAAGAAGAAGCGGTACAAGTTACTCCTCAGCTCTATAAAGATGCACAACGTTACGGGCGCTCTTCCGTCGAGGCATACGAGGGGAAGAAAGCGTTCCTAGCCTTAGAGGATGTTGAGGACGATGGCGCAGACCTCGTGGAGGCATCGGAGCTTGCCAGTCTGCTGATTGATCACCACATTCCTATCGCCATGCTCAATGCTTGTCAGTCAGGGAAACAGATCGGGGCGAGCGAGACGAGCCTGGGGAGTCGCCTCGTGAGTTATGGCGTGCAGATGGTGCTAGCGATGGGCTATTCGGTGACGGTGAGCGCCGCCGAACTGCTGATGCAGACGCTCTATCAGCAACTCTTTGCCAAACACGACCTTGCCACCTGCATTCGCTATGCACGCCAGGAACTCTACAACCAAAAGGAGCGCAAGGCATTCTTTCAGCAGAGCATCAAGCTGGAAGATTGGTTATTGCCTGTGGTCTACCAGAATCGACCACAACAACTGACTGTGCGCGATATGACGCCGGAGGAGACTGCTGCGTATTATGGAGAACAGGCCGAGCGTGAACTCGAAAAGCCACGCGAACCCAGCTATGGGTTTGTGGGACGAGATGTGGATATTCTGCAACTGGAGAAACGCCTGCTTGCCAAACGCAATATTGTGCTGGTGCGCGGCATGGGTGGCGCTGGCAAAACCACGCTGCTACAGCACCTGCGCACATGGTGGCAGACCACCGGACTGGTCGAGCACGTTTTCTACTTTGGCTATGACGAACGTGCCTGGAACCGCCAGCAAATTCTTGATGGCATTGCCCGCAAACTGCTGACTCCTGTGCAATATACCAGCTTCCAACCCTTGCCCCTCGACACGCAACAAAGCATGTTAGCACAGCGCCTGCGCTCTGAACGACACCTGCTGATTCTGGACAACCTCGAATCCATCACGGGTACCCAGCTTGCTATTCAACATACGCTCCCCCAAGAGGAACAAGAGGCGCTGCACCACTTTTTGAGTACGTTGACAGGAGGAAAGACCCTCGTTCTGCTCGGCTCACGTAGCAGCGAAGACTGGCTGGGAGAGCAGACCTTCGCCGACAACATCTACGACCTGCCCGGCCTGGACTCCGAATCCGCTTCTCTGCTTGCACAACGCATCCTTGAGCGCAACAAGGTCACGAGATACCGTGATGACCCCGACCTGTTGCACCTGCTCAAACTCCTTGATGGCTTCCCCCTCGCGCTCGAAGTCGTGCTTGCCAACCTCACGCGCCAGACACCCACGCAAATTTTAGAGGCGTTGCAAGCAGGCAACATCGAACTGGACAAAGGCGATACGCAGAAGAAAACCGAGAGCATCATTCGCTGCATCGATTACTCTCATAGCAACCTCTCGCCAGAGGCCCAACAATTGCTCCTGTGTCTCGCCCCCTTTACCTCTGTGATCTTTCAAAGTTGGCTCGAACAATACACAGCGCAACTCAAACAGCAACCAGCGCTTGCCTCGTTGCCTTTTGAGCATTGGTCCACAGTCATACAAGAGGCTCAAAACTGGGGCCTGCTCAGCCCTGACCCCAATCTTCCTGGCTACCTACATCTGCAACCAGTGCTGCCCTACTTCCTGCGCAATTGCCTCAACACGGCAGAGCAAGCAGTAGCAAAAGCTGCCATAGAAACCGCCTTCCGCCAGCTGTATGATGGTATTGGCGATGCACTTTTCAAACGCTCGAATCGAAAAAGCCACAGGAGCGATTGCTAGGTCAGGCGCTGACGAAACTAGAATATGAAAACCTGATGGCGGCTTTGTATCTCGGCTTAGATGCTCAAGTGTCAATACTCAATCTGTATCGTGCTTTGACATTCTACCTGGATACGACGCAAGAGCAACGACGTGGGCTAACATTAGGGGAGACCGTCCTCAAGCGTTTGGAGCTGTATCCAGAGGAGAAGTTGGCTGGTGAAATTGGCTTCGAGTTCGCTGGAATCATCGATGATATTGCCAAACGACAACTCTCACTGAAGCAATACGCTCAAGCTGAAGCATCGTACAAGAAGGCACTCACAACTTTGCTTGTGAACAAGAAGTACGATGAAAAGACGATAAAACATGGGAGTGCTCCTGTCTATCATCAGTTAGGGATGGTAGCGCAAGAACAACGGGAGTGGAAGCAAGCGGAGCAGTATTATCAGGAGGCGTTGCGCAT